>Ga0137377_10000289_pt1 | contig 28879 bp, 30 predicted proteins | sample SagtaG_22_FD_104815 | JGI IMG/M metagenome (GOLD analysis project Ga0137377, IMG submission 104815) | Vadose zone soil microbial communities from Sagehorn Ranch, Mendocino, California, USA - Sage2_L_40_16 metaG | ecosystem: Environmental > Terrestrial > Soil > Vadose zone | place: USA... | reverse complement strand
CGCCGCGCTCGATGCCGCCGGCGAGCGGCCGCAAGGCGCCGACGATGCCCTTGAACAGGGTCGACTTGCCGGCGCCGTTCGGCCCGACCACCGCCAGGAGCGAACCCTTCTCGATCTCGCCGTCAAGGTGATGCACGGCGGGATGGCGCTCGTAACCGAGCGTCAGGTTGAAGAAGCGCAGCGCGGCGTCGGTCCCGGCGCGTTGTTGCGGCGTGCTGTCGTTCACGCGATGGCCCAATAAACGGCGCCCCACATGAGCGCGATCAGCACGGCGGCCGCCGCGAGGCGCTCCCAGGCGGAGAGGCGCAGGATCGAGAGCGACACGGTCGCGGGTTCGTGCGGCGCGTCGCCGTGCGAGTGTCGGGAAATGGACATGGCCGGCGAACGTTATAATGTAACCCTTGCGACTGTCCAGGGACGGCGCGCCAACCCATATGTCGTGCGATGCGATTAGCGCCGGTGAAGCACGTCTCGGGCTTCCGCATCCGCCGGGCCGCCTCCGCCGATGTCGACGACCTGATGCGGATCGAGGAGCGCGTATTCCCGACCGACCGCATCCCGCGCCGGGGGTTTCGCCGCTTCCTCGCCTCGCCGTCGAGCGCGCTCATGGTCGCGACCCGCGACGGCACGATCGCCGGCTATGCGCTCGTGCTGTTCCGCGCCAACAGCGGCGTGGCGCGCCTCTATTCCATCGCGGTCGTGCCGAACGCGCGCCGTCGCGGCATCGGGGTGGCGCTGCTGGCCGCCGCCGAGAAGGTCGCGCGCGCGCGCCGTTGCGCGGTGCTGCGGCTCGAAGTGCATGAGAAGAACGCTGTCGCCATCGCCCGTTACCGCAAGGGCGGCTACGCGCTGTTCGGCCGCCACGCCGCGTATTACGCGGACCGCGGGCACGCGCTGCGGTTCGAGAAGCCGCTCGCGCGCATGACGTGATGGACGGCACGAGCATGGCTGGCATCCCAACGCACCGGTCTTGCCGAATCGGCACGCATGGCGGCATTTGACCGACGCGTGGTCGCGCGCGTGCCGGTGGCGTCCGTCGTTAACATGCGGAAAGGGCCTCCCCGATGACCGGCTGGGTCATTCTTGTCGACCAGCCCAAGGATTTTCCCAACGCGGAAACGCCCCACAAGGTGATCACGACGAGCGATTACCTCGCGCGGCCGAAGCTGTTCGAGGGCCGGCCCAAACTCGTCAACCTGTCGCGCTCCTACGCCTATCAGTCGAAGGGCTATTACGCCTCGCTGCTCGCCGAGGCGCGCGGGCACCGCATCGTGCCGACCGTCGAGACCATGCTGGAGCTGCGCGAGGCCAAGCTCTACGAGCACGCGCTGCCGGAGCTGGAAGAGGAGCTCAACCGCTGCGCCCGCAAGGCCGACTTCCAGCCGGAAGGCGAGTTCAGGTTCCTGGTGTGCTTCGGCATTGCGCATGATCCGCGGTTCGAGTCGTTCGGCCGCCTGCTGTTCGACTGGTTCCGCTGCCCGGCGCTCGAGATCACGGTCGAGCCGGGCCAACGCCTGTCGATCGACCGTATCCGGCCGCGCACCGTGACGCGGCTCGCGAACGGGGAGGCGGCTTTCTTCCGCGAGTGCCTGCATCAGCACACCAAGCGAGAATGGCGCGATCCCAAGGGGCGCAGCGTCGCCAAGTACGACCTCGCGGTACTGCATGATCCGAACGAGAAAATTCCGCCGTCGTCGGTCGCCTCGCTCAAATATTTCGCCCGCATCGCCGAGAAACACTCGGTCGACGTCGAGCTGATCACCCGCCGCCAACTGCACGAGCTGGCGGAATACGACGGCCTGTTCATCCGCGAGACCACCTCGATCGACAACCACACCTACCGCTTCGCCCGGCGCGCCTGGCAGGAGGGCATGCCGGTGATCGACGACCCGATGTCGATGATCCGCTGCACCAACAAGGTGTTCCTGATGGAGCTGCTCGGCTCGAACCGGGTGCCGATGCCGCCAACGGTCATCCTCGCCGAGGACACCGACCTCGCCAAGGCGATGGACGAGCTGGGCCTGCCGCTGGTGGTGAAAATTCCCGACGGTTCGTTCTCGCGCGGCGTGCACCTTGTCAATTCGCTCGACGCGTTCCGGCGCATCGCCGACGATCTGTTCGAGGAGACCGATCTGTTGCTGGCGCAGAAGTTCCTGCCCACCGAGTTCGACTGGCGCGTCGGCGTGCTCTCGGGCGAGCCGCTGTTCGTGTGCCAGTACCGCATGGCGCGCGGCCACTGGCAGATCGTCAAGCACCGCCCCGACGGTTCCTCGCGCGAGGGCGGCTTCCGCACCTTCGACCTCGACCAGGCGCCGGCGGATATCATCGACGTCGCGACCCGCGCGGCGAAGCCGATCGGCGAAGGCTTCTACGGCGTCGACATCAAACAGACCGACGCGGGGTTGGTGGTGATGGAAGTCAACGACAACCCCAATCTCGAGCACGGGATCGAGGACCAGATCGGCAAAGACGAAATCTGGATCCGCCTGCTCAAGTGGTTCGTGGATCGATTCGCGCAGTAGTATGATGTAGGGCGCAATAGGCCAGAGGCCGTATTGCGCCGGATGGATGCAAGACGGCGCAATACGCGGCTTCGCCGCTATTGCGCCCTACGCCAAAGGCCCCTGCGCGAGCCCGGCGAGATCGAAGCGGGCGACGTCCTCCAGCAATTCGACGAAGGCGCGCGCGCCATGCGCCAGCGCCGCCTCGCCTTTGGCGGCGGTCGCCAAAGTCGCATTTCCGATCGCGCCCGATGCGTTGAGATCCTGGCTCATCCAGCCGAAGCCCACCGGCTCGCCGGTGCGCAGTTGTTTGAATTCCCGCGCCATGGCCGTGCTCGCCGGCACGAAATCCTTCGCCAAATCGGTGCGCACGAGGTCCGGCCGCGCCGCCAGCATAATCGACGTTTCGACGTCGCCGCCGTGGATGCCGTGCGCGATTTCTTCCGGTGTAAACAGGCCTTCCGGGTAGCCGAAACGTGAGAACGAGCAGGGCACGGCGAGCACACCCAAGCGTGCGCGCAGATCGAGCGCCACCAGGTCGAGCGCCGCCACGTTGCCGCCGTGGCCGTTGGCGAACACGAGCTTGCGCAGGCCGGCGCGATGGACGCTTTCGGCGATCTCAGCAAGCGCGCGGACGATCGTCTCGGGCGCGAGCGTTAGGGTTCCGGCGAAGGCGCGGTGCTCGTGCGACGTGCCGATCGCTTGCAACGGCAGGAACGTGACTGAGAGCGCGTCAGGCACCAGCTTTCGCGCGCGCGCGATATATGCCTCGACGATGAACGCGTCGGTGCCGAGCGGCAGGTGCGGCCCGTGCTGCTCGACGGCGGCAACCGGCAGAACGGCAACCCAGGACGGATTCGCGTCGGCGAAGTCCTCCCAGGTCATCTCGGCCCATTCGCGTCTCAGCGGCATGGCGGTCGCAAGCTAGGCCGCAGCAACTGGCTGGGCAAGCGCGCGCCGCTCGCCTATTTTCGGGAAACGATCGAGGAGACCAGAATGATATCTGGCCTTTTTTGCCGCGCCGGCCTAACCGCCATCGCGCTCATGCTTGCGAGCGCGGGCGCGTCCGCGCAGGCGCTCGACAAGGTCCGCTTCGGTACCAACTGGGTGGCCGAGGCCGAGCACGGCGGCTTCTATCAGGCGTTCGCCGACGGCACCTACCGCAAATATGGGCTCGACGTGACGATCGTGCCGGGCGGCCCGCAGGTCAACAACCGCATCCTGCTGCCGGTCGGCAAGATCGATTTCTTTCTCAGCGCCAATCTGCTGCAAGCCTTCGACGCGGTCGCGCAGGGCATCCCGACCATCAGCGTGGCGGCGCTGTTCCAGAAAGACCCGCAGGTGCTGCTCGCCCATCCCGATCAAGGCATCGAGCGGTTCGAGGACCTCAAGAAGCTCACGCTGTTCATTTCGAGCGAAGGGCGCGCCACCTATTTCCAATGGATGAAGTCCGAGTTCGGCTTCCGCGACGAACAGGTCAAGCCTTACACCTTCAACCCGCAGCCGTTCCTCGCCGACAAGCGCAGCGCCATGCAGGGCTACGTCACCTCGGAACCTTATGCGGTCGAGCATGCGGCCGGCTTCGAGCCGAAGATCTTTTTGCTCGCCGATCAGGGCTTCAACGCCTACTCGACCCTGATCGAAACCCGGCGCGAGCTGGTCGACAAGCAGCCCGATCTCGTGCGCCGCTTCGTCGAGGCCTCGATCGTCGGGTGGATGAACTACGTCTATCACGACAACTCAGCCGGCAACGCGATGATCAAGCGCGACAACCCCGAAATGACCGACGACCTCCTTGCCTATTCGGTCGCCAAGCTCAAGGAATACGGCATCGTCGACTCGGGGGATTCGCTCAAGCTCGGGGTCGGCGCCATGACGGACGCGCGGGTGCAGAGTTTCTTCGACAAGATGGTGAAGGCCGGCGTGGTGAAGGCGGGCATCGACCTGCGCAAGGCCTACACGCTGCAGTTCGTCGACAAAGGCGTCGGCCTCGAGCTGCGGCCGAAGTAGGCCGGTGCCGGACTTCTTGAGCGACGCTGCACCCATCGTCGCCCTGCGGGGCGTGGGGAAGGCGTTCGCGACGATCCTCGCGCTCGACGGCTTCGACTTCGCGGTGCGCCGGGGCGAATTCGTCTCGCTGCTCGGGCCGTCCGGCTGCGGCAAGTCGACGGCGTTGCGGCTGATCGCCGGGCTCGTGGCGCCAACCAATGGCACGATCGAGTGGAGCGACGGCAAGCCTGCGAACGGCGCGCTCGGCTTCGTGTTCCAGGAGCCGACCCTGATGCCGTGGGCGAGCGTCTCCAGCAACGTGCGCCTGCCGCTCAAGTTGTTGGGCCACGACCGCGCCGCGGCGGCAGAGCGTGTGAACACGGCGCTCGCCGGCGTCGGACTTGCGGAATTCGCCCGCGCCTACCCGCGCGAACTCTCCGGCGGCATGAAGATGCGGGTGTCGATCGCGCGCGCGCTCGCGACCGCGCCGCAGCTGCTGCTGATGGACGAGCCGTTCGCGGCGCTCGACGAGATCACCCGCTTCCGCCTCGCCAACGATTTGCTGCGCCTGTGGCGGACGCTCGGCAAGACCGTGGTGTTCGTCACCCACTCGGTGTTCGAGTCGGTGTTCCTGTCGAACCGCATCGTGGTGATGACGCCGCGGCCGGGGCGCGTGTTCGCGGAAATCCCGATCACGGCGCCCTACCCGCGCGAGGAAAGCTTTCGCACCTCGCCGGAATACGCGCGCTTCTGCCGCCGCGTCTCGCAGGCGCTCGCCGCGGCCATGGCGGGAGGCGGCGCATGAGTATCGAGCCGCCGCCCACACCCGAGGCGCGCGAGGCGACCCGGCGCGACACCGTGCTGCGCATTGCCCTGCCGATTGCCGTGCTGGCGCTCGGCGTGCTCGCGTGGGACATGGCGGTGCGCCTGACCGACACGCCGGCCTACAAAATTCCGAGCCCCGGCGCCGTGTTTACCACCTTGCGAGACGACTGGCCGATTCTTGCCTCGTCTTTGCTCGTGACACTCACCACCACGTTCGAAGCGCTCGGCCTTGCGGTCATCGGCGGCGTCTCATTCGCGATCCTGTTCAGCCAGTCGCGCCTGGTCGAATATTCGCTCTATCCCTACGCGGTGATCCTGCAAGTGACGCCGGTCATCGCCATCGCGCCGGTGCTGCTCATCTATCTGGAGCCGTCCGTCGCGGTGCTTGCCTGCGCCTGGATCGTCGCGTTCTTTCCGGTGCTCGCCAACACCACGCTCGGGCTCAACTCGGTCGACCGCAATCTCGTCGACCTGTTCGCGCTGTACGGCGCCTCGCGCGGCCAAATACTGCTTTATCTGCGCCTGCCCGCCGCGCTGCCCGCGATGCTCACCGGCGTCCGCATCGCCGGCGGCCTTTCGCTCATCGGCGCGGTCGTGGCGGAGATCGCCGCGGGCTCCGCCGGCGCCGGCTCGGGCCTCGCCTTCCGCATCGCCGAGTCGGGCTACCGCCTGATGATCCCGCGCATGTTTGCCGCGCTGCTGCTGCTTTCGCTCGCCGGCATCGCGATCTTCTTCCTCCTGTCGCTCCTCTCGCACGCCGTGCTGCACCGCTGGCACGAGAGCGCGCTCTCCCCGGAACGATGAGTCGCCGGGGATCGACGTCATTCCTGGTCCAACAAGCATTCAGCGATGAGCCGCTTGTGTTCCAGGGGAAGCGTCTCGGCCGCTTGCGCCGTGTCCACCAACGCTCTGGCCTCCCCAAGGCTCAGGCGACCAACAAATTCGGCTTCGCGAATTTCTTCCGACATATGCCGGACCAATTGCTGCAATTCCACATAACTGTCGTGAGCCAAATAAGCATTCGTCGATTTCCGGAGCAGGTGGTTCGGTTTGAAAATGGACTGGGAGTTGATCCGCAAAAACAACTGCCGCCGCTCGGAAACACAGATATGCAGCTTGGGCTTTCGTGGGCTGGTATATAGATCAAAAATTCTTACGACATCACGCGCCCGGGGAATCATTTCGACTCCCTACAGAACGGCGATGGGGGCAACTTCCTCCAGATATTCTGCTTTCTCGCGCTTCTGCGGATCATTATCCGGAATAAGATCTCGATAATCGATAATCCCGTTGGCAGCTCGTTGATATGCCGGATCGCGATGCGTCAATTCGAGCAGCTCGTCAACCGATTTCCCCGCGACCTCGTTCAGTCCATGCGCCAGCGCTTCCACGTCGCTCGGGGATAATCGGTCGAGATTCGGGCCACGCTCACTATAAACGCGAAATGCGTCGTCTACCCGGAACGGCAGCGGACCACTGTTCCCCAGCGCCAATATCTCCATGGGCTCGTGTCGAAGGAGGCCGTAAACGACTTGCGGCAACGGTCCGAACCATGCCGCCCGATATACATCGCCGATGATCGGCCGCCCGAAGCGCGCAACGTGATACTTGTCACCGTAAAAAATCGACTTTACCAAGTGGTAAACATCAATGCCGGGTTGCCGCTCGGCAAGCCATAAGATTACTTCGAGCGCCTTCGCGACGCTCGGAATGTATTTGAGAACGCGCGGGCTCTGCTCGGGCATGAGTCAACATACAACCTTTCCAAAGTCCCCCGCAAGACTCAGGCGGAACTTGCCCCTGCAGTAGCCCTGGTTTTGCGCTAGCATCGGCTCCGTCGAGGGAGCGAAACGAGCCATGAACGAGATCGCATTGGCCCCCTACCGGGTCGAGGCCTACAACACGGCGCACTTTTCCGAGAACAAGATCCACGACGACGAAGTTGCGCGCCGCTACGGTTTCTCCGGCGGCCTGGTGCCCGGCGTCGACGTCTATGCCTACATGACCCACGCGGCGCTGGCGCGCTGGGGGCGCGCGTGGCTCGAGCGCGGCCGCGCCGAGTGCCGCTTCGTCAAGCCGGTGTACGAAGGCGAGGTCGCGACCGTCACCGCGGTCGAGGCGGACGGCGGCCTCGCGATCACGGTGGAAAGCCGCGGCGAAGATTGCGCGAGCGGCGCCGCGTTCATGACCGAGGCGCCGGCCGCGCCCAAGCTCGACGACTTCGCCGAAGCGCATTTGCCGGCCTTGCGTCCGGCCGCCGACGAGCAAACGCTTAAGCCGGGAACGCGCCTTGGCATCGCGCCGTTCCAGCTCACGCCTGAGTTCGCCGAGCGACACCTGCGCGACGTGCGCGAGACCGATCCGATCTATGCGCGCGCGGGCTTGGCGCATCCGGGCACGATCCTGCGCCTGTGCAACTGGGTGCTGGCGCAGAACGTGGTGCTGGGCCCGTGGATTCACGTGGGCAGCAAGCTGCAGAATTTCGCCGCCGCGCGGGTCGGCGACGACCTGACCGTGCGCGCGCGGGTGACCGATAACTACGAACGCAAGGGCCACCGCTTCGTCGAGCTCGACGCGCTGGCGATCGCCAACGGCCGCACCGCGCTCGCGCGCATCGCCCACACGGCGATCTACCGGCCGCGCCAAGTGGAAGCGGCGGCTTAGCCCGGAGCCGAGCATGGCAATCGTTCCGCTCGAGCGCGGCGAACCGGCAACGGCGAGCGCGTCGGATTTTCTGGCGCCCGATTGCCACGGCCTGAACTTCTTTCGCCTCGACTCGAGTTTGCGGCAACTGCTGCCGCTCTATCTCGACGGGCCGACGCTCGGCCGCCTCGAGCCGCATTTTGCCCGGCTCGGCGCACTCGCGGGTGGACGGCTCGACGAACTTGCCGCGATCGCCGACAAGCATCCGCCGGTGCTGCACGCGCGCGACCGTCAGGGCCGCGACGAAGACTTTATCGAATATCACCCCGCCTACCGCGAGATGGAGGCGATCGCCTTCGGCGACTTCGAATTCCACGCCATGAGCCATCGCGGCGTGCTCGGCTTCGACGCGCCGCTGCCGCCCGTCGCCAAATATGCTTTCCAATATTTGTTCGTGCAGGCCGAGTTCGGCCTCATGTGCCCGATCAGCGTCACCGACACGTCGATCCACCTCGTCGCGAAATACGGCAGCGAGGAGCTCAAAAACCTGCTGCTGCCGCGCATGCTCGCTGCCGACCCGGCGCGGCAATGGAAGGGCACGCAGTTCATCACCGAGAAGGCCGGCGGCTCCGACGTGGGCGCAATCGAGACGGTGGCGCGGCGCGAGCGCGGGCAGTGGCGGCTCTACGGCGAAAAGTGGTTCTGCTCGCATGCGGACGCCGACGTGGCGCTGCTGCTGGCGCGTCCGGAAGGCGCGCCGGCCGGCACGCGCGGCCTTGCGCTGTTCGCCATGCCGCGGCGGCTCGAGGACGGGCGGCGCAACGCGTACCGGATCGTGCGGCTCAAGGACAAGCTTGGCACGCGCTCGATGGCGAGCGGCGAGATCAGGCTCCAAGGCGCGGTGGCCTATCCCGTCGGGGATCTCGCGAGCGGCTTCAAGCAGATGCTCGATCAGGTGAACCTGTCGCGCCTCTCCCACGGCGTACGCGCCGCCGCGATGATGCGCCGCTGCCTCAACGAGGCGCTGGCGGCCGCGCGCGGGCGCGCGGCGTTCGGACGGCGCGTGATCGAGCATCCGCTGATGCGGCGACAGCTGATGAAGCTGATGGTGCCGGCCGAGCAGGCGCTCTCGATGGCGCTGTTCACCGCCGACGCCATGGGACGGGCGAACGCGGGTTCGGCCGAGGCGGAACTGCTGCTGCGCCTGCTCACACCGCTGCTCAAGTTCCGCGCCTGCCGTGACAACATCGCGGTCGCGACCGGCGTCATGGAGGCGCGCGGCGGCAACGGCTACATCGAGGAGTGGGTCACGGCGCGCCTGGTGCGCGACGCGCACATCGGCGTGCTGTGGGAGGGGACCAGCAACATCATCGCGCTCGACGCCGTGCAGCGCGCGGTCGGCAAGGCGGGCGCGCACCGCGCGCTGGCCCAGCGCCTCTCGGAACGGCTGGCCCAAGCGAGCAGCGTACCGGCGGAGCGCCGCGCGCGACTGCGCGCGACCCTCGACCGGGCCATCGCGCTCGCCGAAGCCATCGCGCGCGATCCGCAATCCGAGCCGCTCGCCCGCAAGGCCGCGACCGCGCTCTACCACGCAACGAGCGCCGCGCTCCTCGCGCACGAAGGCGCACAGGACCCGCATGACGCCCGGCGCCTGTTGCTCAGCCGCATGGTGCTGGAGCATCGATTGGCGGCGCACGATCCGCTCGCTCACACCGCGGCGGAATGGGAAGACCGGGCCATCGATCTTTTGCTGTTGGACACTCCGGTGCCGCTCGCGCAGGCGCAGGCGGTGCTGAAACATTGACATCCGCGCGCAAACGGCGGAAGGTCGCGCCATGCGCCGTCTCAGCAAAGCGAAAGCCAAAGCCTCCAACATCCGGGGGACCGAGGAGATTCGCCTGCGTTGAGCCCGTCGCGCAGCTGATATCGAAGGAGACCCCGCCGGTTCGGACGGGGTCTTTTCATTTCCGGCTCCCTCCTCCGGCGCAAACCGAGGAGAGACCGACATGACGACCCATCAACGCGTCGCCGGACTGTGGCTGCCGCTCATCACGCCGTTCAAGGACGGGCAACTCGACGAAACCTCGCTCACACGCCTCGCGCGCCATTACGCCGCCGAACCGGTCGACGGACTGATCCTCGCCGCTACGACGGGCGAAGGCTTGACGCTCGATGAGGCGGAGACCGAGCGGCTCGTCGCCATCACGGCAGCGGAGCGTGGTCGCGCGCTCCCGATCTATCTCGGCATCTCCGGCGCCGACACCCGCAAGGTCGCCGCCGCGATCGCGCGCACGGCTGCCTGGCCGATCGATGGCTATCTGATCCCCTGCCCCTATTACGTGCGGCCGCCGCAGGAAGGTCTCTACCGGCATTTCGCGGCGCTCGCCGGCGCGACCGACCGGCCGATCATCGTCTACAACATCCCGTACCGCACGGGCGTGAATCTCGCGAACGCGACGTTGCTCCGCCTCGCCGAGCTTCCCAACATCGTCGGCGTGAAGGACTGCTGCGTCGACCAGGCGCAATCCTTCGATCTGATGCGCGCGCGCCCGCCCGGCTTTGCCGTGCTCACCGGCGAGGATGCGCTCTTCTATGGAGCGATCGCACATGGCGCCGACGGCGGGATTCTCGCCGCGGCCCACGTAGAAACCGCGCGCTTTGCCGCCGTGCGTGACGCGCTGGTCGCCGACCAACGCGAGGAGGCGCTACGCGACTGGCACGATCTCGTCGATCTGGCGCGGCTGCTGTTCGCGGAGCCGAACCCGGCGCCGATCAAGCACTGGCTGTGGCGCACGGGCCTGATCGACAGCCCGGAGGTGCGGCTGCCGATAACGCAGGTGAGCGATGCACTCGCCGCGCGAATCGCGAACGAGATGGCGCGACGAACCGGAGCCCGCGACATGGCGGCGTGACCCTCGCCAGCCTAGCGGCAGTTGGCTACGTTCCGCCGGGCACAGCGAGGAACCATGAGCAACAAGATCGATCTGAGCGGCCGGTTCGCGGTCGTGACCGGCGGCGCGCAGGGCATCGGGCGGGCGATCGTCGAGCGCTTCCTCGACTCAGGCGCCGCCGTCGCCGTCTGGGACCGCGACCGCGCGCTTGCGGAAAAAACGGCGGGCGAACTCAAAGCGCGCAACCGTATCGCCGCGGTCGCGGTCGATGTGACCAAGCTCGCCGAGGTCGAACGCGCGCGCGAGGAGACGACGGCGGCGTTCGGGCGCATCGATATTTTGGTCAACAACGCCGGCGTCGCCGGCCCGAATATCAGGACCTGGGAGTACCCGCCCGAGGCATGGGCGCAGGTGATGGCGATCAACCTCGACGGCCCGTTCCACTGCTGCCGCACGCTCGTGCCGGACATGATCGCGCAGAACTACGGGCGCATCGTCAACATCGCCTCGATCGCCGGCAAGGAAGGCAATCCCAACGCGTCGGCCTACTCGGCCTCGAAGGCGGCGCTGATCGCACTCACCAAGTCGCTCGGCAAGGAGCTGGCCGACAAAGACATCGCGGTCAACGCCATCACGCCCGCCGCCGCCAAAACGGCGATCTTCGACCAGATGACCCAGGAGCACATCGATTACATGCTGGCGAAAATCCCGCGCGGGCGTTTCGTGCTGGTCGACGAGATCGCGGCGCTCGCGGCCTTCTGCGCGTCGGCGGATTGCTCCTTCACCACCGGCGCCGTGTTCGACATTTCCGGCGGGCGGGCGACCTATTGAACGACGTGGTCTCGCTCTCCCCGCAGGCGGGGAGAGGTAAGGAGCGGCTCACCGGGATCGGGCTGATGGTGTGCGCCGTCGCCTGCTTTGCCCGCCTGGACGCCTCGGCCAAATACCTCAACGGCCACATGGGCACGCTGCAGGTCGTGTGGGCGCGCTACACCGGCGCGTTCCTGCTCGCGCTCCTGGTGTCGAACCCCGTCACCAGCCCCGGCGTGATGACGACGCGGCGGCCGCTGCTGCAGATCGGCCGCTCGGCCCTGCTCCTGGGCTCGACCATCCTCAATATCTTCGCGCTGCGCTTCCTGCAGCTCGACGAGGCGCTGTCGATCATCTTCTCCACGCCGTTCCTCGTCTCGGTGCTGTCCGGACCGATGCTTGGCGAGCGCATGGGCTGGCGGCGCTGGTCAGCGATCGGGGTCGGCTTCGTCGGCGTGTTGATCGTGACGCGGCCTGGGTTCGGCGGGCTGCATCCGGCCGCCCTGCTCTCGCTCGCGAGCGCGTTCTGCTACGCCATCTATGTGATTGCGACGCGGGCGCTCGCCCGCACCGATTCCAACGAAACCACCCTATTCTACGGCAATTTGGTCGGCGCCGCCGCCATGCTGCCGGTGCTCCCCTTCGTGTGGACGAGACCCGAGTCGCTCCTGATCGTCGCGCTGATGGTCGGCCTCGGCCTGTTCGGCAGCCTCGGGCATTATCTCCTGATCGCCGCGCACCGGCTCGCGCCCGCCTCGTTGCTCGCGCCCTTCATCTACACCCAGCTCGTCTGGGTAATCCTGTTCGGCTACCTCGTGTTCGCGCACATACCGACCGCTTGGACGCTTGCCGGTTCGGCGATCGTGATCGCCTCTGGGCTCTACGTGCTCTACCGCGAGCGCAAGGTGAAAGGCCTGCCTTAGGGGGTGCGCCGCGCCCGGGCGGTTTGCTATCGTCCCGCCCGGCGCCGCCACGCGCCGGGGAAGCTCCGTTCGAGGGTCATCATGCTCAAGAAACAAGGCCGGCCGCCCGCCGCGGCGCGCAAGCCGCGCCTCAACGACGACATCGGGGAAGAACTGCGGCTGCGCATGTACCGCATGCAGGTCAACATCCGCCAGGCGGAGCAGCGCGCCTACGACCTGTTCCTGCAGAACCTGGTCAAGGGCACGAGCCACCTCTCGCTCGGCCAGGAGGCGGTGGCGACCGGCTTTGCCGCCGCCATGCGTCCAAGAGACCTGAGCTTCTGCACCTACCGCGGCCACGCGCACACCCTCGCGCGCGGCGTGCCGGTGGAAAAGGTGCTGGGCGAGCTGATGCAGCGCGACAACGGGCTCATGCGTGGCAAGGGCGGCTCGATGCATCTGACCTCCGCCGAGCATGGCGTGATGGGCTCCTACGCCATCGTCGGCGCGCACCTGCCGATCGCCTGCGGCGCCGCTTGGCGCGCGCAATACAAGGGCGCGGACGACGTGGCGGTCTGTTTCTTCGGCGACGGCACCACCAACATCGGCGCGTTCCACGAGGCGGTGAACTTCGCGGCGGTGTGGAAGCTGCCGGTGATCTTTGTGTGCGAGAACAATCTCTACATGGAGTACACGCCGATCGGCGACGTGATCCCGATCAAGCATCCGGCGGCCGACCGCGCGTCGGCCTACGGGCTTGAGGCGATCGTCATCGACGGCAACGACGCCGACGTGGTCTACCGCACGGCCGCGACCGCCTACGACAGGGCGCGCGCCGGCGCCGGCCCGTCGCTCATCGAGTGCCTCACCTATCGCCACAGCGGCCATTCGCGCGCGGATCCTGCGACCTATCGGCCGAAAGGCGAGCTCGAGGCCTGGCTCAAGCGCGATCCGATCAAAATCTATCGTGAGCGGCTGCTGCAGTTCGGCGTCAAGGAAGACGCGATCGACGCGGTCGATGCCGAGGTGCGGCGCAAGGTCGAGCAGGCGACCGAGAAGTGCAAGGCGGCCGGGCCGCCGCCGCTCGAGATTCTTACCACTGACGTCTACGCCGACGGGGGTTGGTCATGGCGGAACTGACCTATCGCGAGGCGGTGGCGCGCGGCATCGCTCAGGAGATGGCACGCGACCCGGACGTCGTGTTCCTCGGCGAGGACGTGGCGAAGGCCGGCGGCGTGTTCAAAGCGACGGTCGGCCTGCTGGAGCAGTTCGGGCCGGTGCGCGTGCGCGACACGCCGATCTCCGAGCAGGCGATTCTCGGCGCCGCCATGGGCGCGGCAATGACCGGCCTCAAGCCGATCGCCGAAATCATGTTCTCCGACTTCCTCGCCGTGTGCTTCGACTTCATCGCCAACGAGTTCCCCAAGAGCCGCTACATGTCGAACGGGCAGCTCAAATGCCCGCTGGTGGTGCGCACCGGCAACGGCGCGGGCTCGCGCTTCGGCGCGCAGCATTCTCAGAGCGTCGAGAACTGGTGCATGATGATTCCCGGGCTCAAGGTGGTGGCGCCCTCGACCCCGCGCGACGTGATCGGCCTGATGGCGGCCGCCGTGCGCGATCCCGACCCGGTGATCTTCTTCGAGCACAAGTCGCTCTATCCCACGAAGGGCGAGGTGCCGGACGGCGAGATCGTCGATACCCTTGGCAGCGCCAACATCGTGCGTCCCGGAAAAGACGCCACCATCCTGGCGCTCGCCCTGATGGTGCCGCGCGCGCTCGCAGCGGCGGAGAAGCTCAAGGCCGAGGCCGGCATCGACTGCGAGGTGATCGACGTACGCTCGCTGGTGCCGCTCGATACCCAGGCGATCCTTGGTTCGCTCGCGCGCACCCACCGCTTGTTTACCGTCGAGGAGAACCCACGTTTATGCGGGTGGGGGGCGGAGATCGTCTCGATCGTGGCCGACGAGGCGTTCTACGACCTCGACGGCCCGGCGGTGCGGATCACGACGCCGCACATCCCGCTGCCCGCCGCCGACACCCTCGAGGACATCGTGCTGCCGACCGTCGACCGCATCGCCGAGACGGTGCGGCGGTCGCTCTCAAGCTGAGCCGAGGTAGGTTCCATGAGTCCCATGTACGACAACCTGCTCGCCAATGTTCCGACCGACCTGTGGATCGGCGGCAAATGGCGCAAATCCTCCGACAACGCACGCTTCGACGTGATCGACCCGGCGACCGAGAGCAAGATTGCCTCGGTCGCGAGCGCGAGCATCGACGACGCCAAGGCCGCGCTCGACGCGGCAAGCGACGCCTTCGAGGGTTGGGCGGCGAAAAAGCCGCGCGAGCGCGGGGAAGTCCTGCGCAAGGCCTACGAACTGATCATGCGCGACGCCGAGCGGCTCGCCAAGCTCATCACCATCGAGAACGGCAAGGCGCTCTCCGACTCGCGCGGCGAGGTCGCCTACGCGGCGGAGTTCTTCCGCTGGTTCGCCGAGGAGGGCGTGCGCAATCTCGGCGACGTCGGCCGCGCCCCGTCCTCGGGCGCGCGCATCTTCGTGCACCACAAGCCGGCCGGCGTCGCCGTGCTGGTGACGCCGTGGAACTTCCCGGCCGCCATGGCGACCCGCAAGATCGGCCCGGCGCTCGCGGCCGGCTGCCCGGTGGTGCTCAAGCCCGCGTCGGAGACGCCGCTCACCATGCTGGCGCTCATGCCGATCCTGGAAGAAGCCGGGGTGCCGGCCGGCGTCGTCAACGTCATCCCGTCGCGGCGCTCCGGCCCGGTGGTCGACCACATGCTGCACGATCCGCGCGTGCGGGTCGTCTCCTTCACCGGGTCGACCGAGGTCGGCCGCAAACTGCTGCACAGCGCCGCCGACAACGTGCTCAACACCGCGATGGAATTGGGCGGCAACGCGCCGTTCATCGTGTTCGACGACGCCGACATCGATGCGGCGATCGAGGGCGCCATGGTCGCGAAAATGCGCAACATGGGCGAGGCCTGCACGGCGGCGAACCGCTTCTACGTGCACGAAAAAGTGCAGGAGGATTTCACCAAAAAACTCACCGCCAAGATGGCGGCCTTGAAGATGGGCAACGGCCTCGACGACGGCGTGTCGCTGGGGCCGCTGGTGAACGCGGACGGCCGCGACAAGGTGGTTGACCTGGTTGACGACGCGGTGAAGAAGGGCGCGAAGATTCTCACCGGCGGCAAGCGCCCGGACGGCACCGGATTCTTCTATCCGGCGACCGTGCTGGCCGACGTGCCCAACGACGCCAAAATGCTGAATGAGGAAATCTTCGGCCCCGTCGCCTCGCTGCAGACCTTCACGTCGGAGGATGAGGTGATCAAGCGCGCCAACGACACGATTTATGGTCTCGTCGCCTATCTCTACACCAAGGACATCGGCCGCGGCCTGCGCGTTTCCGAGAAACTCGACTTCGGCATGATCGGCCTCAACCGCGGGCTCGTGTCGGACCCCGCCGCGCCGTTCGGCGGCATGAAGCAGAGCGGCATCGGCCGCGAAGGCGCGCACGAGGGCCTGAAGGAGTTCCTCGAGACGCAGTACATTTCAGTGAGCTGGTGATGCCCGCAAAGCGGGTACTGCATCTCGCTCTGGAGCGCGAATGGTTCGACGACATTGCTGAAGGGAAAAAGCGCCATGAGTATCGCGCGTACAAGGAGTATTGGAGGAAACGACTGGAAGGCAAGGAATATGACATCGTTCGCTTTCGCAATGGGTATGCCTCGGATGCTCCGGAAATGGACGTCGAATTTGTTGGCGTGCGCCGCAAAGGGAAGAACTATGTGATACGGCTGGGGCGCGTTCTCAAAAGGAAACGTTGGCGACGCAGGGGTTGATCTCGATGGACGTCCTGATGCCGCAGCTCGGCGAGACCGTGGCCGAGGGCACGATCACTCACTGGTTCAAGGCGGTCGGCGATGAGGTCACGCCGGGCGAGAACCTGTTCGAGATCGAGACCGACAAGGCGACCATGGAAGTGCCGGCGACGGGGGCGGGTAAGCTCGCGGAAATCCGCGTGCCAACCGGCGCGGTGGTGGCGGTCGGCGCCGTGGTGGCTGTCATCTCCGACGGCAGCGGGCCAGCGGTGACTGGCGCAGCGGCACCTCCTCCGCCCGCCCGTGCCGCTGTGGCGTCGCCCGCGGTAGCGCCGGCGCAACCCGCGCCCGTGCGCGCGATCAAGCTCGACCCGTTCCGCGAGGTGCGGACGCCGGAACGCAACTTCGGCCCGGCGCGGCTTCCCGGCGGCGTCGTGGTGACGCCGCTCGCGCGCCGGCTTGCCGGTGAAGCCGGCATCAATTTGTCCCGCATCACCGGTTCCGGGCCGCACGGACGCATCGTCGCGCGGGATGTCGAGCACGCGACGAGCGATAAAGCGCGGCCGGCACTCGAGCCGGGAGCCGAACAAATAAAGGCGCTCTACGCCGAACGGCCGTTCGACGAACTGCCGCTCGACAACATGCGGCGCACCATCGCCCGACGGCTGACCGTGTCGGTTCAGACGATCCCCCACTTCTATCTGACGGCGGATGCGGACATCGACCGGCTGCTCGTGCTGCGCGCGGAAGCCAACGCGGCCGCCCCCCCGGACAAGGACGGCGCGCCGGCATTCCGCCTCTCGCTCAACGACTTCGTCATCAAGGCGCTGGCCCTCGCACTCCAGCGAGTGCCCGCCGCGAACGCCGCGTGGGCGGGCGATCGCGTCCTGCGCTTCAAACATTCCGACGTCGGCGTCGCGGTGGCGCTCAAGGGCGGACTGATAACGCCGGTGATCCGTGACGCGGAGACAAAGTCGCTCGCCGCGATCTCGAGCGAAGCGCGTGAGCTTGCGGTGCGCGCCCGGGCGCGGAAACTTCAACCTCATGAATATCAGGGCGGCGCGACTGCCGTTTCGAACCTCGGCATGTACGGCGTGCGCGAGTTCACCGCCATCATCAACCCGCCGCACGCGACCATCCTGGCGGTGGGCGCGGCGCAGCGACGGCCGGTCGAGACAGCGGATGGCGGCGTGAGGTTCGTCAGCCAGATGACCGTGACGCTCGGCTGCGACCACCGCGTGGTGGACGGCGCGCTCGGCGCCGAACTGCTCGCGTCGTTCAAAGCACTGATCGAACAACCGGTGGCGATGCTGGTGTAAGAAGCGCGAATAGCGAATAGTGAATAGCGAATAGTGAGGAATGGGTCCGCTCGCCCACTTACTATTCGCTACTCGCTATTCGCTACTCGCTCTTTGAGGCGGTTGCGAAGCCGATACGGGAGACAAAACCAATGGCCGGCGAGAAAGCCGACGTGCTGATGATGGCGCAGATGGCGCCCATGATCATCGAGGGCGTCGACCGGGCGTTCACCTTGCACAAGCTGTGGGAAGCGCCGGACCGCGAGCGCCTGATCGGCGAGCTTGCGCCGCGCTTGCGCGCGATCGCCGCCGGCGGCCCGGTGCATGACCGCGTCGGTCCCGACTTCATGGCGAACTTTCCCAAGCTGGAAATCATTTCCAGCTTCGGGGTCGGCTACGATCACGTCGATGCCAAATGGGCGGGCGAGCACGGCATCGTCGTCACCAACACCCCCGACGTGCTCAACGAAGAGGTCGCCGACACCGCGCTCGGACTGCTGCTGTGCACGGTGCGGGAATTGCCCCAGGCGGAGCGCCACCTGCGCGCCGGCCAATGGGTCAACAGCGACTATCAGCTCACGACCTCGCTGCGCGGACGGCGCGCCGGCGTCGTCGGCCTCGGCCGCATCGGCAAGGCGATCGCGCGCCGGCTCGAAGCCTTCGGCCTGCCGGTCGCCTACCACGGCCGCACGACGCAGGCCGGCGTCCCGTATCGTTACTATCCCGATCTCGTCGAAATGGCGCGCGACGTCGACGTGATGATCGTGATAACACCGGGGGGCGCGGCGACCCGGCACTTGATCAACGCCAAGGTGCTCGAGGCACTGGGCCCGAACGGCATTCTCATCAACGTCTCGCGCGGATCGGTGGTCGACCAGGACGCGCTGATCGCCGCGCTCACGGAGCGCAAGATCCTTTCCGCCGGGCTCGACGTCTATGCCAACGAGCCGCACGTGCCGCCCGAGCTGATGGCGATGGACAACGTCGTGCTGCTGCCCCACGTCGGGTCGGGTTCGGTACCCACGCGCAACGCCATGAACCAGCTCGTGGTCGACAATCTCGTTGCCTGGGCGGCGAGCAAGAAACCGCTCACGCCGGTGCCGGAGACCCCGTGGCCGCCCAAGCGGAAGTGAGGAGGCTTCGCATGCGGCATCGTCTCTGTCTCCTCACGCTGGGTTTGCTCCTCGCGGGCATCGCCCACGCCGCCGCGCAGACCGGCGCGGCGCCGAGCGACGCGATCAATTCGATGCTGGGCGGCTGGGAAATGTCGAATGCCGACCGCGACAAGACCTGCATCATCACCTTCAAACTCGACATGACGGGACCGGGCCGCGCCCTCGATCTTCCCAAGGACTGCACGACCACGTTTCCCAACATCAAGGACGTGGCAGCCTGGACGATCGACAACGATGCGCTGCGCCTAGTCGATGCCAGGGGCACGACGCTCATCGAGTTCAACGAAGTCGAGAACGGCTTGTTCGAATCGGCGCATTCGACCGGCACGCTTTATTTCCTCCAGACCATCGCGGCCGCGCAAGGGCGCGAGCACACGCCCGATCAGATGTTCGGCACCTGGAATTTCATGCGCGCGAACGGCCCGGCGATCTGCCAGATCACCCTGATGGACACGGCGGCCGACACCGACAACTTCGCGCTGGAAACCAAACCCGGGTGCGATCAGCTCATCACCCGGTTCGCGCCGCGGGCGTGGCGCATGGATCGTGGCCAGTTCGTCCTGGTCTCGACCAAGGGCGACATCTGGCGCTTCGAGGAAGAAGAAACCAACAACTGGCACCGCATCCCGGAAGGCCGCCAGCCGCTGCTGCTGGTGAAGCAGTGAAGCCGTAGGGCGCAATAGCGAAGCGTATTGCGCCTGAAACGAATCGGCGCATTACGGCCTTTGGCCTAATGCGCCGTACAAAGGACCTACGCAAACCTTTCGCGCGCCCGCGCCCGCGCCTTGGCGGCTTCTACCTCGCGGTCGCGGGTGGGCTGCTTCGTCTTGAGCGATGCAAGCAGGCGGCGCGCGACGTCGGAGACCTCGTCGACCGCCTGGTTGAACGCCGCTTCGTTGACCTTCGACGGATGCGTGAAGCCGCTGAGCTTGCGCACGAACTGCAGCGCCGAGGCGCGGATTTCCTCCTCGGTCGCGGGCGGCTCGAAATTGAACAGCGTGCGGATGTTGCGGCACATGACTGGCTCAATCCTTTTGCTGGAGCAGTATCTTTCCCGAAAACCGGTACCCACTTTTCGGGATCATGCTCTGATCTACGCCGCGGCGGCGGGCTTGCGCGCCTCGAGCACCGCGCGGATGCCGGCGATGATGCGCGCGCGATCGGGGAAGACGTGGTCTTCCAGCACCGGGCTATAGGGGATCGGCACCTGCAGCGCACACACGCGCTTCACCGGCGCGGCGAGCCGCGCGAAGGTTGCCGGGTCTTCCGTGACGACCGCCGCGACTTCCGCCGAGAAGCCGGCGGTCGGCCCCGCCTCGTCGGCGATGACGAGGCGCCCGGTCTTCTGCACCGACGCGCGGATCGCCTCCGCGTCGAGCGGCACCAAGGTGCGCGGGTCGACCACTTCGACCGAGACGCCTTCCTTGGCCAATTCCTCTGCGCCGGCGAGCGCCTCGTGCACCAGCCAAGCGAGGGCGACGACCGTCACGTCGCTGCCTGTCCGCTTCACGTCGGCCTTGCCGATCGGGATCGTGTATTCCTCCTCCGGCACCGGCCCCTTGCGCGCCATCAGCCGGTTCGACTCGAACGAGATCACCGGGTTGTCGTCGCGGATCGCCGACTTGAGCAGCCCTTTGAGGTCGTAGGGCGTCGAAGGCAAAAACATTTTCAGGCCGGCGAGATTCATGAACATCGAGTACGGGCATTGGCAGTGCTGTGCGGCGAGCCGCGTGCCGCCGCCGACCGCCGCGCGGTAGAGGATCGGGAAGGTGCGCTGGCCGCCGAACATGTAGTGGATTTTCGAGGCCTGATTGACGATCTGGTCCATGGCGACGAAGGCGAACGTCACCTGGCGCCAATCGACGATCGGGCGGAAGCCGCAGCCGGCGGCGCCGATCGCCATTCCGGTGAGGGCCCCCTCGGCAATCGGTGTCGCCCGGACGCGCGTCTCGCCGAACTCCTTGACGAGCGGCGGAATGGGATCGGTCGACATGTAGAAGATCTTCGCATCGCGCCGCATCTCCTCGGCGACCGCCTCGACTGCGGCTTCGTTGTAAGTCAGTTCGCGCATATTTCTTCCTCACCTAAGAGCATGATCCCGAAAAGTGGGTACCGGTTTTCGGAAAAGATCATGCTCAAACAATAACCTGAAGCGGGACGACGAAAGTCATCCCGCTTTAGGCGGCAAACACGTCTTCGGTCGCCTGGGCGGGCACCGGAAACGGGCTTGCCTCGGCGAAAGCGACCGCGCGTTCGATCGCGTCCATGACCTCGCGATCGATCGATTGCAGGCCGGCGTCGTCGAGCACCCCCTGATCGCGCATGCGCCGGGCGAGCTGCGCGATCGGGTCCTTCACCTTCCAGCGTTCGACCTCTTCCTGATCGCGCGGATCGGGCTGGCCCTTGCGCTCGGTGTGCGCGCGCCAGCGGTAGGTCTTGCATTCGATCAAGGTCGGGCCTTGGCCGGCGCGCGCCCGCTCGATCGCACGGCTCGCCGCCTGATAGACGTCGAAAACGTCGTTGCCATCGACCACGACGCCGGGAATGCCGTAACCGGCGGCGCGCGCCGCCACGTCGGAGAGCGCGTGGGTGGCCGCGGCCGAGGTCTGCGCCGCCCATTGATTGTTCTCGCACACGTAAAGCATGGGCAGCTTCCAAGCCGCCGCGATGTTGAGGCATTCGTGGAACGGCCCCGCGTTTGAGGCGCCATCGCCGAAGAAAGACACCGCGACGCCGCCCTTACCTTCCATCTGCGCCGCGAGCCCGGCGCCGGTGACGATCGCGATGCCGCCCGCGACGATGCCGTTCGCGCCCAGCATGCCGATGCCGAAATCGGCGATGTGCATCGACCCGCCCTTACCCTTGCAGTAGCCGGTCTCGCGTCCATAAAGCTCGGCCATCATCCGGTTGAGGTCGGCGCCCTTGGCGATGCAGTGACCGTGGCCGCGATGGGTCGAGATGATGCGGTCGCTCCGCTCGAGCGCGGTGCACACGCCGACCGCCACCGCCTCCTCGCCGATGTAGCAATGCACCACGCCGTAGATGCGACCGTTAAGGTAGTCGGCCGAGGCGCGCTCCTCGAACCGGCGGATGGTCAGCATCTGGTGCAGCATTTCGCGCTGTGTATCGGGGGAGAGATTCATGGGCGGGGGTCCGGTAGGCGGCGGTCCGAGCATCGTGGCCCGACGCCGCGGGGCTGGCAACAGCCGGACCGGGAGGAGCGCCACGACACGGAACCCTCCCTCAGGGTTGAGGCTTCTCTGACTCGGGGCACGAGGGCCGATCCGAGCAGGAGAATCCGGTCATGGAACGCGTCAGTTTGGGCGGATTGAAGCCGTGCCGGACGCTCGCCGGCCTCGCCGCGGAGGTTTTGGCAGACACCGGGCTCAATCCCGAGGCCTTCTGGTCCGGATTTGCCGCGATCGTGCGCGATCTCGGCCCCAAGAACCGGGCTCTTCTTGCCGAACGCGACCGCCTGCAATCGGCGATCAACCGATGGCACAGCGAGCGTCGCGGCCAAACGCGCGACATTTCGGCCTACGAAGCCTTCCTGCGCGGCATCGGATACCTGCTGCTGGAGCCCTCGGGGGTGCGGGCGGAAACCACCGGGGTCGACGACGAAATCGCGCACATAGCCGGGCCGCAACTCGTGGCGCCGCTCACCAACGCGCGTTATGCGCTCAACGCTGCGAACGCCCGCTGGGGCAGCCTTTACGATGCGCTGTATGGGACCGATGTGATCCCGGATCGGGGCGAGCTTGCGCGCGGGCTGGACTACAATCCAGCGCGCGGCGCCGCGGTGATCGCCCGCGCCAAAGGTTTCCTCGACGAGGCCGCGCCGCTCGCATCCGGCACGCATCGCTCGGTTGCGGCGTACGTCGTGGAGGACGGCCGGCTCACGGCCTCGCTCAAGGACGGCAGCCGCACGTCATTGCGCGACCCCAATCAGTTCCGCGGCTTCCGCGGCGATGTCGCCGTGCCGAGCTCCGTGCTGGTGGCCAATCGCGGCCTACACGTGGAAATCCAGATCGACCACGCGCATCGCATCGGCCGCAACGATCCCGCCAGCGTCGCCGACATCGTGCTGGAAGCGGCCGTCACCACGATCATGGACATGGAGGATTCGGTTGCGGCGGTCGACGCCGACGACAAGGTCCTGATCTATCGCAACTGGCATGGGCTGATCGACGGCTCGCTCTCGGCGACTTTCGAGAAGGGTGGCCGGAGAGTCGAGCGGCGACTCGCCCCGGACCGTACCTACGTCCGACCGGACGGAGGCGAGCTGACGCTGCCAGGGCGCAGCCTCCTGCTCGTGCGCAACGTCGGCCATCATATGTACACCGACGCCGTGCTCGACCACGAAGGCCGCGAGATTCCCGAAGGTTTCCTCGATGCCGCCGTGAGCGCGCTCATCGCCAGCCGCGACCTGCAGGGGTCGCGCGCCCTTCGCAACAGCCGCGCCGGCGCGATCTATATCGTCAAGCCCAAGATGCACGGGCCGCATGAGGTGCAGCTCGCCGACGAACTTTTCCGCCGCGTCGAGGACCTGCTGCGGCTCAAGCGCCACACGTTGAAGATGGGCGTCATGGACGAAGAGCGACGCACCAGCGTCAACCTTGCGGCGTGCATCGGCGCCTCTCGGCACCGAATGTGTTTCATCAACACCGGGTTTCTCGACCGCACCGGCGACGAAATCCACACCTCGATCGAAGCCGGCCCGATGGTGCGCAAGAACGACATGAAGAACACGGCCTGGATCAAGGCTTATGAAGACCTCAACGTCGACATCGGCTTGGCGTGCTGTCTGCCGGGCAGGGCGCAGATCGGAAAAGGCATGTGGGCGGCGCCCGACAAGATGGCGGACATGCTGGCGCAGAAGATCGCGCATACGCAGGCGGGCGCGAACACCGCCTGGGTGCCCTCGCCTACCGCCGCGACCCTGCACGCGCTACACTATCACGCGGTCGACGTGGCGGCCCGACAGCGCGAAATCGCGGGGCGCCCGCGCGCACGGTTGAACGATCTTCTCACGATTCCGATTTCACCCTCGAACTGGCTGCCCGACGCCGTGCAGGAGGAACTCGACAACAACTGTCAGAGCCTGCTCGGCTACGTAGTGCGCTGGATCGATCAGGGGATCGGTTGCTCCAAGGTCCCGGACATTCACGATGTCGGCCTGATGGAGGACCGCGCGACCTTGCGCATCTCGAGCCAGCACGTCGCCAATTGGCTGCTCCACGGCGTCGTCGACAAGGCGCAGGTGATGGACACGCTCAAGCGGATGGCCCGCGTGGTCGACCGGCAAAACGCAAACGACCCGTTGTACCGGCCGATGGCGCCGCGTTACGACGGCCCGGCGTTCCGTGCCGCGTGCGATCTGATTTTCGAAGGCCGCAACCAGCCGAACGGCTATACTGAATTCATCCTGCACGCGCGGCGGAAAGAAGCGAAGGCGCTCGGGCTAGAGGCTCGGCGGGAACCCGCCGAAGAGGTCATGTCGGGGTGAAAACCGCGGGGGGCCCCCAGCGACGGGGGTACACGCGTGCGTGCCGAATGATAGGCTGCGCGCGTCATCCCGCGGAGAGCAGAATGGATTTCACCGGCAAAGTTGCGCTGGTCACCGGCGGCGGCAACGGCATCGGCCGCGCGGCCTGCGTGGCATTTGCGCGCCACGGCGCGAAGGTGGTGGTGGACCGCGACGGGGCGGGGGCGCAGGCGACCGCCGGCATCATCCGCCAGAACGGCGGCGACGCGGTCGCGGTGACGGCCGACGTCACCAAGTCCGCGGACGTGAAGGCTTATGTCAAGGCAGCGGTCGACAACTATGGTCGGATCGACTGTTTCTTCAACAACGCCGGCATCGAGGGCAAGCTCGCGCCGACGGCGGAGTACGACGAGGCCATGTTCGACGCCGTGATCGGCGTGAACGTGAAGGGCGTTTTCCTCGGCCTGCGCCATGTGCTGCCGGAGATGATCCGCCAAGGCGGCGGCGCGGTGGTCAATACCGCTTCGGTCGCCGGCCTGACGGCGACGCCGGGCATGCCGGCCTATGTGGCGTCGAAGCACGCGGTGATCGGGCTCACCAAGACGGCGGCGGGCGAAGTCGCGCGCCAGGGCATCCGCGTGAACGCCGTGTGCCCGGGACCGGTCGACACGCGCATGATCCATGCGCTGGAGGAACAGATTTCGCCCGACAACCCGGCCGCGGTCGGCGAGCGCTACCAGGCCGCGATACCGAGCGGGCGCTACACGACCGTGGACGAGATCGCCAACATGGTGCTGTTCCTCTGCTCGGACCTCGCCTCCAACACCACGGGCGGACAATTCGTCGTCGACGGCGGGCGCACGGCGACCGCGGGCGCGGTGACCAATGTGGCGCGTCGGTGAGGAGCAAAACCGGAAAGCGTCGAGCCCTGAATAGCGCGGAGGGGTCAGGGCTGGCCGGACCCGCCGTCCGCAGCGAGTCGGCTACAGTTTGAGCGGCTCGCCTCCGCTCCGCCCTTGCGGCTGCAAGCCCGATAGCGCTCCACGTGCTGCGTGAAGACGGCCCGAGCCTGCGTCGGGGAAAGGCTGGCGAGCTGCTGGGCCAGACTGCGGCTCACTTGGAAGTGCTGATAATCGATCGCGCTCTTCCAATAGCCGCCCCAGATCAAAAAGCCCTCATCGGCGAACACATCGATGACCGATTCGGCCATCCCGGCGCGGAGCCGCTTCTCGGGCTGGCCGCTGAGCCGGTTCGCATATGCCGCGCCGGCCGGCGGGCTGAACGTCAACTTTCCGCCCGAACGCTGCACGTACGGGTTTTGCAGCGGATTGATGTCGATCGCCAAGCCATAGGCGTGGAGCGACAACACATTGGTGCCCGCGACGTTGCGGGAATTGAAAGCCGACGTGTTGTTGTCGGCGATCGAGGCATCGTCATTTCCGTCGTAGTGGTTGATCAACCTGGCCTTGGCGACCGGGAAACGCATGTCGCGCAGCCTGGTGAAAATGCCAAGGACATTTTCGGCGGCCGCATCCATCACCATGATCTCGCCGTCGGCGTGAATGCTTCCGTCGAAGCCGAAATAAGAAAATTTGACCAGGCTGAGCCGCTCGCACCCGACCGGCGCCCCCGTCCTGATGACGTTGTGCTCTTTCATGTCATCGCAGAGAGCTTGCGTGACCGGAAGGATAGATCTTTCCCGGGCATCCTCAGCGCGCGTCATCAAAGTGGTCACCAGAAGTATCGAGGCAGCAATGCAAATTGTTGCGTACCCGCAAAAACGCTTCAAGCCAGGCTTTACCGTCAAATCAGCCGCATCCCCTTCAAGCTCGCGTGCCCGTCCTTGCCGACGATGATGTGGTCGTGCACGGCAATCCCGAGCGGGCGCGCCACGGCTACGATCGCCTGGGTCATTTCGATGTCGGCGCGGGACGGTGTTGGATCACCTGATGGATGGTTGTGCACGAGGATGACGGCGGTGGCGGAGAGTTCGAACGCGCGTTTGACCACTTGGCGCGGGTAGACCGGCGTGTGGTCCACCGTCCCCTTCTGCTGCTCCTCGTCGGCGATGAGCTGGTTCTTCTTATCGAGAAAGAGAATGCGCAAGGCTTCTGTGTCTGCGAACGCCATGACACTGCGGCAATAATCGAGCACCGCGGACCATGACGAGAGCACCGCGCGACGGCTGATGCTGCCGCGCACGAGCCGCTGCGCCGCCGCTTCGACGATCTTGAACTCGACGACGGCCGCCTCGCTCAGTCCCTTGACCTCGGCGAGCCGCTCGCGCGGCGCCGCAATGACCTCGGCGAAGGAACCAAAGACGGCAAGCAGTTCTTTCGCCAGCGGCTTCACGTCGCGCTGCGGAATGGCGCGAAACAGGACGAGTTCAATCAACTCGTAATCGGCGAGCGCCGGCGCGCCTGCCGCCATGAACCGGGCGCGCAGCCGCCCGCGGTGCCCGACATGGTGCGGCTCCTTGGTCCGGACGGCCGTCGCCGCGATTGACGCCTCCGCACTGCAGCCATTGCCAACCAGCCGCAGGCGCGGGGGGAGTGCGGATTTTGCCGTCGATCCCAGCATTCGGCAGTAGAGAACGAAACGGGAACTAAAGTCAATGGGGTTCGCCGGTCGCACCCGGCCGTCAAGTCGCTCAGGTGAATTGGCGTCGATAGACCGTGACGATGTGGTCGAGGCGTGCCTGCAGACGCCGCGCCTCGTCCGTCAATCCGTCGCTTTCGGCCGCGGCGATCGCCGCCGCAAAACATTCCTTAATCTCGCTCAAGTAGCCGCGCGGGCTGCTCGTCTCGTACATTTCGTCGTAAATCTCCTCGCCGCGCCGCTCGAGTTTCTTGTAGTGCGGTTCGTCTGGCGTCTTGGGCTTCGCGCGCCATGCGAGCCATCGGCGCGCCCACCCCCAGATCAGCGCCGCCATGGGTCAGGAAACCCGATACGGCGGCTTATCGAGCTGCTTGGACGAGAGGGTAAAAATCTCGGCGCCGGTGTCGGTCACGGCAACCGTGTGCTCGAACTGCGCCGAGAGCGAACGATCGCGCGTCACCGCGGTCCAGCCGTCGGAAAGCACCTTCACGTGCGGGCGGCCGAGATTGATCATTGGCTCGATGGTGAAGAACATGCCGGGCTTGAGCACCGCGCCTTCACCGGCGCGGCCCACGTGCACGATGTTGGGTTCGTCGTGGAACAGACGGCCGAGCCCGTGGCCGCAGAAGTCGCGCACCACGCTCATGTGCTGCGGCTCGACGTAGGCCTGGATGGCGGCGCCGATATCGCCGGTGGTGCCGCCGGGCCGAATGGCGGCGATGCCGCGCATCATCGCCTCGTAGGTGACCTCGATCAGGCGTTCGGCGCGGCGCGGGATCTGGCCGATCGGGAACATGCGGCTCGAATCCCCGTGCCAGCCGTCGAGGATCAGCGTGACGTCGACGTTGACGATGTCGCCTTCCTTGAGCGGCTTCTCGTTGGGGATGCCGTGGCAGACCACATGGTTGATCGAGGTGCAGGTCGCCTTGGTGTAGCCGCGGTACATCAGCGTCGCCGGCCGCGCGCCGTGGTCCATGGCGAACTCGAACACCAGCCGGTCGATGCGCTGGGTGGGCACGCCCGGCTTGATCTCGCCGACCAGCATGTCGAGGCAGTCGGCCACCCGCCGGCCGGCCTTGCGCATGCCGGCGAAAGCCTCCGGCCCATAGATCTTGATCTGTCCGGTTTTGCGTAGCGGCGCATGGGCCGCGTCGACGTAGGTCATCGTGACATCGTTACCCCCTCCTCATCCCTCCCCCGCTTGCGGGGGAGGCAAGGGTGGGGGCGCGGCCGAGCCGCCCATTCCATGGACGAATCTAGTTACCGGCTCGAACGACGCAAGATTGAGCAGCTTTATCGGACCGTCAACCCACGATCGGCACCGGGCCGGCGAGCGTGATCGCCGCATGCTCGATGAGGCAGCGATAGGCGACCGCCTCGACGCCGGCCGCCCGTGCGCGATCGAAAGCCGCGCCGTAGGCCGGGTCGATGTCGCGCGCGAGCGCGAAGCGTTCGGCCGAGCCGATCTGGATCAGGAACAACATCACGGCACGGGCGCCGGCGGCGGCCACGGCGGCAAGCTCGTCGAGGTGCTTCGCCCCGCGCGCGGTCACCGAATCGGGAAACTCGGCGAGGCCCGGCGTGCGCATCAAGTGCACGTTCTTGACTTCGACATAGCAGGGCGGACGCCCGGGCCCTTCCAGCAAAAAGTCGACGCGTGAGTTCCTGCCGTAGTTCACCTCGCGCCGCGTGGCGGTGTAGCCGACAAGCTCCGGCACCGCGCCCGCCGCGATCGCCTCAGCGACCAGCAAGTTGGGATGCGCCGTGTTGATGCCGATCAGCTCGGGGCCGGTGCCCAGATCGACCTCGACCAGTTCCCAGCTGTACGGCAGCTTGCGCTTGGCGTTGGCCGATTTCGACAACCACACGCGCGAGCCAGGCGCCGCCAGACCGATCATGGCGCCCGGGTTGGCGACGTGGGCGG
>Ga0137377_10000277_pt1 | contig 29248 bp, 18 predicted proteins | sample SagtaG_22_FD_104815 | JGI IMG/M metagenome (GOLD analysis project Ga0137377, IMG submission 104815) | Vadose zone soil microbial communities from Sagehorn Ranch, Mendocino, California, USA - Sage2_L_40_16 metaG | ecosystem: Environmental > Terrestrial > Soil > Vadose zone | place: USA... | reverse complement strand
TCGGCCTCGCATCCCTGTTCACGGTCGCGACCGGTGCGCACCAGGAGGTATTTGCATTGTGATCACGGAGGAACGTGATGCACATGGGGTTGCCAACGGGCTGATATCGCCCGTAAAGGTCAGCAGTCCGGTCTTCCTCTCGACACGGAATAAGGTGATCTGATCACTGCGCTGATTGCGTACGTATAGGAAATTCCCATCTGGATCGAAGTTGAATTACTTCGGATAATCACCCTCCGTCAGGGCCTCGCCTGCGCGATTCAGCTTGCCTTCCGGGGCAATTAACCGATGCGCCTTACCGGGACGTCACTCCAACAGCTTGAGGCAACGGCCCGGCTGCGTCAGGCTAATGAGCCGGGGCCCAGAAAGGACGGGGGCTTTCGATCACCTCATCCAGGGGCGGCAGGGGATCTCCCGCATGCGTGCTCTCATTGAACTCCGTCAGCTTCTCGTGTACGCCCCGCCAGTACTGGTATTCCGCGTCCCACCGCCCCAGCGCCGCGCCCAAACGATACGGCGTATATTCCTCCAGCCACTCCGCCCGGTATGCTGGCTTCAGGTCCGTGATCCGGTCCATCAGATCCGTTACCGATGAGTGGTCATAATAGGTCACCCGCGATCCCCACTCATTCCACCAGCGCTCGGCGTCGGGTCGGGTCGGCCCGAAGTTGTCCCAGATCGCCTTCAGCTCCAGCGGCGTCTGGAACTTCTCTCCCGCATAATCCAGCAACTCGCTGCCGATCATCAAGCTATTTACCGTCTCCGGGTCTACGCCCAGATTCCTGGCATGGATGAGCGCCGTCTCGGCCTCTTCCGCATGCATTCGGGTCGCATGCAAATCTTCCCGGTGCGCTGCCAGCTGCTTGTAGTAGGGCGGGAAGAACGGATCCTCCCACAGCGCAAACATGGACTGGTCTCCAAGCAGCTTCTTCACATCGGTTTCGGCTACAGTCATATTGCTCAAAGCCGAGGCAATATCTGGAGCCATCGCCGCCGGATACATCAGCCGCGCATAATCGGAGAAGAAGTTGGCCCTGTCCATGGGAAGGGATTGCCACGGAGCCGCCGCCCCATAAGCCATGCCAGGCAGCGACATGCGAAGCAGCAACTGTGCATCGTCACTCCAGACCGAATTGACCAGGCCAAGCGCGCCTGAGCGCCGCCCCGCCGCCAGAAAGGTATCGATGTTTTCAAATGTCGTGTCGAAATCGGGAGCAATGTCGTCATAGCTGGTAACTCCCGGTTGCACGACATGCGGAATATGGTGAGCGATTAAGGGATCAAGCCAGCGCTTGTATGTCGGGTCTTCCGAGGTGTAGTACCAGGCGACAGCGATCAGCCCCGGCGGAAGCTTGGGGATGATCTGCGGATACTTCACGATGATGTCGTCATAAGCCATCACGTGCTTCCCATGCTTCACAAATAAGTCCGCCACGGTCGTGAGCTGCTTCACAAACAATGCCGTCGGCTCCGCCGCCGCTCCCGTCGCATGCGTCGCCGCTTCGATTTGAAAGGTCTCATCGAACCCGATGCTAACGAACGGACTCGGAAACAGATCCGCGAATTGGTTCACCCAATCCGATAGCAGCGGCGTTACCTTCGGATTTCTAGGGTCAAACTCAGTCCCGTGCGGCTCATCCGATAGCTCCGAGTACTTCTCGATCCGGAACAAATCATGCTTGTGCCCATACAGGTCAAAGTTTGGAATCACATCAATATGCCGCTGCCGGCCATAGGCCACGATCTGCCGCACCTCTTCCTTCGTCAGGCGCGCCCCCTGGTCCAGCAGCGGATACCCCGTCAACTCAATGCTGTCTTCGCTGTAAAGGTAATACTGGTTCGCCTTCCACTGCGCCAGAAATTCAAGTTGCCGCTCAATCTCCTTCTCTGTGGGCAACGGGCCGTGGCTTATATCCACCATCGTTCCCCGGTATGCCAGCGACGGCCAGTCATGAATCTCCACCACCGGGAGCACTGCCTGCGAGCCCTCACCCTCGATGAGCTGCCGCACCGTCCGCACTCCATAAAAGATCCCCGCCGACGACCGCGCATCGATCTTCACTCCCCGCTCCGTCACCGTCAGATCATAGGCTTCCCGCGAGTTCGGCCCAGGCTCCTCTCCCGGCTGCGCCAGAGGCTCATCCTTGGCCCCTTTGCGGTCCAGAAGGATCGACAGTTCGCCATCATCCCCGTTGCCATACGAGCCGATCTTTATGTCCAGCCCTGTCCGCTCCCGCATCCAGGATCGCAGCTCCTCGGCCGCAAATCGGTCCTCCGCATCCGGAGCGGATGCAAACATGATCCGCATCCCGCGCAGCGCAACCCTCCCGCTTCCGTACCGTACCTTCTGCGGTCGCGGCAGCAGCGGACTGTTCTCCGCATGTCCTGCATGGCATACCACCACGCTCACCAGCAACACAATCCACTTCTTTGCGATCATGAACTTCCTTTCATGGCTTAGCTTCAATCGCATTCGCTGTGCGTACTCAGGGCACAACAGTTGCTCAGCAAGACAAGCTAAGAAACAGCGAACACAGTTTCTCCTCAGCGAATTTCAAAATCAAGACCAATGCACATCCTGGTTCCGATTAGCGTCCAGCCTATTGGATGAGGATCAGATGCCGCAGCCATGTCGGGCCGGGCTGGGCCGCAACTTTCCATTGATCACCAACCTGAGCTCCGGAAACAAGAAATACATCATCCTGCCTCCCACCAAAGGTTACACAGCGCCAAAATCCGCTGTGCACTTTCTATCGACCGACAGTCACGGGATGGCCGCGGCGAGCGTCTTCGTATGCGGATCGAGCGCAAGGTTGTGCGTCCTGCGATCACTCGCCATTCTGCGAAGATTGCACTCGAGTGTGTCCGCGTCGATCAGAACTACAGGAGTCTGTTTTAAACGTTCATAAGACCCCGATGGTAGCGGACCTATACCATCACGCCTGCATTCACCACGACCTTGCCATTCCTCCACACTGACCTGATCCCCGCCGGCGCCACGGCTGGAATCTCGTAACTGGCATCCGTACGAACTGTCTCCGGATCGAATACGGTGATATCCGCCGCGTAACCTCCCGCAATCCTGCCTCGATCGTGCAAGTGAAACGCCGCCGCCGGCTTGCCCGTGACTTTATGGACGGCTTCTTCAAGACTCAACCATTTGAGCTCGCGGACCACATCCCCAAGTAACCGAGGAAATGTTCCGTATAAACGGGGGTGTGAACGCCCAGTGGTATAAACCCCATCCGTAATAACAATCGCCAAGGGATGGGTGAGTAGCGCATGAAGATTCTCCATCGACTGGCAGTGCTCCACAATGTTCACATTTCCCTGTTGTTCCAGCAGAATGTCCAACACCACGTTGTCGGGTTCACTTCCCCGTTCGTCTGCAATGTCCTGAATTGACCTGCCCACCAGTGAGGCTGGATCGGTGGCAGCCGACGTTATCACCACGCCATCCCAGCGCGCCTCGGGCTTAATCTCAGTCCGGATGGATTCACGCTGTACGGGATCCGCGAGCCGCGAAAGGAGCTGGGAAATCCCCCCATCCAGCGCCGTCTGCGGCAGCACTTGCGTAAGTACTGTAGATCCGGCCAGCCACGGATACGCATCAAATGCCACATCGGCGCCCCGCGCCGACGCTTGCTCAATCGCCGCAATGGCGTATTGCTGCAAGGGCCAGTTATCCTGGCCAGCAGCCTGCAGATGAGAGATCTGGAGGCGGCATACCGATTCCTCGGCAATAGAAATCTGTTCTTCGACCGCTTCGACCAACGTGTCGGAGTAGTTGCGCATATGCGTGGCATACACACCGCCTCTCCGGGCGACCACGCGGCAGAGTGTCGCCAGCTCTTCCGCCGATGCACCGGATCCTGGAGCGTACATGAGCCCCGAAGAGAACCCTACGGCCCCCTGCTGCAATGCCTCATCCAGCAGGCCCGACATTGTGTCAAGTTCCCGACTCGTGAGAGATCTGCAGGTATTGCCGGCGACTTTGATTCTCAGCGAACCATGCCCCACAAGCGACGCAACTGTTGCAACCTTGGATCTGCTCGCGCTCGCAAGGTAGTCGGAGGCGGAGCTCCACCCCCAGCTGTTATCCCCACAAAAGATGCCGTTTGCGAAATCCCGCAATACCTGCGGGTCTTCCGGCAATGGATACGCTGAGAAACCACAGTTGCCTACAACTTCGGTCGTCACTCCCTGCAGTAACTTTTCGTTTCGATTTTCCAGGATCTGAAGATCCGAATGACTATGCGCATCGATAAACCCGGGAGCGATGACGCACCCAGTGCAGTCGATGACCTCACACCCGCTATCTGGAGCAGTGATGGGTCTGTTGCGTTCGGGGATGCCAGCAAACACAATCCGGTCACTTGAAATGACGACTTCGCCAGAAAACGGAGGGGCCCCCGTGCCATCAATGATGGTGCCCCCGGTCAGGATGGTATGGGCAGGATGTTTCACGTCAGCTCCCGGGAAGATCCTGCGGCCGGGCCTCTGTTCTCTTGCCTGCTTATTTGCTGGTCAGTCATGGACTCCCCTTTCTGAATATGTGGAACGCTATTTCCACATCCGAAGCATGACAACACCCCCTTGAGGCACAGTGACCGTATAAGAGCCGTGGAGAACACCCAGATCTTTGTGGGCCCACAGATCACGAGCATGAACTGGACCGCTGAAGCGCAGATCTTTCAGCATTAGAGTGAATGGTTCCGCTTCATCGTCCGTAACATAGTTGAAGAGGGCTACGGCTTTGGCGCCGCCACTTAACGGCTTCACCCAGACTTGAGGCGGCCCGATGCGGCTCCCCTGGATTCCCAAGCCGTCCTGATCAACTGCAATCACTTCTTTGTTCATCAGAATGCTTTTGGTCGTCTCGTCCATCTTGCTCAGGTCATTGCCGGCGAGTAGCGGAGCGGCCAGCATCGCCCATAGGCTCATCTGGGTGCGGTATTGGTCTGCTGTCATGCCGCCATTGCCTATCTCGAGCATGTCCGGATCATTCCAATGGCCCAGTCCGGCGAACTTCTCCAGCCCCGCCTGAGAGAAACCAATCAGCGCCATGCTGCCATAGTTATCGCGGATATCATCGGTTGTGCGCCACAGATCCCCCCACCTTCCGACCCCACTCCCACACGGAATCGACACCGTACTGACAAAGGCTGTAAACGATGGAGCGATGTGTGTTCACAAGAGCCTGGTGCATCTTCCCGTACGCCTCTTGCATCATCGCCAGCGCCTTCTGCGGATCCTGGTGGGGATCGTGCAGCTTCATGATCTCCATGTAGCTGCATAGGTCGTATTTCAGAAAGTCCACACCCCACTTAGCATAGGTGTTCGCATCCTGCTGCTCATGGTCATAGCTGCCCTCATAACCCCCACACGTCTTCGGCCCTGGAGAAGAATAGATTCCGAACTTCAATCCCTTTGAGTGCACATCGTCGCCAAGCACATTCATGTCGGGAAATCTGCTGTTGGAATGAATGTTGCCCTGCGCGTCGCGCTGGCCCTCCCATGAGTCGTCGATATTGACATAGATGTAGCCAGCATCCCTCATTCCGCTTGCGACCATAGCATCGGCTGCTGCACGCACATCGGCATCGGTCACCTTGTCGGCAAAGTGGTTCCAGCTATTGCAGCCCATTGGCGGAGTAGCAGCCCGTTGCGCGGATTGAGCCCTTGCGGTTAGACAGGGCTGCCAAATCAGAGCGATCGCAACTGTCGCACACACCTGCACAAAACGCCGCCGATGGAAACGCATATTACTTGTTCCCCCTTTTTGAATGGAGAGAATTACAGATGCACAAGCAAAATCCACTCTCAATGTGGCAATGCTCCACATCTGAACCTTGAGTGCATTGGACGTCTTCCTGGTCTTCCCACGCCGATCTGCTTTCGATTACGTCACAGCCGAGGTTAGAACTCTCCAGCAAATAGCTCCCTTTAGCCTGAGCGGTCAACCGGTTTCGCCGCTGACGTGGTTTTTCGTACAGTCGGCTGGACGACGAATTCTCGCTCGCTCCGAATGCATCCGCGCTGGTAGCGCGAGTTTATCAAATATCAGGTCAAATTGAGGCCAGGACACATGATCCGCGCTGCCGGTACTTCTTTCTCGCAGATCTCCGTGACATTGGTTCTGTCGATAAACCAGTCTTCAAACTCTCCGCGCAATGGCGTCGATTTCCACTTTAATTCCGTTCCACAGAACCGACTGCACTGTGGTCCGCGCAGGGCGAACCCCAGAAAAGAACTCCGAGTACACCCGATCAAAACCATCGAAATCCCGAATGTCTGCCAGATGACAAGTACACTTCACCACATCCTCAAAACTATATCCGGCTGCCTCAAGGATTTTCCCAATGTGTGACAGAGTCAATCGCGTTTCGTCCTCGATCGACCCTCTCACTACCTCCCCGGTTCGTAGGTTCAAAGGGCCTTGACCGCTGATGAACAACCAGTTATCCAACTGAATGCCGGCCGAATAAGATCCGGTGGAGACGAGTTTATCGGGGTGCTTTATTTCGCGCTTAGCCATTATGCGTCTCTCCATTATTTATTGTTCTCAATGGTCGTCAAGAATGTGCCACAGAAAAACGAGAACCGCGGCGACAAAAATATCAGATTCTTGAGCAGTTCGTAACTCAGAAGATCGGAGAAACTAGTGATGTTGTCCAGCTAATTGGTCGTTATTTTGAAACTTGGGCGAAATCTCCTTGACGGGCAAACCACCATACTCGAAAATTACCCGCGACTTGGTGGTGCGGTGAAGTGTCGACACGATTAGTGTTGAGGAGGCATCACCGCAGAAACTGGCGGATTTGCGCCTGCAGCGACTGGAGTGTGTGGTGCAGAAGTAAGGCGGGTGGGCAAGAGCAATTCATGATCAAGTCTGGGAGTTGGTTGTCCAGCCTAGAAGCCAGAAAAAGGGTTAGATGATAAAGGCCAACCAAGCCAGCCGTCGCGACTTCGTTCTTGGCCTGGCCGCGAGTTCAGCGGCTCTGCGCCCAGCGGTTGGCCCCGGGTCTTGGCTTTCTCCCGGACGTACGGCGCGAGTATCCAGTGCTTCCAAGCAAGTCCCTGCGAACCATGTTGTGAACATTCTAGACTTCGGCGCGGTTGGCGACGGCCGGACGCTGTGCACATCCAGTATTCAAGCCGCGATTGATGCGTGTGCCGCGGCGGGTGGCGGCAAGGTTTTCGTTGCACCCGGAAAGTATCTAACCGGACCGATTTTCCTGAAGAGCAATCTGGAGTTTGAAGTTTTGGCTGGCGCTACTCTACTCGGGAGCGCCAATTTCGCCGACTATCCCACGATTCCGGGGTGGTGGGAGGGCCTGGAGCGCACGGTCTATGCTTCCATGATCACTGGCACCGATGTTGAGAATGTGGCGATCACTGGCCAGGGGACTCTCGACGGTCAGGGAGGTGTGTGGCTGGACGCATGGGGCAAAACCGAAAAATTGCGTAAGAAACTGGGACTCATAGGGAGAGAGCCCGAGAACCCTCCCGGCTCTGCACTGCCTTGGCCACGCCCGCGAATGATCAATCTCTATCGCAGCCGCAAGGTGCTGATTAGCGGACTCACCATTCATGATTCTCCCTCGTGGACAGTTCACCCGGTTTTGTGTGAAGACGTTTACATCGAAGGGCTCACGATTATTAATCCGCCGCACTCGTGGAATACGGACGGCATTGATCCGGAGTCCTGTCGTAATGTCCGCATCTCTAACTGCTACATCAGCACCGGGGATGACTGCATTATGCTGAAGTCCGGCTACAAGCAGATTCCCGGAAAACCGTTTCTGCCCTCGGAGAACATTGTCGTGACGAACTGCGTATTCAACGCCGGCGGATGCGGAGTGGGAATCGGCAGCGAAACGGCTGGAGGAGTGCGCAACGTCGCGATCAGCAATTGCGTATGCGACGGAACGACCTGCGGGCTATATTTCAGGACCGCGCGCGGGCGAGGCAATGTGGTGGAAAACGTGTCCGCGGTTAATGTGGTCATGCGAAACCTCGAAGATACAGGAATTATCTTCAGCATGTTCTACGAGGACGAAGATCGAAGCACTTTGCATTCGGTAGACGTGCGCACTCCGGTCTTTCGCAATTTTCACTGCAGCGATATTCTTTTGGACGGAGCAGAGCGCGCAGTCGTCGTCGAAGGTCTGCCCGAGAGCCCGATTCAAGGGCTGTCATTGGACAATGTGTTCGTGAAGGCCGCTGAAAAAGGCATCTCCTGCTACCAGGTGCACGAATTCAGCGTGAGCAACGCGGTGGTGCATGTCAACAGCGGACCTTCGGTACAGTGCAAGAATGCTCTCGATCTCGAACTGATTCGTGTCCGGGCTCCGAAATCACAACCCAATGTACCGGTCATTGCGCTTGAGAATGTGCACCAGGCAATGGTGCAGTCCTGCTCCGCTGCCGAGAGCAGCCCTGCACTGGTTCAACTCCGGGGAGACGGCAACCGGGACATAACTCTTGCCTTGAATCGCGTTTCGAAACAAACCCAAGAGGTGGTGTTTGCAGATGGCGCATCAGAACAAGGTGTGGTGAGGCGCATTTGATCCAGTTGGAAGCGGGTCCATTCATCACAATCACTGTTCTTATCGGCACTTGAATCATCATTCTTCACACTCAGGCAGCTCTCCCGCGGAGACACGGACAGGACAAAGACAGTGGAGCAGTGGGCAGCGCCTGCGGTACAACCTGGGCCGCCGGAACACAGAACTCAGGGGCTAGTGTAAGCCCACCCATTTGTGCACAGAGTGGCCTTACAGCTTCTGACGAGAACTACAGCACCTCAGATAAGGAGATTGCGTGAGCTTGTTGCCAAGGACGCCGTTCATTGTGGGCTGCATAATGCCTCTTGCTATGTTCGTCAGTGCCAGCTCCCAGACTACAGCTCATTCTACAGCTCATTCCGTGCAGAGTGTGCTCGAACAGCGCAGCCAGCCCAGTGCTGTAACTGCGTTCCAGCTGCAAAGTTATTTGGTGAAACGTATTCCCAGGCTACCCACTACTCTCAGCTCGGACAAGTGGCGGTCGGAAGAGGCAAGGATTCGAAATCATGTCCTTGAAGATGTGGCTTTTCATGGCTGGCCTCGTGAGTGGATCGGCGCCACCCCCCGCTTTCAGGAGACCGACGTTATTGAGAGTGACAAGGGATACCGGTTGCGCAAGTTCCGGTATGAGATTGTGCCAGGTTTTGATTCTGCGGCAATCCTGTACGAACCACAAAAGATTAATGGGAAGGCACCAGCCATTCTCAATGTGATCGGCCACGAGGTTGCCGGGAATGCGGCGGAATACGAGCAAAAACGTTGCATCAATTTTGCCAAGCGCGGGATTTTCGCGCTGAGCCTGTCCTGGGCGGGATTTGGCGAACTGGCGCAACCGGAAAATGGCCACGACTATGCGGCTGACCTCGATCTCGTGGGCGCCAATGCGCTGGGCTTCTTCTATCTTTCCATGCGGCGGGGACTTGACTATCTAGCAAGTCTGCCGCAGGTCGATGCCCGCCGGCTTGGGGTCACTGGCTTGTCGGGCGGTGGCTGGCAAACCACGCTGCTGAGTGCTCTCGACGAGCGTGTCGCCGTGGCCGTGGAGGTAGCGGGTATTGGGGCGCTCGAGTCCAACCTCACCCGCCCTCTTGATACCGACGAAATTGAGGAAAACGCAACGGACCTCACTCAAAATGAGGATTATCCTTTCTTTGTGGCCATCCGCGCACCCCGTGCCACCTTTCTCATTCACAACGCAGAGGATGATTGCTGCTTTCGTGCTGCTCTGGTGAAGCCCTACATTTATGATCAAGTCCGGCCCTTCTTCCGTTTGTTTGGCAAAGAGGACGGTTTAGCGTGGCACGAGAATCGCGATCCTGGCACTCATAATTACCAGCTTGAGAACCGCGAACAAGCTTATGGTTTCTTCACCAAACACTTTAACTTGCCCATTACGCCAAATGAGATACCCAGCGATGACGAGATCAGACCGGCGCAGCAGCTCGCGGTGGGTTTGCCGCAGCAGAATTTGACCATCTTGGGCCTTGCCAGAAAGTTGGCCGGTCAGATCGCCCAAACGGCGATTCCAACGGGCAGCGAGCGGGCTTTGTGGATCAAGTCTCAGCGAGAACACCTGAAGGATGTGATTCGTTATGCCCCGGTCTCGGTTGAGAATGCCTGGAGGACAAACAACAGCAAGCGTCTGGGATTGGAAACCCTGTCTTATCGTTTTGATTTCTCGAACGGGCTCAGCGCCACAGGAATATGGCTCAAGGCCATTTCGGCCCCTTCAGACGGGCCGGTCACCATCGTGCTCGCGGATGAAGGCTACAAAGCAGCAGCGGAAGTGGTTTCCGAACACGTCAATCGCGGGGAACAGGTGCTCGCCCTCGATTTGCTTTTCAATGGAGCCACTGCGCCAGAAAATCCCGCGGATTGGGAGATGCTGGTGGCCACGACGGGAAATCGCCCACTTGGCCTAGAAGCGGCGCAACTGTTGGCGGTAGCCGCCTGGCTTCGGACTAACGACGGCCGCAGGGGTATTAATGTTGTAACAGAGGGGATTCGTAACCAGGTGATTGCTGTGACGTCTGCCGCGCTAGAACCGACTGCGTTTGCGCGGATTGAAGGTCGTGAGTCGATGGGGAGCCTGGATTACCTACTCAAAAACTCGGTGCCTTTCCGTTCCGCACCGGAACTTTTCTGCCTTGATCTTTATAGGTACTTCGACCTAGACCGGCTTGCGTTAATGGCCCTTCCGACCGAAGTGAAGCGAATCGGAGGTGAAGCCGTTTCCCGAAAAGGAAACACCAAGAAATACGAGTAGAGGAGTTCTTCTGGCCTCTGCCGGAGGCCCATCGCGTTGGGGGAGCAGTTGAACCGCATTTTCAATGCGTGACGCCATCTTACCGACTAACTTCCATGCGCGCGAGAGAATTGAGTGGGTGCTACGCAAATGGCTACAGGAGCAGAGCAACGCAAAACTCCGCTAAAGTGTCGAGGTCCTCATGAACATTCATGACCTGGACACGCCTGCTCTTCTGATCGATGTGAACGTGCTCGATCGCAACCTACGCAAAATGGCGCAGTACTGCAACGATCATAGACTCGCGCTGCGGCCCCACATCAAGACGCACAAGATGCCTGAGATTGCACGGCTGCAACTGCAACAGGGAGCAGCAGGAATAACCGTAGCCAAGCTGGGCGAGGCGGAAGTAATGGCAGATGCCGGCATTGAGGACATCTTGATCGTCTATCCATTGTGGGGGGAGAAAAAGTGGGCACGTCTGGTCGATCTTGCAAGTCGCGTGAGAGTCACGGTGGCAGTCGATTCGCTTGCGGTAGCCGCCGGCATTTCACAGGCCGCGAAGACAGCAGGCACAGAAATTGGAATTAGGGCGGAGTTCGACACCGGATTCCGCCGGTGCGGCTGGCCCATAGCGGCTTCGTCGATGGATGAAATTCAGAAGATAATTGCGCTTCCCGGTCTGCGGTGGGACGGGATTCTGGTTTATCCGGGGCACATTATGGGTAATCAAACTATCCGTGAGCAGGACATAGAACGTGAAGATGAGACCATGGACGCATTGTTCGAGCTTCTCGGTTCCGCTTCGATCCCCTATCCGGTTGTAAGCGGGGGTAATACGCCCGCGGCTTTTGCGAGCCATCGCTTCCACGGGCTGACGGAAATCCGCCCCGGAACGTACGTATTTAATGACCGCAATACCGTGGATGCCGAATCGGCCGAGTTTGCTAACTGTGCTTTGGCCGTGCTGGTCACAGTCGTCAGCACAAGTGTTTCGCAACGTGCCATTATCGATTCAGGAAGTAAGACCCTTTCCGCAGATCCGTTGCTCTCTGGTGACCGGCTGGGTTATGGCTACGTGCTGGGACACCCGGAATTCAAACTGGAAGACCTCTCTGAAGAGCACGGGCACCTAACCATTCCAAGTGGCTCCAAGATTAACATTGGCGACCGGCTCAGGGTCATTCCGAATCACGCATGCACTTGCATTAACCTGCATGACCGCGTCTTTGTGGTGGAAGGAGAGCACGTGGTCGACGAGTGGAAGGTAGCAGCGCGCGGGAAAGTTGCCTGACAGTACGCCATGCGTACAGAATAGCTCACTCCGAGAATAGTATGAGCGACCAATCGAGCAGTTCTCCACGCTTCGAAAGGTCACACTCATCTAAGAAGCCTGCAACGCGCTGCAGGGGTTGTCATCACGATGATCCGCTCTGCGCCTTCGCGCAGGGCGATGGCGGGGCCGTGACGACAGCACGTGGTTCCAGAGTAGAGGAGGTAGCGACATCCGGACCAGCGATAGTGGTCGGACTACTTGGCGATTTTTCATGGCTCCAGCAGATGTACCGGGTTCGGCGCCAACACTGATAGGGAATGGAGATCGAAGGCGTTGGAGCATGTCGCCGGATATTGCCTTCACAACGATTACAGTGAGCGTGCCTATCAATTCGAGCGAGGCGGGCAGTGGGTGATGGGCAAGTTGCGACACCTTCACTCCGCTGGGCCCGGAATTGGTACCGGCGGACGAGGTGGATCCGCACAAGCTACGGTTGTGGCTCAAGGTGAACTGGCATACGATGCAGGACTCCAACACGTCGGACCTCATTTTCGGGGTGCCGTTCTTGATCAGTTAGTCGGGGGTTGGGCTGGGGTTCAAGCCACCGCGATACCTGAAGTCGGGCGATGTGGTGGTGTCTGGAATCGACGGACTCGGGGAGGGGCGGCAGCGCATTATGGCTTGTGCCGACCAACCCCAGGAGCGCCGAAGCATGGCCGAATCCGGCGGGGGCCTCAAGCCACAAACCGGTTAATCTTTTGCTACCTGGGACTTAAGAAGGCCAGCAGTCTGCGAGTCTGGAGGCTGCTGGTTCGGCAGATTCGCGGTTCTACCGCATGCGAGTTTGGTGTCTACTGAGATCGAACTAGGAAGAAGACGAAGTACACAATGCCCCTGCTCCATGAAAACCGACTCTTTCCCGCCGATCCATCTGCGTGCGACATCGCCAAGAGGATTTATAAGAGCGTGCGCGGTTTACCTATTGTCAGTCCACACGGGCACACGCAGGCTGCATGGTTTGCCCAGAACCAGCCCTTCCCAAATCCGGCAAAGCTCTTCGTTCAGCCTGATCACTACATCTACCGCATGCTCTACAGTCAGGGCCTTTCGCTTGAAGACCTGGAAATCGGCGCACCTGAAATCAAGAACCCGCGCAAGGTGTGGCGGACCTTCGCTGAGCACTACTATCTGTTTCGCGGCACGCCCACGCGAATATGGCTTGATTTTGCGTTGCAGGAACTATTCGGGCTAAACGAGCGTCTCTCGGCCGAAACAGCCGACGTTATCTTCGATACCATCTTGGAAAAGCTGCGTACACCGGAGTTCCTGCCCCGCGCTCTTTACGAACGCTTCAACATTGAGGTCTTGGCAACAACCGATTCACCCATCGACTCGCTGAATGACCACCGCCTGATCCGCGATTCCGAATGGAAGGCGCGCATCATCCCGACCTTCCGGCCGGATTCGGTTGTCGATGCCGATTTCGCCGCCTTCCGCGAGAACATAGAAAACTTGGGAAAACAGACCGGCGAAGACACAGGCAGGTGGAAAGGGTACGTGCGGGCTCTCGAGAAGGCACGGGCGCGATTCAAGGACCTCGGATGCACCGCGACCGATCACGGACACCCCACCGCACGCACTGCAAACCTCTCGCCAAAGGGTGCGTCGGATCTCTTCAGCCGGATGCTTGCCGGGCGTGCCGATGCGCAACAGCAGGAACTTTTCCGCGCACAGATGCTCACAGAAATGGCACGCATGAGCGTCGAAGACGGACTAGTGATGCAAATTCACCCGGGCAGCGCGCGGAACCACAACCGCCAACTCTATGAGCGTTACGGGCGAGACGTCGGCGCGGACATTCCTATTCCGACGAACTACGTTGACGCCCTCCGGCCGCTGCTCGATCGTTTCGGCAACGAACCCAATCTGACCATCATTCTCTTCACTTTAGATGAATCGACATACAGCCGGGAACTCGCGCCGTTAGCAGGACACTACCCATGTTTGCGGCTGGGTCCCCCTTGGTGGTTCCACGACAGTCCAGAGGGCATGATGCGATTCCGGGAGCACGTCATCGAAACAGCCGGGTTCTACAACACCGTAGGCTTTAACGACGACACCCGGGCATTTCTCTCTATCCCTGGTCGGCACGATGTTGCGCGGCGGATGGACTGTGCTTATCTCGCAAAGCTTGTCGCCGAGCACCGGCTGGACGAAGACGAAGCCTTTCTAGTGGCGCGCGATCTGGCGTACGAGCTCGTGCGTCGTGCGTACAGGTTTTGAGGGGCTGGTCGCTCTTATGAATCAAGTCGACGCGGAAACAGAGCGGGCTCGGAAAGCAGGCATTTCCCTAGGGGGAGGTCCAGGCCGAGTTCGTTGGACCATCTGCGCCATGCTGTTTGCGGCGACCTCGATCAATTACATGGACCGGCAGGTGATCGGCCTGCTCAAGCCGACACTCCAAAACAGCATTGGCCTCACTGAGGTCCACTACGGCTACATCGTCGCCGCGTTTCAGGTGGCTTATGCAGTCGGACTGGTTGTCGCAGGCCGTCTGGTCGATCGGTTGGGATCTCGTGTTGGCTACTCACTGTTCATGGGCGTATGGAGTCTAGCCGGGATGGCCCATGCCCTCGCCCGCTCCGCTCTTGGGTTCGGCATAGCACGCTTCTTTCTCGGCCTGGGTGAGGCTGGCAACTTCCCGGCAGCAATCAAGACTGTGGCGGATTGGTTCCCACAGAGTGAGCGCTCGCTGGCCACAGGCATTTTCAACTCTGGCGCGAACGTTGGTGCCATTATTGCCCCGGCCATCGTTCCCTGGATCACTCTCCGTTTCGGCTGGCGTGCCGCATTCCTTACCACAGGTGCCTTCGGCGGGCTGTGGATCCCATGGTGGCTCAAGAACTATCGCAAGCCTTCGGAACATTCCAGGTTGACGCGCCCCGAGTTGCTCCATATCTACCACGAAGCGGGCACACAGATGGAACCACACATTCGCTGGTTGAAGCTCCTCACTTACCGGCAGACTTGGGCATTCTCCATTGCGAAGTTTCTCACCGATCCGATCTGGTGGTTCTATCTCTTCTGGTTGCCGTCCTTTTTCGACTCCCGCTTTCACCTTGGCCTTTCGCATCTCGGCTTGCCGCTGATCATCGTCTACAACGTCTCGGCGATCGGCAGCATCGCTGGAGGATGGCTTCCTGCGCTGTTTCGAAGCCTGCTTCTGGATGCAGCCAACGCGCGCATGTCCGCCATGCTCATCTGTGCGGGCCTGGTACTTCCCATTTTTACGGCGGGCAGTTTGAATTCCGAGTGGGCCGCCATCGCATTGCTTAGCCTTGCGGCGGCCGCACACCAAGGGTGGTCGGCGAATCTCTTCACTATCGCTTCTGACATGTTCCCACGCAGTGCTGTTGGCACAGTGGTTGGCATTGGCGGAATGGCGGGTGCCGTCGGCGGCGTGCTTTTCTCGGTAAGCGCGGGAAAGATTTTGCAATTGACCCACAGCTATGTGTCGCTTTTTGGCATCTCCGCCAGCGCCTATTTGATATCGATGGCTATCCTTCACATCCTGGCTCCTGGTCTGAAGAAAGTGGATTTCACCACATGAGTCTCCCTGTTGCGAAGGGCAGTCCCGACCTGGAAATCTCCTCTACGGAGTTGCAGAGCCTGCTCTTCGAAGCGCTGGCCGAACTCGGAGAGCGCCGCCATGCGCTCGCCGTCCCGCCCGATCTAACACGCAGAGACTCCCGCACAGGCGAGTTGACCCGTTACGCATATGACTATTACGGCAGCCGACTCGAAGCCGTATCCTGGTGCCCAGGTCGTCTGACTCGTGAAGAAGTGGAAGGCGTTGGCTTCGCTTAAGGCGATGTTCTCACGCTATGATCCGGCGAAACTCCAGCGTGGCTACAATACGGTCGATGGTGAGAAAATGCTTTTCATTGCGAATGCCGGTCTCGGCCTCCGGGCTTATCGAGGCAGATTCTGAATCGAGGGAATGTGACCAGCGGTGGAGTTAGACTTGATAAATTTTCGGTCGGAGTCGGTGATCGTTTCGCACATCAGGCGAAAGCGCAACTTGAGGCTTGCGTTCGTGCTTCACGCGCCGGAGTTGAAGTTGTTCCCGTGTGGAATAAATCGAACCGGGAGCACAACCTTATCGGCTCCGAACCATCTTCGACACGTGCTGCAGCCGATGCCGCAGTGAAGGCTCTCCACTGGACCAAGCCTTACTACTGCGACGCTGACCATATCAATCTCCAAACCGTCGGACGCTTCCTCGCCTCCTCCGACTTCTACACCATAGACGTGTCGGATTTCATAGGAAGAAAAACGGACCCGTCGTCGATTGATACCTTCGTGCGCCGCCACAGCGAGCTTGTCGGTGAAATCAAGATCGAGGGCGTCGAAGAAAGCTTCGAGATCACGCCCGCGTTCCTTTTGCAGGTCGCGAGCAAGTTTCTTTCTGCCGTGGAGCAGGCCGGCGCAGTATACCGTAGGATTGAATCGGCAAAGGGGAAAGACAACTTCATTTCCGAAGTCTCCATGGATGAAACGGACATTGCCCAGACGCCGCTGGAACTTCTCATCATTTTGGCTGCCGCCGCAGACGAGGGCATTCCGTTGCAAACCATAGCGCCTAAGTTCAGTGGACGTTTCAACAAGGGCGTGGACTACGCTGGGGACGTCTCGCAGTTTGCGCGTGAAATGGAGTTCGATCTAGCAGCGATCGCTCATGCCGTCCGGCAATACGGATTGCCAGGCAACCTGAAACTCAGCATACACTCGGGCAGCGACAAATTTTCCGTCTATCCAGCGATTCATTCCGCTTTGAAGAAGTGCAATGCGGGTGTACACCTCAAAACTGCCGGAACCACGTGGCTCGAAGAGATCATAGGCCTTGCCGAAGCGGGGGGAGAGGGGCTCGCCCTCGCCAAGGAGATTTACGCCGAGGCCTATGCACACCGCGAAGAACTGTGTCACCCGTACGCCTCAGTCATTGACATCGACACGCACAAGCTTCCCGCGCCGGCGGAAGCTCGGCGGTGGTCGTCCGAGGAGTTCACTTCCGCACTCCGGCACGACCCCAGCTCGGATTTTTACAACAGCAGCTTTCGCCAGTTGCTCCATGTCGGCTTCAAGATAGCCGCACAAATGGGATGTAGATATCTTGATCTGCTGGAGGCAAACCAAGAAGTGATCGCCAAGAATGTTACTTACAATCTCTATGCTCGCCATATCCGGCCGGTGTTTCTTGGCACGGCGCGATAACGGAGGCTCATGATTCTGATTCTTTTCGGCGTGAGCGGCGCTGGCAAGACGACGATCGGAAACCTCCTTTCAACTCGGCTTGGATCGTGCTTCGAGGATGGCGACCATTGTCACTCTGTGGCGAACCGGCGGAAGATGGAGTCCGGCACTCAGCTTACAGGCGAAGATCGCGAGGCGTGGCTCAATGTCCTGCATATGCGCATGCACGAGTTCATACATGGAAACGAAAGTGCCGCATCGGGCGCTAAATCCGGCCGGTAGCCAGGTCTTCACTTGTAGCCGTCGAGCAACTCGTCCAAATATGCGCCACTCCGGTCGCCACTGTGTGAGTGGATCAAGGTCTGCACAGCGGCACTTTCTTGGTCAAGCAAAACGGCTGGCATTGCTGATACTGCAAAATGGCTCCGGCCTCTGGTCAAAAGCGTGCCCGCTTCTACCTCTTCGGCGTGACGCCGATTCGATCAAGTGCCGTGCGGGCGGATGTAAATTGTGGATCTGCTTCCAGGGCTGCACTAAACTCTTGCGTGGCCCTCAGTTTCTTTCCTTGCTTTTGAAAAACCAGACCGAGATTGTAATGCGCCGAGGCGAATTTCGCCTGCAGCCGGATGGCTTCCTCGAATTCGTGATGCGCCCGTTCGAGTTCGCCGCGCTGAAGGTCGATGCTGCCCAAGGTGTTGTGGGCCTCGGCCGAGCCAGGATCGGTGCGCAGCGCAGACCGCATTCGCTGTTCAGCCTCGCTCCAGTTCTTTTCGAGCGAGGCGAAGACACCCAGATTGTAGTGCGCCGCGTAATTGTTGGGATCAATGGACAGGAGGTGATCTAGATGGGCACGGGCTTGTGGGTAATCCTTTTTCTGAATGTAGGTATCAGCAAGCAGCTCTTCCGCTCGCGTATACCAGGGCTCAAGGGCCAGCGCAGCCTGCAGCTCCTTGACGGCCTCATCGGGCTGGCGGAGCCGAAAGTAACAGAGCCCTAGATCGAAATGCGCCCGCGCGTTCGAGGGAGCCTCATCGAGCGCTCGCCTGAATTCACGCGCGGCCTCTTCATACTGTCCCAGCCGTTGCTGGTTCAAGCCTAGGCTGATCCAGATGTCCGCGACCTCGGGTAACTTGTCGCGCAGCTTCTCCAACAAGTCGTTGGATTCAGCTAGCCTGCCGGCGGAAGCAAGCGCCAGTGCGCGGCCGTACTGTTCAAAATCGCGGATTCGATCTTTCGGATCCACGCGCGATTCCAAGGGGCCGGAGCTTGTGGTTCCACTCAGGTAGCCGAGTGAGCGGAGGGCATTGACGGTTTCCGGCGCGGGCGAGGGAGGATTGCTCGAGCGACCGAGAGGAGAACTCGAACGCAGAGCGGTGATTCGTTCACCTAGCGCCATGGCCCTTGACCTCTGTTGCTCGTAGAGGTTTTGCAACTCGCCCGGGTCATTGGAAAGATCGTACAACTCAGGCTTCGGAGCGTCGATGTACTTGTAACGGCCCACGCGCAAACTTCGTAGGGCTGCGCCGCCAAACTGGTTTCGCGCATAGAGGCTTTCTGAATAGATTTCCTCAGTGCTCCTGGCGCTGCTGAGGCTTCGGCCCCGCATCGCGCTAGGACGCGGAAGACCAATCGCATCCAGAATCGTTGGCGCGACGTCGAGCAAGCTGGCTGCTTCATCCACACGGTCCAGCGGAAAGCGCTTTGCTCCCGCCGGCCAGTGGATGATGAGAGGCACATGAAGAGTGCTCTGGTAGACGAAATAGCCGTGCGTGCTCTCACCGTGCTCCTCAAGGCCCTCTCCATGATCGGAAGTGAACACGATTAGGGCCCTCTTCAGAAGCTCACGGCGGTCGAGAAACAAACGGAACCCACCGAGAATTCGGTCAACGTAGACCAGTTCGGCGTCATAACCCGTCTCGCCGTGACGTAGACGCGAGTCCTGGGGGAGATCGTAGGGCGTGTGCAGGTCGTACAAATGGAGGAACAGAAAAAATGGTGCACTCGAATTTTGCTCCAGCCAACGCATGGCAGCGCCAGCGACGTGAGCGCCTGGTCGTTTGAGGTCGCCCACGTCGGTCACGGTCTTGTTATGAAGATCAAAAGGGCTGTCGTACACGTCGAAGCCGCGGTTCAATCCGAAACGGCGGTCCAATACGAATCCGCCCACGAACGCGGCTGTTCGGTAGCCACGTTTCTTCAAGACAGTGGCGAGCGTAATCGCCGTAGGCCCAAGCGGCACACCATTATCCTGCACGGTGTTTTCGAAAGGATAGGTGGACGTGAACAGTGCAACGTGAGATGGCAGTGTCAGCGGAACCGGGGCGCTGACTTGGGAGAATAGTGTGCCGTTCTTGGTTAGCGCGTCAATATGTGGCGTCAATCGCCTACCCGCCTGATAGCACCCAAGGCGATCAGCCCTCAGCGTATCCACGGAGATGAGAATGACTGGTGTGGACGGCTGGGCGGTGCCGAGCGAGCAGGTCAGTAGGGTAAGCGCAATGCACGTGAAACGAGGCAACGTATTCTTTCCTTTTGGCACGAAAGCTTGCGCCCGAACCTGGAAGCCGACTGCCCATCCCGGCCGGAATCTGAATCACGACGGGACGGCCGGGCAACCTCGGTGGTCACCCCAAAACCGGCCAACAGCGGGCACACAGCACAGCATCATTATTTAGCCAATCAGCTGTTGTTTGGCAAGAGCCTTTTCTCTCGGTTGCATTCCTGGGCGGAATAACCGAAAAGAATGCACGGGGCCGCGAATGCGCCACACCCCAGGCGAGGCCGAACTGCGCTGGAATAATGCCAAGCGTCGAAGCGAGGAAAAGGTCCCGCCAAACCACGGGAGCCCACCGTGGCTGGGGCTTCTTGCCCGGCTTATGAGCACTAGCGGTACAAACAGCACGGTCGAGAGCGCCCGCGGGATGAAGGCAACGGCTATTGGGCCGACGCGCTCGGTCGTCGATCTTCGTGCCGGAGAACTGAAAGGCCCACGTCAGGTTCACCAGCACGAGAACCAGAAAGCACTGGATTGGGGCGCGCCTGTGGACGTCGTGCGTTGTGGACCTCCTACATGTGCGACCGGAGTTCTTCGAGTGTCGGCAGCGTATCGCCATCTTTGAAACCGTGCAGCACGTCCCACAGGCGGGTCTGTAAGCGTCTCCAATATTCGTATTCGGCATTCCACCGCCCCATCACGCTGCTTAGCCGGTGGTCCGTGTATTCGCTCAGCCATGCCGCACGGTACACTTCGCGCAGATCCGAGATTTCATCCATCAGGTCCATGATGCGTCCGTGATTGCGCGCGCTCGATTCCCATCCCAGATAGAACTGGACGTCGGCATGACTGGGATGGCTGCTCAGCGTATTGAAATAGCTGGCCATTTCCAGTGCGTAGATGTATTTCATCCCTGCGTAATCCAGCATTCGCGCGCCTAAAACCAGGCTGGGAATAGAGTAGACGTCCTCCTTCAGGCTCAAGGCGCGAGCCAGGTGCTCCTCGGCGTCTTCCGCCAGAAGGCGGACGTTGCGGAATGATTCGCGGTGCGCCGCGAGGCGCTCCAGCCGCTCCGACGTCAGCGGATCATCCCATAATCGAAAGATGGTCTCCGAACCCAGGATCTCTTCCATAAGCTGCTGCGCTTTTGCCAGCGCCTCGAGCGCCGGCGCCACTTCGGCCGCCACCGGCGCGGAATAGAATGATGCTGCGTAGTCGGCAAAAAAATGCGCGCGATTCATGGGTTCTCTCTGCCACGCTGCGGCGGCTCCGTATGCCATGCCGGGCAGTGCGGTCCGGTAGAGCACCTGCGAAGCATCCGCCCAACCCGTATTGATCATGCCCATCGTGCCGTATTTGCGCGCATCAGCCAAAAACCCGTCGATGTTTTCGAAGGTCCGGATAAAGTCTGGCGTAATTTCATCCCAGCACCAGATGCCGGGGGCAAACACTTCCGGCACTTTCTCCCGCGCGAACGGGGCCACAAAACCGCTGTAGTCCGGCTCGACATGATAGTGCCACGGCACCGCAATCACGTCCTTAGGCAATTGCCCAAACAGCTCGGGGTACCTGACAAAGATTCGGGCGCCGCTGTTTACATCGGCCCAGAACATCGGGCGCTTGCCAAACTGCCGCACCAGCGCGGTGATGTTCTTCAACTGCTCGATGTACAGCTTCCCAGGCTCCACGCCCCCGGCGGCTTTGCTGCCCGCTTTCTCTAATTCCCATGGCTCATCCATACCGACGTGAAACCACGGACTGGTAAACAGTGCCGTAAGTTGCTCCACCCAGTCATGCAACATGCTCTGCACCCGGGGATCGCGTGGATTGATCTCGCCTCCGTGCGGCAGCGCAGCCAGATCCGCGTACCGCTCCGCCCGAAATACGTCGTGCAGGTGACCATAGAGTTCGAGGCAAGGAACGATGCCGACGTGCCTCTCCCTCGCGTAATCAATGATTCGTCGGATCTGTGACTCTGTGTAACGTGCTCCAGGATTGATCAGCGGATAGCCGCGCAGCTCGATATTCGCTTCGGAGTAGAGATAGTACTGGTTGGCTTTCCAGCGGGCGAGAAAATTAATTTGCCGCTTGATCTCGTCCTCGGTTGGCAGCGGTCCGTGGCTGGTGTCCATCATGAAGCCGCGGTAGGCGAGGGCCGGCCAGTCATGAATGACCACTTCCGGCAGAAAGCTCTCGCCAGCGCTTTCCTCCACCAACTGCCGGATGGTCTGCACGGCGTAATAGAAGCCGGCCGAAGATCGTGCACGAATTTCGGCCCTGCTACCAGAAATGCTCAACGTGTACGATTCCCTGGAATCCGGCCCGGGACGATCATCGGGGCCGGGCAATGCATCCACAGCACCCGTCCGGTAGAATACGATGCCACCAGCCGCGGTTCTACTACTTACTACGGGCACGGGTTTAGCGATGATTTCTGAAAGTGCTGAGGCCAGCTCGTCTGCCGCGAAGCGGTCTTCTGGTGCCGGACTCGAACTGAACGAAATCGCAATACCTTTGAGCGCGAGCCTTCCATTGCCGTATTGAATCTGCTGCGGCCGCGGCACCAGCGGCCTGTGAGCGGCCTGCAAAGGCGTCACCAGGAAAAACGGCAAGCAAAAAAGGAGAAGTTGCACCATCGAATTGCCTATCGTACGCCAGCGGCAAACCCGGCACAATCGCGATATGCCAGCGTCGCCGTGCGCCATCCAATCGGCTGAACATTTTTTGAAGGGCGCACCGCCGCCATATAGTGCGGGCACAGGCGAGCACCTAACCCGCAACCCAATAACTCGATCCGGAGACTGAAGCTGCAAAATGGCGGAGATCGGCCGGATCGGCTGCGCCATCGAAGATGAGGAAGGTGAGATCGGCTGCCCTTGCGTTGGCAACCCAATCCTCGACCTTACCGGCGGTGGGATCGCCGCCATCGCGGTAGCGGGTACAGGCGCGCAAAGCCGATTGGCCATTCGAAACTCCTCAGCCGGAGCGCCAGTTTTCGACCACTCCGGCAATGTTAATGCAGCCATCAGCGTGGCGGGCACGACGGCAAAGATCAGAAGGGAAGAGTTTACCTACTTCGGCCAACTGGTTCGACAAACCGCGGCCGACATTTCCGAGGGCGCTGGGTTTCATCCCGGTCCAGATCGAATCCTCAGGGCAGTGACTTGGGCGGGGAACCGGTCGCGCATAATGGCTGTTCAGCCAATTAGACAAATTGTCGAGCCCGTGCTCGAATTTGATTGACAATGCGGATTCGGCCGCCCTAGCGTGATCGCTAATCTTAAGGCTCAAGAAATGCAGCCTGCCCGGCACCACCGTCGGAAGCTTCACCTGCGCGGCTAACGGCGGGCAGACGTTCGGCTTCGAAGTGCAGGTGGACGGCACCGCCATCGAGCGCAACTGCCTGGCTGGCGCGCGAGTCGAGCTCACTCTCAGCGCCCAGTCGGTCAGTACATTGAGTTTGGTGACGGGCGCCATCATGATACAGCGAGATCAGGGGCGTGGCTCGAGAACTTTCGAGGGAGGAGATGACGTCATGACATCCAAGGATCGCAGGCTTCAGCGCGGCTGTTGTGTGCTGGTGTTGATCATGTTGCTTTCGGGGTGGCCCAGCAGGGCTCAGGAAGTGACGGCCAGACTGGCCGGTACGGTTAAAGACCCGGCCGGCGCCATGGTGCCTGAGGCCGTCTTGGCGGCCACCAATGTCAGTACGGGCTTGGTCACAAGGACCACGTCGGGCGTGTCTGGAGACTACATCTTCCTCGCGCTGGCTCCGGGAACCTACACTCTTTCGGTGGAAAAAGCTGGTTTCGCGACGGGAGTGATGTCCGGCATTTCTCTGAACGTGGACCAAAAGGCCAACTTGGATGTCGTGCTGCAAGTAGGCCACGTGACGGGATCGGTGACCGTAAACGCCGCAGCCCCTCTGGTGGACGGCACCAGCGCCAGCTTGGGAACGGTTGTCGACCAACAACCCATTCTGGATTTGCCGCTCAATTTGCGGCGCGCGGGAGCGCTTGCGCTGGTGGTGCCCGGCACTGTAGACACTACCGACAGATCGCTGGCCTCCGCAAACGGCAACGGGTCCGGGTTCAACGACAATAGCTACAGCGGCTCGGGTGGGCATTCTTCCGGCAATCTGATCTTGATCGACGGGATGATCTCCCGGGCACTCAACAATGGCGGGTTCGCTCTGCAACCCGTTCCGGAAATGGTGAAAGAATTCAAGATCGAGAATAATACTTACGACGCGGCGTTTGGAATTACCTCCGGTACAACAATGAACCTGATCACGGAATCGGGCAGCAACAGCTTTCATGGCTCCGCGTGGGAGTACGTGCGCAACCGGGATCTTGATGCGCGCAACTTCTTTGCCACGGATCGACCAGAATTCATCCGCAACCAATATGGCGGCGCCCTGGGTGGTCCGATTCGGAAGAACAAGACGTTCTTTTTTGGAAGCTATGAAGGACTGCGATTGATTCAAGGCCAGACCCAGGGCAGTTTCGTTCCCACGGCCGCCGAGAAAGCGGGAGATTTCAGTTCTTTTCTTACCGGACAAACCGCTAACCTCTGCGCCGCCAGTGGCTCCGCCGCTCCTGCCAACCTCAACTTCGACACGGGTCAATTGTTCAATCCGGCTTCGGAGCACCTTTTCCCGTGTCCGCCAAACCCGGCAAACCCCAGCGCGGGGACCTCCACGGTTCTGGTGGGTACGCCGATGTCGGGAAATATCGTTACCAATATCGATCCGGTGGCGCAAAAGGTCTTGGCGCTTTTTCCGGCGCCCAACCGCTCCGGAAACCCGAATTATATCAACCAGACGCCGGCGCGGCGCCAGGACGAACAATTTGACGTGCGCGTCGACGAGGTGCTGTCCGACAAGGACCGCTTGTTTGGCCGTTACCTGTTTGGCAATTCGAACCAACTGTTTCCGGGAAATTTCGATCCGTTTAACCTCTATCAACATTTTAGAGGCCAGAACGTGGTGGGGGGCTGGACCCACATTTTCAGCCCCACCTTGATCAACGACGCGCGCGTAGGTTACCAGCAGGATTATCTGATCCGCGCTCCTCAGGGCTTCCCCCGCGCAAGCGGACTTTTGGCCAGCTTTGGTATTCAAAACCTGCAGGCGAGTTCGCCTCAGTTCGAGGAGTATCCGTTGGTTAATTTTACCAATTTCGCCGGGTGGGGGGACGGCGGTTATAGCCCGGATGTTCTTAAGGATAGGATTGAGAAGTACGAAGATACTCTCACCAAAATCGTTGGGAAGCATACCATTAACGTCGGCGGCGATCTGAATTTCTGGCAGACCCCCGCAGTGGAAGACCCCATCGAGCTGAATGGATCCGTCACTTTCAACGGGCAGTTCTCCTCGTTGGCGGCTGAAATACCGGGAGTTAGCGCAGTTTCCGACCTGGCCGATCTGGAATTGGGTTACCCTTCGGACGGATTTTTCACGAAGAATCCGTTTGTCAATAAATTGCTCGGCGGGGGATGGTTTAGCTTGTTTGCCCAGGATAATATTCGCGTCAACTCGAGATTGAGCGTTGAGGTCGGGCTACGGTGGGAGTATCGTAAGCAGCCCTATGATCAGAACAACCAGCTGGCCACCATCTACCCTCTGGCGCACAACTCGACGCCGGGAGATGCTTTGCTGGTCACTGCTCTGCCTGCCGCGGTGAACGACGCGCTCTGCTCGGACCCCCACTACCTCAACATTAACGGACAGTGTGTGATCATGAGCTCGGCAATGAGGACGCGGGTTGGACTGACCGGTAATAAGCTGCGGGAACTCAGCTATGGTCCCGGCCACGGGAGCTTTGCGCCACGATTGGGGATCTCCTGGCGGCCCAATTCCGACAAGCTCATCGTTCACGCCGGCGCCGGTGTATTCAATGATTTGCCCATCACCAACTCCATTGGTTCCTATGTCAACAACAACCCGGTATCGACTCAATCGCCTGCTTACAACACGGCCGTCGGTTCTCCGCCTCCGCTGACCAACGGCGTACCAACCACAACACAGATTATGTTTGCAAATGCCGCATCGGTTCCTCTGTCTCAGATCCTTTCGCAGCTCATGCCGACTCCGTTTTACCATACGCCAACCATATACGAGTGGAGTATCAGCATTCAGTCACAGGTAATGCAGAACTTGGCGGTGGAGATTGGGTATGTTGGCAATCGGGGCGTCCACATTGACAATGCTCATCAATGGGGCAATCAAGCAGTGCCCGGAGTCGGCGACGTACAGCCTCGTCGCCCCTGGCCCGACTTCAACACCATGCTCTACGACACTTTTGACGGCATCTCCAACTACAATGGCCTTCAGGCTAAAGTCACCAAGAGGTTGTCCAAGGGTTTCCAGGCTCTGATCTCCTACACCTACTCCAAGGCGCTCGATTTCAACGGAGGCAACTCAGATTTTGTTTCCGCGGACCAGAACGACAATAATCAGAGGGCAGACTATAGCTTGTCGGACTTGAGCATTAAACAGCGGCTCGTCCTCAGTCCCATCTGGCAGTTACCGTTTGGAAAAGGCCAACCCTTCTTGAACAGTGGCGGACTGGTTAATGCTCTGGCGGGGGGATGGGAACTTTCTGGCATCATTGCGTTTCAGAGCGGCTTCCCCTTTTCCGTCCTGGCGAACGAGGATTTCTCCAACACCGACGCATATGCTCCGAGGCCGGATCGCATATGCAATGGCGCCGGTCCCCAAACTGTGGCGGAGTGGTTCAATGTCAATTGCTTCTCGACCACCGCACTGGCGCAAGCTTTGGCCAATGGGACGCCTCGCTTTGGGAATGCCGGCCGCAATATATTGATCGGACCGGGCACCCAGCAGTGGGATGTCTCTGTGATTAAGCGAAATCCGATCACCGAGAAGGTGAACCTTGAATTCCGCGCCGAGTTTTTCAACATATTCAATCACCCTAATTTCGGCACCCCCGGCGCCACCATAGCTACCAGCGCGTTTGGCCAACTCACGAGCGCTGCCAGCCCGCGTGATATCCAATTTGGCCTCAAGCTCAAATTTTGAGAGCCCATGGAGTGTTCTGATGGCCATCGGCCGTTCCACCACCGCAACCGCAACGGGAACCAAAGCTGAGCCAGCGACTTCGTCTTCGCTGCGCACGGACATCTCCCCGGGAACCAAACGACTATCTTCGCTTGACGCATTTCGCGGCTGGACCATGTTTTGGATTGTGGGGGGATCGGCGCTGGTTGCCGGACTGCAAGCACTCAACGCCAATCGCGTGATCAACGCCCTGGTCTACGAGCTCAATCATTCAGATTGGCAAGGCCTGCGGTTTTATGATCTGATCTGGCCGTCATTCATGCTGATGACGGGCATGTCGCTGCCGTTTTCCTACGCCAAGCGGTCGCTCACGCAAACTCATCGCCAGATCTTGATGCGCGTTTTGCGCCGGTTCCTCGTTCTGTTTTTGCTAGGCTCGCTTCGGGAGTCCATTTATTTCAACCGTCCTTACCTCATCGAGCTGAGCAGTGCGTTACAGCCGATCGCAGTTGCGTACCTAGCGGCTTTTCTGATCGTGCGCAGATCATGGCGGTTCCAGGCCGCGGTGGGCGCCGGAATCCTGGTTTTCTATGCTCTTCTGCTGGCATTCGTACCAGCGCCAGGCGTTCCTGCCGGCAGCTACGACAGAAACGCGAACTTAGTTCTGTGGACCGATCTGGTCACCGTGGGCCGCGTGCTGCCCGAGCACTGGGGCACGGTCATCTGCACCCTGCCGACCATCTCCACCACGATCGTCGGCATGCTACTGGGCGAGCTTCTTATGACGAACCGCAGCACGGCGAGCAAAATGAAAACCATCGGTATGGTCGGGCTGTCCGGCGTCGTGCTCGGTTGGGCCTTGAACCCTGTGATCCCAATCGTGATGAAGATCTGGACCACCTCCTATGGACTGGCGTCGGCCGGCTTTGCCTGCCTGATGTTTCTCGTTTTTTACTGGCTGGTGGATGTCCGTGGCTATAGAAAACTGGCCTTCCCGTTTTTGGTGATCGGCATGAATGCGGTGGCGATCTACATGTCGGAGAGCATTATCCCCTGGAGCAATATAGTAGCGATCTTTACGCATTCGCTCGGCGGAACACTGGGCTCGTTCACACCGCTTTTTCATGCGATTGCCGTTCTAACCATCGAGTGGCTTGTGTTGTATTGGATGTACGAGCGCAAGATTTTCCTTACTGCTTGACGGATGCAGTTGCATATGGGCCGTTTACTCGCTGTCGCATTGTTGGCCCTCTGTGCGATTCAGGGTCAGGCGCCTCCGAAACCGTGCGTTCTGAAACCTTACCGTGTGCTCGTGGTTGTCGCGGGCTGGGGTGATCCGGCCAGCCAGGTGATCGGTGAGAAAGACGCTTTCCAGCCCGTAGCCGCGCTGCTCAAAGCCTGGTCCGTTCCCTTCGATATTCTCCGGTTAGACCAGCAGACCCTCGGGGCCTCGTACCTGTTCGATCGTTCTGGCGCAGTGCGCTATGGCGCAATGCTCTGGCTCGCTGATATGCCGTCCTACGCCGGGAAGAATCTGGCGGTGCTCACCGAGGCGGTGCAGCAGGGAACCAGCATCATTGTCGCCGCTTCGCGATTTACCGACCCCGCGCTGGAACGGATTCTAGGCCTCCATTACAAAGCGGACTATCGCGCCCCTGATCCGGTTCTTCGTGGGCCGGTCCACTTCATCACGCGCGAGTTGATCGATGATACAAAACCCGGGCGCGAACAGTCCTTACATATTTGGGTGGAATGCCGCGGTGCTCAGGCGCTCATCAGCCAGGGCCGCCACCCGGTGTTGACTGTGTATCAGCCGAGCCCGGACACGGCCGCGGTTTGGATAGGCGCGCCCGATATGCGATCCTTACTCGACTCGCCGTACTGGAGAAACATCTTCCAGCGTTCTCTGCTGTGGGGCTTGCGATATCTGGTTTTGCCGGACGTGGATTACTCCCGACGCGTGCTCGTGATGATCGACGACTGGGGAGCCGCGGACAAATCCTTCCTCTCTTACTGGCGTTATCAGACGGTTACCGAGGAGTTGATACGCGATAAAGTCATACCCGTTCTGGCCCACCATCATGCGGTTGTCTCCGCCAATGTGGTCACGGGTTTTGTCGATCGCAAGACCCATCGCGTCATCTCTCCGTGGAACCAGAAATTCACGGATGACTACGGCGTCGAGCAGGACTACCGATCGACGCAGCGCGGTCTGAAGGCTGCGGTTGAAGCAGGAGTGCTCGAGATTCAGAGCCATGGCTGGACCCACATGCAGCCCGACCTGGATTCTCCGCCAGGCCCGTGGTGGACCGCCGATCTGGATGGCGAGGCATCTGTCGGTGGCTGGTACGAAGAGTTTGAAGACACGCGGCGCGGGGTCGAAGCTCCG
>Ga0137377_10000276_pt1 | contig 29267 bp, 19 predicted proteins | sample SagtaG_22_FD_104815 | JGI IMG/M metagenome (GOLD analysis project Ga0137377, IMG submission 104815) | Vadose zone soil microbial communities from Sagehorn Ranch, Mendocino, California, USA - Sage2_L_40_16 metaG | ecosystem: Environmental > Terrestrial > Soil > Vadose zone | place: USA... | reverse complement strand
TCTCCACCCCGGCGTAAACCACCGCCCCCGACCGCACCACCACGCCCTGCCCGATAGTGGTGATAGCCCCGGCACCGGGGTACATCTGCCCGACGGCGTAGCCGCGTTCGGGCTTGCCGACCACCGTGTGCTCCTCCACCCGGCAGCCCTCACCGAGCGTGACGCCTCCGAAGATCACCGCGCAGGCGGACACCCGGCAGCGCGCGCCGAGACGCACTGGCCAGACCATTCCTTGCTCATCAGCGGGCACGAACAGCGCATGCGGGCTGACGCACGCGCTGTCGATGCCCAGCAGCAAACCCGACTGGGCCAGGTCCGCCGCGCTGACCTCTTCCCCCGGTACGAATGTGCGTGTGTTCATCAGCGTCCTCCCTCGGTGTTGCCTGCCTCCAGCAAGCACCAGGGAGCAGCGCTGGGAGAAGGAGTGTTGCCAGGCCACGGCAACGGCTTGCACATCACGCAAACGGCCGTGTACTCAGCGCGAGATGCGGGTTACGGTCACAGGGGGCGTATGTGCGGAGTAGCCGATGACAGTCAGCGGCCCGCAAGGGTCCACGACCGCCCCGGCCGGTGCCCGGCCGAGCGGCGCTGGCGCGATCGTCCGCGCCGCCCGGCAGCGGGCTGGGCTGACCCTCGCCGAGCTGGGCCGCCGCTGCGGGTATTCCGCCTCGCAGATCTCCCGCTACGAGCGAGGCATTCAGCCGCTCACCGACATCACCGTGCTGCGCCGGTTCGCCGAGGCGCTGCGGATTCCGCCGCAGATGTTCGGGCTCGCCCCAGCAAACGGCAACGGGGCCCGACACGCCGACGTCAAACCACGCCCTGGTGATCCAGCCGGGCCTATCGTGGGCCGTGACCATGGTAGGGAGGACGGTGACGACCCGGTGCGACGCCGCGAGCTACTGGCCGGTGCCCCCGGGCTGGCCCGCGCCGCCGCGCTAGGGCTGCCCTCCCCCAGCCGCAACAGAGCCGGGTCACGCGCCAGCGTGGAAGAGGCGCTGTACTCACGGGCCACTACCGCACCAGTCCCGGTGAAGGACCTGCGTGTCGCCGTCGCAGCCGCCCGCGCTGACTTCCAGACCGCCCGCTACGACCGCCTCGCCCGCTCCCTGCCCGGTCTCATCGCGACCGCCACCGCCACCCGGCAGGCGGCTCGCACCGGCGAGCAGGCCGTGGCCGCCACTTTGCTCGCCGAAGCTTGCATCACCTCTGCCAACTTCATGGTCAAGCTGAACGACGACCCGCTCGCGCTCACCCTCGCCGACCGGGCGCTGCAGGCCGCAACCGCCGGCGAGGACCCGCTCACCGCCGCCGACGCGCGCCGGGCCGTAGCGACCGTGCTGCGCCGCACCGGCCGCCGCGCTGCCGCCCGCGACCTGCTCCTCTCAGCCGCCCACGACATCGAACCGGCAGGCGACACCAACCCTGAACAGCTTTCGGTCTACGGCACGCTGCTCGAAGTCGCCGCCTACACCGCCGCCGTCGACGGCGACCGGCACGCCGCCAGCGCGTTCATCGGCGAAGCCAAAGCCACCGCATCCCGGCTGGGCCACGACGCCAACCACCGGTTCACCGCCTTCGGCCCCACCAACGTCACCCTCTACCAGGTCAGCATCGCCCAAGTCCTCGGCGACAGCGGCACCGCCATCGAGCATGCCAAGACGCTGCGCCCCTCCGCCATCCCCACCGCCGAACGCCAAGGCCGATACTGGATCGACGTCGCCCGGGCCTACCACCAATGGCGCAAGTCCGACCACTGCTACCGCGCCCTGCTCGCCGCCGAACGCGCTGCCCCCGCTGAGGTTCGATACCGGCCCCCCGTACACCGCATCACCGAAGACCTGCTGCGCGCCAAGCGCCACCTGCCGGGGCTAGAGGCATTCGCCCGGCGTATCGGCCTGCCGGCAGCCTAGCCCGACGCCACCGCGGAAACGGCGTGAGCCTCACTGCGACGCAGACGCTGACGGCGGCTGGGCCGTGGACGCACCCTTCACCCAAGACTCCATTGGGCAGCCGCTGATACTCCCGCGCCTCATTGACCGCCAACTTGGCCGCCACCGCCTCCTGCAGGTCGGCACCCACCATCTCCGCCCAAGCCCAGCAGGTAGATCGCGACATCCGCCAGCTCCTCGGGGACCTGGGGACACGGCTGGCGACCGTCATGGCGTGGTGCAGGGCCGTCACCCCTGCACCGTCGTAGCTGCGGGCAACCCCTTCAGGCGTACAGAGATACCGGCTGGGACTCGCCGACCGGTCTTGTGATCTGGCAAAGGATCCTGCGCGTCGACATAGCGTTGCGTCAGACTCGGGCGGGGGCGCGGAAAGTTACGTTCCGCCTCAGTTCCTGTTCCACGAGCGCAGCGCTGGCATTGCAGACTAGCGTTGAGTGAACGGTTCGTAACATATTGATCATAGAGGTTCACGCCCGCTCAGCCGGCCGGAGGGAGGGCACGCTGCATAACTCTGGTGCCGGTCTGGCTGGGCCTCCGGAAGGAGGCTGGACCGAATCGCGTTCGCCCAGGACCGCTGTTGGTAACTGCCGATCCCTGCGGCTCCTTTCACTACTCAGGCGATCGCCGTCAAGTCGAGTGTGACCATGAGAAGTCGGCGCGGCGTCCGTAAGCAACCTCAGCGGCGGGTCCTTGGGCGTGCTGGTGGCCGTGATCCCGTGAACCGTGTCCTGCTTGCTACAGCGGTGATCTTGAATGAGTGGCGAAGCATGCACCCGGCTCGCCGGCCGGGCGCTGCGCGCTCTTGGCTTGTGCCCTCTTGGCCGTCAGGGCTGCTCCTGAGCTGCCACGGTGGTCGGCTGGCCGCTGAACTTGCTGGTGATCACATTCTGCGCGCACATGTGCGTGCTCGTTTGGGGGTTGCGGCGCTATCGCGTGTGGACGTGGACGCCCTGGATGCCCAGGTCCGGGGCATGGATTTGCGCGAAGGCAGCGGTGATGGGAAGGGAGCAGCCGAGTCTGCTGAGGCGCAGCAGGTCGATGTGAACGTCACACGAGCACTCATTGCAGGTGCTCTGGTCGACCCTGCTGATACAACCGCGGCAATGGGAGCAAGGCTGCTCGGCCTGCTCGCTGAGATTCCTGACTCCGATCTTGTGCAATCGCTTCCACTGGACCATGCTGGAGCCGCCGCTCAGGGCGCAGGCAGGCAGCGAATAGACGGCCCCAGCAGCGGCCAGCAGGATCAATCCGGACTTCGCCAGGACGTCGCCCAGCTACGGCGGCAAGCGCGAATCTCTGCTGCTGAACTGCGGCGCACGCAGACGGAGTTGACGAAGGCTCAGGCTCTGGCTGATACCTTGCGCGGTGATGTAAAACGCCTCACGGCCGAGCGCGATGTGGCACGTGCCGCCGCGCCTTCCCGAAGGCAGCGCCAGCAGCTAAAGGATGCGGCCAGGCTGGCGGCCGATTTGAAGAAGGCACGAAAACAGGTAAGCCAGCTTCTTCACGAGCGCGAAACGGTCAGCAGGCGTCACGAGGAGGAGACGCGTGCGCTGCGGAACGCGGTCGCCAAAGCAGAGACGAAGCGGGATCAGGCAGTGGATGCGCGCCATCGGCTGGAGGAGCGGCTTGGTGACTTGCCTGGCCGGGCGCACTACCTGCAGAACCTGCTGAAGGGCCGCATTGCGCACCTAGAGGCGAATCTAGCGGGCTTGCCACCCAACCGGACCCGCAGCCGCATGGAACGTGAGATTAGCCAGCTCTGCGGCCTGTCCGAACATATCGCCAGGGTGTTGCAGACCACTGATCCCCAACTACAGGCCGAGCTGGTGGCGGGTCCCCCGGCAGGGGGGATGGCGGACAGCTCGTCCAATGAGGATCATGGGATTGGCTCTGGGGTGGGCGTCTATCGCCCCGCAGCTCATGCCAGCACCGATCGCGGCTTGCGGGTAGAGATCCTCGGCGGGGGCAACGAGATCGGCGGTTCGGCGGTTCTTGTCGAGGCCGGCGGCACCAGGATTCTCGTCGATGCCGGCGTGCGACCCAACGCAGATAGCCCCCGCTCGGCCGCTCCACCACTCATTGCGAAAGCCATCGAGGGCCGCCTTGACGCGGTTGTGGTGACACACGGTCACAATGATCATGCCGGGTTCGTGCCGAAGTTGCTTGACGACCAGCGCCAGGCCGTCACAATCTGTACGCCCGCCACTGCGGCTTTGCTGCCAACGATGTGGGCTGACGCGCGGCGGGTGATGGCGCAGCAGGCAGACGACGCAGCGGCTTACGGCTGGCTCGCACCGCTCTACGGCGAAGCGGAGGTGGAAGCGGCCGAAAAGAGCATGCGCCCGCTGACGTATGGTCGGTCACGGACCGTCGGGGCGCTGACTATACAGCTCTTTGACGCTGGGCACATTCTGGGCGCCGCTGGCGTCGTGATACGCGCCGGTGACGAGCGGGTCGTCATCACGGGAGACATCTTCAACCTCCCCCAGTTGTCGGTCGGTGCCGCTCAGTTGCCGCCCAAGCTGGCGCGCGGGGCCGACCTGCTGGTGATCGAGTCAACTTACTGCCATAGCCGTCATAGAGACCGCGCCGGACAGATCCAGGATTTCGTCGGTGCGATCGCGGAGGTGGTTGGGAGAGGCGGGCGGGTCCTGATCCCTGCGTTCGGTCTTGGCCGGGCGCAGGAGGTGGCATTGATGATGCGCGAGCAACTGCCCGATGTTCGCGTCCTGGTCGATGGGCTGGCCCGGCCAATCAGCGAGATCTATGAGCGAGAAGCCAACCTCAGCATCTTCACCGGTCGCGTCCAGCGGGTCAGCAATAGCCGTCACCGTTCGAGGCTCATGCGTTCCTTCCACTCCGGGGTCGTGATTACCACATCAGGCATGCTCAGCGGCGGGTTCGCGGTGCCGTGGGCACAGGAGATCTTGCCAGACCCCCACTCGGCGCTATTTGTCTGCGGCTACCAGGACGAGGAATCCCCCGGCCGTGCACTCCAGCGGCTCGCTACCCGCGACGATCCAGCCGCTCCAGCCACACTGACGCTTCCCACCGAAACCGGCCTGACGACCGTCTCAGTGGCCGCCCGGGTCGAGACTTATAGCCTCAGCGCCCATGCCGACCGGGACGGCCTGAGCGAGATCATCAGCGAACTCGCCCCCGCGCAGACCATGCTGGTACACGGTCTGGGGCGTGAGCAAAAGGAGTTTCGCGAGACTCTTGAGCGAGCACGTGGCCAGCGGACCGTCCGTAACGATCGGCCGTGGAGCGGGTAGGCATGACCGGCTATCGGAGCGACCTCCCGGAGTGGGCCACGCCACAACTCCCGCCGCTTGATGACAGGTCGCGCCAGGGCATTGGCGCAGTCTCACCGCCGGGGTGGACACCGCCGCTGGAAACCGCGCTCGGCCGCGCGCGCCGGCTTGCCCGTTTCATGCCGCTGATCGAAGCATGGTCTTCCCCCGGCCCAGACCGACCTGCCCTGACGATGGCAGAACGCGACCTGCTTACCGTGGTGCGGCTCAGCGTCCGGCAGAACACCAGCTTGCTCATTCGCCTGCCGGGCGGTTTGCACCGTTTTCCGGTCCTGGCCGCAGCAATGATCGCCGCGGACTCGCTTGATGTTCCCCGGCCCGAACTGGCTCGGCTCTCAGGGGCCGACCCCCCGCCCGGGCCGGTGGCCTTGATAACCGCCCGCATTATCCGCCGAAGCGAACTTGACCGGCTCGACGCTTCATCGGTACCTGTCGCACCGGCACTGCACCCGCACCGGCTGCGCGGCGACGGCCTCGCATCTCCAGTGCGAGGCGGCAGACCGCGGCTAATCAGCGGTGCCGCCCGGCTGCTGTTCGTCGCACCGACCACCGGCTTCCCCCCTGTCCTCGGCGTGGCACCGCGGGTTGTGGTTATCGATGCGGCGGCCGAGGGCGAATGCGACTGGCTGCCCGCCGCCAGAAGCTGGGCCTGTGCCCATGGCAGTGTCGTCATCACGGTCGCCGACCTGCACCAAGAGGTCGAGCTTTTCCGGAGCGGGGATGGGGACGGCCAGAAACTGACCCCGCGGACTGCGGCCGCCGGGCCCGCCTCGCCGCCAACGGGCGCCGACCATGAGAACCACTGGATCCACGACTGGCGATGGCTGCACGGCACGGACACGTCACTGGCAACGCAGCACCCACCCTCGGCCGAGGACTCACTGCATCAGGAGCCCTTCGCGAGGGGACGGGTGCATCTGCTTACCGTCGAGGATCCATGCTTCGCCCAGCTAGCGGAGGTTCGGCAACGGCTTGCCCGGCTCCGGGACCCGCGTGGAGGCGTAGCGCCCTGGCCAGTGCGCCAGGCTGCCCGGCTCACCCGCTTGCTCACCGAACTTACCACCCGCATCAGTGACTACGACCGCGTCGCGCCCCGACACGGTGGCCGCACGCTGCGGCGGCTTCTCGATGAGGTCGTGGATGCCGACGCGCATCGTGACTTTCCAGCTTCTTGGCGCGTACGTGTCGCAGCCGATTGGGGCGCGGTTCGGGCGGGCCTAAGCGCGGTATATGAGGCGATGGCGGCGTATAACCCGGTCACGAGTGTCGTTGCAGACTTGGTGGAGGATGCCTACCGCCGTGGCCGACAGCTTGACATCGTTTGCGGCTCCCGCAGCGCCCGGGACGCTTTGATCGGCAGTCTGGCCAGCAGCGGAACGCTGCGCGTCGAGGATTCACCGCTAGTGACCTTAAGAAGCATAGGCACCGTAGAGGCGGCTGGGTCATACCAGACAACCGTGCTGATCGGGGCGCCTGCTGCACGCTGGCAACGACGACTCACGGCCGCTGATCTTGGCCAGCTCATAGTCCTGGGCGCGCCGGCCGACTTCAACCGGCTCTACTACGCTCTTCGCAGCGCCTACAGCACGCCAAGCCGCGAAACGGCCCGCGACGCGCGGTGTGCGACGTTGACGGCACTCACGGGAGCCCCGGCGGACGAAGCGGAGCTTGATGGATGTGAACTGCAGGTCGGCGTCACCACCCAGCCTGCCGAACGCGAGCCCGCCGCCCGGATCAGCCTGCCAGATCCCCAGGCATGGTTCACTGCCGCGTTGGCCGAACCACCGGATGATGCCGATCTTGACCTAAGCGATCTCGAAGCCGAACCGGACAGTACTGAGGAACCTGCCGTGCCCGGCGCGACGCTGCATGGACGCCGCGTGCGCGCAATACCCGTCGTGATCCGCTCCACGGCCACGGAAGCCAGCAGCTCACCTGTCGTAGTGCTGCTTGCGGCGGCTGCGAAAGTCCAGCGGCTGCGCGACGACGAGATACGCCTGCTACCCGTTACCGAACTCGCAGCGGGAATGGTCCTCATAGGCGTATCGGAGCCAGAGCGCCGCACCTTGTTCGATCGCATCCGCCCGCTCCTGGCGGAGCAGCGCCCACAGGCCGCTGCAATATTGCTCCAGTTGTGGCGCGTAGCGCTCGATGACGCCCGCGCAGTGACGGGGTCGGTCGCAGACTTGACGGGCCACCTCGGCGACCTCGGTGCCGACATCACGCCGTCGGCCGTCGGAGGCTGGAGCAGCGCCACGCGGATCGGGCCACAAGACGCGGCCAACGTAGCGCGAATCGGCCGGATCGCCGGCAGTGGAATCGTGGTCGGTGAAGCTACTCGGATCGCCGCAGTCATGCGCGCGGCCCGTACTCGGCACGCGCAGGTTGGCTCAGCTCTTGTGAAGCTGGCTGGATGGCACGCGAGCGGCGATGTGGCCGCCTTGGACCGCGCCGCTGAGACCCTCGGCGCAGATATCACCGATCTAGCGGCAGACCTGACCGCGTGGCGAGTTGTTGCTGTCGGAGATTTGGTCGTTGCGCCCGTCTCTATGCTGCGCCGACCTATGAGCATGGATGAGGCGGCCCGGGTGACCGAGCCGGCGCCGACCGCAGGCACACGGCCTGGCCTGTCACAGGCGGCAGAATCCGTCGAGACCGGTCTTCCGTCTAGCGAACCGCTGTCGGGCGAGGATGAGGCGTAACCGGACCGGCCTTGGTCCCAGCCTCCGGCCGCAGGGCAGCAGATCACAGCCGCAGGCGGGCGGTAACCAGGTGGCTGCCGATTGCCCATTTTCGCCATGGCACCCGGCCGCGTCTTCATTCTTAGCCGGGCCATCTGGCACCTGAACGCACCGACGGAAGGCAGGAGTCTGCGACTGTGACCGCGAAGCCCACACCAAAACAGCCGGATACCCACGCGAGCGTCATCCGGGAGGCCAAGGTGGCTGGTTCCTCAGATGATCTTGCCATGATCGCGGCTGAGGGTTCGGAGACGACCACCGATGCCGAAGTTAAGGCACATGATCAGCGCGTTGCTGCGCACGCCGATCAAGAACGGCTCGTGCGGCGTTTCATCGATGTATCACATGAGCGGCTGGCTGGACGCGATCCGGGTGCGCGCCGACTGCTAGGCCGCCAGCCACGGGAGCGGGTGGTGCTCGGGGTCTTGGCGCCTCAGGACCCGCCGTCGGTGGAGCCGCCGATTGTTGCCCAAGACTTGCCCGTTGAGCCTGGGGTACCCGTTGATCAGATGCCTGCGAGCGAGTTCGGGCTGACCTGCCTGGTCGAGCCAGTCGAGGAGACCCTCACGGTCGACGTGCAGGTGCGCTACGCGCTGTATTTGCAGCACTATCCCACCTATGAGGAACAGTTCAGGCATGCTGCCCTCGCGGTCAACCACGACGGTGCGCCGGCCAGCGCAGAGAACCCCCAGCCGGAGGAGGCCGACGAGCTGGGTGACCGGCAGACAGGCGCAACCGGTGACCCGTCCGGCGATCCGCAGATCGCTTCAATGCCGGATAGTGCAGCGCGAGGGGGCGCGGCCACTTCGTCCGGCGAATCGGCTGGCCCTGCGGCGGCCGGGCGGCGGAAGAAGCAGGAAGCTAGCGACGCGATTTTGCCGGTTTACCAGCGTTATGACGTCACGAGCACCGTCCGGCTAACCATCCCTGTGCCGCACAGCAGCCTCCCTATCACGGTAGATGATCAAGGAGTCTTGCGGGCGGCTACCGCAGACGCTCTAGAGCCTGGTGCTGTTTCAGCCGACCAGCCCCGGTTCGCCGGGGGACGTTACCACCTGCTGACCAGCACCGCGCAGCGCATTCCGCGCGCGGCGATGGAGAATGCTGACACTTTTGACGCATGGCTTGCCGCCAACCGCCAGCCGGACTGGGCTGCGCCCACTGCTGACCCTGTGTTCACGGCAATGGCTCATCGCGATCCATCCGGCCTGGTACGCCTCGCCCTCACCCTGGCCAACGCGGCAGTCCGCGCGCCTAGGGATCGTGGATTCCTGCCCGAGGTTTCGATTTACGATGCCGGCTTTGAGGCAACCATCTCCGGCGGAAACCTGGCCAATATGGGGTATCGCATTGTCGATGCCGACTATCGGCTCTCCCCAGAGGTCTATGCTCACGGACGGTTCTGCTGTATGGACGAAGGTGCCTCAGACCCAGCGGCTGGGCGCCTGGTGACTACCGCATTCCCGGTTTTCCGCCAGGCCGTGTACGAATCACGCCCGGAGCTAGAACCCGCCTTTACCGATCTCGCCCGGAAGCCTGTCCCGATTCTCCGCGACATTGCCGCGCACATGCAGCATTTCCTTGAGGGCTGGGACACCTACCTCGCCAGCCAACCACCCTTGTCCTCGGACGCCCTGGAACAATGCCGCGCTGACCGTGAAGCATTCGCCGACGAGCAGGCACGCTTTGTTGCAGGGATTGACCTCATCGAGACTGATCTGAACAGCGCGAACCCCAGCGGGCTCGGGATCGCGTTCTGCTGGATGAACCAGGCCATGCGCCGCCTGGATGTCCCTGGTGGTATCTACACCCCCACCGGCCCGCCCCGAGTGCGCAAGTGGCGTTTGTTCCAAGTCGTATTCATCGTGGTGCACCTGGCAGCTCTTGCCGCGCGTGAATCATCGGGCAAACAATTGCGAGATGAGCTGAGTTATGCGGACGTCTTGTGGTTTCCTACTGGTGGCGGCAAGAGCGCAGCCCTTTACGGTATTACCGCCGTGGCGATGTTCTACGACCGGCTGCGGGGCAAGAGCTTCGGTACTACTAGTATCATTCGCTTCCCGTTGCGCATGCTCTCTGTCCAGCAACTAGACCGGATTCTGCGGCTGGTGGTGTGCTGTGAACTCGTCCGCTCCGCACACCACGGCAAGCCATGCGATGGCAGCAGTCAAAGGCAAACCTGGGACCTAGGAGACCCGTTCGAACTGGGATATTTCGTGGGTCGCGGCAATACGCCGAACCGGCTGACCGACCCAGCCGATACGAAGTGGCGGGACATCGCCACCATTGCGAAGCAAAGCAAAAAATGGCTACGGGACAACGTCGTCCTTCCAACCTGCCCATATTGCGGTGGCGAAGAAGTCACCCTCAGCCCGGACGCCGACACCGTCCGGCTGGGGCATCACTGTCCCGGGTGTGAGCGTGACCTGCCGGTATCCATCACCGATGATGAGGTCTATCGCTACCTTCCCGCCATCCTGGTCGCAACGGTCGACAAGCTGGCAACAGTCGCCTTCAACCCCCACTTTTCCCACCTGACCCACGGACCAGCACACCGGTGCCCCAACCACGGGTTCGTCACCTTCCAGCAGGGATCCCGCAAGGAAGCCCGATGCCTGGCCCGCCAGTACTGTGCCCTGACCCCCCGGGATTGGACACCAGTCAGCGCCTACGACCCAGCCCCTGCACTTGTTATCCAGGACGAGTTGCACCTGCTCGCCGAGGAACTGGGCACCTTCGCGGCCCATTACGAAACACTCTGGCAGCACCTGTGCCGTACTGGGTCTGGGCTGCCCAGCAAGGTCTTGGCTGCGACAGCGACGATCAGTGACTACGCCAACCAGGTCCGCCAGCTATATGCGCTGCGGCCCCGCCGGTTCCCCAGCGAAGGCTGGCTCGACGGCCAGTCCTTCTACGCACAACGCCACGATGACCTGACGCGGCGTCTATTCGTGGGCGCGCTGCCCTCACTCATGGACACCACCAGCTTCTCCCTGGCCTGCGGCGACGCGATCCGCCGTGAACTCGAACGGTTTCGTGGCCTAGACCCCGCAGATGTCATCACTGAACTCGGCCTGAGCACGGTCAGGCCCGAAGATGTGGATCAGTGGCTGTTCGCTTATGAGTTGCAGTTGTACTACGTCAACCGAAAGACGGACGCCGACCGGGTCCTCACGCACGCCTCCCGCATGGGCGGGAGCGGTGATCCGGCACCGTTCGATGCGCAACGGCTCACGGGGGCCAACCGGATTTCAGAAATCAGTGACGTTATTCGCCGCGTTGAGCGAGAAACTCTCGGCACGCCCGCGGGGCGCCGGCTGGCAGTGATCGCTGGAACGAGCCTCGTCAGTCACGGCGTCGATCTTGCGCGCCTTAACATCCAGTTTGTTCTGGGAATGCCATCAACGCTCGCCTACTATGTGCAGGCGACCTCCCGCGCCGGCCGGTCAGATGTTGGCTTGATCTTTACCGCCCTTAACCGTTACCACCTGCGTGACCGCAGCGTATTCCATTTCTTCGATGCGACCCACCGGCATATCAATGCGCTGGTGGAGCCGGTCGCACTCAATAGATTCAGCCTCCACGGGCCTGGGAAGACCGCCAGCGGGCTCCTCGCCGCAATTCTGATCAACGAGGTGGGGCGTGACTCGCGGGCCCTGGGGGCAAGCGGCCCTGCACCTGCTGACTTCGGCAAGGCGGCACGAGCGGAGGCGTGGCTCGCTGACGTGGGCGACCGGGGTGAGCAGCGGCTACGCGAGTCGGTCTACCGCGCTTTCGGACTCTACAGCGTAGTGCTCGACCCAGTTGTCGCCAGGAATTTCCGGCAGCGCGTTGACCATGAACTCGACTCGCTGCTCCCGTCGTTGTCGGGGACGGACCCGCAACTGCAGCGACGGCTGCGCCCGCGCCCGCCAACCAGCTTCCGGGACATTGACGCACCTGCGGACTTCAGCGCCAACGGCCCGATCGCAGCGCGAATGTTCGCCATGCTCGGCGGGGACGACGGCTCCGACGACGACCTGCCGCAGATGGCAGATGAGGACAGCAACACCTGAACCCCCACACCTTGTCCCACTGACCCAGCCTCCTTGGAGATATTCAGTGCAACGCAGCCGTGTCACCGTGGAATATGGGCATCTCCCAGCCCAAGTGTTCGAGCACGAAGTCGACGGCGTGTACTGCGTCGTCCGTGACATCAACGGGAGCCGGCCCGACATCCCGATCGAGCAAGTTCTGGAAGCCGTCGACCTGCGGCTAAGCCAGTGGCGCGAAGGCGGCGGCGACGCCCCCGGCTTCCCTAGCAATCTCCTGGAGCACGCCGACACCTTCCGCCTCGTCCGGCCCGAATGGGTCAGGTGGGACGTCTGGCCAACCCGGCTGTTTTGCGGAGACTGCGGGCACGTCCTGCTCCTCCGCACCGCCCGCCAAGCAGAAACTGGAATTCCGCAAACTCGCCGCTGCCGAAGGTGCCGCACTGGCGCATACCGCCAGCTTCCTTACTACCAAGTCCACACCTGTGGCAAGAGACTGCAACTCCAGCTCCCGCAGTGCCCCGTCCACCCGAACGATGACCGCACCTTCGAAGACACCGGCTCCTTCGTCACTGCAGGCTTCCGCTGCGGCCGACCGGACTGCCGGCGCTGGCTGGGGATGAAGTTCACCACCTGCGCTGACTGCGCCTTTGCCGCAGCCGACCCCCAGGCCCGCAGCCGCAACCTCACCCCTGTCACCGCACGTGATACCCGGGCGTACTACGGGCACCGGATCACTCTCGTCAATGTAGACGCGCAGCTACGCAATGCCCGCAACAACGACCGGGCTGCCGTCTACGCGCTAGGGCATTACATCGGGACCGTGGGAGATCTGTCGGGGATGCTGGCCGCAGCACGCGGAGCGGTCGGCGTCACCCCCAGTTCGCAGGCGATGAGCCTGCTCGACCTGCTGAAACAACGGTATCCCGGCGATGCTCAGGCAATCGCCCAGGCACAGGCCATGGTGGACGCGACCCGCGGCGACGAACCTGCCCTGGAACGAACCCGCGCCATGCTTGACCCCCGGACCGTCGACGCCGCCGCTCAGGACCGGCGCATGTTTGAACGGGCCTTCCTGCATGCCCGGCGCTCCGTGGACGACCTTTCAGACGTCGCAGCTGCGTTGTCAGCGGCTGGCAACAATGGCCTGGCGAACAGGATCGACGCAGGACTGGCGACGGGTCACATTTTTGGCCTGAGCCGGATCGCTCTTGTCCGGGATTTCCCGATCGCCTTGGTGGCTTACGGCTATTCCCGCGTGTTTCCGGACGCACGTGCTCGGCTGGCGCCCCTTGACGCGACCCGGGACACCGAACAACTGCCCCTGATCGCCGTTGATGCCAATACCGAAGGGCTACTGGTCGAGTGTGATCCTCTGGTGCTGTGGCATTTCTGCCGTGCCAACGGCTGGACACCGCCCTGGCCCGGTGCCAGCGAACCAACACCTCCGCAGGCTAGAGCCTGGGTCCTGAACACAAGCTACGCAGCCACATCTAGTGACGCTGCCGACGCGATCCGGCGCGTGACGCACGTATGGTCGCATTTGCTCATGCATGCCCTGGCATACTATTCCAGTTTCTCCGCCAATTCGGTCGGCGAGTATCTCCTCGAACGGGCTGCCAGTACTCTCATATTCGTGGCGAAATTCAACGCCTTTAACCTCGGGGCGCTTGGAGCGCTCGCGGAACAACACCTGCGGCTGTGGCTCACCGACGCCGCCGAGGCTGCCGCTAGCTGCGTGCACGACCCAGTCTGCCTAGCCGAACGCGGCGGCTGTCATAAGTGCCTCGCCGTGGCCTTTGGGTGCGAGCATTTCAACCGCGGATTGGACCGGGGCTATCTAGTCGGCGGCGGGCGTCTTGCCATCAGGGAAGGTTTCTTGCACACAGCGCGGCGGATCTCAGGCGGGGTAAGCACCCCGTAGTCGTTACCAGGTGACCGGCCGATCCTGAGAGGGCGGTTTGCGCAGAATCAAAACGGACTCGCGGCTTGCTGGAGTAGCGAGTCCGCGCTGCTGGGATGCGACCCCTTTCGAGCGCACGACCCACAGCGCCTGCGCCTCAAGCCCGGCGCTGCGCCCCAGTTCGGCGAGCAGCAGATCAGTTGGCAAATGCTGGCCGAGGTAAGTCTGAGTGCCCACGACAACGGCGGCTGAAGCTCCTGGCCGCAGCGCTTCGGCTACATGCCAGAGCACGTCCGCCATGTCCTCGAAAAAGCCGGCTACCATCCGCAAGACCCGGCCTGACTCATCGCCTTTGCCGCGGCTGCCGTTGACGGCAGCGAGGAACTCGCGCAGCGCAGGCTGGCTGATGCGGTAATGCGTTCTGGGTGGTGCTTCAAGATGTGAGCGCAGCAACTGTCGGCGCACACACTTGAGGCCGCCAGCATCCGGCACGAACCGGCCGACGACAAGTTCTAGCTGGTAAATGGCAGAATAGTCGTACCTGTTTGGGTAGGGCGGGCTGAACACAACAGCACCGCACGACTCCGGGGCTGGTCGCCACTCCCGTGCATCTGCGTGCACAACTGCTATTGGCGGTGGGCACAGTGGAGGCCCTTCGTCGCCGCTAGGGAGTGAAATCTGGCCGGGCACCCGGCCAGAGGCGGGACACAGTTTTTCGAGATCCTCGACGATAGCCCCGACTCGCTGCCGGACGCTGGTGATCACGTCCGCGGCTTTCATCGTCTTACGTTGCTGTCCTGGGCGGCCTGGCCTCGCCAGACCACCTGGCAGTCGGCGCCGGAGAGAAGTGCCGTCTTTGACCGAGTAGCTGACTTGTTCAACCGCCGACAGCACTGCGAGCCGCACCAGGTCCCGGTCTGGCCCGGCAGGCACAAGATCGAGCGCGTCGAGCACCCGGGTGATAGTTCGTGCCGCGACCGGCGCGAAAGCCCACCCGGCCGCAGGCACATCCAGGCGTGCCCGGCCTGGCATTGAGGTGTAGTTGGACAGTACGTCGGTGGCGATCTGCCGGATCAGAGCTGGATCGGCCTGACGCCAGCGGGCCATGGCCGAGGAGAGGAACGTTGCGTACGGCATCAGGTCCGCGCCAAGCGCGCGGAAGCCCCGCTCGGCCGCGACTAGCAGCGTCGTCCCGGAGCCGACCATTGGGTCATAGACCAGTGGGCCTGTGCCGCCTTGGCGCACGAGGGGGTCAGGGAGCAATTCGTCCAGCACGTCTCGTACAAGCCGGGGAGAATACGCCTCCTTGTAGCGGACCCACCGGTACACCGGTTCCTCCGCGCGAGGAAGCGTCCCAGCGTAGCGGCCAAGATCAAGCCGCTCCTTAGTTAGTGGCTCGTACTCTTCAAGCAGGCGTGCTCGTTCGGTGTCGGCCACCGTCGTTGGCAGTGCCTGCCTGTACTCCTTCCATGCATCAGCGCTCACCGGGAAGATCCTGCCGCTAGGTGAACCGGCCAGCAACACCCATTAGCCGTCAGCCTCCCTCCACCGATGGGCAGGATCCGTTAGGTCGGAGCCTAGGTGATCGGGATGGCTTTCGCGCTGAGACTCGCTAGCGTCTGTTCGTATATAGATGACTACTCGTACCAGCCGGATGCCAGCGAGGGGAGGCTGCCCAGCTTGGCCAACGATGATGAGCCAAGGTCTCTTGCCGCCCTGTATCTGCGCAACCGGGAAGGGATGATGCGCGCGGCACGTGCCATCCTGCGCAATCAGCACGACGCTGAGGATGCGGTCTCCGCGGCCGTGGTCAAGGTCACTTCAAGGATGGCCGCCGGTCATCGGATCGATGACCCAGACGCCTACCTCATCCAAGCGGCCCGTAACGCGGCACTGGACGTACTACGCGCCTCCACCCGTCGGCCGGACCGGCATGGGCCTGGCCGCAGAGCATGGGAGCGATCAGGAGACCCCGTCCCGTCGGCGGACCTCGCGCAGGCTATCCCGGACATAGCTGACCAGGTCATCGAGCGACAGCGGACTGCCGACCTACGCGCTGCCGTGCAAAGCACGCTTCGAGGGCTGACCGAACGTGAGGCGACCATGCTGTGTCTGCTTCTGGCGGGCCATACCCGAGCCGAGATCGGTACACGTTTCAGCCTCACGGGGCAGCGAGTTGGGCAATTGCTCAAGAAGCCGATCGCTGACCTGCTTGCTGAACTGGGTGTCAATCCCACAGGCCATTACGTGCGGCAGTCGGCAAGAGGACAGCAATGAACCAGCGTCGATGGCGTCTCGCCGCCCGGTCGATGTCACCCGGCCAGGCCCGGAAGCCTTGTGCTGTAACACCTGATCCGGTCTCCCGGGTGGAAGGAGCCTGGACATGCCTGATGAAATAGACGCAGTCCCACAGTCGAAGCCAAGCCTTCAGGACCAAGATCTCGTAATAGAGCTAACCCTGGAATACCTGGACGTCCTGAACGGCAGTAGTGACGCTCTGCCCGTGCTCGATGATCTCAGCCCTGAGCTGCGGGGACGCGTGCTCCAGGCATGGAGCAGCATCGACCGTCTCATCACCGATGAGCCACTGCCGCCGCTTAGCGCTGACCCCACCGCCATCGCGCTGGGCGTCGTTCCAGCGGTCCTGCTCGATCGTGCGTCCCTGCGCCATGCGCGTCAGGCGCGGAACATGCGCCCCTCTGACGTAGCCGCCGGCCTGCAGCACCTGGGCTGGCAGATCAGTACCGCCGATGTGTTTGCATGGGAACGCCGGTCTCAGCGGCTCGCCCCGGCTCTTCTAACCGACATCGCCACAACACTCAGAGTCTCTGAAGGCGTTCTCACGGCGCCGGAATCCCCCATGGGGACCGCGGACTCCGGGGAGGATACTCCTCCCGACGCTATAAGCGCCTTCTTGCAGGTTCTTTACAGCGACGACCTCAACGACCTAGTCCAGCAGTGGGCGCAACTACTAGAACTCGATCCAGCAACCGCCCGTGAAGACCTGCAACGACGGCTAAGTACTATCGCACACCGCGGGGCACACGCCCTTACCACCCACCAGTGGAAGGCGGTTCTAACGGTGTTGCTTGCTAGCGAACGCGCCCGCCGCGAGCAGTCCGAAGACCCGCACACCGACTAGCAGCCACGGATGACGCTCAAGCGGCACGCCAGAAGGATCGTGTCATCGATACCTGACGACATCCGGCAGGCTCTCGCGCTCAACCCCGCGGATGCGCTTACCAGGCTGCTCAACATCTATGTCGCGCCCCTCGAGCAACTCAGAGACAGCCGGGGTGCTGGCGGCTGGTGCGACGGAGTATCACTGGCAACGAACCGCGTCATCTGTTACGCCCCCACACCGGGATCGAGACGGCAGAACTTCACCTTGATTCACGAGTTCGCCCATCTTTGTGTCAATGAGGACAACGAAAGCCTCGACTGGCTCGCAGACAGGACAGACCCTTCGGGTGATCTTGAACGGCTGTGCGACGCAATCGCCGCCGAAATCCTACTTCCGCCATCAACCGTCACAAGCATCCTTGCCCGTGGTACACCTGAGCCCAGGCATCTGCGCCAACTCTACGCTGACAGCCACGCCAGCGAAGAAGTATGCGCGATCGCCCTCGCAGCTCATCTCCCCGTTCGCGGCGCCGTCATGCTGATACACCGAAAGACCGCCACCGTGACATTCGCCGCTAGCAGCGGCTGGCCACCGCTACACATCCCACGCGGCCTCCTCGTGCCGCCACGACACCCACTGCGAGAACTAGGAATCCGTCAGCGATGGTATGGATGGACCACGCCAGATCTTCGACTGGCATTCCCAGAACAGTCTTTCAAAACAGACTCACCGCAAGATATCCGATCCCTCCTAAAGGTCCGGGCGGAAGCTGGTCCCCGCCGGACTACAGCGATCTTGCTAGATGCCACAAGCATTAGCGAATGTGCTTCAGGCCAGACCTCAATAACAGAACCGGAGCCACTCGTCTCCCATAGATCGCATCATCCTGGCGAACGGGCGTGCCCAATCTGTGGCCATGCTACGATTGACTCATTCTACCCATGCGAGGAATGTCACATCCCCCCCTGTCCAGCATGCGGTCGCTGTCAATGCCTGTGAAGTTTATGGAGAATTGCAGCAGCGCGTCCTCGGAAGGGTCGTCCTTGCATCGCGCAACGATGTGGGTGTGACTCTGTTCCGGCTGTCTGGGCTACGGCAAGCATCGGCGTTCCGCCTTGACGCAGCGGTAGTGGAGAACTGCCTCGACAGGACGGCCGCCCCGGACGTCGTGTTCGTCAAGGGCTGGCGCACCGGGCCTGGCGCGCTCGCCCGCTCAGAGCGCTGCGCGGTCGCTGGTGTCACCGGCCATGTGGCCGAGTCGGTCACCGAAGTTCTTCTCGACCGCCTGAACTGGCACGTCCTGTGGCACTTCACCGGGCCCGGACGGCACGGCGTCGACCTTGTATTCCTGGCGCCAGGCGACGTGGTTGTGGCTATCGAAGTCAAGGGCACGCTAGTCCGCGGGCGCATCCCCAGGCTGTCGGGCCGCGACATGACACAGATGAGCGCCGCCTGGGTCGACAAGGCCGACAACCCGGGAATGGCCGAACTTGGGCTGCAAAGCGCGGATGTCTACGGCGGCGTCTTCGTGGTCAATTTCGCCGACATGACCTGGCGTACCGCACTGACCGCTGATTTTGCCACGCTGCGCCCTGTCACAGAAACCAAACAGCTAACCGATCTTCACTGGCTGATTGACGACTTAACCCGGGACAGCGAGGCACCGCCAACAACACGGCGTCACGGCTCGCTCACTGGCCTTGCCCGGTCGCGGCGCCACGTAGCCTGAGTCACTGTGATCGTCTTCATCTCCTCGGTACGCCGTGGGCTGGAGGAGGAGCGTGACTATCTCCCGGCCCTGCTGAAGGCCAGCGGTCACGAGCCGCGGCGCTTTGAGGACTTCTCGGCTCAGCCTGTCCCCAGCCGGGATGCCTGCCTGGCCGGCGTGGAAGCGGCCGAGGTGTACCTGCTTCTGCTTGGGCAGCACTACGGCGAGCCGCTCCCGGATACGGGCAAGGCGCCGCCGGAGGAGGAGTTCACCGTCGCCAAGCGCCGCGGGGTTCCGATCCTGGTGTTCCGCAAGACCGGCGCCGCTGTGGACGAACGCCAGCGGGACTTCATCACCCGGGTGGGCGAATATCAGCGAGGTCGGTTCTGGAAAGAGTTCCGCGGCAACGGTGACCTCGCGGTGGCGGTACTGGACGCCTTGCGGGAGCTGGCCGACGAATCGGCGCCGCTGCGCTGGGAGCCAGTGGACACCGAACCGGTGGTGCGCTGGCGGGCAGACCGTTCGCCCCTGGCAGACCGCACGGCCGGCTACATCCCTGTACTGGAAATCCACCTTGCCACGGTCGCGGCCCGCCCGGTGCTGAACGTCAGCGCGCTGGAGCCGCTCGCATCTCGGCTTGGCCGGGCCGGACGGGACGCCAGGCTGTTCACCGAGGCCGCGAGTGTGAACCTCGGCTCCGACACCGCCAGCGCGTGGGCTGAGAGCTGCGGCGATATGACCCGCCGTGCGTGGGACCAGGTGACTCGCAGCGGGCCCTGTGGTGTGGCGGTAGACCGCGATGGGAGCGTCATCGTCTTCAAGCCACTGGCGCGGGACATGCTGGGCTCGCTGGTCAACCAGTCCTACCTCACCGAAGAGGCGGAGCCCATGCTCCGACTGGGCCACGAGGTGCTCCCAAGCGGCGTCACTGAATTCGCCCCAGCCGCCGGGCTCGAACCCATCATCCAGGTCATGGAGGGAGACCCCGCCGACCTCGGCCACCGCAACAGCAGCGGCATGCGCATGAGCGCCAGCGGGCCCGTGCACACAGTGCCCGACGCCAAAGTCGCTGCAACGGCCCTGCCCGCAGCCATTCCTGAGATCGCACGCGAACTCGCAGCGCGGATACTCGCAGAACTGCGAACCCGGCGATGAATGGCCAAAACAAGACAGGCAGACCAGGAGATGCCAGAGGGCGAGCAGCCAACCGATCATGGTTGGCTGCTCGGTGTTTGCTCGTCTGCCCCGGCACCACCCGTCAGCACCCAGCACAGAGCGACACGAACCCGAGACGAAGTCCGCACGAACCGGCATAGACTGACACCGAGAGCACTGATTTGATAGCAGAGCAGCGGACTCTTAATCCGCTGGCGCACCGCCGCAGGTCAAACGATTGGCGTCGCCACCTACGGTACGGGTACCGGGCGCACCCCGGCTCATGTCCTCATAGCGCTCTTCAGCGGCTGCTGCAGACGGCGGAGATCGGCCAGTCCTGCGGCACGGCCCAGGAGGAGAAAGGCCCTGGCCGTCGGCTGCATCGCGGCATCAATGCAGATGGACACGGCCGTGCGCACGAAGTCGCGGGGCGCCTGGGGAACGATCACCTCCGTGTCGCGGTCGCCGACGTGTACCCATACTGCAGGCGCCACAACTCGGCGTGTGACGCGCCACAGCAGAACGCGTAAGGACCGGCGGCCGGGTCCTGTCCACCTCACGCATGAACAAGGCGACGAGTTCGGTCGAGCCGAGCAGCCTCTGGCCCTCGGATCCCTTCCAGCCTCCCTTGTGCCCGAGTTCCTCAGCGAGCCCGAGCTGGTCACCGTACAGCAGGTCGATGTCCTTGATCTCCACCCCCGTACCGCGCGTGAGCGTGACACCCATCTGCTTAGCAGTGTGCTCCAGGTGTGCCGCACTGCAGCGCCGCAACACGTACAGACGCGCAACGCGGGCACGGCCGTCGATCACCGGGTCCGTCAGCCACCACGCCTTGCGAGGCCGCTTCCAGAGCGCCACGGGTCAGCGTGTCGATCGCCAGTGTAGAGGTCGGCCGCACCAGGAGATTCAGCAAGACACCCTCGACATGCTCAAGGACCGCAGCGATCAGCACGGCTAGCGCGGTAAAACTGTGCTGATCGGCTCCTGCCCCCACACAGTCCCGTCGGTCCGCAGCAACTGCGACGTCGCTGTGATCTCAGCCTGGGCCTTGGGAACGCCAGGTAGGTCTGGTCCACCTGCCGTCCACGGTCCGCTCCTGCAAGGTCGCGGCCATTGCGCCGAACGGGTCCGACCAGCGGGCAACGTCCGAATCGGTAATCGCCAGATTTGAGATGGTCACTCCCCGTCGCATCAGCACGCTCCCGACCGGCGAGTCCACGATCGACGGTCCATGTCAGATCCATCACGGGTCTGCCGGAGGTCAACGATAACCGCCGACAAGCCTGTCGCGGATCCTCTAGCCGATCGCTGCGGTGCCGGGCCTTGGGCACCCGTACCCGTCCCGTCCGGACCCACCGGATCGGCATCGGTGCGGTTCGCCACGCGGTAGAGCCCCTAACCTGCTGCGCTGCGTCGCATGTTAGATGGTCACCGACAGCCTCAGCGCTCAACTCCCAGTTGCATGGGCAGTTGGTCGCATGCCTGTCTTACCCTAACCTGACGATCAAGGTTAGAGCCTGTTCTCAACTAGGCTCTAGGGAGCCTTTCCAGCGCTCCGGCCGGGGCGAACGCTGCCTGGGCGCCTGTGCCGAGCCCGGCCGCGCAGATGAAGGGAGCGCCGGTGGGTGCCTGCAGTAGCGTCCCTGGAGGACCGCAACCCGGATCATCACCGCGCGATCCTTACCCGCCGCCGCGGCCAGGTGACTCCCGCGTCACCTCCGCCGCCCCTGGAACACCCAGGCTGATGCGCACCATCAACGACCGCGCGGCTCTCCGGGCGCTGCTCGAGCGCGGCACGCTCACCCGCCCCGAGCTCGGCGCCCTGATCGGCTTGTCGAAGCCCACCGCGTCGCAGCTCCTGCTCCGGCTGCAAAGCGCCGGCCTGGTCGTGCTCGACGGGATCAGGGAGGGTGGCCCCGGCCGTACCGCCGAGGTCTACCGGCTCAACCCCGATGCTGCCTTCGCCGCCGGCCTCGACGTGACCCCCGCGAGGATGGTCGCGGCGGTCAGCGATCTCACCGGCAAGGTCATCGGCACCGAGCGGCTCGCCACCCCGGGGCGGGCTGGTGGCGACGCGCTTGCGCGGGTCCGCGCCTGTGTGGCGGGCGCATGCCAGGCGGCAGGGCTCGCGCCGGCCCGGCTCCGCAAGATCGTGATCGGCGCTCCTGGCGCGCCGAACCCGGCCACTGGCCGTCTCGAATACGCCCCCCACCTGCCCGGCTGGCACCTGCCGCACCTGCTGCCGGAGCTCAACGACGCGCTGGGCGCGCTGGTGGACATCGAGAACGACGTGAACCTCGCCGCCGTCGCAGAACAGGCACGTGGTGTCGCGGCCGGATCGCGCAATTTCGTCCTGCTCTGGGTGAGCGACGGCGTCGGGCTCGCCATCGTCGTGGCCGGCCAGTTGCACCGCGGTGCGAGCGGCAGCGCCGGCGAGATCGGCTACATGCCAGTCGCTGGCTCGCCGCTGCTGCGCGACGGCCGCCGGCCGAACACGGGCGGGCTGCAGTCGCTTGCCGGCGGCCAGGCGGTGGCCAAGGTTTTGCGCGAGCACGGATTCCGCGGCGCCGATGTGGTCAAGACCCTCGCGGAAGCCGCGCACGCCGCGCACACCGCGCGCTCCGCTGCGCCGCACGGCCAGCCGCAGGAACGTGCGCAGCGGGCCCGGGCCGCCATCGATGAGGTGGCGCTGCGCCTGGCCACCGGCCTGGCCGCGGTCACCTCGGTGCTTGACCCGGAACTTGTCGTGCTGACCGGCGACATCGCGCTCGCAGGCGGCGAATGGCTGCGCGCGGGCATCGAGCGCCAGCTCCACGCCGTGACGATCCCGCGCCCGCCCATCCGGCTGAGCACCGTCGCCGGCAATCCGGTGCTGACCGGAGCGCTCGAGCTCGCCGTGGGCGCGGTCCGTGACGAGGTGTTCAACACCGCCACCAGCTAACCCGGCGGATGACCGCGACGCCCGGCGAGAGCGGCACGCGGCCCCGGCCGGTGGATCGGTTCAAGACACTGGGGCGCTTGCGAACGCCGCCCGCAGCCGGCGCGCCGCCGCCGGTCCGGCGCCGATGTGCTCCAGGCCGAGCAGCGCCGCGCCCGCGATCGGCGGCAGCGACGCGAAGCGCGGCACGGCATCCGGCGCGTGCCGGTGCAGCCGGGCCTCGATCTCGCCTGCAAGCAGCGGGTCGCGAGCCGCAAGCACGCCACCGCCCAGCACGACGTCGGTGCGGCTTTCGAGCAGCCCGAGACGGCGCATCGCCGCCACCGCCATCAGCACGACCTCTTCCGCCTGCCGGGCGACCATGCGGCGCGCGATCGGGTCACCGGCCGCGGCGACCTCGAAGAGCACGGGTGCCAGCCGCGCCAGATCGTCGTCAGTGATCTCGCCGAAGTGGTGCTTGACGGCGACGTCGCGGACGGCCGGAACGCCGAAGTGGGCGGCGACGGCTTCGCGCAGCGCGGTCTGCGGCCCGCGGCCGTCTTCCGCGCGCATCGCCCACCACATCATCGCGGTGCCGATCCCAAGGCCGCCGCCCCAGTCGCCGGTGATCTGGCCAAGCGCGAGGAACCGCGTGGTACGCCCGTCGGGTGCCACGCCCACGCAGTTGATGCCTGCTCCGCAGGTGACCGCCACGCCCCAGGCACGGCTCGTGCCCGCCCGCAGCACCGCGAAGGTGTCGTTGCCGACGTGGGTGGTTGTGCTCCAGCCCTGCCTGCGCAGCGCCTCCGCCAGACGGTCTTCCTCCTCGGGAAGGTCGGCGCCGGCCAGGAACGCGCAGGTGTGCACGGCAAGCGGCCCGGGGACGCCGGCGCCTGCCACACCGGTCCAGATCCCGCCGTCGCGCGCCGCGATGGCGACAAGGTCACCCAGGATCCGCAGCGACTCCTGCATGCCGAGGCTGTGCGCCGATGCCCCCCGGCCACGGACGCGGGAAAGGAGCGTGCCGTCGGCGGCGACCAGGGCCAGGTCGGTCTTGCTGTTGCCGCCATCGATCGCGATGACCCCCGCCTGGTAGCCGGCTTGCGGCTCGTTCACCCGGCGCCGGCCTGCGCCATCCCGGGAGGCACCGTACCTTCCGGGGAACTCCCCCGTGCCCGCGATGGCCCGGGGCCCCCAGCGCGGGCTGCCCAGGGCAGGTGGCCGCGGTTCTCGGCGATCAGGCGATCGGCGAGCCGGCCCGCGGCGTCAGCCTGGCCGATAAGCGGGTGGGCGAGCAATGCCGCGAAGACCCGGTCGCGGCCGCCGCGGATCGCCGCGGCGAGCGCAAGCTCCTCATACGCCGACACGTGCGCGATCAGGCCGGCGAGCAAGGGATCGACCGGCGCGGCAGGCAGCGGCACCGGGCCGGCCCTGCCGATCCGCGCGGGTGCCTCGATCACCGAGTCGTCCGCCAGGAACGGCAGCGTGCCGTCGTTGCGGACGTTGACGACCTGGACATCGCCTCTGCCCGCGGCGAGCGACGCGATCAGGGCGACGGCGGCCTCGGAGTAATAGGCGCCGCCGCGCTCGCGCAGCAGGGCCGGCTTGTGGTCGAGCGAGGGATCGGCGTACATCGCGAGCAGTTCGCGCTCCACGCGAGCGACCTGCTCAGCCCGGGTCACCGCGCCGCGCTGCCCGGCCACGACGAGGTCGTGGGCGTAGTAGTACCGCAGGTAGTAGGAAGGCACGGCGCCGAGCCCGCGCACCAGACCGGCGGGCAGCTCGATCTCGGCGGCGATCTCCTCCGCGTGCCTTTCGAGCAGGTACGGCAGCCGGTCGGCGCCGGCCGCGCCGGCTGGATCTCCCGCACCGCCAGGGCCCGGGCCGCCCGCGCCCGCACCACCAACGCCCGCGCCATCCGCACCGCCCGGGCCGTCTACGCCCGCACCGCCCGGGCCGTCCGCGCCCGCACCGCCCGGGCCGTCCGCGCCCGCACCGGCTGGGCTGCGGTCTACCATCACGGCACGTTCCCAGGTCAGGTGGTTGAGACCGACGTGGTCGAGGGTCACGCGTTCCGGCGCGACACCAAGCAGTGCGGCGAACCTGCGCTGGAAACCGATGGCCACGTTGCACAGCCCGACCGCGCGGTGCCCGGCGTCGAGCAGCGCCCGGGTCACGATGCCGACCGGGTTGGTGAAGTCGATGATCCAGGCCGATGGCGCGCACTGCCGAGCCCGCTCCGCTATCTCAAGCACCACGGGAACCGTGCGCAGGGCCTTGGCCAGGCCGCCCGCGCCCGTCGTCTCCTGCCCGAGGAAGCCGTATTCGAGCGGCCACGTCTCGTCCCGCTGCCTGGCCGCCTGGCCGCCGATCCGTAGCTGGATGATGACCATGTCCGCGCCCGCGAGCCCGTCGCCCAGGTCGATCGTGCCCCGCACCTTCGCCCGGTGGCCGTAGGCCGCCAGGATCCGTGACGACACGCCCCCGACCAGCCCGAGCCGGCGGGTGTCCGGGTCCACGAGCACGATCTCCTCGACACCGGGCGCGAGCCGCGCGATCCCGTCGGCGAGCTCCGGCGTGTAGGTGGAGCCGCCGCCGACCACGGCGAGCTTCATGCCGTCACCTCGCTCGGCGCGGGGGCGCCGGCCTTCGCCACGTGGCACGCCGCCGAGTGGGCCGGGCCAAGGATCCTCAGCTCGGGCGTGCGACGGTGGCACTCCTCGACGGCGAGCGGGCACCGCCAGCGGAACCTGCACCCGGGCGTGGGGTCGATCACGCGGGGCGGCTCACCCTTGTCGGACTCCGCGCCGACGGCGAGCGGTGCGCGCGGGTCGGGGACCGCGGAAAGCAGCAACTGGGTGTACGGGTGCAGTGGCATGGCGAGAACGGCCTCGGTCGGGCCCGTCTCGGCGATCCGCCCGGCGTACATGATCACCAGGCGGTCGGCGACGTAGCGCGCGCTTGCGATGTCGTGGGTGATGTACAGGATCGACACGCCCTGCCGGTCACGCAGCTGCGTCATCAGGTTGAGCAGGCCGACCCGGATCGAGACGTCGAGCATGGACACGGGCTCGTCCGCCAGGATCAGCTTCGGCCGCATCGCGAGGGCCTGGGCGAATCCCAGCCGCTGGCGCTGCCCGCCGCTCAGCTCGTGCGGGAAACGCTGCAGCACGTCCTCCGCAGGCGTCAGGCCGACCTCGTCGAGAACGCGCCGCGCCTCCGCCTGGCGCTCGCCGCGGCCAAGTTCACGCCGGTGCAGCATGAGCCCGCGCAAAATCCCGTGCGATACGCGGTACACGGGGTTGATCGAGCTGAACGGATCCTGGAACACCATCGGGACGTCGCCGCCGTAGCGCAGCAGATCGGCGCGCGAGCGCAGGTGGGACAGCGGGTTCCCGCGAAAGTAGATCTCACCGCGGGTCGGCCTGTAGATCCTGGCGATGAGCCGGGCGATCGTGCTCTTGCCGCTGCCGCTCTCCCCCGCCAGCGCGACGATCTCACGCTCGCCGACGGTCAGGTCCACGTCGTCGACGGCGTGCAGGATCCGGCGGGACAACGTATTGCCGATCTTGAAGTGCTTGGTCAGCCCATCGGTCCGGAGCAGGGGCTGTGGCGTCGGCTCAGTCACCGCTCGTGCCCCCGTCCGCGTAAAGGAAGCATCGCACGGCGACCCCGTCGACGTCGTACAGCTCCGGTCGCTCCTGCTCACATCTCGCGCCCGCTTTCTGGCACCGTGGGAAGAACCGGCAACCCGCCGGTGGCCTGGCCAGATCCGGTGGCCTGCCCTGGATGCCTGTCAGCGGCGCTCGCGGGCCCCTGATGGAGGGAAATGCCTCCATCAGGCCGACGCTGTAGGGGTGCAGCGGGGAACCGAAAATCCGCCTGGTCACGCCGAACTCGGCCATCTGGCCCGCGTACATCACCATGAGCCGGTCGGAGAAGTGACTGACCAGGGACATGTCGTGGGTCACGAAGATGATCGCGAAGCCGAGCTGCTGCTGCAGCTCCTTGATCTGGACCATCAGCGAGCGCTGCGCGACGACGTCGAGCGCGGACGTGGGCTCGTCCATGATCACCAGGTCGGGCGTGAAGAGAAGGGCCATGGCGATCATGGATCGCTGCCGCATGCCGCCGCTGAGCTGGTGCGGGTAGCTCTTCAGGTGGACCGGGTCGATGCCGACCATCCGCAGCACCTCGGCGGACCGGGCCCCGATGTCAGTCGCCGACGAGCTGCCATGCGCCCGCATCGCGTCCCTGAACTGCGCGCCGATCGACTTGACCGGGTTGAGCGCGTTCATGGCGCTCTGCATGACCACGGACATGTCCTTCCAGCGCATCGCGGAAAGCGCCCGGCTGGTGAGCCGGACCATGTCACGGCCCTTGAAGACCACGCTGCCGCCCGTCACCGCCGCCGGAGGTGAGAGCAACTGGGCGATCGCGAACAGGAGAGTGGACTTGCCGCAGCCCGACTCGCCGACGATGCCGACGAACTCACCGGCGCCGAGATCGAAGCTCACGCCGTCGACGGCACGAACCTGGCCCCAGTCCATGGCGTACTCGACCGTCAGGGCGCTGACCTGCAGCATGGGCCCGGCCGCGGCGTCGCGGACATCGTCAGCTTGTGCGCTTGACACGAATCCTCCGTACCGGGCGCAGGGCTGGGTTGCCTATCTCATCGAAGGCGTAGTTGAGCAGCGCGAACGCCGCGCCGAGCGCGGCGATGCACAAGCCGGGTGCGACCGCCCACAGATACTGGCCGGTCTGCAGCGCCTCGTTGTTCTCGGCCCAGTACAGCATCGTCCCCCAGCTCAGCGAGTTAGGGTCGCCGAGGCCGATGAACTGCAGGCTGGACGCGAACAGCAGCGCGTAAAGCGCGCTGCTGAGGAAGACCGCCACGATCAGCGATGTCATCGTCGGGATGATCTCCACGATGATGATGTAGAGCGGGCGTTCGCCACGGACCCTCGCCGCTTCGAGGAAATCCCTGCTGCGCAGCGACAGGGCCTGGGAGCGCAGTTGCCGGGCGCCGAAGGACCACTCGGTGAGGGTCAGCACCGTGATCAGAACGAGCGTGCCGCCATTTCGCGCGTAGGCCGCGATGACGATCAGCAGCGGGAAGAGCGGAATGACCAGGAGGACGTCGGTGAGCATCGAGAGCACGCCGTCCCATATCCCGCCAAGGTAGGCGGCGGCTACGCCGATGAGGACCGCGAGCACCGTGGTCAGCAGGCCGACCGTGAGCGCGATGATCAGTGACTGCCTGGCGCCCCACACCGTCTGGGCGAAGAGATCCTGCCCATAGGCCGTGGTGCCGAGCAGATGACCCAGTGACGGATTGAGGCTCCTGCCGTAGACTTCCGCGCTCGGATCCTTGCGGGAGATGACGCCGGGGAAGAGCGCGACGAGCACGAAGATCGCCAGCATGATGCTGCCCGCCGTTGCCTTGCGGTTGGACCGCACTGCGCGGAACATCCGGCCCAGCGCCTGCGCCCGCGCCCGCTGCGGCGGCCCGCCGGCGGCCGGGGCCTGCTGGCCGAGCCCGGCCGAAGCGCCCATCATGGTCATCGCTACCTCGCCGACCTGGTGCGCGGGTCCAGCAGCGCGGTGGCGATGTCGGCGAGCAGGATCGCCACGAGCACCGCCACGGTGATGAGCAGGAACAGCGCCTGCATCAGCGGGTAGTCCTCGTTTTCCACCGCCTGCAGGAGCATGTAGCCGACGCCTGGATAGGAGAAGACGTACTCGACCAGGATCGCCCCGCCGAGCACGAAGCCAAGCGACATCGCGAAGCCGGTGAGGTTCGGCAAGATCGCGTTGCGTGCCGCGTAGTCGTACATGATGCGCCGCGAAGAAAGCCCCTTCGCCCGCGCCATCCGCACGTAGTCCTCGGCAAGCGTCGTGATCATGTTGTTGCGCATGGTCAGGATCCAGATGCCGATCGTGGTGATCAGCAGCGTGAGCGCGGGCAGCAGCGCATGGACGAGCACGTTCGATACGAACGGCCAGGATATGCCGGGCGTCACCGTCGGGTCGTAGGCAAAGGCGGTCGGCAGCCAGCGCAGCCGCACCGCGAACAGCAGGATGAGCATCATCCCGATCCAGAAGAACGGGATCGCCGAGGTGATCACGAACACCGGCGGCAGCAAGCTGTCCAGCCGGCCGCCGCGCCGCCAGGCGCCGGCGATCCCGATGGCGGTGCCGAGCAGGAATGCCAGGATCGTGGTGATGCCCACCAGGCCCAGCGTCCACGGGATCGCGGTGCGGATGACCTGGCTGACCGGCTGCGGGAAAAAGAAGAGCGATGTCCCGAACCTGCCGGTCACCATGTCGCCCAGGTAGTGGAAATACTGGCTGACCAGGCCCTGATGGGTGTCGACCCCGAAGATCACCTCAAGCGCCGCCAGCGCCTGGCCGGTGAG
>Ga0137377_10000268_pt1 | contig 29537 bp, 36 predicted proteins | sample SagtaG_22_FD_104815 | JGI IMG/M metagenome (GOLD analysis project Ga0137377, IMG submission 104815) | Vadose zone soil microbial communities from Sagehorn Ranch, Mendocino, California, USA - Sage2_L_40_16 metaG | ecosystem: Environmental > Terrestrial > Soil > Vadose zone | place: USA... | reverse complement strand
TGTGGCCGCACCCTTTCGCTGCGCCCGTTCAGACCGAGCGCAGCTCCGGTCACGGTGCGGTGGTGCCGGCGGATAAGCTTGCCAGCGTCGCCTGAGCGTTCCTCAGGCCGGTCGCGCCAGGGCAGTGTCAGCGGCGTCGGAGCGGACCCAGCGCTGCTGAGCCAGGAACTGCTCGGTCGCCGCGCGCCAGGAGAAGCGCTCGGCCCAGAGGCGGCAGCGCGAGCGGTCTATTCTCAGCGCCCGTAGCGCGGCGCGCCGCAACTCGCGTGACGGGCTTGTGGGCGACGGGCGGCGCCCGCCTCGGGCCGGCGCTGGCCACCGGATGGTCGCTCGACGAAAACGCGAGGCGGGACGGAGTCAGTTGAACCACGCCGGGCAATTGACCAGACTGTATGCGACGGTCATGACGAGTGAATGACAACTATTCGTTTTCGTCAGTATCGGCGCGGGTCTCCATGCGCACCCAGGCCAGGTAATCCGGACAGCCACGCTCGACCGGAATGGCCACGATTTCGGGCAGCGCGTACGGGTGCAGCCGGCGGATCAGCGCCTCCAGTTCCGAATACCGCTCGCGAGTCGTCTTGATCAACAGCGCGACCTCGGAGGCTTCCTCGATCGCGCCCTGCCAGCGGTAAGTCGAACGAACCGGGCCCAGCTGATTTGCGCACGCGGCCAGGCGGGCATTGACCACTTCCTGGCGGATCCGGGTGGCCGAGGCTTCGTCCGGACAGTTGGTCAGGACCAGCAGAACGCCGCTCGGCTCGTCCATTCCAGTGGCAACCCCTCTCCCTTTGCCTTCACGTTGGCTGGGGGAGAGGGTCCCGCGTGATCTTTTCGACCACTATTTACCGGCGGGTGCGCCCGCCTCCGACGCGGCCGCTTCGGGCTGCGGCCGGTCGACCAGTTCCATCAGCGCAAGCGGAGCGTTGTCACCGACCCGAAACCCGAACTTCAGGATCCGCGTGTAGCCGCCGTTGCGCGCCTTGTAGCGCGGGCCCAGCTCCTCGAACAGCTTGACCACGACGTCGCGGTCCCGCAGCCGGTTGAACGCGAGCCGCCGGTTGGCCAGCGTCGGCTCCTTGCCGAGCGTGATCAGCGGTTCGACCACCCGGCGCAGTTCCTTGGCCTTGGGCAAGGTCGTGCGGATCAGTTCGTGCCGCAACAGCGAGTTCGACATGTTGCGCAGCATCGCCAGTCGATGGCTGGTGGTGCGGTTCAGTTTCCTCAGGCCGTGTCCGTGGCGCATGGGCTTTCCCTTGTCACTTCTCCAGACCGACCGGCGGCCAGTTCTCCAGCTTCATCCCGAGAGTCAGTCCCCGCGCCGCCAGGACTTCCTTGATCTCGTTGAGCGACTTGCGGCCCAGGTTCGGCGTCTTCAGCAGCTCGTTTTCGGTGCGCTGGATCAGGTCGCCGATGTAATAGATATTCTCGGCCTTCAGGCAGTTGGCCGACCTCACGGTCAGCTCCAGGTCGTCGACCGGCCGCAGCAGGATCGGATCAACCGACGGGGAGGTGCGCTGCGACAGCACCGGCTCCGCAGTGCCTTCGAGCGCCGCGAACACCGACAGCTGTTCGACCAGGATGCGCGCCGACTGCCGCACCGCTTCCTCCGGTCCGATCGCGCCGTTCGTTTCGATCGTCATCACCAGCTTGTCCAGGTCGGTGCGCTGCTCCACGCGAGCGCTCTCGACCGTGTAGCTGACCCGCCGCACCGGCGAGAACGAGGCGTCCATCACGACCCGCCCGATCGTCTTGCTGTGATCGTCGCCGAAAGCGCGCACGTTGCCCGCCACGTAACCGCGGCCTTTTTCGACCTTCAGCTGGAGCTCCAGCCGCCCGCCCGCGGTCAGGTGAGCGATCAGGTGGTCCGGATTGACGATCTCGACGTCGTGCGGCAGCTCGATGTCCGAGGCCCGCACCAGGCCTTCGCCCTCTTTTTTCAGCGTCAACGTCACTTCGTCCCGGTTGTGCAACTTGAACACGACCCCCTTCAGATTCAGCAGGATGTCGACCACGTCCTCGCGCACGCCGTCGATCGTCGAGTACTCGTGCACGACGCCGGCGATCTGGGCCTCGGTCGGGGCGTATCCGACCATCGAGGACAGCAGGATCCGGCGCAGCGCGTTACCCAGCGTGTGCCCGTACCCGCGCTCGAACGGCTCCATCGTGACGATGGCCGCGTGTGGACCGATCGATTCGACTTCAATGGCCCGTGGTTTAAGCAGACTTGCGTTGTTCATCGACTATTCCTTTCCAATGCCCTCGGTTCGTTACACCGATAAGGCTGGCCAGACCAAACTACGGTTAACGTGAATACAACTCGACCACCAAAGACTCGTTGACGTCCTGCGCGACTTCGCCGCGGTCGGGCACGGACTTGAAGCGCCCTTCGAACTTCCTGGGGTCGACCTCGACCCACGACGGAAAACCGCTCTGCTCGGCCAGCGACAGGGCCTCCTGGATGCGCGGCTGCTTGCGCGCGCGCTCGCGCACGCTGATCGTGTCGCCGGCCGAAACCAGCATCGAGGCCACGCCGGCGATGCGGCCGTTGAGCGCGATGGCCCGGTGCGACACGAGCTGGCGCGCCTCCGATCGGGTCGAGCCGAAGCCCATCCGGTACACGACATTGTCCAGGCGCGACTCCAGCAGCGTGATCAGGTTGGCGCCCGTGTTGCCTTTGCGACGTTCGGCCTCGGCGAAATAGCGCCGAAACTGCCGCTCGAGCAGCCCGTACATCCGCTTGACCTTCTGCTTCTCGCGCAACTGCACTCCGTAATCGGACAGCCGGGCGCCGGAGATGCGGCCGTGCTGTCCGGGCTTGCTGTCGGCCTTGCACTTACTGTCGAGCGAACGCCGGGCGCTTTTCAGGAAAAGATCCGTGCCCTCGCGCCGCGACAGTTTCAGTTTCGCTCCGGTGTATCGTGCCATCGTTCGAATTCCCGCTTGCTGGTTCGCTTGCTGATGCTCGCCGGCCAGTTACTGCGCCGTTGCCAGATTGTCGTAGCCCACTGTGTGCTCCCCCGTCCCTGTTGTGTTCAAAAACTCAGACCCGGCGCCGCTTCGGCGGCCGGCACCCGTTATGGGGCACCGGCGTGATGTCCTGGATCGAAGCGATCCGGAAGCCGCACGCATTGAGCGCCCGCACGGACGATTCGCGTCCTGGCCCGGGGCCCTTGATCCGGACCTCCAGGTTCTTGACGCCGCACTCGAGCGCGGCACGCCCGGCCGCCTCGGCCGCGACCTGGGCCGCAAAGGGCGTCGACTTGCGTGACCCCTTGAAGCCGGCACCGCCGCTGCTGGCCCACGACAGAGCGTTGCCCTGACGGTCGGTGATCGTGATGATCGTGTTGTTGAACGAGGCGTGAATATGCGCGATGCCCTCGGCCACGTTCTTCTTGACCTTCTTGCGCACGCGCTGCCCGCCGGCTTGCTGCTGATTCGGATTTCGAGTCGCCATTGAGTGTCCGTCCTGTCCCTTCGAGTCTCGGCCCGCGCCTTAGACGCCCTTCTTCAGTGCCACGCCGGCCTTGCGCGGACCCTTGCGCGTGCGCGCATTGGTGCGCGTGCGCTGCCCCCGCACCGGCAGGCCCTTGCGGTGGCGCAGGCCGCGGTAGCACCCCAGGTCGATCAGCCGCTTGATCGAAAGCTGGACCTCGCGCCGCAGATCGCCCTCGACCGTGAAGCGCGACACCGCTTCGCGGATCCGCTCGAGCTCGCCGTCGGTGAGCTCCTTCACCTTCTTCGAGTACGGGACCCGGACTGCGTCCAGGATCGCCCGTGCGCGCGCGCGGCCGATGCCGAAGATCGCCATAAGGCCGATCTCCGCGTGCTGTTGCGGCGGAATGTTGATGCCTGCGATACGAGCCATATCAAGCAGCCCCTTCCGCGCAACCGCGCAGCTTCGAACCCGTCGCCCTTGCAAACAGCTCGCTCATCTCGCGATACCCTCGTCCTCAGCCCTGGCGCTGCTTGTGGCGCGGGTCCGTGCAGATCACCCGCACCACGCGCTTGCGCCGGATCAGCTTGCACTTGCGGCACATCTTCTTCACCGAAGCCATCACTTTCATCACTCACTCCCATCGGGAAATGGCCACCGGCCATTTTGTACATCAACTTTCACCGTCACTTGGCCCGGAACACGATGCGCGCGCGCGACAAGTCGTAGGGCGTCAGCTCGACCGTCACCTTGTCCCCCGGGAGGATCCGGATGTAGTGCATCCGCATCTTCCCCGAAATATGTCCCAGCACCACGTGCCCGTTTTCCAGCCTTACTCGAAACGTCGCGTTCGGGAGGTTCTCGAGTATCTCTCCCTGCATCTGGATGACGTCATCCTTCGCCATCGGCTATCGCGTCAGCCCCGCGCCGCCGAGTCCGCGGAAGTTCGCCTTCTTCAGCAGCGATTCGTACTGGTGCGTCATCAGGTAGGCCTGCACCTGAGCCATGAAATCCATCGTTACCACCACCACGATCAGCAGGGAGGTCCCGCCAAAGTAAAACGGAACGCTCCAGCGCAGGTACAGGAATTCCGGCACCAGGCACACGAGCGTGATGTAGATCGCGCCGATCAGCGTCAGCCGCAGCAGGATCTTGTCGACGTGGCGGGCTGTCTGCTCGCCCGGCCGGATGCCTGGAACGAAAGCGCCGCTTTTCTTCAGGTTGTCCGCCTGCTCCTTGCTGTTGAAAACCAGGGCCGTATAGAAGAAGCAGAAGAAGATGATCAGGCTCGCGTACAGCAACAGGTACAGCGGCTGGCCGTGTTGCAGCGCCGCCGCCAGGTCGCGGATCCAGCGCGTCGCATCGCCCGAGGAGAACCAACTGGCGATCGTGGCGGGGAACAGTACGATCGAGGACGCGAAGATCGGTGGGATCACGCCCGACATGTTCAGCTTCAGCGGCAGGTAGGAGCTCTGGCCGCCGTAGACGCGGTTGCCGACCTGCCGCTTGGCATAATTGACCAGGATGCGCCGCTGGCCACGCTCGACGAACACCACGAAGGCGGTGACCGCCATCACCAGCAGCACGATCGCGAAAAATGCCAGGTAGGCGAGCGCGCCGGTGCGCACCAGCTCGAACATGCGGCCCAGGGCACTGGGCAGGCCGGCTGCGATGCCGGAAAAGATGATGATCGATATACCGTTGCCAAGTCCCCGCTCGGTGATCTGCTCACCCAGCCACATCAGGAACAGGCACCCCGTCACCAGCGACACCACCCCGATGAATTCGAACGTGAAGCCGGGCTGGATCACCAGGTTCGGCACCGATTCGATCGCCTTGATCGCCATATAGGACTGGATCGTGGCCACTCCGACCGTGGCGTAGCGGGTGTATTGCGTCACCTTGCGCCGTCCCGACTCGCCCTCCTTGCGCAACGACTCCAGCGACGGCAGCACATAGGTGAGCATCTGCATGATGATCGAGGCCGAGATGTACGGCATGATCCCGATCGAAAGCACCGAGAAGCGCGACAGGGCCCCGCCCGAGAACATGTTCAGCAGGCCCAGGATGCCGCCCTGCTGCGACTCGAACGCCTGCCGGAACTGGTCCGGATTGATCAGCGGCACCGGAATGTGCGTGCCGATCCGGTAGACCACGAGCGCCAGCAACAGAAACACCGCACGGCGCTTCAGGTCCGCGTATCTTCCGGTCTTGCCCAGGGTTGCGGCTTGCGTTGACACGATTCGCCTCGAGTTCGAACTGGAAATCAGGCAGCCACCGAACCGCCCGCCGCCTCGATCGCGGCGCGCGCGCCGGCCGTGACGCCCACGCCCTGCACCGTGACCCGGCGCTTGATGTCGCCGGTGCGAACGATCCGGGCGGCCCGGCCCAGACCCGGCACCAGCCCGGCCTGCCGCAGCACCGTCAGATCGATCGTCTCGGCCGTCAGACGCTGCAGGTCGCCCAGCCGCACCGTCACCACGAAGCGGCGCGACATCGACTTGAAGCCGCGCTTGGGCAGGCGCCGATGCAAGGGCATCTGCCCGCCCTCGAAGCCGATCTTGTGATAGCCGCCGGCGCGGGCCCGCTGGCCCTTGTGGCCGCGCCCCGCCGTCTTGCCCCAGCCGCTGCCGATGCCGCGGCCGACCCGATGCCGGGGGCTGCGCGCGCCGGCCGGCGCCTTGATCGAATTCAGTCGCATGTTGGCCGCTTTCGCAATCGCTGGTCGCTACCCCGCCTCAGCTGACCTTCAGCAGGTAGGCGACCTTGTTGATCATGCCCCGCACAGCCGGTGTGTCCTCGAGCTGGCGCGACTGGTTGATCCGTTTCAAACCCAGGCCCAGAACCGTGGCCCGGTGGTCGGAGCGGGTACCCGCAACGCTCTTGACCAGCGTCACCGTGACCGCTTTTTTCGTCATTTCGCCCCGCCCGTGATGTCCTCGACCGACTTGCCCCGCTTGGCGGCGATCTCGGCCGGCGTGCGCAACTCCTGCAGCGCCTTCAGAGTGGCGCGCACCATGTTGTAGGGATTGGTCGATCCGTGCGACTTGGCGACCACGTTGCGCACGCCCATCACATCGAATATCGCCCGCATCGGGCCACCGGCGATCACGCCGGCTCCCTCGGCAGCCGGAGCCAGCATCACGCGGGCGGCGCCGTGCTTGGCGTGAACCGGATGCTGCAAGGTGCCGTTGCGCAGCGGCACGCGACTCATGCCGCGGCGTGCGCGTTCCATCGCCTTCTGGATCGCCACCGGGACCTCGCGCGCCTTGCCCTTGCCCATGCCGATGCGGCCGTCGCCGTCGCCGACCACCGTCAGCGCGGCAAAACCCAGGATGCGCCCGCCCTTGACGACTTTGGTCACCCGATTGACCGCGATCATTTTCTCGCGCAAACCATCGTCGCGCGCTTCGCCCAGGCTCTTCGGTTGGATTCTGGCCATCGTTGTCCTCAGATTTTCAGCCCGGCCTCGCGCGCCGCATCGGCAAGCGCCCTGACCCGACCGTGGTAACGGAACCCGGAACGATCGAACGCGACCCGGTCGATGCCGGCCGCAACCGCCTTCTGAGCGATCCGCGTGCCGACCAGCTTGGCGGCCTGGGCGTTGCCGCCGCGGCTCTTCGTGCCGGTCAACTGGTTGCGCACTTCCTGCTCGAGGGTGGAGGCCGACACCAGCACCCGACCGCCGTCGGGCGACAGCACCGACGCGTAAATGTTCAGGTTGGTCCGATGCACGGCCAGCCGGTTCATCCGCTGCAGTCCAATGCGCACACGGGTCGCCTGCGCGCGGCGTAAGCGGGATTGCTTCTTGTCGATCATCGCTGCAGCCTTCGATGCGCCTACTTCTTCTTCGTTTCCTTCAGAACCACGGTCTCGCCGACATAGCGCACGCCCTTGCCCTTGTAGGGCTCGGGCGGGCGAAACGCCCGCAACTCGGCCGCGATCTGCCCGACCCTCTGTTTGTCGGCGCCCTTGACCACGATTTCGGTCTGGCTCGGAGTCTCGACCTTCACGCCGGCCGGCATTTTGTGCTCGACCGGATGCGAGTAACCGACCGACAGCGTGATCTTGTCGCCCTGGGCCTGGGCCCGGTATCCGACCCCGACCAGGCTCAAGCGCTTCTCGAAGCCACGGCTGACGCCTTCGACCATGCCGGCCACCAGGGACCGCAAGGTCCCGCTCATCGCGTTGGCTTCACGCGAGGCATCGGCCGCCGCGAAGCTGACCTTGCCGTCGGCCACTTTGACGTGGACCCGCTCGTGCAGAGCCTGCTTCAGCGTGCCCAGCGGCCCCTTGACGACGATCTGGCCGGCCGCGACCTGGGCTTCTACACCCTTGATCAGGCTCACCGGAATGCGTGCAACTCTGGACATCTGGGATCTCCGGCCTCAGGCCACGTAGCAGATGACCTCGCCGCCCACGCCCTGTACGCGTGCCTTGCGGTCCGTCATCACGCCCTTGGGTGTGGAGACGATCGCCACGCCCAGACCGTTCATCACCTCGGGCAGAGCGTCGCGCCGGCGGTAGATGCGCAGACCCGGGCGCGACACCCGTTCGAGCCGCTCGATCACGGGGCGGCCCGCGTAGTACTTCAGCCCGATGCGAAGCTCGGACTGGCCGCCGCTGCCGGCATCGACCCGAAACCCTTCGATGTAGCCCTCGTCCTGCAGCACCCGCGCAATCGCCACCTTCAGCCTCGACGAAGGCATCGCCACGTCGGGCTTCTCGACGCGCTGTGCATTGCGGATGCGGGTCAGCATGTCCCCAATCGGATCACTCATGCTCATTTTGGCAATCCCGCCCTACCAGCTGGCCTTGATCAGGCCCGGAATGTCGCCCCGCATCGCTGCTTCCCGCAGCTTGTTGCGGCCCAGCCCGAACATGCGGAACGTGCCGCGCGGCCGGCCCGTGATCGCACAGCGGTTGCGCAGCCGCGTTGGGCTGGCATTGCGCGGCAGCGCCTGCAGGCGGCGCCGCGCCTCCAGCCGATCTTCCATCGACAGGGTCGGGTCGTCGATCTGCGCCTTCAACCCAGTGCGCCTGGCGGCAAACTTCTTCACCATTGCTTCGCGCTTTTTCGCGCGGTTCTTCAGGGCCAGCTTCGCCAAATGGGCACCTCGTACAGTTGTGCGCGGTTTCGCTCGGTTGCGCTCAGTTTCGCTCAGTTGCGGAACGGGAAGCGGAACGCCGTCAGCAGCGCCTTGGCCTCGTCGTCGGACCTGGCCGTCGTCGTGATGCTGACGTTCAATCCCCGGATCTTGTCGATCTTGTCGTACTCGATCTCGGGAAAAATGATCTGCTCCTTGAAACCGATGCTGTAGTTGCCGCGGCCGTCGAAGGCGCGGGTGGAGACGCCGCGAAAGTCGCGCATCCGTGGAAAGGCGATCGTGATCAGCCGGTCGAGGAATTCGTACATCCGGCTGCCGCGCAGCGTCACCATGCAGCCAATCGGAAGCCCCTGGCGGATCTTGAAATTGGCGATCGCCTTGCGCGCGCGCGTGACCACCGGTTTCTGGCCCGCGATCCGGGTCAGATCCGCCACCGCCGCATCGATGTTTTTCTTGTCGGCCACCGCCTCGCCCACGCCCATGTTCAGCGTGATCTTCACGATCCGCGGCACCTGCATCGTCGTGGCGTACGAGAACTGCTGCCTCAGGTCAGGAACGACCTTCTCCCGGTACAGCGTCTGCAAGCGCGCCACCGTGGCGCCGGCCGCTCCCTGGGTTCCCTTGCCGGCTGCCTTGGCGGTCGCCTTGCCAGCTGCCTTGCCGCTTGCCTCGCCGGCTGCCTTGCCGCCACTCGCCTCGCCGGCTGCCTTGCCGGCTGCCTTGCCGGCTGCCTTGCCGGCTGCCTTGCCGCTTGCCTCGCCGCTTGCCTTCCCGGTTCCCTTGCCGTCCGCCTTCGCGCCTGCCTGCTTCATCTTCCGCTCCGTCTGATCCGCTGCTCCGTCATCCCTTGGAGCCCACCAGAGCGCCGTTGCTCTTGAACACCCGTACCTTGTTGCCGTCGACCGTCTTGAATCCGATCCGCTCGCCTCTGCTGGTGGTCGGATTGAACAGCATCACATTGGACTGATCGATCGGCATCGTGCGGTCGACGATGCCGCCGGTGACGCCCTTCATCGGGTTGGGACGCACGTGCTTTTTCACCTGGTTGATGCCCTCAACCGTGATCCGTCGCTCATCCACGCGCGCAAGCACGACACCGCGCTTGCCCTTGTCCTTGCCCGCGATAACGACGACTTCGTCGCCCTTACGGATCCGTTGCATAGCGCCCTCGAGGATTCGACTACAGCACTTCCGGCGCCAGCGAGACGATCTTCATGAACCGCTCGGTGCGCAGCTCGCGGGTGACCGGCCCGAAGATGCGCGTGCCGATCGGCTCCAGCTTGTTGTTCAGCAGCACCGCGGCGTTGCGATCGAACTTGATAGCCGAGCCGTCCTGCCGGCGCAGCCCGCTCGCGGTGCGAACCACCACCGCGCTGTAGACCTCGCCTTTTTTCACGCGCCCGCGCGGGGCGGCGTCCTTGACGGTCACCTTGATCACGTCGCCGATGTTCGCATAGCGACGCTTGCTGCCGCCCAGCACCTTGATACACATCACGGCCCGCGCGCCGGTGTTGTCGGCGACATCGAGCATCGTCTGCATCTGAATCATGATCCGTCCCAACTTGTCCCGCCGGCCGGCGATCCGCGCTCGAATTTGCCCGAATCTGCCATCCCACGGACAGTCTTGGTCCCGTTCGGGAAGGACAGGCCAAACCCCTTGCGGGAAAGGCCTGCAGAGAGCCGGCGATTCTATCGCGTTTGCATGCCCGGAAGCAAGCTGCCGGGCGATTCGACCTTGTTCCGCCCGCTACAGGTTGCGGGCCGACTCGATCACCCGCGTGACCGTCCAGGTCTTGGTCTTTGACAGCGGGCGCGTCTCGACGATTTCGACCAGGTCGCCTTCGCCGACCGTGTCGCTGGCGTCGTGGGCGTGCAGCTTGGTCGAGCGAAGCAGGTACTTGCCGTAGACCGGGTGACGGACGCGCCGCTCGATCAGCACCGTCACGGTCTTGTCCATCTTGTTGCTGATCACACGGCCGACCAGCGTCCGTTTGACCGCTGGCCCCGCTGTCGTCACCGAATCTGCCGTCCCGGAAGCCGTCGTCATCATCGTTTCGTTGCCTTTTCTGCCATCACGGTGTGCACCCGAGCGATATCGCGGCGCAGCTTGCGCAACTGGCTGGGATCCTGCAGTTGCTGGGTCGCCCGCTGCATGCGCGCTGAAAATTGCGCCTTCAACAGCTGGCGCAGTTCCTCGGCCAATGCCTTGCCGTCCTTGGTGCGAAGTTCCTTGGTCTGCATCACGGTTCCGTTACTGGCCGCTCGTTACCAGCCGCTCATTGGCCAAGCTGGCGCGAGACGAATACGGTCTTCAGCGGCAGCTTGGCGGCCGCCAGCAGGAAGGCTTCGCGCGCCACGGTCTCCTCGACACCGTCCATCTCGTACAGGACCTTGCCGGGTTGGATCTGGGCCACCCAGTACTCAGGGTTGCCCTTGCCGTTGCCCATCCGCACCTCGGCCGGCTTCTGCGAGATCGGCTTGTCCGGGAAGATCCGGATCCAGACGCGGCCGCCGCGCTTGATGTGGCGCGTGATCGCGCGCCGTGCAGCCTCGATCTGGCGCGCGGTCAAACGACCTCGCTCCGTGGCCTTCAGCCCGAAGTCGCCGAACGAAACGTGTGCGCCGCGCGTCGCCAGCCCGCGATTGCGCCCCTTGTGATCCTTCCGATATTTGCGTCGTGCCGGTTGCAGCATCCATCGTCTCCTGCTCGGCCGACCGCGCCATGTGCGCCGCGCGGCCAGTCCGGACTCAGTCGCCCTTGTTCTCGTCCGCCTTGGGCTCGTCGGGCTTGCCGTCGGCAGATTTCGTCGGCGCCTTGCGAACCCGCTTGACCGTCTTGGGTGCGCCGTCGTCGCGAGGCGGCGCCTCGGTGGCCGGGGCAGCGGCCGCCTTGGCGTCGCCTTCTGCCTTGGGCTCGGCCGTCTTGCGCGGGGCCGGGCGACGTCCGCCGGCGGGCGGACGGGCCGGCGCGCCAGCGGGCCGCTCCGCGGCCGGGCGGCGAGGCCGGCGCTCCTCGCGCTCGGGCGGCGGAGCCGACGGCTCGGTGCCCGGGGCCTCGCCCCGGCCCAGCGTCTCGCCCTTGTAGACCCAGACTTTCACGCCGATCACGCCGTAGGTGGTCTTGGCCTCCGAAAGGCCGTAGTCGATATCGGCGCGCAGCGTGTGCAAGGGCACCCGGCCCTCGCGGTACCACTCGGTGCGGGCGATCTCGATGCCGTTCAGCCGCCCCGAGCTCATGATCTTGATGCCCTGCGCGCCCAAGCGCATCGCGTTCTGCATCGCGCGCTTCATCGCGCGTCGGAACATGATCCGTTTCTCCAGCTGCTGGGTGATCGAGTCGGCAATCAGCTGTGCGTCCAGCTCCGGCTTGCGGATTTCGTCGATGTTTACGTGCACCGGCACGCCCATCATTTTCTGCAGGGCGACCTTCAGCGCCTCGATGTCCTCGCCCTTCTTGCCGATCACCACGCCGGGCCGCGCCGAATAGATCGTGATGCGCGCATTCTTGGCCGGCCGCTCGATCAGGATCCGACCGACCGACGCGTTGCGCAGCTTGCGGCGCAGGAACTCGCGTACCTGCAGGTCTTCGCCCAGCATCCGCGGAAAGTCACGGCCGCTGGCGTACCAGCGCGAATTCCAGTTGCGCGAGACCGACAGTCGAAAGCCAGTCGGGTTGATTTTCTGACCCATGCGTCACCTACTCGTTCTTGCCGTCGCCGACTGAGACATAAATGTGGCAGCTCTTCTTGCAGATCCGCGCGCCGCGCCCCTTGGCACGAGCCGCGAAGCGGCGCAGCGTGGGCCCCTGCTCGACGCAGATGCGCGTCACGTGCAGCTGGTCGATGTCGGCCCCGTCATTGTGCTCCGCGTTCGCAATGGCCGATTCCAGCGCCTTGCGGATCAGGCCCGCCGCCTTCTTCTGTGAAAAGCGCAGGATATTGAGCGCCTTGTCGATCGGCTTGCCCCGTACCAGGTCGGCCACCAGCCGGCCCTTCTGGGCCGACAGCCGTGCGCCGCGGATCGATGCAATGGTCTCCATTACCGGGCCTTCCCAAGATGAGCGATGCAAGCTTCGACATCACCGCAGCCCGCAGGAGAAAAGCGGGAGGATCGGCTGCGAGGGGGCTGGGCGGGCCCGCTCGCGCTCCCCCAGCCAATGAGGGAATTCATCTTTTCATACATGGTCAGCCCCTTACCCGCCTACTTCTTGGCCGGCGCCGCCGCTGTCTTGCGGTCGGCGGAATGGCCCTTGAACGTGCGCGTCATCGCAAACTCGCCCAGCTTGTGGCCCACCATCTGGTCGCTGATGTAGACGGGAACGTGCTGCTTGCCGTTGTGCACGGCGATCGTCAACCCGATGAAATCCGGAACGATGGTCGAGCGGCGCGACCAGGTCTTGATCGGGCGCTTGTCCTTCGAGGACTGCGCGGCCTCGACCTTCTTCAACAGGTGCCCGTCGACGAACGGGCCTTTCTTCAATGAGCGGGACATGGTCGGCTCTCGGAATCTACTTGCGGCGGCGCTGCACGATCATCGAGTTGGTGCGCTTGTTGTTGCGCGTGCGATAGCCCTTGGTCAGCTTGCCCCAGGGCGAAACCGGATCGCGCTTGGTGCCGGTGCGGCCTTCGCCGCCGCCGTGCGGATGGTCGATCGGGTTCATCGCGACCCCGCGCACGGTCGGCCGGATGCCGCGCCAGCGCATCGCGCCGGCTTTGCCGAACTGGCGCAGATTGTTCTCTTCGTTGCCGACCTCGCCGATCGTGGCGCGGCACTCGATCAGCACCCTGCGGATCTCGCCGGAGCGCAGACGCAACTGGGCGTAGCCGCCCTCGCGCGCCAGCAGTTGAACCGACGTGCCGGCCGCGCGCGCCAACTGTCCGCCCTTGCCGGGCAGCATCTCGACGCAATGCACCGTCGTGCCGACCGGGATATTGCGCAGCGGTAAGGTGTTGCCGACGCGAATCGCCGCCTCCTGGCCGCTCTGCACCTGGGCCCCGACTGCAAGGCCGCGCGGCGCGATGATGTAGCGGCGCTCCCCGTCCGCATAGCAGAGCAGCGCCAGGTGGGCCGAGCGGTTCGGATCGTATTCGATCCGCTCGACCTTGGCCGCGATGCCGTCCTTGTCGCGCCGGAAATCGACCACCCGGTAGTGGCGCTTGTGCCCGCCCCCCTGGTGGCGGGTCGTGATGTGGCCGCTGTTGTTGCGGCCGGAACCGCGGATCTTGCGTTCCGTCAGCGCGGCCAGCGGCCGCCCCTTGTGCAGGTCGGGATTGACCACTTTCACCAGCGCGCGCCGGCCCGCGGATGTCGGCTTGACTTTGACCAGCGCCATCGCTACTTCACCTCTTCCGCGAAGTTGATCTCCTGGCCAGGCTTCAGGCAGACATAGGCCTTGCGCAGGTGGCCGCGCCGGCCCGGCGTGCGACCGAATTTCTTCTCCTTGCCTCGGCGGTTCAGGATCTGCACCGAGTCGACCTGCACCTTGAACAGCAACTCGACCGCGGCCTTGACCTCCTGCCGGGTCGCGTCCTGCACCACCTTGAACGCGACCTGGTTGTGCTTGTCCGCGATCATCGTCGACTTCTCGGACACGACCGGCGCGATCAGCACGTTATAAAGACGCTCCGGTTTCATGCCTGACCCCACATCTGCTCGAGCTTGGCGATGGCCGGCCGCGTCACCACGACTTTGTCGAAGTAGATCATCGACACCGGGTCGGCATAGCGCGGCTCCACCACCATAACGTTCTTCAAGTTGCGCGAGGCCAGGCCCAGGTTCTCGTCCACGGACTCGGTGATGATCAACACCGACCCCAGGCCCATCGCCTTCAGCTTCTGCGCCAGCAGCTTGGTGCGGGGCGCCGGCACCGTCAGATCGTCGACCACCGCGATCCGGTCATCCTGAGCGAGCTTGGACAGGATCGAGCACAGCGCGGCCCGAAACATCTTGCGATTGACCTTCTGCGAGAAGTTCTCGTCGGGGCTATTCGGAAAGACCTTGCCGCCGCCGCGCCACAGCGGGCTGGACGTCATGCCGGCACGCGCGCGGCCGGTCCCCTTCTGCCGCCACGGCTTGCGGGTCGAGTGGCGCACCTCGGAGCGGTCCTTCTGCGCCCGCGTACCCAGCCGTGCGTTGGCCTGGTAGGCGACCACGATCTGGTGCACCAGCGCCTCGTTGTAATCGCGGCCGAACAACGTCTGGGGCGCCGCCAGCGTGGAGATCGCCTCGCCCTTCTCGTTCAGAACCTTCAGGTTCAGCGTCTTCAGTTCCATATCGAGCTCCGGCCGGCCGCCCCTACGCTTTCACCGCGGGGCGCACGATCACGCTGCCGCCGCGTGCTCCGGGAACCGCGCCCCGGACCAGCAGCAACTGGCGTTCCGCATCGATCCGTGCGATCACGAGGTTGTGGGTCGTGCGCCGCACGTCACCCAGGTGTCCGGCCATCCGCTTGCCGGGCATCACCCGGCCGGGATCCTGGCGCATCCCAATAGAGCCGGGCGCGTTGTGCGACAGCGAGTTGCCGTGCGAGGCCCGGTTGGACGAGAAATGGTGGCGTTTGATCGAGCCCGCGAATCCCTTGCCGATCGTCACCCCGGTCACGTCGACCTTCTGGCCGACCTCGAACTGGTCCACGCCCAGCGTGGCGCCGACCTTCAACTCGCCGCCCAGCGCCGACCCTGCTTCCGTCGACTCCTTCAAGCGGAATTCGCGCAGCACCGAGCCGCCTTCGACCCCGGCCTTGGCGAAATGGCCGGCCTGGGGCTTGGCGATGCGGGAAGGCTTGCGAGCGCCGTGCGCCAGTTGCACGGCCGCGTATCCATCCGTGTCGACCGTCTTGATCTGGGTGACCCGGTTGTTGGACACCTCGAGCACGGTGACCGGAACGGACGCGCCGTCCTCGTTGAAGATGCGCGTCATTCCGACTTTGCGGCCGAGCAGACCCAAGCCGGCAATGCGCGAGGTCGACGCTGTAGTCGCCGGCCCCGCCGGAGACTTTGCATCCGCCATGTTCTTTCCCCGTTCTGCCGGCTACGATTGGCCAGCGGTGGTACGCACAGAAAAGCGTGCGAGTCTAACCGTAACGGGCTGTCCCGGCAACCGGGCCGGGCGGGCGGGGCTAGCGAGAAGCGATCCCCAGGGCGTTCGCGTTTTCGGGCGCCGGGACGTTTGCCTTGGCGCTGGCCGTCGGCGTCAGCAGGAACGCGGCGGTCTCGCCTTTGTACGTTCCGAAACCGACGATCTGGCCGGAGGCGTTGATCGCTCGAGCCGAATTCAGGACCCAGCCGGCCTCGGCGGCCCCGGTCAGTTCGTTCAGGTCCTGCATCGTGCCGTCCCGGTACACGAACGCGTGAGCGCCGTCGTCCCCGGGAACATTGGAGCTGCCCACGACCTGGCCTTCGTTGTTCACGGCGTAAGCGAAGCTGCTCGGCCCGCCCAGGGTTCCAAGGTCCTGCATCGATCCGTTGCGATACAGGAAAGCGTGCAGCGATGCGTTCCCGCCGATGTACGCGGTACCGGCGACTTCGCCGGCGGCATTGACCGATGGCGCGTGGTTCGACGTTGCCGCGAGCGGCCCGATGTCGATCATCCTGCCGTCGGCGTAAAGAAACGCCCGCGACGAGGCATTGCCCGCCGTATAGGCCGTTCCGAAGACCCGGCCCAGATCGTCGATCGCATCGGCGGAACTGCTGCTGCCGCCCAGCGTTCCGAGATCACGCATCGTGCCGTCGCTGTAGATGAACGCGTGAAGGTCCTGGTCGCCCGTCGTGAATGAATTGCCGATAACCTGCCCGTGCGAGTTGACGCTCAGTGCAACGCTGAACGATCCGCCCAGGGTGCCGAGATCGGTAATCGTGTAGGTCTGCGCCTGCGCAGCAAAGGAGGCGAAAAGAGCCAAGCAAACCGGAACTGCGGCCAGAGCGCGGACCAGGACGGACTGTGGGGTCAGGCAGTGGCTTGCGCGCATGGGCGAGATCGTTCGATGATGTTGTTGACGTGGAACATACCTCTGAATGAGGGTACACGGGATAATGAAACACAAACCTCGCATTTAGATGGCAATTCAGGTTCATTCCCTCGCCCTGGCATACCCTTTCCGCGCGTCCCGTGTGATTGGCCCTCAATCAACTGAAAAAAATCGCCGCGCTCTAAAGTTCTCGGCGATTTGACCGATAAGCGTTTCCAAGGTTGTGCGCCGCGCAAGGCCCCGACGCGCACGGATGCCCGGCGTCGACGCTGCGCGCAGCGAGGGCCGGCCGAATTCGGGGACGCTGTGGTTGTGCTACTGCACCTTAATCTCGACGTCGACGCCGGCCGGCAGATCGAGCTTCATCAGCGCATCGACCGTCTTGTCGGTCGGATCGATGATGTCCATCAGGCGCTGGTGCGTGCGCATCTCGAACTGGTCGCGCGAGGTCTTGTTGACGTGCGGCGAGCGCAGCACATCGTAACGCTGGATCCGGGTGGGCAGCGGAACCGGCCCATGCACCACCGCGCCGGTGCGCTTGGCCGTGTCGACGATTTCGACTGCCGAGCGGTCGATCAGCTTGTAGTCGAACGCCTTCAGGCGGATCCGTATCTTCTGCTGTTGCATGTCATTTCCTCGAAAGAGCGAGATGGCCGCACTTCGGCGGCCGCCGCAATCGGATCTCTTACTCCAAGATCTTTGCCACGACGCCGGCGCCGACGGTTTTGCCGCCTTCGCGCACCGCAAAGCGCAGCCCCTGGTCCATCGCGATCGGCTGGATCAGCGTCACCACCATCTTGATGTTGTCGCCCGGCATCACCATCTCGGTGCCCGCCGGCAACTGCACCGACCCCGTCACATCGGTCGTGCGAAAGTAAAACTGCGGCCGGTAACCATTGAAAAACGGCGTGTGCCGCCCGCCTTCTTCCTTGCTCAGCACATACACCTCGCACTCGAACTTCGTGTGCGGCGTGATCGACCCCGGCTTGGCCAGCACCTGGCCGCGCTCGACCTCCTCGCGCTTGGTCCCCCGCAGCAGCACCCCCACGTTGTCCCCCGCCTGCCCCTCATCGAGCAGCTTGCGGAACATCTCCACCCCCGTGCAGGTCGTCTTGATCGTCGGCTTCAGACCCACGATCTCGATCTCATCGCCCACCTTCACGATGCCCCGCTCCACCCGCCCCGTCACCACCGTGCCGCGCCCCGATATCGAAAACACGTCCTCGATCGGCATCAGAAACGGCTGGTCTATGGCCCGCTTCGGCTGCGGTATGTAGCTGTCCAGCGCTTCGGCCAGCTTCATGATCGACTGCTCCCCCAGCTCCCCCTTGTCCCCCTCCAGCGCCAGCTTGGCCGCCCCCTTCACAATCGGAATCGTGTCGCCCGGAAAATCGTACTTGCTCAACAGCTCCCGCACCTCCAGCTCCACCAGCTCCAGCAGCTCCGCATCGTCCACCATGTCGCACTTGTTCATGTACACCACGATGTACGGCACCCCAACCTGCCGCGCCAGCAAAATGTGCTCCCGCGTCTGCGGCATCGGCCCGTCCGCCGCCGACACCACCAAAATCGCTCCGTCCATCTGCGCCGCACCCGTGATCATGTTCTTCACATAGTCCGCGTGCCCCGGACAGTCCACGTGCGCATAGTGCCGCTTGGCCGTCTGGTACTCCACGTGCGCCGTGTTGATCGTGATCCCGCGCGCCTTCTCCTCCGGCGCATTGTCAATGTCGTCGTACTTCTTCACATCCCCGCCAAACTTCGCCGCCAGCACCGCCGTCATCGCCGCCGTCAGCGTCGTCTTCCCATGGTCCACGTGCCCGATCGTGCCTACATTCACGTGCGGCTTGGTCCGCTCAAATTTGCCCTTGGCCATCGTTATTGTCCCTTACAGAGGCGGATTGTCAGGATGATCGGATCAGCGTCTGGGGTCAGCGTCTCGACCCATCGGTCGACTTGGCGTTGATCACCGCCTCGGCGACATTCCGGGGTGCCTCGGCGTAATGCTTGAATTCCATCGTGTACGTGGCGCGCCCCTGCGTGAGTGAACGCAGCGTGGTCGAATAGCCGAACATCTCGGCGAGCGGGACTTCGGCGCGTATCGCCTTGCCGCCACCGCCCGCTATGTCGTCCATGCCCTGAATCACGCCGCGGCGCGACGACAGGTCGCCTATCACGTCGCCCATCTTCTCCTCGGGCGTCTCGACTTCCACCGCCATGATCGGCTCGAGCAGCGTCGGGCTGGCCGCGCGCATGCCGTCCTTGAAGCCGATCGAGGCGGCCATCTTGAACGCGTTCTCGTTCGAATCGACCTCGTGGTACGAACCGAAGTGCAGCGTGACCTTTACGTCGACCACCGGGTAGCCGGCCAGTACGCCGGCTTTCAGCGTCTCCTCGACCCCCTTCTTCACGGCCGGGATGTACTCGCGCGGCACCACGCCGCCCTTGATCGCATCGACGAATTCGAACCCGGTGCCCGGCGCCTGCGGGTCCACGCGCAGCACCACGTGCCCGTACTGGCCCCGGCCGCCCGATTGCTTGATGAACTTGCCCTCGGCGTTTTCGACCGTCTTGCGCACCGTTTCGCGATAGGCGACCTGCGGCTTGCCGACCGAGGCCTCGACGCCGAACTCGCGCTTCATACGGTCGACGATGATCTCCAGGTGCAGCTCGCCCATCCCCGAAATGATCGTCTGTCCCGACTCCTCGTCGGTGTGCACGCGGAACGACGGGTCCTCCTGCGCCAGCCGATTCAGCGCGATACCCATCTTCTCCTGGTCGGCCTTGGTCTTGGGCTCGACCGCCTGCGAGATCACCGGCTCGGGAAACTGCATGCGCTCCAGCGTGATGATCTTGTGCGGATCGCACAGCGTGTCGCCCGTGGTCGCATCCTTCATGCCGACCGCGGCGGCGATGTCGCCGGCGCGCACTTCCTTGATCTCGTCGCGCTGGTTGGCGTGCATCTGCAGGATGCGGCCGATCCGTTCCTTCTTGCCCTTGGCCGCGTTGTAGATCGTGTCACCCGAGTTCAGCACGCCGGAATACACGCGCAGGAACGTCAGCTGCCCGACGTAAGGGTCGGTCATGATCTTGAACGCCAGCGCCGCGAACGGCTCGTCGTCGGCCGCCTTGCGGAACGTCTCCTTGTCGCGGTCGTTCATGCCCTTGACGGGCGGAATGTCGACCGGCGAGGGCATGTAGTCGACCACGGCGTCCAGCATGGCCTGCACGCCCTTGTTCTTGAACGCCGAGCCGCACAGCATCGGCGTGATTTCGTGGGCGATCGTGCGGGCGCGCAGCGCCGACTTGATCTCGGCCTCGGTCAGCTGGCCGGTCTCCAGGTACTTGTTCATCAGTTCTTCGTTGGCTTCGGCCGCGGCCTCCACCATCTTCTCGCGCCACTCGGCGCAGAGCTCGGCCAGCTCGGCCGGAATGCTCGTATAGGAGAACTTCATCCCCTGACTGGCCTCGTCCCACAGGATGGCCTTCATCTTCACCAGGTCGACCACGCCGCGGAACGTGTCCTCCGCGCCGATCGGAACCTGGATCGGGATCGGGTTGGCCTTCAGACGCATCCGCATCTGCTCGTAGACCTTGAAGAAGTTGGCCCCGGTGCGGTCCATCTTGTTGACGAACGCCAGACGCGGCACCCGGTATTTGTTGGCCTGCCGCCACACCGTCTCCGACTGGGGCTGCACTCCGCCGACCGCGCAATAGACCATGCAGGCGCCGTCCAGCACCCGCATGCTGCGCTCGACCTCGATCGTGAAGTCGACGTGCCCCGGCGTGTCGATGATGTTGATCCGGTGCTCGGGCAGCGACAGGTCCATGCCCTTCCAGAAGCAGGTGGTGGCGGCGGAGGTGATCGTGATGCCGCGTTCCTGCTCCTGCTCCATCCAGTCCATCGTCGCGGCGCCGTCGTGCACTTCGCCGATCTTGTGATTGACCCCTGTGTAGAACAGGATGCGCTCGGTCGTCGTCGTCTTGCCTGCGTCGATGTGTGCGGAGATACCGATGTTTCGGTAACGTTCGATTGGGGTCTTTCTGGCCATTGAGTTCACCAGCGAATCTAGAACCTGCGAATCTAGAACCTGAAGTGGGCGAAGGCCCGATTGGCCTCGGCCATCCGATGCACTTCCTCGCGCTTCTTCATCGCGCCGCCGCGCCCTTCCGAGGCCTCGATCAGCTCCCCGGCCAGGCGCAGCGGCATCGATTTTTCGCCGCGCTTCTTGGCCGCCTCCCGCAGCCAGCGCATCGCCAGCGCCATCCGACGCACCGGCCGCACCTCGACCGGCACCTGGTAGTTGGCGCCGCCAACGCGGCGGCTCTTGACCTCGACCGACGGCTTCACGTTGCTCAGTGCCTGCGTGAAGATCTCGACCGGGTTCTTGCCGCTTTTTTGCTCTATCTGCGCAAAGGCGCCATACACGATCCGCTCGGCCACGGCCTTCTTGCCGTCGAGCATGATCACGTTGATGAACTTGGCCACGTCCGAACTGGCGAATTTCGGATCCGGCAGGATTTCGCGCTTCGGAACTTCGCGACGACGCGGCATACGCTTCCTTTCTGTTCAGTCGAACCGCGACCTCGGCCCTGGTTCCTGGGTCCTGATCCAACGGGCGGGCCCCATGCTGACGGGCCCCGACTTACTGCTGACCTAGTCCGTCTTCGGCCGCTTGGCTCCGTACTTGGAGCGGCCCTGCTTGCGATCCTTCACGCCCTGCGTATCCAGCGACCCGCGCACGATGTGGTAGCGCACGCCGGGCAGGTCCTTCACGCGGCCGCCGCGGATCAGCACGACCGAGTGCTCCTGCAGGTTGTGGCCCTCGCCGCCGATGTACGAGATCACCTCGAAACCGTTCGTCAGCCGCACCTTGGCCACCTTGCGCAGCGCCGAATTGGGCTTTTTCGGTGTCGTCGTGTACACCTTGGTGCACACGCCGCGCCGCTGCGGGCAGCCTTTCAGCGCCGGGCTCTTGCTCTTCACGCGCGCAAGCTCGCGTGGCCTTCGTACCAGCTGGTTGATCGTTGGCATGTTCCGGTTTCCGCTGTTCCCCTGCCGCCGTTACCCTGCTTGCGTCCGGATTTCGGACCTGCGCGGACCCTTTGCTAAGCCTTCCATTCTAGCCGAGCGCCCGTACACGGGTCAATGCGCCCAGGCGGCGCACGCGTGCTCAGCGGTCGACCGACGGCATCATTGCCTCGGGATAGCGGTCGCCCGAGGCCGCGCCGGGCGGAAACGCCATGTCCAGGCGCGCCAGCTGCTCCGCATTCAGCGCGATCTGGGCGGCCGCCGCGTTCTGCTCCAGATAACGCACCTGCTTGGTTCCGGGAATCGGAACGATGTCGTCGCCCTGAGCCAATACCCAGGCGAGCGCGACCTGCGCCGTGGTCGCTCCGACCTGCCCGGCCACGGCCTCCAGCTCGCGCAGCAGGCCCAGATTCTTGCGAAGATTTTCGGGCTGGAAGCGGGGCGTTGCGCGCCGGTAGTCGCCGGCATCCAGCGCATCGGCACTGCCGATCGCTCCGCTCAGGAAACCGCGTCCCAGCGGGCTGTAGGCGACAAAAGCCACGCCCAGGCGGCGGCAGGCGGCCAGCACGCCGCGCTCCGGATCGCGGGTCCACAGGGAGTACTCCGACTGCAGCGCGGTGACCGGATGAACGCGATGGGCGCGCTCCAGCGTCTGTGCCGACGCCTCGGACAGTCCCACGTGGCGGATCCTGCCTTCGCGCACCAGGTCCGCCAGCGCCTCCATCGTTTGCTCGACCGGCACCCTGGAATCGACCCGGTGCAGGTAGTACAGGTCGACGTGGTCCACGCCCAGGCGCCGCAAGCTGCCCTCGATCGCCTTGCGCGCGTACTGAGGGCTGCCGTCGATGACGCGCGCCGATGGATCGCGCGGATCGCGCACGATGCCGAACTTGGTCGCCAGAAACACCTCGCTGCGACGGCCCTGGATCGCGCGTCCGACCAGCTCCTCGTTGGTAAACGGCCCGTAGGCGTCGGAGGTGTCGAGAAAGTTGATCCCAAGATCTAATGCGCGCCGGATTGTCGCGATCGATCCGGCCTCGTCGCGCTGGCCGTAGAAATCGCTCATCCCCATGCAGCCCAGCCCGATCGCCGAGACGCGCGGGCCGGAAGCGCCGAGAGTGCGTAACGGAACGGTCATGGTGTCGCTCCCATCGGATTTTCAAAGCTCTCAAGGGGCGAGCGAGCGCGGCTGGTAGCCTCGCAAGGAACCGGAGGCATCGGGAACGGCCGCGGTCACCCCGCCGCGCAGACTTCAGAAGAGCGATGTCGAAATGCCCCTTGCCCGCGAAAAAAAAGGGACCCAGGGGTGCGGGGCAATGCAAGAGGGCTTTGAACGCCTGCGCCCGCTCAGACGACGTTCGGAGAAGCACCGCCTCCCCAACCCACGCACGCATGGGAGGGGGAGGCGGTTCGAAGTTACGACCCGGAGACCGCTTCGGTACCTTCGCCCTCGGCGGCGACATCGACCGCCGCAGCTTCCTGCGACTGTCCACTCGCCTCCAGAGCAGCCAGCGCCTCGCGCTCCGCCGCCTCGGTCTCCTCCCGCTCCTTGCGCGCCCTGTGATAGGCGAGCCCTGAGCCGGCCGGAATCAGGCGACCGACGATCACGTTTTCCTTCAGGCCGCGCAGTTCGTCGCGCTTGCCCATGATCGCCGCCTCGGTAAGGACCCGCGTGGTTTCCTGGAACGAGGCCGCCGAGATGAACGAGTCGGTCGACAGCGAGGCCTTGGTGATGCCGAGCAGGACGTTTTCGTACACCGCCGGCCGGCCGCCCTTGGCGATCGCCTTGTCGTTCTCGTCCAGCAGCTCCGAGCGCTCGACCTGCTCGCCCGGGATGAACGGGGCGTCGCCCGCATCGACGATCTGCACCCGGCGCAACATCTGCCGGACGATCACCTCGATGTGCTTGTCGTTGATCTTCACGCCCTGCAGCCGATACACGTCCTGGACCTCGTCCACGATGTAGCGGGCCAGCGATTCGACCCCGAGCAGCCGCAGGATGTCGTGTGGATCGGCCGATCCGTCGACGATCAACTCGCCCTTGTTCACCACCTGCCCGTCATGCACCAGCACGTGCTTGTCCTTCGGGATCAGGAACTCGTGCTCCTTGCCCTCGAGGTCGGAGATGATCAGCCGCTGCTTGCCCTTGGTGTCCTTGCCGAAGGACACGGTTCCCGTGACCTCGGCCAGCATGCCGGCGTCCTTGGGCGAACGCGCCTCGAACAGCTCGGCCACGCGCGGAAGCCCCCCGGTGATGTCGCGCGTCTTCTGCGACTCCTGCGGGATGCGCGCCAGCACGTCGCCCACCGCGATCTGCTGGCCGTCGCGAACGACAATCAGCGCGCCGACCGGGAACGAGATCGTCACCGCGTGATCGGTGCCGTGGATGCGCACCTCCTCGCCCGCTTCGTTGATCAGCTTGACCTGCGGCCGGACCCCCTTGGCGCTGGCGCCGCGTCGCTTGGCGTCGATCACGACCAGTGTCGACAGCCCGGTCACCTCGTCGATCTGCTTGGCGACCGTGACGCCTTCCTCGACGTTCTCGAAGCGAGTGGTGCCGGCGTACTCGGTAATGATCGGGCGTGTCAGCGGATCCCACTGGGCGAGCTGGGCACCGGCCCGCACGGCCTTGCCGTCGGTCGCGTTCAGCGTCGCCCCGTAGGGCACCTTGTGGCGCTCGCGCTCGCGACCGTTGTCGTCGACGATCGTCACCTCGCCCGAACGCGAGATCACGATCTGCTCGCTCTTGGCGTTGGTCACGTAGCGCATCGTGCTGGTGAAGCGCACCATGCCGTTGCTCTTGGCCTCGATCGCGCTTTGCACCGCGGCCCGCGAAGCCGCGCCGCCGATGTGGAACGTGCGCATCGTCAACTGCGTGCCCGGCTCGCCGATCGATTGCGCCGCGATCACGCCGACCGCCTCGCCCACATTGACCAGCGAGCCCCGCCCCAGATCACGGCCGTAGCACCCGGCGCAGATGCCGTAGCGCGTATCGCACGACAGCGGGGTGCGCACCTTGACCTCGTCGGTCCCCAGCTGCTCGATCCGGTCCACCGCGTCCTCGTCCAGAAGGCTGCCGGCCGCGAACAGCAGTTCCTGCGTGTCCGGGTTCAGGATGTCGACCGCCGCCACGCGCCCGAGGATCCGGTCGCGCAGCGCTTCGATCACCTCGCCGCCTTCGACCAGCGCCCGCATCGCTACGCCGTTGGCGGTGCCGCAGTCTTCCTCGGTCACGACCAGGTCCTGCGTGACGTCGACCAGACGTCGCGTCAGATAGCCCGAGTTGGCGGTCTTCAGCGCGGTGTCGGCCAGACCTTTGCGGGCGCCGTGCGTCGAGATGAAGTACTGCAGCACGTTCAGGCCTTCGCGGAAGTTCGCGGTGATCGGGGTCTCGATGATCGAGCCGTCGGGCTTGGCCATCAGTCCGCGCATGCCGGCCAGCTGCCGGATCTGCGCGACCGACCCGCGCGCACCCGAGTCGGCCATCATGAAGATCGAGTTGAACGAGTCCTGGCTCACCTCGGCACCGTGGCGGTCGCGCGTGCGCTCGGTGGCCAGCTGTTCCATCATCACCTTGCCGACCTGATCGCCGGCCCGGCCCCAGATGTCGACCACCTTGTTGTAGCGCTCGCCCTGAGTGACCAGGCCCGAGGTGTACTGGGCTTCGATCTCCTTGACCTCTTTTTCCGAGGCCCGGATGATCTCCTCCTTCTGCTCCGGCACCCGCATGTCGTCGATCGCGATGGACAAGCCTGCGCGCGTGGCCAGCGCGAATCCCGACTGCAGCAGCCGGTCGGCGAAGATCACGGTGTCGCGCAGCCCGCAACGCCGGAACGCCGCGTTGATCAGCCGGCTGATCTCCTTCTTCTTCAGCGGCTTGTTCAACAGCACGAACGGCAGCCCGGCCGGCAGGATCTCCGACAGCAGCGCCCGCCCAACCGTTGTCTCGTAGCGCGTGGCGCGCTCGCCGGCCTCGCCATTGGCGCGGTCGATGTCGGTTTCGCGGATCCGTACCGTGATGCGCGTCTGCAGCTCGACCTGGCCGGTCTCGTAGGCGCGGTGAACCTCAGCCACATCGCGGAAGAAAGCGCCCTCGCCGCGGCCGTTGATCTTCTCGCGCGTCGCGTAGTACAGCCCCAGCACGACGTCCTGGCTGGGAACGATCGACGGATCGCCGTTCGAGGGAAAGAGGATGTTATTGGACGACAGCATCAGGGCGCGTGCCTCCAGCTGCGCCTCCAGCGACAGCGGAACGTGTACCGCCATCTGGTCGCCGTCGAAGTCGGCGTTGAATGCGGCGCACACCAGCGGATGAAGCTGGATCGCCTTGCCCTCGATCAGCACCGGCTCGAAGGCCTGGATGCCGAGGCGGTGCAAGGTCGGTGCGCGATTCAGCAGCACCGGGTGCTGCCGGATCACTTCCTCCAGGATGTCCCACACGATGGGCTCCTGCGACTCGACCATTTTCTTGGCCGCCTTGATCGTGGTGGCCAGCCCCATCAGCTCGAGCTTGTTGAAGATGAACGGCTTGAACAGCTCCAGCGCCATCAGCTTGGGCAGGCCGCACTGATGCAATTTGAGCTGCGGGCCCACGACGATCACCGAGCGGCCCGAGTAGTCGACGCGTTTCCCCAGCAGGTTCTGCCGGAAGCGCCCGCCCTTGCCTTTGATCATGTCGGCCAGCGACTTCAGCGGCCGCTTGTTGGCCCCGGTCATGGCCTTGCCGCGCCGGCCGTTGTCCAGCAGCGAATCGACCGCCTCCTGCAGCATCCGCTTCTCGTTGCGCACGATGATCTCGGGTGCTTTCAGCTCAAGCAGGCGCTTCAGGCGATTGTTGCGGTTGATGACGCGCCGGTACAGGTCATTCAGGTCCGAGGTCGCGAAGCGGCCGCCGTCGAGCGGCACCAGCGGCCGCAACTCCGGCGGCAACACGGGCAGCGCCTCCAGGATCATCCATTCCGGCTTGATCGCGGAGCGCTGGAATCCCTCCAGCGTCTTCAGGCGCTTGGCGAACTTCTTGATCTTCGCCTCCGACCCGGTCTCGGACAGTTCCTTCCGCAGCGACTCGATCTCCTTGTCGACGTCGATCGCGCGCAAGAGCTCCCGCACGGCTTCGGCGCCCATCAGTGCCCGGAACTCGTCACCGTATTCCTCGGTTTTCGCGATGAAATCGTCCTCGGTCATCAGCTGGCCGCGCTTGAGCGGCGTGAATCCCGGGTCGACGACCACATAGGCCTCGAAATACAGCACGCGCTCGATATCGCGCAAGGTCATGTCGAGCACCATACCCATCCGGCTCGGCAGCGACTTCAGGAACCAGATGTGCGCGACCGGCGAGGCGAGCTCGATGTGGCCCATCCGCTCGCGCCGCACCTTGGACAGCGTGACCTCGACTCCGCACTTCTCGCAGATCACGCCGCGGTGCTTCAGCCGCTTGTACTTGCCGCACAGGCACTCGTAGTCCTTGATCGGCCCGAAGATCTTGGCGCAGAACAGACCATCGCGCTCGGGCTTGAAGGTGCGGTAGTTGATCGTCTCGGGCTTCTTGACTTCACCGAAGGACCACGAGCGGATCTTCTCGGGCGAAGCGATCCCGATCTTGATCACGTCGAACTGCTCGTCCTGCTGTACCTGCTTGAACAGATCCAATAGCGCTTTCATGTGTTTCTCCCGTTCCGGGCGTGCTCAGGTCGGTCGGGCCCTCCGAAGCCCCGTAAGGGGCGAAGGAGGGTCATGGCGATCTCAGTCTGCGGCGTCAATCTCGCTCCAGATCGATATCGATGCCCAGCGACCTGATTTCCTTCACCAGCACGTTGAACGACTCCGGCATGCCGGCCTCGATCGAGTGCTCGCCCTTGACGATGCTTTCGTAAACCTTGGTGCGGCCGTTCACGTCATCGGACTTCACAGTCAACATCTCCTGCAAGGTGTAAGAGGCGCCGTAGGCTTCCAGCGCCCAGACCTCCATCTCCCCGAAGCGCTGCCCGCCGAACTGGGCCTTGCCGCCGAGCGGCTGCTGCGTCACCAGCGAGTACGGACCAGTCGAGCGCGCATGCATCTTGTCGTCGACCAGGTGGTGCAGCTTCAGCATGTGCATGTAGCCGATCGTGACCGGCCGGGTGAACGCCTCCCCGGTGCGCCCGTCGTACAGCGTCGCCTGGGTGCGGGACAGCGACAACTGGAGCCGGCTCCTAACGTCCTCCGGATACGCGATGTCCAGCATCGAGTGGATCTCGCGCTCCGAAGCGCCGTCGAACACCGGGGTCGCAAACGGGACGCCGCCGCTCAGCTGCTCGGCCAGCTCGATCACTTCCCCGTCGGAGAAATGGTCGATGTCCTCGCTCTTGCCGGACTTGTTGTAGACGTCGCGCAGGAACGAGCGGCAGTGCGCGATCTGACTGGCGCGCACCAACTCGCCGATGCGCGCGCCCAGCCCTTTCGCGGCCCAGCCCAGGTGGGTCTCCAGGATCTGGCCCACGTTCATCCGCGACGGCACCCCGAGCGGATTGAGCACGATGTCCACCGGCGTGCCATCGGCCATGTGCGGCATGTCCTCGATCGGCACGATGCGCGAGACCACGCCCTTGTTGCCGTGGCGTCCGGCCATCTTGTCGCCCGGCTGCAGCCTGCGTTTGACGGCCAGGTACACCTTGACCATCTTCAGCACGCCCGGCGGCAGCTCGTCGCCCTGCGTGAGCTTCTTCTTCTTGTCCTCGAAGGCCTGGTCGAACTGCCGGCGCTTGGTCTCTATCGATTCCTTCAGCGCCTCCAGCTGCGCCGCGGCCGCCTCGTCGGACAGGCGGATGTCGAACCAGTGATAGCGCTCGAGCGAGTCCAGATACTCCTTCGTGATCACGGTGCCCTTGGTGATCTTGCGTGGGCCGCCGGTAGCCTCCTTGCGCAGCAGCAGCCGCTCGATCCGGGCGAAAGCGTCCGACTCGACGATCCGCAGCTGGTCGTTCAGGTCCTGGCGGTACCTTTTCAGCGCATCGTCGATGATCTGCTGGGCGCGCTTGTCGCGCTGGATGCCCTCGCGCGTGAACACCTGCACGTCGATCACGGTGCCGGTCATGCCGGACGGCACCCGCAGCGAGGTGTCCTTCACGTCGGAGGCTTTCTCGCCGAAGATCGCGCGCAGCAGCTTTTCCTCCGGCGTCAGCTGGGTCTCGCCCTTGGGCGTGACCTTGCCCACCAGCGTGTCGCCGGCCGAGACTTCGGCCCCGATGTAGACGATGCCTGAATCGTCCAGCCGGGCAAGCTGCGATTCCGACAGGTTCGAGATGTCGCGCGTGATTTCCTCCGGGCCGAGCTTGGTGTCGCGCGCCACCACGTTCAGCTCCTCGATGTGGATCGAGGTGTAGCGGTCCTCGGCCACCACCCGCTCGCAGATCAGGATCGAGTCCTCGAAGTTGTAGCCGTTCCACGGCATGAACGCGACCAGCATGTTCTGGCCGAGCGCGAGCTCGCCGAGGTCGGTCGAGGCGCCGTCGGCGATCACATCGCCCTTGGCGATCTGGTCGCCTTTCTTCACGATCGGCCGCTGGTTGATGTTGGTGTTCTGGTTCGAGCGCGTGTACTTGACCAGGTTGTAGATGTCGACACCGACTTCGCCGGTGACGTTCTCGTCCTCGTTCACGCGCACCACGATCCGGTTGGCGTCCACGTGATCGACCACGCCTCCGCGCAGCGCCTGCACCGTGGTTCCGGAGTCCACGGCGACCGTGCGCTCCACGCCGGTGCCGACCAGCGGCTTTTCGGGACGCAGGCAGGGAACCGCCTGGCGCTGCATGTTCGAGCCCATCAGGGCGCGGTTGGCATCGTCATGTTCCAGGAACGGGATCAACGAGGCCGCCACCGACACGATCTGGCTGGGCGCGATGTCCATGAACTCGACCCGGTCCGGCGTGTGCAGCACGAACTCGCCGTTCTGGCGGCACGACACCAGCTCGTCGGTGAAGCGGCCGTCGCGGTCCAGCGCCGCGTTGGCCTGCGCGA
>Ga0137377_10000255_pt1 | contig 29973 bp, 24 predicted proteins | sample SagtaG_22_FD_104815 | JGI IMG/M metagenome (GOLD analysis project Ga0137377, IMG submission 104815) | Vadose zone soil microbial communities from Sagehorn Ranch, Mendocino, California, USA - Sage2_L_40_16 metaG | ecosystem: Environmental > Terrestrial > Soil > Vadose zone | place: USA... | reverse complement strand
GAGGCGGCCGCCGTAGGGATAGCAGCGGCCGTAGGCGTCGGCCGAGCGGGCTCCCCAACCACATCGATGGTGTCCCAGGCCGGAAGTGCCCAGTCGGGTGGTTCTCGATCGCTTCCCACGAGCCGCACCTTACGCTGAGCGCCGGAGCTCCGCTTGTGACGACGCCCGGGCCGGGCTTCCCTGTCCAATGACCGACGCGCTCGGGCTGGCCATGTCCATCGTGTTTCCGCTGCTCGGCTGGTCGCTGGCCCTGCGGTCAGACTGAGACACCGCCCGCTATCGGCTGTTGAGCCGAACTCGGCCATCGCGAGAGGCACCCGGGCATGCGGCCAACGGACCCCGGATGGTCGTTAGGCAGGAAATCGCGCGGGCGGCGGGCCGGCTGCGCACCAGCCGCGCGTGGCCGATGCCGTCAGACCCGGGTCTGGTACTCCCCGGTCCGCGTGTCGACCCGGATCGTGTCGCCCTCGTTCACGAAGATCGGCACCTGCACGACCAGGCCGGTCTCCGTCCGCGCCGGCTTTCGGGCACCGGTCTGGGTGTCGCCGGCGAAGCCAGGCTCGGTCTCCTCGACGACGAGGTCGACGGTGACCGGCAGCTCGACGCCGATCGTTTCGCCCTGGTAGCTCGTCCGGTCGAGCGTCATACCTTCCTTGAGGTAGTTGACGGCGTCGTCGAGCTGGTCCGCGCGCAGCTGGAACTGCTCATAGGACTCGGTCTCCATGAAATGAAAGTCGTCATCGTCCCGGAAGAGATACTGGACCGGCCGTCGTTCAAGCTGAGCGCGGGGCCACTTGCTGCCAGCCTGGAACGAGCGCTCCACGGTCTGGCCGCGCTTGATGTTGCGCAGCGTGATTCGAACCTGGGCAGAGCCGCGACCCATCTTGATGTGGTGGTAGTCGAGGATCTGCCAGAGCTCTCCGTCGAGCTCGATAGCGGCACCCTTGCGCAGTTCTCCCGTACTGATCATGGTCTCGCTGTGGCTCCTGGGCGGGCCGCGCTGCTCAATCCGGCGATCGAGGGCCGATTGTAGCCGAGCCTCGTCGAGCATCGGCCCGATGGTCTAGGCGCCGACGACCATCGCCTCGCGCGGGAACTGTGTCAGTCGCTCGACTCGACCGGCGGACCGATCGAACAGCACGAGATCTTCGATCCGGACGCCCATCTCCCCTTCGAGGTAGACCCCCGGCTCGACCGAGAACACGGTCGGGCTCGGCAGTAGGGCATCGACCGGCGCGGTACGTCCCAGGGTCGGTAGCTCGTGCGTGGCCAGGCCGATCCCGTGCCCGGTCCCGTGGCCGAAATGCTCGCCGTGCCCGGCAGCCTCGATCACCTGTCGTGCCAGCCCGTCGACACCACGCCCGGTCAGCGGCTCGCCAGCCCGGACCGCTCGCTCCAACTCCGTAATGGCCGCTGCCTGGCTTCTCTCGACGAGCTCGTAGATCTCGAGATCGCGAGGAGAAGGCTCGCCGACGAAGAGGGTACGGGTCATGTCGCTTCGGTAGCCGTGAACCTGCGAACCGAAATCGAAGAGCAGGACCTGTCCTCCCTGGACCGGCCGATCGCCCGGCGAGCCGTGCGGCAGTGCGGCCTCCGGTCCTGCGAGCGCCGTGACGTCGAATGCCAGTGCCTCAGCGCCCCCCGTTCGCATGTGCCATTCGAGCTCGAGTGCGAGCTCATGCTCCGTCCGGCCGACCCGGATCGAGGGAAGGAGGGCCGCCAGCGCACGATCGGCCACCGTGCACGCAGCGGCGACCCTCTCCAGCTCGGCCGGTTCCTTGGTCGCCCGGTCCTCCTCGACCCAGCCCTCGACGGGAACGAGCTCGACCGACGGAGCGGCCGCGCTCAGCCGCCCCCACAGGGCGTGGCTCACGAATCCCGCCTCGACAGCAACCCGCCGCGCTCCAAGCGATGAGACCAATCCCGGCCAGCGCTGTGGGAAGTCGCCGTACACGAATTCCACGCGAGCGTCGGGAGCCTCGCGACGCGTCTGTATCGTGTAGCGGCTGTCGGCCAGGACCACGACTTCCTCGCCACCCACGAAGAACTGGCCGGAGTGACCCGCAACCTTCTCCTCGCCGTCCCTCAGCGCGAAACCGGTCAGATAGCGGGTGTTCTCTGGTCGCACCCCGAAGTAAGCGTCGAGCCCGTCGCGAACCAGGCGTTCACGCACCCTGGCCAGCCTGGCCGGCCGCGCCGCGCGGTCGGCTTCCGCCCATTCGGATCGATCCGCCTGAGATGGTGGCGATCGGAAATCGGCCGGCAGCGGACGTGGGGCGGAGCGCACGCTGCTCATCGGTAGCCGTACTTCGTGAGGTTCGCCTCGTGTTCCGCCAGCGTCCTGGCGAACGCGTGCTCGTGGCTGCCATCGTTCTTGGCCACGAAGTACAGGTAGCCGGTCTTGGTGTCGGGCTGCAGCGCTGCATCGATCGACGCCGCTGTGGGGGTGCAGATCGGCCCGGGCATCAGCCCCCGATTCACGTACGTCTGGTAGCCGGCCAGCTCGGGTGGGAATTGGACGCCGTCGAGGCGCGTGCCCAGCGGCGACCAGAACGAATAGTTCGTCCACTGCTCGAGGGCCAGCTTCTTGAGCTCGATCGTGTCGTGGCCGTAGTACACGCTCGGATCGGCGTTGAGCAGCATCTTGTGGTTGAGCCGGTTCTGGTAGACGCCGGCGATGAGTGGCCGCTCAGCGTCGATCACAGCCTCCTTTTCGACCAGGGATGCGAGCGTCAGCACCTGGTAGAAGGTCATGCCCCGGGCCTTCGGGACGGTCATCCGGTCGGGGCCGATCTGGCGATAGAAGGCGTCGAGCATCATTCGGATGAGCGCGTCCGGCGTGACGTCGGGGGCGACCGTGTACGTCGCCGGCGCGAGGAATCCCTCGAGGGAGGCGCCCTGTGGCAGCTTGAGCCAGGGATAGTCGGACAGCAGGGCCTGGGGCGGGCTCGTCGCCTCCTTATAGAAGTCAGCGACGTTCATCTCGAGAGGCAGCGTTTCGAGCTTGGTCGTGACCTGCTCGAGCCGAAGGCCTTCACGAAGCTGGACGACGACGGTCGTGACGGGGGCGTTCAGCAGTCCTTCGACGAGCTGCTGCGGGGTCATGTTCCTGCGCAGGAGAAACGTCCCCGCCTTGAGCTGCGAGCTGAGCTTCTGCTCGGTGACCAGGAAGACGAAGGCTCGCGGATCCCGGAGATAGCCTTCCGAGGCAAGCTTGCTGGCGATGGCCCCCGCCGTGTCTCCGTCCGCGACCACGAAGTCGCGCTGCAGGGGATCGTCGCTGGGGGCCTGTGTGAGCTTGTCGCCCAGGTCGGAGCGAACCATGTCGGCCACGAAGGGAACGCTGAGGGCGCTCGGGTTATCGGCCGCCCAGCTGATCACGGCATCCGCGAACAGTGGTCGGAGGACCGTGAGAAGAGCGGTCAGCACGAGCGCGGCGAGCACGACCACGAAGACCAGGAACCGGATCAGGCCGAAGCGGCTCCCGGTGCTTCCGTTCCGAATCGGCCTCCCTCGGCCATTCCAGCCGTTGGTCGGGGGCCCGGCCGAGGGTGCCACCACGGGATCGCTCGGGCGGCCGATGTCTTCGGCGTCCAACGGATGCGCCTGGTCCCGGAGGCGTGGCCGGCCGCCGCCGCGCAGCGTCACCGTGCCGAATCCACGCGTCGCTCCGGCACGTCAGCCCGCTCCGGCGCGCTCTCGTGGGCTGTCTCGCGGTCTCTCTCGGCAGCACTTTCCGTGGCGTTCTCGCGGTCCCTCTCGCTAGCGCTCTCCCGGCTTCTGGCATCAAGCTCGTCCTGCAGGATGATGGTGGCGGCCTCGCGATCGACCCGCTCGCGCCGGGCTCGCCGCTGGGCGGGCGTTGGCGGTCCGCCCGACCGACCGCGCTTCGCCGCTCCGACGCGTCCTTCGGCGAGATGGCTGGTAAGCCGCTCGTCCCGGTAGGCAAGCGGCAGCGCGAGCAGCCGGCCGACCTCGTCGGCCCAGGCTCGGGTCGAGCGCGCCTGCGGACCCTCGATACCGGACGCCTCGAAAGGCAGTCCGATCACGAGCTCGACGATACCTCGCTCGGTCACGATCCGGGCCAGATCCGCCACATCCGCTGCCACGCTCGCTCGTCGCGGCAGGGTGGTCAGCGGGACCGCCCGCGGCGGCTCGCCTTCGGCGACGGCCAGGCCGATCCTGCGCTCGCCGAGATCGACTCCGAGGAGCGCCATCACCGCGACGACCTTGCTATGGCTGGGCGGCCGGTCGTGGGCACGAGCGTGAGTCCGCCCACCGTCGGGGGCGCAGCTTCCGCGGACGCGCTTCCGATGCGAACGTCGAGTCGGAAATCGAAGCTCGGGATGGTCGTAACGAATGAGGGCCACACATCGATGCGGACGTCGCCATATTGTGAAAGGACCGACCGGGCGTCCTCAATCGTGCGGCCTTTCACCTGCTTCTTCAGGTCGTTGAGATCGAGGCGACGAAGTTGGCGGGCGGTCGCGCTCACTGGAAACGTCACGGCCGAGCCTTCCACGTGCCCCGCCCCCACCTTGACTGAAACCGAATCCGCGACCAGGTCGCGCCCAGGGCTGACGCTACCCCTGACCTTCTGCTGAGCGAGCTGTTCGACCTGTGCCTCGTCGACGGTCGTCACGGTTCCGGTCGCAGCGAGCCCCAGGCTGAAAGTCGCGACCTCCTTGCCAATGAGGGTCGTCGGGTCCACGGTCGGCGTCGGAACGGTCATCGATTTCGTGTCAGGAAAGGCAGTGCTGCCCGCAGGCAGGCGACCCGGATCGCTGATGGCCGCCGCGAGCTGGTCCGCTAACGATTTCTTGAGCGTGGCCATGGCGGTATCGACGTCCTTGCGCTGCACCACCTGGGTCTCCTTGCGCGTGCCCCCGCCGGTCGGCTGCTCGTTGTTCACCGGGTCATCGCTGTTCACCAGCTGAGCCTGCACCGACGTCGAGACATGCGTGATCGATCCGGCGGGGACGTTGCCCGCCGTGCCCGCTACCACGGCCGTGATCGGCGCGTTTGCGATGCCGGGCGTTGGGGGAATGAAGACGGCTTTCGGCACGATGACGTCCTGGGTCGTTACGAAGACGATCCCGCTGCCGGTTGAAACCTGTGTTCCGGCAGGAATTCTCACGCGGCTAGCGGTATTCCTGCTGGTGAACCGGACGATCCCCGTCGCCTTCGTCTCCTTCACCTTGGTCCCCGTGGCTGGGAAGTCGCCTGACGCGCTCAAGGGTATGGTCGCCGGCTGGGCTGGCACCACGTCGCCGGCCGGATCCACGCCGATCGCGGCTGGATCGGCGCGCACGCTGAGCTGCAGCGGACCGATGGTTTCCGCGTGCGGAGTGACGACGATCGAGGCGCTGGGCAGCAGCAAGTAGCCGGCGACACCGGCAACGACGAGGCCGAGCGCCAGCAACCCGATTAGCACGAAGAGGCCGGCTCGCCCACGCCGACGGCCGCCTTCGATCGTCGGCAGTGGCCGGGCCGGCCGAGCCTCCGGCTCGCGCGGGACCGGCGTGAGGATGGCGGAGTCCGTCGCCGGCGAGTCGGCCGCTCGCAGGCCGCCTCTCGCGGCAGCTCGGATCCCACCTCCGCCCGCCACGCCGCCCGCCACCCCGGCCGCCACCCCGGCCGCCCCGAGCGCATCGCCCTCCGCGGACGGCCCCGGCGAGCCGTTCGAATCCGCCCCGGAGGTGCTCGGCTTTCGGCCTGCCGCCGCTTCCTCGTACTCCGTGACGCTCGAATACGCGGGCAAGCCGGCCGACGCGGCAAGGGATCTCGCGGAACCCTCCGGGGCCACGATCGAGAGTTGGCGGCGGCGCGATTGGGCCTCTCGGGCGAGCAGCCGGAAATTGATGCGCGACGTTGCGACACGGGAGCCCGCCGGCAGCACCAGGGCGACCCGGGCATCCTTGGCGTCCCGGATCCGCGTGGCCGCCGAGGTGATTTCGTCGTCGATGTCGAGATAGATGATGCCGGCCATCAGGCGGCGTCAAGCGGCAGTGAGACTCGATGCATCCGCAGAGAGCCTAGACCTTCATCGCGCGAAGTACTCGCCGCAGGGCGACGTCGAGCGGATCTTCCTCGGACTGCAGCTCGATGGCCTGATAGGCCAGCCCGAGGGGTGTTACGTCCTGCTGGTCGACCAGGAGCTTGGTGGTGTCTTCGATCGATTCGACCTGGTCGGGCGACATCACGATGATCTCCGGCGGCCGGCTGAACGGGAGCGGCTTCCAGAAGCGCTCGGCCCCCAGGGCCTCGCGTATTGCCGGCAGGCGTGAACCACCGCCGCACAGGTAGATACGGCTGGGCAGCTGCTCTCCCGCGGCGAGCTCTTCGGTCACCAGCTCCACCCCCGCGGCCCAGATCGACACGTCGTCGGCGATGATCCGGTCCACCTCTTCGGCACGTTCCACCGGCAGACCGCGGGAGTGGTCAACTTTGATGGCCTCGGCCCGCGGGAAGGGCAGGTCGAGCCGGTCCGCGAGCGATTTCGTGAACGCGCGGCCACCCAGGGCGAACATGCGCGTGCCCTCGATGCCGCCTTGTCGCACGAGAGCAACGTCCGTCGTTCCCCCGCCGACGTCGATAAACACCGCTCCCGCCTGTCGAATGACATTCGAGCCAAGCACCCGTGCGACGGCGTATGGCTCGGCGACCACCTGGAGCAACTCGAGGTCGAGTTGCGACGCGACGCTCTGGAGCGCGCCGAGATGGACCAGCGGCGCGAAGGCGTTGAAGATGCTGATGCGGACATGGCGGCCCTGGAAGCCGACTGGGTTCGTCAGGGCGTACCCGTCGATCGAGGCGCCGGTGATCGCGGCATGGACCAGCCTCACGTCGACGTGCGGCAGCCCGGTCTCCCAGGTGATCGCCCGCTCCGCCTCCCGAAGCGCCTCGCGCTGCACGAGGTCGATCAGCTTCTGGAGCTCGGCCTCGGTGATGGATTGGTCGGGCTTCTTTCGCTCCTGCGAATGCGTCGTCGTGAAGCCCTTGACGAGCTCCCCCGCGATGCCGATGACCACTTGCGATGGTCGAAACCCCGCCATCTCCTCGGCTTCCTGGAGGGCGACGGAGCAGTTGTCGACAACCGCGGCGATGTCGGCGACCGTTCCGGACTGCATGTGCGACAGGCCCTGCCGCTTCCGGCCGACACCTCGCACGACTCCGTGGCCGGTCTCGTCGATCTCGAACACGAGCGCCTTCGCAAATTCCGTGCCGATGTCCAGCGCCGTGCACGCGGCGAGGGCAGCTTCGCCCTCACGCTGCCAGATGCGGCGCCAGAACGCCATCTAGCCCGAAGGCTCGAGGCGAGATCGGATGGCCGCCTCGATCGCGGACAGCGCGTCGGGCACTCCTTCGCGACGAGTGCCGCGCCCTTGCGCCATCTCGGGCCGCCCCCCGCCCTTGCCTTCTATGGCGGCCGCCGCTTCCTTAACCAGGTCACCCGCGGACAGGCCTTTTCCAACCGCCGCCGAGCCGACGGTCACGAAGACCTGCGGTTCATCGGCGTCCATCGCTACCGCGACGACATCCACGCCGAGATCGCCCAATGCGTCCTTGGCAAATCCTTTCATGGCGTCAGTCGACTCGAAGGGCCCGGAGAACGTGAACAGGGTCAGGCCGCCTCCGAGGGATCGCACCCTGTCGCGCAGCTGGCCGGGCTTCGGGATCGAGCCACCACCGGCCTTCAGCCGCCGGCGAGTTTCGCGCAATTCCTCCTGCAGCACAGCTACTCGCTCCGCGAGCTCCTCGACGGACTGCGCTCCGGCTGCCTCGGCCGCCTTGTCGAGCGCTTTCAGGCGTACGTCGACCAGGGCATCCGCACCGTCGCCCGTCAGCGCTTCGATCCGGCGCATGCCCGACCCGATGCTTCGTTCGCCGGTGATCAGGAAGCTGCCGATCTGACCGGTAGCCCGGCAATGCGTTCCGCCACAGAGCTCGTGGCTGTAACCCTCAACCCGAACGGTCCGCACCGTCTCGCCGTACTTCTCGTCGAAGAACGCGTCGGCACCCTGGTCGATCGCCTCACGCATGCTCGTGTACGCCGCCGTCACGGCGCGGTCCTCGCGGATGATCCGGCGAACCTCCGATTCGACTGCGCCCAGCTCGCTGTCGGTCACCGCCCGGTCGAGCGGAAAGTCGAAACGCAGGTAGTCCGGCGTTACCAGCGAGCCCGCTTGCCGCGCGCGTTCGCCGACCACGTTGCGGAGTGCTCGATGAAGGAGGTGCGTACCCGTGTGGTTTCGCATGGTGCGCGTTCGCCGCTCTTCGTCGACCTCGGCGGTGACCGTCTCGCCGACGCGCAGGCGGCCGTGGAGCGTGCCGCGGTGGACGATCAGGCCCGCCACCGGTCTCTGGGTATCGGTGACCGCGAACAGCGACGACCCGCCACCTTGCTCGCGCAGCTCCCCGCGATCTCCGATCTGGCCGCCGCCCTCCGGGTAGAACGGCGTCCGGTCCAGTACGACTTCGGCGTCGCCCTGGCCGGTCAGCTCGTCGAGCAGCATGCCGTCGCGCAGGATGGCCACGACCTGCCCGTCCGCGCGAGTCGTTTCGTAGCCCACGAAGGTCGTGTCGCCGCCGCGCTTCGCGACGCTTTCGTACAGGCCCGCCAGCTCCGCGTGCCGAGCCAACTCGGTCTTCCTGCCGGTGCGGCTGCGCTCACGCTGTTCCGCCAGGGCGGCCTCGAAGCCGGCTCGGTCCACCGCGACGCCGTACTCGGCCGCCAGCTCGACGGTCAGGTCGATCGGGAAGCCGAAGGTGTCATGCAGCCGGAAGGCGACTTCGCCGGGCAGTACCCGCGCGTCGGGCGGCAGATCCTCAGGCCGTTGGCCGACCGACCGCTCATCCGACGTCAGGGGGATGAGCGCCTCCTCGAGCAGCACCGTGCCCGCATCGAGCGTCCGGGCGAACTGGCCCTCCTCCCGCGCGACCGAACCAAGGATGGTGTCACGCTCCTCGATCAGGTATGGGTATGCATCCGACATGATCTCGACCACGACCTTGGCCGTCTCCGCCATGAACGGCTCGCTGCGGCCGAGGAGCCGGCCGTGCCGAATAGCTCGGCGCATCAGCTTGCGGAGCACGTAGCCGCGGCCCTCGTTGGACGGCAGGACGCCATCGGCGATCAGAAACGTCACGGCACGGGAGTGATCGGCGACGACCTGGTAACTGAAGCGCTGCGCCTCGAATTCGTCCGGATCGTGGCCGAGCAGCTCCCGGAGCCGGGCGTGGATTGGAGTGAACAGGTCGGTGTCGTAGTTCGAGGGGACCTGCTGCAGGACGCTGGCGAGCCGCTCCAGCCCGAGGCCGGTGTCTACGCTGTTGAAGGGAAGCGGGTGACGACCATCCGCGCGCTGGTCGAACTCCATGAAGACGAGGTTCCAGATCTCGAGCCAGCGCGGGCAATGCTCCGAGTGATCCGGCACGCAGTCCGGCCCTTCGGAGAGATGAGCGCCCCGGTCGAAGTGGATCTCCGAGCAGGGTCCACACGGTCCCGTATCGGCCATCCGCCAGAAGTTGTGGTCGTCGCCGGCGTCCACGTCACCCCAGCGGGCCATGCGCTCCCCGGGCAGGCCGATCTCGTCCTGCCAGATGTTCCAGGCGACATCGTCGTCGGTGTATGTGGTCGCCGCCAGCCTGTCGCCCGGGATGCCCAGGTCCTTCGTCAGGAAGTCCCAGGCGTAATGAATCGCCTCGCGCTTGAAGTAGTCGCCGAAGCTCCAGTTACCGAGCATCTCGAAGAGGGTGTGGTGCCGCGGCGTTCGCCCGACTTCCTCGAAGTCGTTGTGCTTGCCGGCAACCCGCAGGCAGCGCTGGTAGTCGACCGCCCGCTTATAGCTGCGCGTGTCGGCGCCCGTCAGGACTTCCTTGAACTGCACCATCCCGGCGTTCGTGAACAGCAGTGTCTGGTCCCCGGCTGGAACGAGCGAAGCCGATGGCACGTGTGTATGACCGCGCTCCTCGAAGTACTCGACGAAGCGCCGGCGGATCGCCGACGCGGGCATGGCGACGATACGGGGATCCCTGTGCAGGGTGGGAGTGGACATTGGCGGCAATGGTACCGAACCGAACCGCCCGATCGGCCTCTTTTCAGCCCTTCGGAGTGCCTTCCTCCCGCGCCTCGGCCTCCGCGGCTTTCTGCTGCTGGTGTCGGTGCCGCTGCCAAATGGTCGAACCGGCGATCGCCGCCCCAACCAATGCTCCGACCGCCAGGCCCCGCACGAACTTGCTCACGCGCGGTTGTTCCTTGGCGAGCAGTTCCGAGAGGTCGGACAGTCCCTGGATCGGGCTGCGCGGACTGGTCACTCGCGAACCGTCATCGCGTAGAGCGCCTCGCTGGCCCGAGGATGGCAATGACGGCCACCGCGATCAGGCCGACCCAGGCAAGAAGGGATGCGCTGAGGAGGCGGAAATCACCGACCCGGAGCAGATCCAGGCCGAGTCGACCACCCACAGCGTCCCCCGCCCACGCCCCGAGCACGGCAGCAACCAGAAGGAGTGGCAGCTGGCCGCCGGCCGAGCCTCTCACGAACACGAACAGGGCGGTGTGGAAGGTGCCAACGAGGGCGGCAAGGACCAGGGACGGACCGATCACCATCGCCGGGAGTATGGCAGCGTCAGCCCTGCTCAGGAATGCGCGATGCGCCCGCCGCCCAGAACGACTTCTCCTTCGTAGAAGACGCACGCCTGGCCCGGCGCGGCAGCCCAGACTGGCTGGTCGGTCTCGGCAACCCACCGCCCGCCCCGCGCGGGTTCCGACTCCGTCGCGGGTCGGATGACCGCGGGTATCGGCGTCGCGCGATGGCGAATGCGAACCTCGGCGTCGAAGCCGCCCCCCGGAAGGGAACTGCCGGGAGGTCCGCCGGCGACGAAGGTCACGCGCTCGAGCGGGACCGTGGTCGTCTCGAGATCCCTGCGTCGAGCGATGGTGATCGTGTTGGCGATCGGGTCGATCCGCGACACATAGCGGGGCTCGCCTAACGCCACGCCCAGTCCCTGTCGCTGACCGATCGTGTACGCCGCCGTCCCCGCGTGCTCCCCCACCCTCGTGCCGTCGTCATCGAGGAGCGGGCCCGGTTTGGGCGACCAGCCCGCGCGGTCCCGCAGGGCCGTCCGGTAGTCACCGCCTGGAACGAAGCAGATCTCCTGGCTCTCCGGCTTGTCGGCGGTCGCCAGCCCCAGACCCCGCGCTACGTCGCGCACTTCGGACTTTGTCATCTCCCCGAGCGGGAACACGGCGTGCGCCAGCTGGTCCTGCCGCAGGCCGTATAGGAAGTATGTCTGGTCCTTGTCCGCGTCCCGAGCCCGCAGGAGACGGTGACGGGGTGGGCCCGCAGGGTCGGCCTGGCCATTCGGCTGGACGGTGTCGCGACGCGCGTAGTGCCCGGTTGCGACGGCGTCACATTCATACAGATGGCGCGCGCGCCCGAGCAGCGCGCCGAACTTGACATAGGTATTGCAGTCCACGCAGGGCGACGGCGTCTCGCCACCGAGATATGCATCCAGGAAAGGCTGCAGCACGCCAGCGTCGAACTCGCGCTCCAGGTTCATGACATAGAACGGGATACCAAGCTGCGCTGCGACTCGCCGGGCATCGTCCGCTGCGTCCAGCGAGCAGCAGCTCTTCTTGAACTCCGAATAGCTGTCGGCCACGTCGTGCAGCCGCATCCATACGCCCACGACGTCGTGCCCCTGCTCGTTCAGGAGCGCGGCCGCAACCGACGAATCCACGCCTCCGGACATGGCCACCAGGGTGCGAGTCATCCGGCGATCCTTGCCGCGCGGCGCGACGTCGTCAGACCCCGACGCCCTGGCCGAGCGGGTCCGCGGCTACGGCCACCGACCCGAGACGCATCGACGCCAACACCCGGGGCACGACCTCGGAGGCCTCATCGATCTCGGCATCGGTCGTGGTCCGCCCGAGGGAGAGTCGGAGGGCGCCACGGGCTTCCTCCTCCGGGTAGCCCATGGCAGTCAGGACGTGGCTGACCTCGGTCGAACCCGTCGTGCACGCGGAGCCGACGGAGCAGGCAATGCCCTCGAGGTCGAGGCCCATAGCCACCGAGGCGCCGTCCGTATCCCGGGCAATGATCGACAGCAGGCCGGGCAGGCGATCCTTCGGATGACCGGTCAGCTCGGTGCCGTCCACGGCGAGCACGGCCGACTTCAGACGGTCGCGCTGTCGCCTCAGCCGTCTGACGGTCTCCGGGCGGTCGGTACAGCTCAGCTCATAGGCAGCCGCGAAGCCAACGGTCCCTGCGACGTTCTCGGTCCCGGCCCGGCGATGGCGCTCCTGGGTGCCACCCTGCTGCTGGGAAAGGATGTGCGTGCCGTGCCGGACGTATAGCGCGCCGATTCCCTTCGGGCCCTCGAACTTGTGCGCGGCGATGGCCAGCAGATCCGCTCCGAGGGTCTCCACGTCGATCTCGACGTATGGGGCGGCCTGGACTGCATCGACATGGAACAGCACGCCCTTGTGCGCGCGGACCCGCCGGCCCAGCTCGGCCACGGGCTGGATGGTGCCAACCTCGTTGTTGGCCAGCATGACACTCACCAGGATCGTCTTGTCGGAGATTGCTGCGTCGACGTGGTCGGGGTCCACCCGGCCGTAGCGGTCAACCGGCAGCTCGACGACCTCGAACCCGAACTTCTCCAGGTAGCGCAGCGTGTGGCCGACGGCGTGATGCTCGACGCTCGTGGTGACGATCCGGTGGCCGCGCGCCTTGCCCGCCCAGGCGGCACCCTTGAGGGCCAGGTTGTTGGCCTCCGTCCCGCCCGAGGTGAAAACGATCTCGCGCGCCTCGGCGTTCACCAGCCGGGCCACTCGCTCGTGCGCGTCATCCAGCGCAGCTCGCGCCTTCCGGCCGAACGAATGGGCAGAACTCGGGTTGCCGAAGCCATCGGTCAAGAACGGGAGCATCGCGTCGAGGACATCGCGCCGCAAAGGGGTCGTCGCAGCGTGGTCGAGATAGATCGCCATGGGGCGGGATTGTACGCCGGGTCCCTCGACCGCCGATCCGCTCGGCATTCGGGCTGTTGGCTGACATGAGCATGCGGGCGGCGATGATCGCGCGACGGCATCAATTTCGACGACTCCATCAGAGGCATCTTCGCTGAACCCGGCGTTCGGACAGAATGTCCCGCACGCACGTGGGCGATTTGATGCGTCAGGGCTATCAGGCGGTCGCGACGACGTTTGGACTGCGGCTCGATGGCCGATGATCCAATCAGGCCGAGCTTGCCCTCCGCGCTTCTTCCTCGCGGCCCTTCTCCCGGCGCCGGTCGTGCTGCGAGAGGATCCGCTTGCGCAGGCGAATGGAGACCGGAGTGACCTCGACCAGCTCGTCGGCCGCGATGAACTCGATCGCGGACTCCAGCGTGAGCGGCCGCGGCGGAGTCAGCCTCAGCGCCTCGTCGTGAGCGTGCGTGCGTATGTTGGTGAGCTTCTTCTCCTTGGTGACGTTCACGTCCATGTCGCCCGGTCGGCTGTTCTCCCCGACGATCATGCCCTCGTACACCTCGACCCCCGATCCGATGAACAGCGAGGCCCGTTCCTGGAGGTTGAACAGCGCGTAGGCGTTCGACGTCCCGGCTCGATCAGCTATCACGACGCCGCTCGTTCGGTGGGTGACGTCCCCCGCCCACGGCCCGTAGCCCTCGCCGATCTGATGGAGCAGGGCGGTCCCGCGCGTGTCGGTCAGCAGCTGGCCGCGATACCCGATCAATCCCCGAACTGGCAGCACGAATTCCATCCTGACCCGGCCATCCGCATCCGTAGTGAGCTGCTCGAGGCGGGCTTTTCGGCCGGCCAGGCCAGTCTGGACGTCGCCTATGTACTCCGGGGGGATGTCCACGGTGATCCGCTCGTACGGCTCCTGCAGCTCGGCGTCCACCGTTCGCAGGATCACCTCCGGGCGCGATGCGGTCAGCTCGTAGCCCTCCCGGCGCATCTGCTCGATGAGGACCGCCAGCTGGAGCTCACCCCGGCCGCGGACCTCATAGGCGTCGCCCGCCTCGGTTGGTGCCACCTCGATCGATACGTTGCCGAGGACCTCGCGGTCCAGGCGAGCCTTGACCTGCCGACCCGTCACGTACCGACCGTCGACGCCGGCCAGCGGCGAGGCGTTCACCCCGAAGGTCATGCGCAGGGTCGGCGCGTCGACGTCGAGGCGCGGCAGGGGCCGTGGATCGGCCGGGTCCGTCAGGGTGTCGCCGATCGTGACCTCGGGCAGGCCGGCGACGGACACGATGTCCCCCGCCGTCGCCTCTTCGATGTCCACACGTTCGATCCCGTGCGCGGTCTGCAGGCTCGTCACCGCTCCGCTGAGCGTGATCGTTCGTCCAGGCTCGACCGCTCCGGAGGTGTCGTCAGCCTCCTCGCGAACGACAGCCAGGCGCTGGCCGGTGCGGATCGAGCCGTTCCATATCCGGCCAACCGCCATCCGCCCGACGTATTCGTTGGCGCTCAGGTTGGTGACGAGGAGCTGCAGTGGATGGCCGGGCTGGAAGGTCGGCGGGGGCGTCACTTCTACGAGAAGATCGAGGAGGGGCCGCAGATCCGTGCCGGGCTGCTCGAGAGCGCGGGTCGCCGTCCCGGCCTTGGCGTTCGTGTACACGACCGGGAAGTCAATCTGGTGCGCGTCCGCGCCGAGATCGATGAACAGCTCATAGACCTGGTCGAGCACCTCGGCCGGCCGAGCGTCGCTGCGGTCGATCTTGTTGATGGCGACCACCACGGGCAGTCCGCGCGCCATCGCCTTCTGAAGGACATAACGCGTCTGGGGCAGGGGCCCTTCGGCCGCGTCGACGAGCAGCAGAACGCTGTCGACCAGCAGCAGGGACCGTTCGACCTCGCCGCCGAAGTCGGCGTGTCCCGGCGTATCCACGATATTCAGCCTGACGCCGTCGTAGTCGACCGTCGTCTGCTTGGCCAGGATCGTGATGCCCTTCTCACGTTCGAGATCCATCGAGTCGAGGACCCGGTCGACCAGCGTCTCGTTCGCGCGGAAGGTGCCTGTCTGTCGCAGCATCCCATCCACCAGGGTGGTCTTGCCGTGGTCAACGTGGGCGACGATCGCGACGTTGCGCAGGTCCCGGCGCACGCCCGTGTTCTTGGCTGTGTCGGTGACAGGGGCGTCGATGCTCGGGAGCGTGAGGGAATGCGTCCTGTCGGTCATGGGCGGCGCATTGTCGCATGGCGACCGCGGGGGAGCCCCCAGAACCGGCGGTGGAGCTCGGGGACTAGCGGCGAACCACGCTCGAGCCGCCGCCTACCGCTGCAGTTCGCCGGTCGGCGGTCAGCGGTTCGTAGCCGGCGGCAGCGAGCAGCTGCGCGATCAGTCGATGGCCCTCCTGCGAGGGGTGGATGTGGTCGCCGGATAGCAGCGAACCCGCGTCTCGCGTTCCATCCGGGCCGTTGAAGGCGTGATAGAGGTCGATACAGGTGCCATGAACCAGCGCCACCTCGCGACAAATGGCAGCATCGAGCCGCTCGATCAGCGGCCGCGCAACGGCCAGCGCAAAGTCCGGGCCGAAGGTTCTGACGCTCAGCTCGTTGCCGACCAGCGGGTTGTAGTACGTGGTCACCCGGATCGCGGTCGGCGAGGTTCCTCGAAGGAGTCGGATCTCGGCCAGGATGGCTCGTTCGTTGTGCTCGAAGGTGGCCAGGCTATGCACGTAGCACTCGATGTTGTCGGGTCCACCGCAGCGGCCCTGGAGGTAGGCGAAGTCGTCAGGGATGGAGTCGTTGGCGCCGATCGAGAGCGTGATCACGTCCGCCCTGCGCACGGCCGACCGTACGGCTGGGTCGCCTCGAACGGCGCTGAGGAGGCGGGCGGAGTCGATCCCGCTGTTGTCGGCCAGGTTCAGCGCCTTGACCGGGGTTCCCGTGTCCGCCTGGATCCGATTGGAGTACAGCTGGACGAAGCTTGTGCAGCCGGCGCAGTAGGCGGCTCCAGGAATGGAATCACCCAGGCCAAGGAGCGTCCATCCGCGGACCCCATTCAGGCCTGGCTGCGAGTTCGAGCGGGGGGCCAGCGCGGCCGGCGGGTCCTGCGTGCGTGCCACTGGCGACGACGCGCGTGGCGCGGGGACTGCGGATTGGCGGGCTGGGGCCGAGGACGCACAGGCAGCCACAGACCACGCGATGCCGGCCGTCAGAGAGAAAACAATGAGGCGGGATGCGCGGGATCCGGCCACGGCGGAATCTCCGTGTCGAGGGGCTCGTGACAGAGCGGTGTGCCGTTGTTCCGGCGCGGTTGATTGTTGGTCTCCCCGGAGCCCGGCGACATCGCACATCAGGACCACGTTGACCCATCCATCAGAGCCAGGTCCGACGGCTTATCCGGCCTGGAGGGCGCCGTCCGCTGGGCTCCTGCTAGGATCGCGGCGTGACCGTCGCAGCCGTGATCCTCGCCGCGACCGAAGAGTCCGCGCTTGCCGACGCCGACGGGCAGCCCAGGGTTCGCCGTCTCGTCGATGCGGCCTGGTCCGGAGGTGCAGTGCCGGTCATCGTGGTCGCGCCCGACACCGCTGGCGCCGTCGCGACCGCCCTGGCAGGTTCTCCCGCGACCCTCGCCGAGCCGGCGCCAAAAACCGGTGGACCAGTGGGCCAAATCGCCCGGGGTATCGATGTTGCGCACTCCCAGGTGAACGAGACCGACGCGGCTCTCGTCTGGCCCGTCCGGCTTTGCTGGGTAGATCCGGAGACCGTCACCTCGCTCATCGAGGCGCATGGTGTGCGCACCGGGGTGCTGCGGCCGGCCTATGAGGGCAAGCCCGGCTGGCCGATCGTCCTGCCGTTCAGCGCACTCGAGGCCTTCCGGCACCTGCGTGCAGATCGCGGCCCGGATGAGCTGGTCGAGGATCTGCTCGGCGGCCGCGTTTCGGCCCACGTTCTGGAGCTCGGCGACCCCGGAGTGACACACGACGGGTCTGTTTCACGCTCCGAGCTGCCGGCCTACCTTGGGCCTCCCGAACCGGCTGGCGGCCACGTTCACGAGTGGGGTGCCGCTGCGGCCGATCGGCCCGACGAGGGACCGCTGGAGGGCCCGTCGCTGGCCCCGTACGGCCAGGCGGACCCCGACCGGCCGGGCTAGCCGCTCCAATCGCCAGCCGGATCAACCGCCCAAACCACCATCGGGGCTCGACGTGGGGATTTCAGACCGCCTGCCATCGCCTACTCGATCGAGTGGGGCCGTCGCCAGGGCGACGCCGCCGAGGATGAGCCCGACACCGAGCAACTGGCCTGGCGAAGGGGCCTCTCCCAACAGGACCGCCGCCAGGACGACCGTCATCACCGGCTGCGCCAGAAGCAACATCGAGGTGAGTACAGCGGGGAGCCGAGGCAAGGAGATGTTGATCAGGCCGTAACCGGCAACCTGGGAGGTCAGGGCCAGCAGGATGAGCCATGCGTGTGCCGGAAACGCCGGGCGAAGGTCCAGGTCACCGGTCAATAGACCCGCCACCGTCGCCACCGCGACCGTCGTCGCAGACGCATCGAGCAGGGAGCCGAAAGCCCGAGAGCCGCCACGGTTGCCCTGCCGGATGATGATCAGGTAGGCGCTGTAGCTCGCCCCGGCGACGAGTCCAAAGAGCACGCCGAGACCGGGGTTCCGGCCATAGGCGGCATGGTCGAGCACGCCTGAGATGAGCACGGCGCCCAGGCCCACGACCGGCAGCGCCAGCAGCGCCCGCCGACCGGGGCGCTCGCGCCACAGCAGCCAGCCAGCGACCCCGACCAGGACTACCTGGAGGTTCGGCAACACCGTGCCGAGACCCGCTCCGACCTCCTCGACGGCATGGTGATAGGTCAGCAGGTCGAGAGCGAAGAATGCGCCGGCGCCGATGGCCAGGACTCGCTCGCCGCGGGGGCGCGGACCAAGGTGGTGGTCCTCGCCACGCGCCAGGAGCAGCAGGAGGGGCAGGGCGTACAGGCAGCGGAAGACCGTCGCGGTCGACGGCGACACGCCCGAATAGCGAAAGAAGATGCCCGAGAACGCGATGCAGCCGGCACCGAGCACGGCCGCCAGGCGCGGCCGACGGGCGAGCTGCGCGAGCGGGTGGATTACTCGGACCGGGCGCCGCCGCGCGCCCGCGCCGGGTCGATCACGAGGCCGGCGGAGCGATCGTGAACTTCGACCCGAACTTGCTGAACATCCGCTGTGCGCTCCCTCTGAAGACGGGCTTACCGTCGGCAGTCATGCCGCCGCCATCACACAGGAAGTCCGCTTCCACGGGAACCCCCTGATCCGTCACGTAGATCTCCAGGCGGATGACGTCCTTCGAAAGGAGGAAGGTGCCCAGGTTCAGCAGGCCAGCCACGTAGGGCTGGTACCCGTCGGTCGAACGAAGCAGATGAAGGTTCTGACCATTCCTTGCCACTGCCCCAGCGTAGGCCAGCGCTGACGGCGAGTCCAGAAAGAGGAATGGCTGGGAGCGGTCCTTCGGATCGTTCGACGTAATCCGCGTCCACGCGGCCTTGCCTGTCCTGGTCCAGGTGAACGGATCGATGCGGATCACCTGGGAGGTCACGGGCTTTCCGCGTCCCTTGGCGGTGATGACCCCGGCATAACCGCCGCCGGCGACGTCGAGCGACGAGGTGAAGCTGGACGAGCCGTCAGGCCCGGACCAGCTGCCCGAGCTTGTCACGTGATAGCTCAAGCCCGGATCGGTGACGACCGCCCAGAAGCGATCGAGCACGCCCTTGGCCGGATCGACGCTGGCCAGCGCCGCGCCCGCCGGAGCGGACGGCAGGTTCTTCGAGGAGCCGATCTGTTGGAGGAGCTGTGATCCCACGAGCGCCCCGGCGACGACGATGATGGCCAGGCCGCCGCCGGCGAGGATGCGCGTGCGCCTTCCGCCACCGCCCTTGCCGTCATCCGGCTTGACCGGTGGCGGTGTCTGGCCGGTCGGCATGTCTGCGTAGCGCTCCGAAAACGAGCGTTCCGGCTCGTCCGGGCGTGGTGTTGCAATCATCGATTGCGCTCCCCGGATGCACCGACGAACCGAAGGCCAAGCTCGGCCCATTGGCCCGGATCCGGTGGCGACGGGGCCTCGAGCATCAGGTCCGAGCCGGACTGCGTCTTGGGAAAGGCCATGACCTCGCGAATGTTGTCCTGGTGGGCAAGCAGGGCAGCCCAGCGGTCGATGCCTATGGCAATACCGCCATGTGGCGGCGCCCCGTACTCGAACGCCCTCATCAGCGCCCCGAATTTCTCCTGCATCGCCTCCAGGGAATGGCCCTGGAGCGCAAAGCTCTGCTCGAGGAGGTCCCGCCGGTGGATCCGAACGGAGCCGCCGCCCAGCTCCCAGCCGTTGAGCACGAGGTCGTATTGCATGGCTCGGGCGCGGCCGGCGGGATCGTCGGGCGACGGCCGCATCGAGTCACCGGAGAGCGTCGCGAGCAGTGGCTCGTCCTCGGGCAGCACGCCGCTGAACGGGTTATGGGTGGCGTCCCAGCGCCCGAGTTCGGCGTCCCATTGATACATCGGGAATCGATGCACCCAGCAGTAGGCGAGAACGTTGGGGTCGGCCAGCTGCAGCCGTGTCGCGAGCTCCGTTCGGAGGTGACCCAGGACGTCGAGTGCGATGGGCGGGGTATCGGCGACCATCAGCACGAGATCGCCGGCCTCGGCGCCCGAGACGGACGCGATCGCCCCGATGCTCTCCTCGCCCAGGAATTTGGCAATCGGCGAACTCGGCGTGCCGCTCGAATTGACCGCGACGTGAGCCAGGCCTTTCGCCCCGAACCGGCGTGCTTGATCGACGAGCTCGTCGATCCTGGACCTCGTGGCGTCGGCCATTCGGGGAGCGACGACAGCCATGACGCGACCGCCGGCAGCAAGCGCGTCGTCGAACACCCGGAAGCCTGATGCGGCTGATCCGCCGCTCCGCTCGAGTGCCGGGCCCAGGTCGATCAGCTCCATACCGAACCGGACGTCCGGCTTGTCCGTTCCGAAGCGCTCCATCGCCTCCGCGTACGTGAAGCGCGGGAACGGCGCCGCCTGGAGGGGGCGATCCGGCACGGCAGCCGCTGACACCTCGATTGCCATCTGCTCCACGAAGGCCATGACGGCTGCCTCATCGACGAAGCTCATCTCGAGATCGAGCTGCGTGAACTCGGGCTGACGGTCACCGCGCAGGTCCTCGTCCCGGAAGCAACGCGCGATCTGGAAGTAACGGTCCATCCCCGCGACCATCAACAGCTGCTTGAGCTGTTGCGGGCTCTGGGGCAGGGCATACACCGAGCCCGGCTGGAGTCGTGATGGCACGATGAAGTCACGCGCTCCCTCGGGCGTCGACTTGATCAGGTCGGGCGTCTCGACCTCGACGAATGCATGAGCGTGATGAACCTCGCGAATGGCCTGGACGAGCCGGCCTCGCAGCAGAAGGCGCTGCTGCATCGGCTCCCGCCGGAGGTCGAGGTAGCGGTACTTGAGCCGCAGGCTCTCGTCGATTGGGGCGTCGGGTTCATTGATGTAGAAGGGCGGCGTCTTCGACTCGGACAGGATCTGGAGGTCGGTCGTCCGAAGCTCGATCGCGCCCGTCGCCAGGCGGTCGTTTTCGGTCCCAGGCAGGCGCGCTGCCACCGTCCCTTCGGCAGTCACAACGAACTCCGGCCGCGTCCTGGAGGCGACCTTGTGGGCGCGTGGGGCTTCGTCTTCATTGACGACCACCTGGGTGATGCCATACCGGTCTCGCAGGTCGAGGAAGACCAAATGACCGTGGTCGCGCCGCCGGTGGACCCATCCCGCGAGCCTGGCGCTCGCCCCGGCGTCGGTGGCGCGAAGTTGCCCGCACGTGTGCGTGCGATACGGCGTGGCCACGCTGGCCGTAGCCCCGGGCGCCTGAAGCGCGCGGTCGATTGGCGGCGAATCGGTCATCGGCAGCTATCGTAGAGGAAGCCTGTCGCTTCCCGGCGCCCCGCGGGGGGTCCGGTCGTCACCCCTTCACCTGAGGAGAAGGTCATGCTCCCGGATCGGCGCGTCCACACCACATTGCCCGTCTCCGACCTGGACCGGACACGACGGTTCTACGAAAACACGCTCGGTTTCAAGCCAATCGAGGGGAATCCCGCGGCCATCCTCTATCGCGCCGGCGAGGGAACGGTGTTCGCCATCACCCGCAGCTCCGGCAAGGCGGCGGGCACGCACACGCAGATGGGGTTCACAGTCCAGGACATCGCCGGGGAGGTGGCCGACCTCAAGGGTCGCGGGGTCGTATTCGAGGAGTACGACACTCCGGGCCTCAAGACGGTGGACAGCGTGGCCGCGACGGGCGCGGGGCACGCCGCCTGGTTCAAGGATCCCGAAGGCAACCTCCTCGGTCTGATCCAGTTCGACTGAGCCCGTCAGCCGTGATGGTGGCTCGCGTCCGCCCGTCGTAGCTCGCGCGCGACATCGGCCAGCGGGAGGGGCCGCTGCGTGCCGGCCTGCAGGTCCTTGAGCTGAACCTGTCCGGCGGCCAGCTCGTCGCCCAGGATCACGGCAAAGTGGGCACCGTCACGCGCCGCGCTTTCGAGCTGGCGGCCAAGTTTGCGAGCCGACAGGTCGGCACGCACCACCAGACCCTCCCCGCGGAGATCGGTGGCCACGCGCAGGCGCTCGGCCGTGGCCGCGGGCTCGGCACCGACGATGACAGCCAGGGGGCTGGCGCCCTCCTCCTCCGAGGCCGAGTCGCCAAGGGCAAGGATCACGCGATCCAATCCGAGCGCAAACCCGATGCCCGGCGTGGGCCTGCCACCGAGGAGCTCGATCAACCCGTCGTACCGACCGCCGCCGCCAAGCGCCTGCTGCTGCCCTTCGGCGCCCGCTCGATAGAACTCGAATGCCGTCCGTGTGTAGTAGTCGAGCCCTCGCACGAGCGCAGGCTCGACGCGATACCCGACCCCGAGGGCGTCGAGGTGTCCCAGAACGGCAGCAAAGTGCTCGGCGCAGGCCGGGCAGAGGCGATCGGTAATCCGGGGGGCTCGAGCCTGGAGGACTGCGAGCGCGGGGTCCTTGGAGTCGAGCAGGCGCAGCGGGTTGGACTCCAGACGGCGCCGCTCGACCTCGGGCATCCCGGCGATGTGCTCTCGGAAGTAGGCCTTGAGTTCCGCGACATAGGCCGGCCGGCAGACTGCGTCCCCGATGGAGTTGATCAGCAGGAGAGCGTCGTCGAGGCCTGCCTCGCGATAGAAGCGCGCCCCCAGCTCGATGAGCTCCGCATCGACGGCCGGTCCAGGGTCTCCGATGGCCTCGACGTCCCACTGCCAGAACTGGCGGTAGCGCCCCGCCTGCGGCCGGTCGTAGCGGAACATCGGCCCGGTCAGCCACACCTTCACGGGCTGCGGCCAGCTCTGCATCCCGTGTTGAACGTACGCGCGGGCAATCCCGGCGGTAGCCTCGGGCCGCAAAGCCCACGCCTCGCCCTCGTCGGATCGAGGTGCCAGCCGGAACAGCTCCTTCTCGATCACGTCGGTGACCTCGCCGATCCCTCGCTCGAAGACCGCGACCTGTTCGAACAGCGGCGTCTCGATCTGGCGATATCCATACCGACGGCCCAGATCGCGCCCGATCGACTCGAGCTTCGTGAAGGCGGCTCGCTCCGCGGGCAGCAGGTCGCGCGTGCCCCGTGGGGCGCGGAAGGTGGGCATCGGCCGAAAGTCTACCGAGTGGCTCCGAGCCGCAAACGAGAGCTAGCCGAGGTCGCGCTGGACCGAGATCACGTCCTTGAGCTGCTCGATTCGGCCCATCACGCGGGCAAGCTGCGAGACGGAAGCCACCTGCAGCGTCGCGGTCACGACGGCGGTGTGGTCGGGCGACACCGCGACAGTCGCGGCGACGATGTTGACCCGGTTCTCCGCCACGACCTGCGTGATGTCGGATAGCAGGCCGGTCCGGTCGTACGCCTCCACCCGGATCGCGATGGGATAGGAGTCGGCGGGCGCCGCCTCCCACTCGACTTCGATCAGACGACTGACCTCACGTTCGTTGATGACCGTCGGACAGGATTGGAGGTGGACGGTCACCCCCTTGCCACGCGTGATGAATCCCGTGATCGGATCGCCCGGGATCGGGTGACAGCAGCGCGCGAAGCGGACGAGCAGATCGCCGACGCCCTTCACGCGGACGCCGCCCGTCCGAGCTGGCAGCGTCGGCGGCGCAACAGCCGGCAGGGCAAGCTCCGCGTCGTCGGCCACTCCCAGGCGGGTGACGACCTGCTGGGCGCTCAGCGCGCCATAGCCGACCGCCGCATAGAAGTCCTCGAGCCCATCGTAGTTGTACGACCTGGCGATCTCGGCCAGGCGTTCGAGGCCGACGGCCTGGATCGACTTGCGCGCCAGGCGCCGGAGCTCGCGTTCGAGCGATTCACGCCCGTGGACGATGTTCTCGTCGCGGTCCTTGCGCTTGAACCACTGGCGGATCTTCTCCCGCGCGTGGCCGGTCCGGACGACGTTCAGCCAGTCACGCGACGGCCCATGTTCGCCCTTGGTCGTGACGATCTCCACGATGTCACCGTTCTTCAGTCGGTAGTCGAGCGGCACCAGCCGGTTGTTGATCTTGGCGCCGATCGTCCGATGGCCGACGTCTGTGTGAATGCGGTACGCGAAATCGAGCGGGGTCGCACCCGCCGGCAGGTCCTTGACGTCGCCCCGCGGGGTGAACACGAAGACCTGGTCCTGGAAGATGTCGAGCTTGATGCCCTCGACGAACTCGGTCGCGTCGGACACGTCCCGCTGCCAGTCCATGAGCTGCCGCAGCCAGGCGAGCTTCGCGTCGTACTCTCGATCGGACTTCGAACCGTCCTTGTAGCGCCAGTGCGCGGCGATGCCGACCTCGCTCACCTGATGCATCTGGTGGGTGCGGATCTGGATCTCGAGCGGCTTGCCATCGAGTGCGATGACGGCCGTGTGCAGGCTCTGGTAGAGGTTGTTCTTGGGAACGGCGATGTAGTCGTCGAACTGGCCCGGGATCGGGCGCCACAGGGAGTGCACCACACCAAGGGCCGCGTAGCAGTCCTTCAGTTCGTCGACGAGGACCCGGATCGCATAGACGTCGTAGATCTCGCCGAATTCGGCGCTCTTGCGCTGCATCTTCTTGGCGATCGAGGCGAGGTGCTTCGGGCGCCCGGACAACTCGGCGGTGACACCGGCTTTCTTGAGCTCCGTCCGGAGGGCGTCGATGGCCCGGTCGATGTAGGTCTCGCGACCCTTGCGACGCGTGTCGAGCAACCGCGCCAGCTCGTGGAAGCGCTCGGGTTCCAGCACCTTGAAGGCCAGGTCCTCGAGCTCCCATTTGATCTGCCATATTCCCAGCCGCTCCGCCAGCGGCGCGTAGATCTCCATCGTCTGCCGCGCGATCCGGAGTTGCTTGTCCGTGGGCAGGGCGGCGAGCGTGCGCATGTTGTGGAGCCGGTCCGCGAGCTTGATCAGGACGACCCGGATGTCCTCGGCCATCGCCAGGAACATCTTCCGGATGTTCTCGGCCTGCTGTTGTTCGTGTGTGTGCGTGCTGAACCTGGACAACTTGGTCACGCCGTCCACAAGATGGGCCACCTCGGGGCCGAAGCGGTCTTCCAGGTCCGACAGGCTGTATTCCGTGTCTTCCGGCACGTCGTGCAGCAGGGCGGCCTCGACCGCGGTCGGATCGATGCCCAGCTCGGCGAGGATCTGCGCCGACGCGATCGGGTGGGTGACGTACGGCTCGCCGGACGCCCGCTTCTGGCCCTCGTGGGCTTCTACCGCGAAGTCGAAGGCGCGATCAACGTCCTTGAGGTCGGCCGACGGGTGATGGCTCGAAATCGCTTCCTCGAGATGGCGTCGCAGCGCTTCCAGGCTGCCCGCGCCGGTCTCAGAGCGCCTGACGGGCGCCAGCTTCCGCCGCGCGGCCGCGCGGGCCGCAGTGGGGCGCTCAGTTTGTTGACGCTGCAATGACATCCTCAGGCAAGCATAGCAGCGGCCAAACGGGGCCCTCAGCGATCGAGGTGGGGGGTCTTCAGCCCAGCGAACGGAGATCGATCGTCGCGATCACGTCGAGTCCCCCGGCGGTGATCTCAAACGAGCGCAGCTTCAGCGGCAGTCCGGCCGTGGGTCGAAGCAGAGCGATCGATGATCCCGCGCCGGTGCCAGGAACCAGATCGAGGCCTCCCTGGCTGTCCATCGAGAGGCGGCCGGCGATGGTCTGGCTCCCCAGCGTGAGGCTGATGCGATCAGGGGGCGAAAGCACGACCTGGCTGGGTGCCGCGCCGAGCGAGGCCTGACCCACGGACGACGCCACGGCCCGAACGTCTGCGGGCGAGAGGCGGATGTCGAGGCGGGCCGAGACACGAGCCCCGGACACGGTGACCTCCGACGCCTGAAACGTCCAGCCTCCCGGCTGCTGGTAATGGACGTCCGTGAGGGTTCCGTCGATGCTCGCAAATGTGCGATCGAGCAGACCGATGTCGCGCAGCGTGACATCCACCGCCGCCATCTGCAGCTCGTGGAAGGTCGCGTTGGTCGAATGGATCGCAAGGGCGTCGGCGTGCAGGGACAGGGCCTGTGCCGGGGACGCTTCGATGCGTACCGACGTGTTCGTCCCGTTGAAGCCCGCCTCGGAGACGCTCGCCGTGGCGGCCGCATCGAGCGCGGTCGGGAGCACGAACCACGCCGTGACGCCCATGACGAGCGAGAGAACGATCAGCCCGAGGCAGCCGCGCACCTCAGGGACCGAAACCGAGATCTGCAAGCGCCGTCAGCGCGGCGCCACGTTCGTCCCATGGCCGCATTTCCGACCCCACGACCATCGAGCGCTCATGACCCATGCCGGCGAGCAGCACCACGTCGCCCGGCCTGGCCCGCTCCAGCGCCGTCCGGATCGCCTGTGCCCGATCCGGAATCAGGAGCAAGTCGCGTCCCCGTCGCTTGCCGGCGGCCTCGGCTCCCCCCGCGATGCCCTCGATGATCTGATGCGGGTCCTCGTCGCGGGGGTCGTCGTCGGTCAGTACCACGAGGCGACAGCGCTCGGCGGCCACCCTGCCCATGACCGGTCGCTTGCCTGCGTCCCGCTCGCCGGGGGCCCCAAGCACCGCGATGAGCTCACCGCCTCGGGCTGCCGCGAGCGGCGCCAGATCGTCCAGCACGGTTGCAAGAGCCGTGGGCGCGTGCGCGAAGTCGATGATCACCCCAAACGGCTGACCGGCATCGACGCGCTCCATTCGGCCGGGCACGCCACCGAAATCGCGCAGCCCCTGGAGGACCGCTTCGTGGTCGAGGGCGAGGGCCTCGCCCAGGGCAACGACGGCCAGAGCGTTGTGAGCGTTAAAACGACCCGACATGTGAATGGCAAGCGACGCGGACCAGCCGCCGATGGCGATCTCCATCGTCAGGCCGTCGGGCCCCTCCCCCACTCTCGTCGCCCGCACGTCGGCCGTCGGATCCGTGCCGTAGGTGATGAGCCGGGCACCCGCTTCGCGAGTCACCTCCTCGAACAGCGCTGACGCCGCATCGTCTCGGTTGACGATCCCGACGCGAGGCCACGGCTTCCCCGGCCCGCGCGTGGCGAGCCGCTCGAAGAGGCTCAGCTTCGCCGCCCGGTAGGCGTCCATCGTCCGGTGCAGCTCCAGGTGCTCCGGGGACAGGTTGGTCAGGATCGCCACGTCGTACGCAATCCCGGCGACACGCTCGAGGGTCAGTCCGTGCGAGGTGGTTTCTACAACGGCGAGTCGATCGCCCGCCTCCACCATGGCGCGAAGGGTTGCCTGCAGCTCGAGCGGGCCGGGCGTAGTCATGTGAGCCAGATTCGGAGCGCGGAGGGCACCGATCTTGGTCTCGACCGTCCCCGTCAGGCCCGAGGGCAGGCCGGCGGCCTCGAGGGCAGCCACGGCCATGAAGGCCGTCGTGGTCTTGCCGTCGGTCCCGGTCACTCCGACCACCCCGAGCTCGTGCGAGGGGTCGCCGTACCACCAGCAGGCGGCTTCCGCGAGCGCCGAGCGGCCGCGTGCCACGATGACCTGGGGCAGCCCTTTCTCGTCGACCGGCCGCTCGACCAGCGCCGCGCGAGCTCCGGCAGCGGCAGCTTCGGCGAGGTAGTCGTGGCCGTCGACGCGGTCGCCCGGGACCGCCACGAACAGGCTTCCCGGCAGGACGCGGCGGGAATCCTCGCTGACAGACGTGATCTCGAGTTCGGCCAAAGCCGCTCCCCCGATGGCACGGCCGCCTTCGCGCGTCCCTTGCAGCAGTCCGGCATGCTCCAGGCGGGAGATCAAGCCCTCCAGAGGCTTCGGTTGAGAGGGCTCAGCCGCGGCCAGTAGGTCCGTCAGGCGGCTCGATTCGGTCATCGGTCGATGGAGTCCGTCATCGGCCGAGGGCTCCGGCAAGCCGACCGGTCAGGCGGCCCGCGACATAGCGAATCGAGCGCATGGTCCGCTCATGGGCACCGGCGAGCTCGACCCAATGAGCGCCGAACGACTCCTTGAACTGGAGCATTCCGTACGCCGGCTCGCCCTTACGCGGCTTCCGACGAGCACCGGGCACGTCGACGCCACCGAGGTCCATGGTCCGCCGACCCTCGCGCACGGCGAGCTGGATGCCCCGCCATACCAGGAGCCTGATCGCACCCGGGAACTCGCGTCGCTTGTCGGCCCGATCGCCGGACAGGGCGTACGTCAGCCGGTCGCCATGTCGATAGAACGTCGCCCCCGCAACCGGTTCGCCTTCGTCGGTCTCGACGAGCAGGTAGATCGTCTGGCCCGCGCGCAGGCTGCGGGTCGTCCAGTCCAGGAAGGCAGCTTGCGGCGCAAGCTGGAAGCCGATCCGCCCCGCCGTCGCTGCCAGCATCGAGTAGCACGTCGTGAGGTTGGGACTCGGATCTGCGACCTGCTCAGGCGACGCCTGCCGGAATGGTTCCTTAAGGGCATCCGTGGACCTGGAATCGAAGACGACCACGCGCAAGCCCTTGCGCTCTGCCTGGCGAATCAGATTGCGTGTCGTCGCCGCGAACGAGGCGAGTAGCGCGTCCTCGTCGGATGCGGGATCGAGGTCGAGGTCCATTCGGTGGCGCGAGGGCTGGAGCTCCTCGATCGCGCGAAAGCCGTGCGCGACAAGGCGCTCTCGCAGGCCCGACACGGCGGCTGTCTCGCCGTCGACCGAAAGCACGTCGATCCCCTGCTCCGCGAGCCATTCAGCCGCCCCTGCTGCCCTGTCCGCGGTGAGATCGGGATCGTCCGCGGGAATCGGCCCACGGGTTGCGTACGCCCCAGCCCCTCGTATCCATGGCCACCGCCGGCTGATGACGAGCAACGGAAAGTCGTCCTCGAGCACGAGGTGGAATGGGCGCCAGCCTTGCGAGCCGCGGTAGTCCGCCCAGGCTCGCGACTGATAGACGTGGCCATTCGGTGCCTCGACGGCGCGACGGTCCCAGTCGGAGAGCTCCTCTCGCGTGGCGATGTGAATGCCCGGCTCGGTCGCTGACGTCACGACTCATCCACGGCGGGGCCGGGTCGGGAGGGACCAGCCTTCCATCGGGGTATCGCGGTCGGTCCGCGGGAACGCCCGTGGCTAACCGCGGCCAGGAGCGCTTCGCGGATATCGCGTAGGGCGAACAGGACGGGGTCCGCGACGAGGTCGAACGTGCCCGGATGGCGCAGCCGAACACCCCCGAATTTCTCCTTGAAGGCACTGAATCCGCGCCAGTCGGGCGGCGCCGATGTGCCCGGCTCCGACGCGCCCCACAGATCCAGCACGCGGACTCCGTCTGCCGTGAGCGTCTGCATGGCAGAGGCCATCGCCGCGTATGGCGCGTAGGCGTGCTTGAACGCCGGCTCGCGCCGCGAGCCACCGTAGAGGTAGAAGGCTCGATCGCCGCTGCGCGCGACCACCATCCCGGCAATCGGCCTCCCTTCCCGACGCGCCAGAAGCAGGTACCACGATCCGGTCTCGGCCAGGCCGCGCCCGAGCACATCGAGGAACTCGCGGGGACGCGCACGAAAACCCGCACGCTCGGCCGTCAGGCGGTACAAGTCGAAGAATTCGACCATGGCCTCGGGAGCTGCCTCGCGGTCGATGTCCACGCTGACACCTTCTCGCTCCGAGCGACGGACGAGGTTGCGTGTGTCCCTGGGCAGACCGGGCACGATGGCGTCGCGATCCTCCGGGAGTGCGACGACGAGAGTCGAGGCTGCCTGGAGATCGAACCGCGCGCGCCGGAAGCCGACCCGCTTCAGCTGTCGCCCGACATCCGGGCGGCCAGAGGGATCGCCACCCATCTCGGCGCGGGGATCCACCTTTGCCACGATCGCGCGTTCGCGTCGCGCCAGCGATCCGAGTCCCTCTACGAGTGATTCGAGCAGGCGGGGTGCGTCGTCACGCTGGCGGTCCCATACGGGCCCATGAGGGGCGTACAAAACCTGGCGGCCGAACGCGCTGGGACGGGCGAGGACCTGGACCGCGCCGGCTACTCCCCCGTCGGGGTCCTCGACGACGAGGCGGATGGGGCTCTCACCGCCCTCGCGCGAGGCGTCACCCCAGGCCCACGACTGGAGCGGGTCGGCTGCGGGCGACCGAACGAGGAAGTCCTGCCAGGCACCCTTATCGGCCTCGGTCGCCGGGCGCACCGGGAAGTCGCTGCCGTCGCTACCGGATGGATGCCGCGCTGGCCTGGTCACGGACGACCAGGCCGGGGCAAGGCGTCCGACATGAGCCGGACGATAGTGGTGAGTTCCGGTATCCGCAAGGCGAGGCTCACGGCGAGATAGACGAGCCCACCGGCACCTCCCGCGACCAGGATCTCGACAATGAGCGCACTCTTCGTCGTTGCGTGGCTGAGGGCTCCGTCGAGGAAGGCCAAGACGCCCGACGCCGCCAGACCCGCAAGCACCGCTCCTATCGCGGACCGGACGCCGGCCTCCATCACATCCATGGGCCGGAATCCGGCCATTCGCCGGTCGAGCACGGCGACCAGGAGCAGGGCCTCCGCCCACGATCCGAGCGCGATGCCGAGGGCG
>Ga0137377_10000254_pt1 | contig 30165 bp, 32 predicted proteins | sample SagtaG_22_FD_104815 | JGI IMG/M metagenome (GOLD analysis project Ga0137377, IMG submission 104815) | Vadose zone soil microbial communities from Sagehorn Ranch, Mendocino, California, USA - Sage2_L_40_16 metaG | ecosystem: Environmental > Terrestrial > Soil > Vadose zone | place: USA... | reverse complement strand
TCACTGAAGCGGAGGCTGACGCGGCCCCAGACGTTGGTGCGGCCGCCGGTGATGCGCAGGCGGCCCATCCAATTGAAAGGTTTGTCGGAAGGCGTGGTGTAAGGCTCTTCGAGATCGTCCACGAACCAGTCGTAGGTATATTCGTTGCAGACGCCAAATTTCATCTGGATGGGGCGGGTCTTGCGAACGATCTCCGGCGCGAGGTTGCGGTATTTGAGTTCAAAGCGCGGCTTGTGTTCGGAGAAATTCTTATCGGACTGAGGCCGACCGGCCTCGAGAAGCGCGACCTTCAGACCGGCTTCCGCGAGGCGCTTCGAGGCCCAGCCTCCGGAGGCCCCCGAACCGACAACGATGACATCGTATGTCTCTTTTTTTTGATCGGCCATACGATTCAAAACGAAAGCGGATGCTAACAACTGAACGGGAGGGGGTCAATTGAGGAAAAATAAATGGATACCGGGAATGTTGTGAACGATTGCTGGTGAGTGATACCATCGCCCCGGAAATCAGATCGTTGCGAGATTTCAGTGAATGAAACGAAGATATTGCCGGTGATCCATGGTGGAGCTGCGAAGAGCGGCCGGCTGACGCGGCGGGAGATGGTGCAGCGGCTGCTGGCGGGCGTTGGCGCAGGCGCAACATGGCCGCTGGTGGCGGCTGGGCATCCCATTCATAAACACCTGGCGAATGGTGCGATTTTTGAGGAAGCGGAAAAGCTCGGGGCAGCGGATTGGAAACCGCTCTTTCTGCGTGCCGAACAGAATGAAGCCCTAGTCGCGCTCTCGGAAAGCATCGTCCCGGGGTCAATCAAGGCGCAAGTGAATCGCTTCATTGATCTGCTGCTAAGCGTGGACACGACCGAACACCGACAAAAATTTGCGGAGTCTCTTGAAGCGTTTGATGCGGAAGCGCGGAAGCGATTCGTAAAAAGATTCGCGGTACTTGATGAGAGTCAACGGAACACGTTGCTGAACGAGGCTTGCGTGCGGCCGGCAAACGCCGGGCCCGTAGAAAGTGACTCTTCCGCGGAAGATGGTTCTTCGGTTGGAGCCGCAGGGAAAAATCAACGGGTCCTGTACGACCATTTCGAGAACCTCAAAGGGTGGATCAGCGGGGCGTATTATTCAACGGAAGCGGGGATGCGAGAACTGGGCTGGAACGGAGAATATGTATTCGAAAGTTTTCCGGGCTGCGAACATCCGGACGGGCACGACCGAGAGAATCGATGAGCGCATTTCCCAATCGCAGAGAATTCCTTCGCGCCACGGCCCTTACGGGCGCCGGTCTCTCGCTTTCGCAGCGCTTGCTCGCGGCAACGAGCAAATCAATCCTCGTGTTCACGAAATCCTCGGGGTTTGAGCACGAGGTCGTCAAGAGAATCGGCGGGAAGCCAAGTATTGTGGATGACACGGTGAACGAGTTGGGGAACAAGCACGGATACAAAGTCAGCGTGACGAAGGATGGGCGCATTTTCGAGTCGACGGAATTTCATTCCTATACCGCGGCGGTGTTCTTTACGACGGGCGATCTGACGACGTTGGGCACCGACGGAAAGCCCCCCATGACGCCTCAAGGCAAGCAGGCACTGCTGAACGCGGTGAAGGGAGGAATGGGCTTTGTTGGAGTGCACGCGGCAAGCGACACGTTTCATACACTGCCGGATCCCGAAGACCGTTCGAATCGCTACGTTGCGCACGGGGAGCAGTCGGACCCCTATTTGCGGATGCTTGGCGGAGAGTTCATTACCCACGGATCGGAGCCGAGGCTGCAGACAGCAAACCTGATTGTGAACGACCCGAAATTTCCGGGGCTGGAGGGCGTGACGTCTCCTGTGAGTTTCAAGGAAGAATGGTATTCGCTGAAGGATTTCGCACCCGGTTTGCATGTGATTCTCACTTTAGACACGCAAGGCATGAAGGGAGAATGCTATCAACGGGCGCCGTATCCGGTAACGTGGGCGCGGCACCATGGTAGGGGAAGAGTTTTCTACACGGCCATGGGCGACCGGCCGGAGAATTGGAAAGATGAGTTTTTCTTGAAAGTCCTCGACGGAGGCATCCGTTGGGCTGCCAGCGAGGCCGAGGCCAAGCTGGATGTCAATCTAAAGGAAGCCGCACCAGGTTACGCCGATATTCCTCCAAAATCTCCCGCGGCAAAATAGACTGTTCGAAGCACACTCCCCCGCACAGTCGGATACCGGACAGTCGTATGAAAACACTGGACTCGTGAACGGTTCGTGCACAGTCGTACTAAGATTCAAACTTGTCTATGGCCACAAGGATAGCCAAAATCGCAATCCACAATCAAAACCCAGCGACCAGGAGAGTCGGTTCCGAGTGCGATGACTTAGACGCACAGCAATTGTTCAGTTATTGAACCATCGAAATACTTCTGCGGTTCATAGTCGAGCACGCATCCGCCGGACCAAATATCTGTGCGGTGATCAACTGATTCGCCGTTCGGTCGTTCCGACCTACATGGATGCCGACCTATGAAAGATAATGCAAGCAAAGTTTAAGAATAAAGTTGTCCTTCGAGACATTTTTCATGCTTCTTCTGAAACGAAGCTGATTGTTGATGATCTGTTGAAGGCAGCGCGGGACTCTCCTAGGATGACTTCGCAGCTCTGAGCGATCCCCACATGATCGCCAAGGGCGCGAAAGCGACCAGGAGCCAGCTAAAAACAAGATGGGGGTTGGGCACGAACGCGGCTAGGAACGTAAGGATCAGGCAAATGGCGACAACACAGGGGACGACGAACGTCCAGATCATGAGAGCGACGAAGAGCGTTTTCACGGGTGACCCCTTTCAACAGCTTGAGCTCCCTTTCGAAACCGTTAGTCTCGAGTCTCAGCGGACGGGCGCAATCTCGAGCTGGTCTCCAACCTGAGTTCCCGAGCGAAAAATGGTGTGCGTCGGAAGCTCCAACACACTCGAGGCCTTCAAGGAGACCTTGGAGATCCGAAACGGCCGTACATGTTCTTCGATGTGCACGACCTCCTTTTCCTTGCCAAGGAAAATCAGGTCAATCGGGAAGAGCATCCCAATCGTATGCACGCCACTGGACGGCACGATCCAAAGTCCTCGACCGAGCTGCGCCCACCGCTTGGTCTTTCCGAGCAGACCGACGAGACGAAGCAGATAGCTGTCCGCAATGGTCGCCTCAGTGGCCAAAAACGTTTCACGCGTTTTGTTATACACGTATAGTGGACGACTTTGACCGTCATGAGACATTGCGCTACCCACCCTCATCCAGTTTGGACGAGAGATAAACTCTCCTTCTTACCGCGCAGAGCCCTACTCGGCACTCTTGCGCCTGCGCCGGTATACGATGATAAAGGCAACCACAACCGCCAGTGCACCTGCCACGACGCGAATCAACGTTACGTTATCCATTTTCGTTCTCCTTTTTTAATGCTCCGCCTCACGTCTTCGGTGAGATCGCGGTAGCTGCGATTACTTCTGCAGAGCCGGCATCAACTGCCGGAGCAGCGTAATTACAGCGGGGCCCAAGATAACCACCATCAAAGCCGGAAAAATAAAGAAGACAAGCGGAGGAACCATTTTTACAGTTGTCTTTGCGCTCGCTTCTTCAGCGCGCTGCCGCCGTTTTACTCGCAAGTCATCCGAGTAGACACGGAGAGACTGAGCAACACTGGTGCCAAAACGCTCTGTCTGGATCAACATCGCTACCAGCGACTTGATATCTTCGAGACCCGTACGCCTCGCGAGTTCGCGCAGCGCATCGATGCGGCCTTTCCCGATACGCATCTCCAGATTGACCAGTTGCAGCTCGTCACTCAGCTCGCGATGAGTCACTCGCATCTCTTGGGCCACCTTCATCAGCGCTTGATCCAAGCCGAGGCCCGCTTCTACGCAGATCACCAGAAGGTCCAGACAGTCGGGAAGGGCACGGCGCAACCGATGCTGGCGAGCGTGAACTCTCCAAACAAGCCAAGCTTCGGGAACGAGGTAACCCACAATCGCAGCAAGCACGGGAAGCATATACGGGTTCAGGCGATAGAAGCCGGTGGTAAAAACCAGGATAAGAAGCGCGACAGGTACGGCTAACTTTAGCCCGCGCATCGCCAGCACGGCTTGCTGGCTGCGATAACCCGCCCGAACCATCAATAACTGTCCACGGGGCTTCATCGCCGGATTGCCGGGTATGAGCTTGCCAAGCCTCGCCAGCGTGTCACGCACGCGTTCCTTCTGCCTGTCCGCGAACCGCGCTTCGTATGCGGGCGCCGATGCATTCGCCAGGCGAGAAAGACGTTGGCCAATTCCCAGTTCATTCGGCGCGAAGGCGTAGAATAGCGCCGTCAAGATGGCAACCGTGCCCAGAAAAGTCGCCGCGGTAATGCCCCAGACCATCTTATTGCCTCCCTTTGCTACACTTCGATGTGAATAATCTTCCAAAGAAGCGCTGAACCGATCACCTGCATGATCGCCGCATATGCCAGAATCATGGGACCCTTTGGGTCGTCAAACAGAACGCGTATATAGGTAGGGTTCAATACGCTCAACACACAGAGCATGAAAATGGGTAGTGCGATAAGGATCCCGGCAGTCAACCGGCCCTGGGCCGTGCGAACCCGGACTTCGCGGTAGATGCGAAAGCGATCCCGAACCACACGGGCGAGCCCATCCAGGATTTCGGCAAGGTTGCCGCCCGTCTCCTTTTGGACAAGCAGAGCAGTGACGAAAAATCGCACGTCAACGATGGGAACCCGCTCGGTCAGGTTGAGTAGCGCGTCGCGAACTGGCAGGCCGAAATTCTGTTCTTCAAATGTGGCCCGGAATTCGCCACCGATCGGCTCGGCGGACTCTTTGGCGATCATCTCCAGGCCCGTGGTGAACGCGTGACCGGCGCGCACAGCGCGTCCCAACAGGTCCAGTGCTTCCGGAAAATGCTCCTCAAATTGCCGCAGGCGCCGCCGGCGTTTCCAGGCCATAAAGGCGAAAGGAATGCCCGTCAGGACCAGACCCCAGGCAAATTGAATCCAGAATTGAGGGAAAAAACGACCCGAAAGCAGGTACGCACCCATCCCTAGAACTGCGCTCAATAGGACCAGCTTCCCAGCCTTCATCTTGAGTCCTGCTTGGGAGATGTACTCTTGAAGCCGGACGGACCACGACCATTGCATCATCAGCCGGTGAAGCAGGGGAACACTGCTCAACATCTCATCCCGCACCAACTTCAACCCGAGAGAGACGTCCCCCCGTCGTTCTGCCTTTCGCACTGACTCCATTCGCCGGCGGACGACTTCCTGACTGGTGTCCGTGCTCGCGATCATCCAGACGGCCAGCAGAAGCAGCGTGGCCGTCAAAAAAGTGAGGATGAAAATCAAAATCCCCATAAGTGATCCCCTCTGAGCACCGCCAATGAAATCGGCACGTCCATACTCCTAATGAAACCGCGGACCTTCAAACATGGAAGACGGAAGCTGAATGCCGGTAACCAGCAGCTTCTCCGCGAATTTCGGGCGGACGCCAGTGGCCATGAATTCGCCGATCACTTCGCCATTCTCGCGAATTCCACGTTTGCGGAATACGAAGATGTCCTGCATTGTGACGACCTCGCCTTCCATCCCGGTAATTTCAGCCAGACTGACGACCTTGCGTGTACCGTCGCTTAGACGGCTTACTTGGACAACCACGTCGATGGCTGACGAAATCTGCCTTCGGATGGCGCTCTCCGGAAGGTTCAAACTAGCCATGGCCACCATGGTCTCTAAGCGGGCTAGAGCGTCGCGAGGAGTGTTCGCGTGGATGGTCGTCAGTGAGCCGTCGTGACCCGTGTTCATGGCTTGTAGCATGTCCAGGGCTTCCTCGCTGCGGACTTCGCCGACGATAATGCGGTCTGGGCGCATGCGAAGAGAGTTGATGACCAACTGCCGCTGGTGAATTGCGCCCTTGCCCTCGATGTTGGGGGGCCGAGTTTCCAAACGGACGACGTGTTCTTGGTGCAATTGCAGTTCGGCCGCGTCTTCGATCGTTACGATGCGTTCCCGATTGGAAATGAAAGATGAAAGGACATTCAGAAAGGTGGTCTTGCCGGCTCCGGTACCACCTGAGATCAGAACATTCAGGCGCGCTTTCACACAACCGCGCATCAAGTCCAGCATGGCAAGCGTCAGGCTGTTGTTGTTGAGCAAGTCGTCCGCGGTCAGCGGATCACGGCCGAACCTGCGTATCGAAAGGCAAGGACCATCGACGGCCAGGGGAGGTATGATGGCATTCACACGCGAACCGTCTGCGAGCCGGGCGTCGACCATCGGTGAAGATTCGTCGACTCTGCGCCCGATCGCGGAGACGATGCGGTCAATGATGCCCATCAAATGGACATCGTCCCGAAACTGAACAGAGGTCGCTTCGAGCATACCTTTGCGCTCGATGTACACATGTTTGTAGGTGTTGACGAGGATGTCTGAAACGGTAGGGTCTGCGAGAAGAGGCTCGAGGGGACCCAGGCCAAACACTTCGTCGAGCACTTCCTGCGCAAGGCGCTCCCTCTCCTGCAAGTTCATTGGGGCGGATTCCCCGACCACGAGGGCTTCGAGAATCTGACTGACCTCGCGACGGACATCCTCCCTGTTCACCTCGTTCAGCCGGTCGAGGTTCAACTTCTGGATAAGCTTGCGGTGGATCGCGGCTTTTACTCCGCCGAAGTCTGTGCGCGCAGCAGCCGTACTGGGTAGCATCTTCTAAGTCACCTCTTCCCGGAAAATGAGAAGAGCCCGCCTAGCGAGCCTTTTTTGGCGGTGACGTTTCCGTCGATTCCAGCCAACTGACACGCGATTTGGCGGTAGCGGTTGCTGAGCACGTTGTTGTGATTCTGTTGAATGGGGGTGCCGAGGTTTACCGCTTCGCTGGCTTTCCGGAAATCGTTTGGCAAACACGCAAAAACGGGACGGCTGATGTCCTTCTGAATGCTCTTCAACGCTTCGTCATCGCCTTTGTGCCACCGGTTAATGATGATTCGTGAGCGATCGGGATCAATCCCGAACCCTTTCAGGGCCAGCAACCTGCGCTCCAGTGTCCACAGCGCCGGCACGTTTGCCTCTGCAACCAGCAAGATCATGCGCGCCATCCGCAACACTTGGCTCCACTCCGAGGAGAATTGTGATCCGATGTCTACCAACACCATGTCGAAAGTGCTTTGTGCAACATTTACTAGGCGTTCGAGCGGCGGCACTGCAATGGATTGCCATTCTTCCGGCTGCATGGCCCCGCCGAGAATTTCCAGCTTCGTCTTGTGGTGCGTCAATAGCCCGGAAAAAAAATGCCCATCGAGCCGCTCGAGATTTTCCACTGCATCGCGAACACCGAATTTCGTATGGAGATCCAGCAGGAGGTGGACATTTCCCAGGGGGCGCGCGAAGTCCAAGAGGACAACGCGCTTATGCGTGTAGGTAGAGAGTTGCACCCCGAGATTGACAGCCACCGTTGTGGTCCCGACTCCGCCCTTCGAACCCATCACGACAATCAATTTTTCCAGCGTTGACCGGTCCTTAGTCTCCGACTCCTGTATAAAACGCGACAGAATCTCCTTCAGAGCATCAGGGTTGACCGGCTTAGGTAGGAAATCTTGGACGCCGCTGCGCATAGCTTCGAGCAGGAGTTGATGGCTTGGCGCGGGTGAGGACGAACAGGCAACCAGCTTTACCGATGGACGAATTCGCCGAATTTGCGTGCCAAAACCAAAATAGCCTTCCGGATCGCGTGAGAGATCCAGAAAAACCACATCGGGCAACGACTCCGCTGGGTCTATAATCTTATCCGTGGGAATAGTCCATTGCTTGATGGACTTGACGCATCCTGTTTGCTGCAGACTGGCCATGAGTTGCGCCGAACTGACCGTGTCGCCGCTGGCTATTCCCACTGTTAGCATTGGCCGCTCTTCCTGACCCTCTAGTCTCTTATTTCAGCCGCATCTTTCCTTTTCCGGCCCGCTTCCATTATTTTGGCGTGGACGGTTTAGGTCGCGCGGGAGCAGCAGGTTCCAAAAATGGCGCCGGGAATTCCGGACCGTGGGGCGCTTTGTCCGCGGCCACCGGTTGGACGACCCGGGGAGTCACAACAATGAGAAGCTCGTTTCTCGTCTTGTTCAGCGAACGGCTGCGAAACAGCTTCCCAAGCACGGGGATATCCCCGATTCCTGGAATCTTCGAAAGCTGCTCTGTTACGCGGTTGTCCACCAGACCAGCAATGGCGAAGCTTTGTCCATCGCTCAAGTCCATTTCCGATTCCACGCGACGTGTTGACAACGCCGGAATGACGAACCCCTGCAGGGTTAAAGCCTGGGAGAAATCCAGCGAGCTAACCTCCGGCCTAACCTTCAGGTGGATGCGTCCGTCGGCGGTCAACGTCGGAGTGAAATTCAAGCGCACGCCGAATTCCTTGAATTGAATGGTGATTCCGGCAAACCCCCCGCCAGCGGAGCTTTGCAAGATCGGAAAAGGAAATTCTCCTCCGGCCAGGAAACTGGCTTCTTTGCCGGATTCGGTTAGAACATTTGGCTCAGCCAGGATCTGCAAGAGGTCCTTTGCCTGCAGCGCTTTGATTACGGCTCCCAGGTGAATATTGGGATTAAACAGAAAGATGTTCAGGACGTCGGTGATCGTTTGCTCGGTGGTAAATATCTCGCCCGCAACCGGTTGTGGGCCTTTCACCGGGAAAATGTCTGTGATCTTTGGACTACTTAAACCCCCAAACTGGCCGGTGGTGATGTTACCGATGGTCTTTCCGGCACCGGTGGAGAGTATATTGATGCCCAACTGGCTTAGCGCGGTTCGGTCGACTTCGGCGAATCGCACTTGCAATAGGATTTGCCCTGCCGGAGCCACCGGGATTTGCATCAAGCTGGTGACTTTAGGTGTGGCGCTCTTAACTACCTCAAGGATCTTGTCAGCCACGGCGGCGGACGACACGCGCCCCGATAACATGACAACGTCCCTGGACGTTTCCACCTGTACGGGTTCAGAGGGAAAAACCTCGTGGATCTTCTGACTCAACCCCAGAACATCAATGTCCACGGAAACTTCGAACGCCTGGCTCTGGTCTGACTCGTCCCACAACAGGAGCGAAACTCCCCCGGGCGTCTTTCCGTTCACCACAACTTGGGTCGGGCTTACCACGATAGCTTCGGCAATGTTCGGATCCGCCAGGGATACTCTCTTGATTCGCGTCGGTGAGGAAATCACAATCGACCGCCCCACCAACAAGTGCAAAGTCTGCGGCGTCTCGGATTCCTCCCGTCGACCAGCTTGGGTTGAGGGCGTGGCAGGCGGCACTGCCTGCGTCGCGGGAGAGGGTGTTTGAGAGGTCGCCGGCTGTTGTCCCGCGATGACGGGTGCGCCAACGAACAGAGCAAGCAAAATCCCCAGCACCACGAACTCATTTTGCCGCACGCCATGTTCGAGCATTGGTTTTTCCTGTGACCTGTTCATGGAGTTGGGAAGCTCTTGTTCTCGCGTTTATTCCCCGAAATCACTTCAATTACGTACAGGGGCGGAGGCAACACCGGCGTTTTGGCGGGACCCACGCGCTTGGGCGCTGGCGCCGGGCCGGCAAACAACGCAGCCTCCAGCACCGCTGGCGGATCAACCTTTTTGGAGTCGATCGTGTTACGCAACGCAAGCTGGATTTTGCCTTCGGTGCTGGCCATGGCCAGCTTCGCGGCGTCTGCGGGTGAAACGAGCAAGGTAATCACCGGTACTGTCTGCGGTTTGCCTTCGCGATCCTGCTCAACCTTTTGGCCAGCCGCCAACACACGAACATTTTCCAGGATCGTGCGGGTAATGTTGTCGTCGCCGCCGTGGCTCGTGCCAGGAAGTCTCCCCGTCACGAGAACATCGACCATCGTCCCGGGAATGACGAAACCCGCCACGCCTACAACTTCGTTCACGGCCACGGAAAGAGCGCGCATCCCTTCCGGAATGGTCGCCGGCAAACCTGCACCCGCTTCTTTGGGTGCTAACTTGTTTTCAAGGATGAGCTCGTTGGCGGCGACCGAAGTAATCAAGGCCCTGTTCGCGCAATCTTCGATGCGCGTAAACATCCCGGTAACTGGCTCGTCCGCGGGCCAAGAAATCAGGCGGAGGTTGTTGAAATCGATGCGCGTGCCAAGCTGAAGAGGCACGGCCGCAACCACGATGTGTTGCGTCGCCACCGCTTTAACATTAGTCGCCCGTTGGAATTGGCGATAGACGTAGGTACTGAACAGTAGGCCAACTGCGATGGCCACCGCCAATCCGACGATCATTCGATTCTGGTTCATGACTTCGATCTCCCTCGCGGCACGTGCGACTACGAAGCCGTCTGTCTCATCGGCCTCACAGCGCCCACCGCGCCGCGCAGAAACAAATCAGCGTGGAAACCGCTACGGCCACGCCAAATGGCACCTTCAACAGCACCGGGTTATCTAATGAGATTTTGGGGTTTACACGCAGTCCAAACGAGAAAAAACCCCGGACAAGCACCCACATATTGCGGAGTGTTTCTCCCACTCGTTGGGTTCGCAATATGGCTACAATCGCCATCGAACTCGAAACCAAGAGGCTGCCCACCAAAACGAACAAGAACATCAGCGGACCCAGAACAGCGCCCACCACACCCATCAGCTTCCAATCCCCTGCGCCTAGTCCCCGCAACAAGACAAGCGGCAGTAGGAGAACCAGGGCCAGCCCTGCCCCTTCCAACGAGGTTTTGGCTCCGGGCCAGCCTGCCACCACGATGTGCATGCCGATGCCGAGCAGGAGGGCTGGAACGGTGAGCCAGTTGGGAATCTTGCGTGTGCGAAAATCCACCCAGCCGGCGAGTAGCGTGACACCGAGCGCGAACATCCAGATTGTCAGCTGTGCGTCCATCCTAGATTAGCGTCCCCTCATCAGGATTTATCAATTGTTGTGATACTGACCGGGCCGGCATGCAGATGACTGGAGCCGCACTCTCGATCCCAAACTGCTTAGGTGTTCAAGTTAGCGGCTGCATTACTGAAAGTGTTATTGATAGCTGTCGCGAGACCGCCGATCGAGCCGATTGCCGCCAACGAGAGCAACACCAAGAGCAGCGCATATTCCGTTAGGTCCTGACCTTCCTCTTCTTTCCACAACCTTGCTAGCAGTGACCTCATAATCTTTCCTCCAATCATTAATTTCGACCAACGTCCTTCACATGCACGACAGGCTCAGACCGCCGGAAAGCTGAACTGCCTTCCAGCGGTCTTTGACCTGTCAACTTTTCCGCTGGGCCCCATCGCCCACTTAGGTTTTCACGTTTACTGCAGCGTTGCTGAACGTGCCGTTAATTGCGGTAGCGAGGCCACCGATCGAGCCGACTGCCGCGAGGGAGAGCAGGACCAAAAGCAAAGCGTACTCCGTGAGGTCCTGGCCTTCCTCTTCTTTCCAAAGCCGCACCAGAAGGTTTTTCATGAATTCCCTCTCAAATGAAATGAGGTAGACGGCCTGAAGACTGCCACCGCCTCCTTGGGGTGTAGCAAAGCACCTTCAACGCCATTCAGTTCCTCGGCGAGTTGTCAGCTAAGTGATTCTGACCATTAGAATTGTCGAGTATCCGCCAGTTTTAGCGCTTTCGCCATGAGCGGGCCGATCCAGAAAGCGTTACTCTTTGTTGACGCTCAGGTCGTTCATCCCGTCTGATTTGGTGACACCGTGAGCCAGCGCTGGCTGAATGTTCCAAAGAATGAGTAATAACATCAGAGGAGCCGCCAGCAGGTAAAACCGGTCTCCAGCCAATAAGAGCAGCGCAGGACCGCACAAGCTAATACTGGCGACCGCTGCGATGCGCCCCGCGTCGCTGCTCTTTTCCCCTATTGATCCGGCTAAAGTCCAGCCGAGAGGAAGGATCGTCAGGGTCATGTCCGAAATTACCTGGTGATAGCTCACAAGGAGAGCAGCTAGTAGGGCGAGAGGGAAGCTAGGTGGCCTGGTCGCGGCCCACACCAGTGCGAATGCAGACGACACCAATACGATAGCGTGGGTGGCGAAAGGAGAACCATTCGCAACCATATAGGCAAGTCCTCTCACATTTGGCATGAACTGGGGACGAATTCCGTACTGGTCGCTGTAGACGGGCGAAAACTTCGCGCTCATTTCGACCAACGAATGGGCATAGGAAACAAATCCCCCCCATCCTGTAATCCAGAGAGAGACCGTGATGACCACCACTGCAGAAAGAGCAAAACCGGAGATGAAACGCCAGCGTCTCCAGACCATGAATAAGAGAACAACCGGTAGCGCGTATTGAAATTTGAATAACGTCAGGCCGAGAAGCATCCCGCTTCTGAAATCCCCTCTCCGGTCCACCATAACAGTTGCGGAAATCATTAGCGCCAGCAGAATGATAGAATCCTGGCCTTGAAGCAGGGCAAGTGTTACCGGAAGGAAGCAAGCGAAAATGGCCGCCGGCAGGAACGTCCAAATCTCCAATAGTGAGGAAAGGTATGGTCGCAGCATCCGAAATGATCCTGCAAGTACTGCGAGGTTGACTCCGAAAAACACTGCGTACGCAGTTCGATACCTAAAAACAGACAAGGGTGCATATAGAAGCGACTCGTACGCCAAATGATTGAAGGGCAAACCCCGAACAGCGGGAGTAACCACTTGGTTCTGGAATGCCTCGGTCCGGCCAAAATCGTACAGCTGCGCTCTATGGCCAGTCCGTACCATATAGCCGGCTGTATAGAGCTGACGAAAATCCGCCTGGCCGTTCAGTGCGATCGGGATAATGAGAATTGTGCCACACACCGATAAGAAGAAACTCAAAAAGGCCAAGGCGATGACAAACGGCCGGATGGCTGATTTCCTTAACATCTACGAGGGCTTTTCGCCCCAGACGACGACATTCCAAGCTAGCCAGCGAACCAATGGAACGCGGGCAAGGACGCTATCCAAGTGTCTGAGCGGCATCCACCAACGCAGGTGTTCCGGTCTCTCGCGCAGGACTCTCTTCCAGTAGCGGTCCGCATTGGGGTGTACTCGATCAATCAGGTAGTACTTCACAAACAGAAGGAGCGTGGTAATCCAGAATTCCCGGTGCTGGACATGCTGGAAGTACTTCCCCGCGAGCTTTATGTCGTCAATGGTCAGTGGCGATTCGTCTGGCGTACGTACCCCGGTGGCCATTCTCCGGTAAAGGTTAATCACCGGATTGTAGGCGAGTGGGTCGTAGGAAAAGAACATCCCGCAAGGTTTCAATGCACGACTCATCTGCTCGAACAGCAAGCCGCGATCCTGCACATGATGAATCGTGTTCGCCACATAGATGATGTCGTACTTGGCCCTGGGCAAATTGAGATTCTCTGCGCTGGAGACGATGCCTTGCAGCCCAACGCCATGCCGCCTGCCAAGATTTAGCGCTGTTTCCACCATTTGGGGCGAAATGTCGACGACCGTAACGCGAGCGCCGTGCAGCGCAAAGTAGACGGACGACTCTCCAAGGCCGGCCCCGATGTCCAGAAGGTTCTTTCCGGACAATGAGCCCATGAGACGAAGAATGAACTGGTTTTCGAGGGCGGTAGGAGCCTCGAAACATTCACGAACGAGGACATCCTCGACGCGCGTGCTTTTGGCCCAGGCATCGTGAAATGCCGCTTCTCGGTGTTGAATTAGTGTTTCGCTTGTCATCTGGCTATCGTCCTCTGGGAAAGCATCAGCGCTTGCCAGTAGAAGTAACTGCCTGCTGTCGCGGTGCGGCCGTCACACTTCTCGTTTCAAAGCCCATTCTTTCCTGCACGATGTACAGGGGACGGCGCTTAGACTCTCCGTAGATGCGCCCGACATACTCGCCGATGATTCCAATACAGATGAGCTGTACTCCACCGATGAAGAGCTGAGCGATTATGGCGCTCGACCAGCCCCGAACTAAGCCGGGGACGCCAAGAACCCTGTCGAGCAAGACGATAACAATTCCGCAGATGGCCAGCCCAGACGCGGTAAATCCCGTCCAGGTGGCCAGCCGAAGAGGCAGAATCGAGAAAGAGAAGATGCCATCCAGTGCGAAACGTAACATCTTGAAGAAAGAGAATTTGGTAACGCCTGCCAGCCGCGACGCGCGCCGGTACTCCACCGCGGTCTGCGAGAAGCCGAGCCAGCTCACCATTCCGCGCACAAAGCGGTCGCGCTCCGGCATGGAAAGCAACGCGTCCACCACCCGGCGGTCCATTAGCCGAAAATCGCCGCTGTCGAGAGGAATCCGCGTATCCGAAAGATGACGGATAAAGCGGTAAAAAAGCTTGGCAGTCCAAAGTTTGAAGGCTGTTTCACCATCGCGCTCCGTGCGAACCCCATAAACCACGTCATACCCATCCAGCCACTTCGCGACGAAATCAAGAATGACCTCCGGCGGATCCTGCAGGTCGGCATCGATGATGACGACCGCGTCACCCGAGGCGTGCTCGAGGCCGGCGGTAATCGCGATTTGATGCCCAAAGTTCCTGGAAAACCGGACCACGCGGATGCGCAGGTCATGCGCCTGCAGCTCACGCAACAAGTCAGGCGTGGAATCCTTGCTTCCGTCATCCACGTACACGATTTCGAAATTTAGCGATATTCCTTCAAGAACGGCCACCAGCCGGCGGTTTGTTTCCCGCAACACTCCCTCTTCATTCATGCAGGGAACCACGACAGACAGGAGCACATCGTCCATGTTGGGAATGACCACGGACAGCAGCAGCCGACGCTCGCTGAAGCTTGTGGAACCCGGTTGCATGGGCCATCGCGGTCGGTTCAAGAATTTCTGGCTCATGTTCACTCCTTCTGCCCAACTGCTGCCGACCCCCGCATCGCTTCCGCGGACGTAGTTCCGCTTCGTCTCACGAACAAGACGCTCACGTCATCGGAGTACTCTGCGCGCCAATCCGGGTGATTGCTGAGGACCGCAGCGAGAGCCTCGCTCCGGTCCAGAAGACAGGATTGGATTCGGTAAGCTCGAAGGACAGCAAACGCCGCTGGTTTCAGATTAGCGGCTTCCAAATAGTCGGAAAATGCGCCGCCGGCCTCATAGAGATCCCCGCGACCATCAATAAACACTTTTTGCTCGGGAAGCGCCCAGATCAGATAACCGCCGTAGCCGTAGGTGTTATACATCGGGCCGGGGACAGCATGACTTCGCACGTAGTCGACTGCCCGCACCGGAAATTTCCGGGAAATAATCTCCTGCATGTTCGCGCGCGTCGGGAAGTACCATGCCATGGCCGCGATTACCAGGGCCATAAGAATGGCATTGGCCGCATACTTATCTTTCCGCCGATCATACGGCGGGGCCCAACGCGCCAGGACCATGACGAGAAGTCCAGAGAAAAATGGCACGAAGAGCAGTACGAAACGAAGGTGAAGACACGCCGCCACAGTGCCACCCACGAACAGCGCGAGTTCATCCAGCCTGCAAGTGAAACGCAACGCCATCTGCGCAAGGAAAAATCCGAGCAGCAACGCAAGGAATATTTTCCCGCCCAGCAAGTTAAACGGCATGGGCTGCCATTCGAGCACGTTCGCCAAATTGACAGGCAACGAAGAAGCTACGGTGAACGGGTAGGCGGCAAGCCGCGTGCCATAGGGCGTCAGCGGAATGGCGGCGAGGCAAAGAAGAGAAGCTACTTCGAGACGGACGCGCTCTTGCGCGCTCCAGCGCCGGGCCTCGATGCTCCCGATCCGAAAATTCATGAGACCGCCAGCCAAGCACACAAAAAGCACGGCCAGTCCGATCACCCACGAACCATGCGTGTTTATCCACAGGACGAAGAGCGGTGGAAGAAACCATAGGGCTGGCAGTTTGCCCTGACGAAAATACTCAAGCACGGTTAGCGTCAGGATAATGAAGAGATACCCCAGCATCTGGGGGCGAAGCGACAGCGAGGGTGTCACCAGCACATACAGCGCCGCAGCCGTAACGAACCCTGCCTTCGAATTCCCCGAGCGAAGAGTGGCGTAGGCGTAGAGAGAGGTCAGAATGGCGCTGCCTAAAACGATCAGCAGGGCATCCAGCCCCCGCAGGCCGGCGAAGCGGGCCACCGCCCCGAACAACACGTCGCCAAGCCATTCGTAAGACAACCAGGGAGTACCTGCAACGGTGAAGGAATAGGGATCGGCAGTCGGCCAATGATGCGTGTCAAGGATGTTCTGGCCGTTCTTGATGTGCCACCACAGATCGGGATCGACGGCGAAAGACCGCCCCGCTACAAAAACTGCGCCCACCAGCAGCGTTCCCAGCATCACCGGGAACGCAGCGATTCGCTTGAAGAGCGAAATTGGCTCGGCCGCGCCCGTTGTGGCCGCCGGCGGCGCCAGAACCGCAGCCGACGCGCAGGCTTCCGAAGCTGCCGGAATCTGCAAGCCCTCGCCTCCCACGTCTGCATGCAATGCGATGTCTGATTCACTCATGATCGTTTTTGCTCGCCTAGCACCTGCTCTGCGCCACGACAATGACTCGCCTGGCTACGGGTGCACCAGCCGCACGGGAACAAATCCGGCTCCACCCGCCGTCACCGTACCGCCGGTTCCGGACCCGCCACCACCAGCGCCCTGATTTCCACCGGGCGCGCAAGTCCCGCCAGTGTTCGCTCCGCAGCTCATCGCATTGAGGACAATCACGTCTATTATGTCGTCGGTGGAATTGTGGAGGACATCCTGGATAAACATTTGCAGATACCCCGTAACTTTTACTTGGGATCCACCTGCGGTCAGGGGGTTGCCGCCATTCGTGTCTACACCGTCGTATACAGGCACCGTCACCAGAGAGTCACTCTGGGCTACCTTCGCTCCGCTCGCGATCACGCCTGCCTGAACCAGCGGGTTGTTGCTCCCCGCGAACATAGGAAATGGCTGCGTGCCGCCAGCCACATTGATCGTATCTTGACCTTGACCTAAACCTTGTCCCGACGCGTGGATCATTGATTCAATCCCCTGGTTGGCAGGTCCCACGGCCTTTCCGTCTAAAGTTTGTAAGATGGTGCCGCAAACGATCGCGTCCGAGTTGCAGCTCGCGATGTTAGCCCGCCAAGCTGCTTTGCTCTGGGCACCCAGGAACGCAATCGAATACCACTGACTGGATGTTCCGCTCGCACTATGAAGCTGCCACGATTCACCAATGATACCGGTGGGCGCAGCACCACTATGAGTGATGCCGTACTTCGGCGGGGTCAGGAAATAGTCTTGGTTTTTTCCGCCTATCTGCGGACAGGCAGGATTGCCTCCCGGAGGAATAATTAAGTGATCAGCGTCACAATTGGGAACGAGGAAAGGTCGCAAACAACTCGTGCATAGAGTCGGTCCCCCCGCCGCCGAACCCGCGGGATTGTAAGCCTCGGCTGTCGCTGACGACGAAATATTCGTCGTCGTGACGCCAAATATCTGCATGAAATAAGTTGGGAGCGTCGCAGCAACCTGCACCGTGATCAAAGGATTCCCCGCGTGGGTAAAATCAAAAGTCACGTTCCCGCTCGGAATGCTCGGCGCCGTTCCCCCAACTAGATTCTTCTGACCCACCGCAATCGCCTGGTTCGTCGCCAAGGTTTGCGCTGTCGCTTGTGTCACAAGGCCCGAGGTAAAGCCTGAAAGCACAAATTCCTGTGCACCTGCAAGTGCCGCAGCGTCCGCCGCCCGCTGTGCTTCGCTCTTCCCCAGATAAAGCGCAACAAGGTCGATGCCCAAACCCATAAGCCCCACCAGCGCCAACATCGCCGCCGCCACGATGAACAGGCTCGATCCTTGCTGGCGGCCATCCCGTCCCCACTGTTCAACTGTTTGGTTCATGACTGCCTCCTCCTAATTGATGTTCTGCATAACGGCGTCCGTCGAAATGGTACTCGGCAGGCTTAGGGTTGAGCCGGGCAGCAAGAGTCCCATGATGCCGCCGAAGCTCCACGTGTACGGGTAACTCAAAGTCACCCGGGTTCCGATGGCCGTAATGGTTCCGACCGTGATGGGATATACCCGGTTAATGACCAAAGAAAAGTTGGCGCAGCCCGTGCTGCTTGAATTGAAGGTATAGACAAAACCGGACACACTGGGGCTCGCCGCAATGGTGCATTGCGTGACGCCGCCGTTCGTCAAATAATTGGCCACCACGTCCCGTATAGCCGAAGTGTCGCTCGCACCATTCACGCTTAGATTGTTCGCGCCGGAATTCTCATTAGCAGCGAATCGCGCGGCTTCGCGCGCGGCGTTGTTCAGTTTCTGCTTCAGGTTGTACACCTGGCCGAAATCCAGAATCCCGATCACAAATACCAGGAGAACCGGCATGATTAGTGCAAACTCGAACAACTGCGAACCCTCTCTGCCAAGCACGAAATTTCGCACCAATCCCACGATTCCCGAATAGTCACTCTGCGCTCGCAGAGCGGTTCTCTTGCGCATCAGTTTTCCTCCCGCATCTGCACCGCGGTGGTTATGTTCACGGTGCTCAAATTGAGGGAAGTAAAGGGCAGGCTGAACTGGAAAGGATACGTCAGGCTGACAGAAACTCCGAATTCCTTCGGGGTACTTGCATTCAGTTGAATGTCTCTCTGGTAGCAGATCGTACTGCTAAGATTCCCGGTGCAGCTCGGAATTTGTATCTTGGTTGTATCGATCGAGGATGCCGTGAGAGAATTCAAAACCGCATTCTCCACATTGGTTACGCTCGGCACCGCGTTCCCGCAAGTCGAGCAGCTCGGCGCAACCGCTACGCGTGCACCCTCCCGAGCAGCCCGAGTGATTGTTTCGTATATGTTATATGCCCGCGCCGCCCAGAAGACCCCGATCAACAAAGTCAGCAGGAGCGGCATTACGAACGCCATCTCCACCAACTCCGCTCCACACTCGCCGCACCGTCTCAAATTGCTAAGGCGGCCAGGCCGTCTGAGCGTACTCATTTGGATACACCCCATGCCATATAGCCTTCCTTCCAACCTCTTAATGGCAGTTGGCGTTCCAAACCTTCCCCCTCACGCTATTCCAGCAGGTGCCGGAAAGCGTCCAGCACCGCAAATGATTTCCGAACGCTGGCAATACTCTCGCCGTGTTGTTGAATCTTGCTCGCCTCGGTGTGACCCAGAAGGGTTCCCGCTCGAGCCAGATATTTGACCCGGCCGGGGTTAAGTCCCATTACTCGGCAGCACGTGGCGTCCACTGCTACGGGATCGTCGCCAAGAACTAATACTCCGCACGGCTTCGGTGTTCCCTGGATAGGACCGTTCCCCTCCATGCCCACGATGCCGTCTACAATCGCAAAGTCTGGCCGCGCCACCGCATTGATATCCAGAATCGCTCGGTCAATTCCAGCCCAATGCAGGATGTTCTTGGGCCAGCCATAGCAGCTGCCGGGCACCACCCCAAACATGTTCTTAAGGGACAGCGTGACCCCAGCCCAGTGGTGAGTCTTGAGTTTGGGCATTGACACCAGGAAATCGACGCCCAGAGCTGTCTTGGGAAGATAAAGCTCCTTCAATCGCGACGCCTTAGTCCTAAGCGCCACTCTCTCCACGTCGTCAACATTCAAGTCCACGAACGTGCGGGCTAGCGGGCCGACAAACTCTCTCAGGCACACCGATTCGATGATGGCTTCCGTGTCCCTGTCCATTGCAGGACCGTCACCGATTAGAACCTGTGAAGCTCCGAGGCGCAGAAAACTCTCACGGGCAGCCGCAATGACAGCCGGGTGCGTATTCATTACTCCGAGCGGATCCAACCCGACGAGATTTGGCTTCAGCAGGACGGTCTTTTCCTTCATCGACAGATGGAATTCGCGGAGGCTCTCATAAATCACTGAAGTCAAGTCCTCCTCGTAGTCTGGCACGCGGCGGATCAACACCTTCGAAAGCGGCCGCTGGAACGAGGGAACAAGCGCCGTATTACGCGCATTCATGACGTCTCCGTGGACGACAGCTGAGTTGCGAGGAAATGTCTCTTCGCTCCCCACGCCAGAGAGATCCATGCCGCAATTTGAACGTTCCTTAGAAACTCATTCTTCTGGTGAAAATCACCCAAATCCGGTGCATCGTTCGGCCATTTGCGCCCGTATGCTTCAAGACACAGCCTCGCCAAGGCGAATGACCCGGGGCCCTGCATGTTGGCTACATTCTTTTCCAGCCAGTCCAAACTCAAAACGTTCTCCGACCGCTGCGGCTGATTGCGCAAGGCCAGAAGCGCCCAAACCGTCGGAATGACCAAGGGTTCCCCCGCGACGCCGTATACCAGGGGATTGCCGCAATTCCATCCGCCGCCCGGACACATCCGATCGTAGAGCATCAATTCTGCGAGCTTCCGGCGTCTCGCCGCCGCGGCTGGCAGTAATTCAGCAGGGCATTCGCCAAACGCGAGAAGAGCAAACGCCGTAGGTTCCACCCAGCTGCTCGTGCCTGGGGTCCATCCCCACCCTCGATAGGAATTGTTTACGGGGAAAACGTCGCGCTGCGACGAAAACATCGCAAGAACGCGCCGCCATGGAGTACTATCTCGCGGCCATTCCTTGCATAACCAGTCCAGCCCCATGGCCACAGCATTTGCCGAATTCTTTTCTGCAAGAAGAACCCAGCAGGTCAACGCAGTCACCCAACAACCGGTTTTTGCCCCGGGCGCAGGAGGCCAAGAGCCATTCGCCAGTTGCGTTCCGCGGATAAACTGAAAAGCGCGAGCCGCAGGCTCTGGAATCTCTGGCCAAGAAGACTGAATCAAAGCCTGAAGCGCCCAAGATGTGGGCTCCGGTCGGCTCTCCGAACCAGGTTGGAAGCCCCAGCCGCCGTCTGGGTTTTGCGCACTCCTCAGAAGTGGAAGGCAGATAGTCTCGACGAAGCGCAACTCAGTTTCAGTTCCCATCCCATCAGAACCCTATTGGTCAGGTGGGAATTGCTGGTACTCATGGTTTCGGGCGGCCATCGTCACATGACCGGCCCGAACGGCGAAGTTTCATGCAAGTCTTCTCCGGCTGGATCGCCCTCACGCTGCTGAATTCCCAGGTGGTTGATCAGTCTGTGCAGATAGCCGCGGGCGATCCCCAACGCGCGGGCGCTTTCCGCTTTGCGCCAGCCGCATTCCCGCAAAGTTCTCAAGACCAGCCCCCGTTTAAAGCGGCGGATTTCCGCCTCATAGGATCGGGGAAGCTGCGTGGTTTCACATGCATACGCAAGTTTGCAGCTGTCATTCCCCGCTCTCATCGATGCGGGCAAATGCGAGATGTCCACGGTTTGGTCCGCGGAGAGCGCCACAGCACGCTGCACGACGTTCTCAAGCTCGCGGACGTTGCCAGGCCAATTATACTCCTCAAAAGCATGCAGAACCTGCTGTGAAAAGCGCTTGGCGCTCTTTCTGAACTGCTGGGCAGACTTCTCCAGGAACTGCTGCGCCAACAGCGGGACGTCATCGCGGCGCTCTCGAAGCGACGGCAAATGCAGTTGCACCACATTTAACCGGTAATAAAGGTCTTCGCGGAATTTTCCCTCTTTGACCATTTCAGTCAAATTCTGATGCGTAGCGCATATCAATCGAATGTCCACGCTGGTCGTCTTATTGCTGCCCAGACGTTCGAAGCTTCTCTCCTGAACCACCCGCAAGAGTTTCGGTTGCAGTCCGACACCAAGGTCTCCGATCTCATCGAGAAACAAAGTTCCATGATCCGCTGTTTCCAGCCGGCCACGTCGGCTCATTTGCGCCCCCGTGAATGCCCCCTTCTCGTGTCCAAACAGTTCGTCCTCGACTAGCGTCTCCGGCAGGTTCGCGCAAGAGAATGCCACCAGCAAGCCCTTGCTCCGCGAACTCAATTGGTGGATTGCGCGCGCTAGCAATTCCTTTCCAGTTCCGGTTTCTCCGGTAACCAAAACATTCACGTCACAGGGCGCAATCTTGCGTGCCAGGACGAACAGTTCTTGCATCGCCGTGGACGTGCCGATCAATTCGTGGAGTCTCCCCGTGGAAAGTGTTCCAGCTCGTAATCTTTGAAGCTCCTCTTCCGCTTCGTGAAACCGGTAAGCACGCCGCAGCATTATCCGGAGCTCTAAGATGTTTGGTGGACTTGCTATGCTGTCGCTGGCGCCATGCTCCATGCACCTGAGCAGAAGATTGCGATTCTCCCCGTCGCACAGCACCACCAGGGGAGGGTGCGAGGGAGTTTCGTTCATTGCGTCCATCAGCCGCAGCACGGCCTCGTCGTTCCCATTCGTATTTGCCGATCGCAGATCCAGCAGGACAACGTCCGCCCACCTTCGGACTTCCGATAGGCGTTCAAATTCCCGCTCATTGCATGCACGCGTGACAAACCCTTCCCCCAAGGTGCGCGCTATGGCCTCTCCCAAACCCGAGTCTTGACTCAAAAAGGAAACCTGTATTATCGGTTTTTCCAATGCGCTCGCCTCTCGAAGTTCCGGCAATCTGCGCCAAGACCCTTCAGGGGCCTATTAGGCAATGCCGAAACCCCGCGGAGACGGGGAGATTAGGGCAAGTTTTTCGACGTACTCTAGACAGGCTAGTGTGCTCAGGTACTAGAACCCCTTGACACACTCAAGAGGTCGCCTGCGATTCATTGGTGCTCGTTCGAGCACGTAAAATGCCAATTTTGGGAAAGTCGGCCTCGTCGGTACACTCAGGCTAAACACTTTCAAGTTAATTAACTAGCCGACCGAGCTTCGTGGCTAAATTGACCGATGCAAACTATAGGAAGTTTTTTTCTCTATCCTGGTCAGCGTGTTGTACCGTCGTGCCCACCGAGATCGCCACCCTAGGGGCGCAGCTATGCACCGTTTGAGCAATTCGAGTGCGATCAATGGACTGCGCGCATGACCGGAGCATCCGACGGAATGCCCACCAAGATTTCAACGCTAACCGGCTGTCCGTCCCGCGCCGCTGGCTTGAACTTCCATCGGCTAAACGCCAGGCGTGCCGCTTCGTCCATTGGGGGCAGCAGACTCCGGTAGACCTGGACCAGATCCACCGTTCCATCTTCTCGAATCAACCCCTTGAGAAGAATCAGCTTATGCGCATTCTCAGGCGGCAATGGCAAACGCCGAAAGTCGAACCTGAGTTCGGGGTCAGGCGGCAGCAAACCTCGCTCAAGCCTTACCACGGCAGACTGGCCAGAGGTTGCATGCGTCGGCGTCTCATGCTGTGCCTGGCAAAACTGCAGCGTCCAGCTTTTCACCGGCATCTGCAAGAAAACCGTATAGACTTTCCCGCAGTGCAGAGCGCCGTAAACATCGAGGCCCCCACCCCCCATCGGTCCCGCCGAAACCACCAGAGCATTCTTGCGTGGTAGAACGGACGCCGATACAGCATAGACCATGTTCGCTGGCACCATTGGATCGAGAGCACCAGAATTCTCGCCGACTCCTCCGGTGATGCTTAGGATTCCGGCACCACCCGCGTGGCCATCTCCGCCACCCGACTCTCCTCGTCCCGTGCCAGCGCTCGCATCGCCCTCGCTGCCTGCACTGGCACTCCTCGAGATCCGCGCTCTCCCCGCGGCGCCTTCTGGCGATCCGGCGCCTCCTCCAACCGGGGAAATCGAGAGTTCTGCCCAGCGATTGCCGACTGGGAGAGCAAGCAGAGACGACACCTGCGACGGGTCGGCCCCTACGATTACTAGAGCGCTCTCCTCTTTGCCGCTCAGTGGTGTGGCATTTTCTGACGGTAGCGTGCTCTGGCTCTTGGTCATCGCGAGCGGCGCTGGAGGGGGTACGGGTAAATGTGGTTCGGTGCTACTCAGTTCCGAAACAAGTATGGCGGACGGGCTCACGCTCGTTGTCAGCGTAGGCGCTGGTTCCGCAATGAGAGACTTTTTCGGTTGGATAGGCTTTGAGCTGTTCGGGCTGAAATGTATCTGCGGCCTGGGAACCGCAGTTGTCCCGACCAGCACGTTGGGCAGGTTCAGATCCACAGTGATTCGCAGATCGGGTGCGGATGCGCTCTGATAGATCGTCTGCTTCGGATTGTCGGGACGCGGCGGCCTGAGCACAATCGTAATCTTCGGATGCGTCACGGTACTGCCTAAGGCCGGGATTCTGGCTGCTGCTTGGGAAACGCCATCCGGATTCCCCCCCGGACCCTTCGCAGGAACTCGTGGGGGCTTTCGGGGTATGTCCATCATAGTGAGGCGGTAATAGATTTTCCCTGACTCGGCGGATGCCACCTCCACAGGCGTCGGTCTCGGGAAGCTGCCTGAGGGCAGGTAGGGAAGCAGAAGAAACACAGCCATGTGGAGGAGAACCGAAGCCGTGAGTGGCCGCCAAGGGAACCGGAATCGCGCAACGGGCGTGTGCCGGAAAAGGCGAATCGGGGAGGTGTAGAGATGCAAGCGCGCCGGTGTGCACACCGCCTTCAGCGACCCCCACCAGCCCACAAATTCTCGCTCGCGAACGACGGAAAAACGGGGGGCTCTCGGTTGTACTCCGGTCCGCGCTGAAGTTCGCGGAGACGCGCTCGCCAGCACAGACACGCGCGGCTGCAGCAGCGTCGCAGCAGCAAAAGGTCTGTTGTTTTGAAAGCTCACTGGCGATCCCAGCCGCTCTCGCGCGGACCCTTCTTCGCGACGGAGACTCTGATCTATCACGCGTTCACGCCACGCTTCGCTCAGCGATACCTGGGATGCACGCGCCGTACCAACAACTTCAGGGGTGAAACGTCGTACGCGCCCGCCCAAAGCGCACCGAACCGGCGAATTGAGTCACCATTTGTGGACGCCTCAGCTTTTGACTTGAGAGATTTTGGTCACTATTCCACCTCGGCCGGAGGAGCGAACTACAGTGGGTACTTGGCGCGTATGGAAGTGCCTGTCAATGCAGAACTTATTGCACTCTTGGCGCCAACGTTCTGGAAATTTGGTACCACTCCTGCTCACACCAGCAACGCCCAGGAAAATGACCTGCGATGAGCAAACCTTATCGAATCTTGCAATCTATCAGCTTGCGCGCGCGCTTGCGTTATAGGTCAAATCTCGCGCGCTCCCGCTTTGAAGGACGGCGGGCGGTTTCTACCCACCGCCTTGCAAATCCATTTCTACTTGTCTCTCTTCTTCTGTGTCTCGCACCTGGCTTCGCTGATGGACAAACCGCCGCTGAAGCCGCGGGAGCCACTTCCGTCTCCGCAACGGCTGCCAGCGGCGCGAAGGCCCCCGCATTCCCTTTGGGCCGAACTCCTGCAGATAAAGACAAGTCCCCGCATCTGCTCGCTCCAGTCGTCCAGTGGCCGGAAGTGGCCAATCGGCACGCGTTGGAACAGAATGCCGGCAAGCACGCTGGCAAACTGCTCCTCCGTTCGATTCCCGGAGACGCCCAGGTTTGGGTTAATGGAATGTTTGTGGGGCGTGCGCCCTTGCTGCTGATCCTAGCGCCTGGCAAATATCAAGTGGAGTTGCGTGGCCAGCGAATGGAACACGCGGCACACGCGGTGGATTTGTTGCCCGATGAAATCCGAACCGTATCACTCACGCTCTCAGCTCGTTACCCAACGCACGCATTCGTGCGTTGAAATAAGGTTCTTGAGATCATAGGGGGCCCTAATGACAGGCGTTGATTTCGACCGTAAGGCTTTCGTTCCCGCACCGGAACCTGCCCCGCGTCCGCAGGGTCGCGTGCTTGGATCGCTACTTCTAGTGATGGCGCTCGCTGCGCTCGCATTTCTCGGATACAAGCTCCTTGCAGACTCCAGGCCAAGTGCCGCGGCGGCTTCCGATCCTCAGAGTTTGGACGCGATTCAACAGCAGCTGACGAGAATTGAAAGGCGCCTCGACCAGCTCGAGCACCGCCGCAAGGTTTCCGCACAGGAAATGGATGCGCCTGCGTCCGCATCCGCAGCAAATATTCCTGTTGATAAATCTTCTCCCAGGAAAACTGTGTACACAGTCATCCCCGCAAATGATGCAAAAGCCGCTCCGATTCTGCGCAACGAAACTCCGGGGCAGCCTTCGCGTACTTCTTCCGCTTCTTCGTCCACCACTCAATCCGCGAATGACACTGTAACCGCCGACCGCGAAGCCTGGCAGGCAACAACCGATCGCTTGGCCGATGTCGTCGGAGTTGTCGGCTCACAAGAAACCGAGATCTCTCAGACGCGGGAACAGCTCAACGCAGTGCTCGCGCAAACTCGCCGCAGTGCCGTTCAATTTGAACTGCGTCGCGGCTCGACGCCTCAATCCGTCGGACCCGTATCCATGGCGCTCAAAGGCTCCGACCCGAAGAGCCAGCGCTATACCGTATGCGTGTATCTCGAAGACAAATGTATTGAGCTGAAGAATCGGACGGTGGATGAAGTAGTTGTTTTTGTCGTCTCTCGCAATTCCACGCCGCTTGGACTGGTTGCGACTAAGGTTCTCCGCGATCAAATTGTAGGTTATTTAGAGGTTCCCACCGAAAAACCGGTGCCTTAGTTTTCGTTTTTCTGATTCCCCGATTTTTCCGTTTTTCCGGTCGAGAGAAAAAGAGCACGGCACGCCTGCTGCACTGCGTTGCGTGTGAGGCGTGGCTCAACACCCGAATACCGCGCCGCCCAAAGGATCTGATCGACGAGATCCCGCGCATAACACTGACAAAGTGGTTTTTTCAGCCCTTGCTCGATGTAGCTGACAACATACTCCGGAGCTCCTTTGTCAAAGGAAAGGAAACGCGTCCAGCATTCCGCCGTTAAGATCTGGATAAACTCTTCGCGCGTCGCGTGGTCTAGCTTGATTTTATTCGCAATCCTGCGCAGGAAAGCCTCATCGGCAAGGAGTCTCGGCTCAAGGTTGGTGCAGAACACCACTAAGAGATCGAAAGGAATCTCGAACTTCCGGCCTCCCGGGAGCGTCAGAAAATCGACTCGACGGCCTAGTGGAGTCATCCAACGGTTCAGGAGTTCTTCGGGTCGCACGCGCTGCCGACCGAAATCATCCAATACCAAGACCCCGTTGTTCGCTTTCATTTGCAAGGGAGCGGTGTAGTAGTGGCTTGTCGAATCGAATTGGAGGTCCAACATTTCGGGAGCGAACTCGCCCCCCGCTAGAACTCGCGGGCGTCGACATAGAACCCAACGTCTGTCGGATTCTTCTGGAATTGGTCTTTCGCTTTTTCGATGTACGCCGGCGTCGTAAACAATGATGATCTGGTTGTCTACCTCAATGGCGTGAGGTATCCAGACGTCATCGTTGTAAATTTCGGGAACGCAGCTAGCGATGCTGGTCTTCCCAGTTCCTGGCGGTCCATACAAGAAGATGGAAGCGCCGGAGACAACCGCCGTTCCCAGCCGCGACAATGTCTCTTCGCTCAGAACCATCTCATGAAACGCCCGCCTCAGGTCCGCCGGCGTAACCTTTGGCATCTGCACGCTTTGTGCGCGTACCCAGTCCGTATATTCCGTCAGCGAGACCGGAGCAGGCCCAATATACTGATTCAGGGTAAGCAGGTCGGCCGCCCGGGCCTTTCCCCGATCGCTTGCCGTGATCCGGTGGCTGCCGCCTGCCATTCCTTTAACTTCGCAGAGCTGTTCTTTGCGGAAAAACTGAAAAATCGTCTCGACGACCCCTAAGCTGAGGCACATGTGATTTCCCAGATCGACAAGCGACATCTCCCCGTTCAGATACAAGACTTTCAGCGCAAGGTCTTGCAGCAATCCTCTTCGGAGGGACGTCGCCTCGACTTCCTGCGGCGCTTGAATGAACTCAACATTCATTTCCAAAACTCCCGAGCTGCAACTGGGCTTTTCAGGCGCAATCCAGCAGATACGGTTCAGAGCCTCGGCCCATTCGATAGCAACTGATAAACCATTCGCGATCCCAGCTGCTCGCGGGCTCGCTGACCGAAGCAGGCCTTTGCTTCACACTGTCGTCGTTTCTTGCCCTGTTTCAGGGTGAAGGAGGGTCGAAGGTGAATCTGTCTGGAAACAGTTCCAGCCACAAACTGTAACTAAATTATGACGGTTGAACAGTTTCCGCGGGAGCACTCCCCCCAATCCTGGCCGCCAGGCGGTTTGAAAAATGCCTCATTTCACGAGCCTCCTCCTAGGTACCAGGACTTTGTTCTCAAAACGGCCCATACGAGCCTTTTGGCTCGCTAGCATTGGCACGCTACATGCGATCTCGCACACTGGATCTCATTGTCCCCAAAAGATCACTCTCGGTCTTGCTGAAAGAGGATATGGGAAGGGGATACACAGTCTTCGCGAGATCCTTGAAGAGGAAAAGTCTCTGTTACTACCTGGCGCCCCCGATGGTTCTCGCCCTCGCTGGTTTCGTCGCCGTTTTGATTTTTGCTCCAGAGGTAAAGCGCGAGGATGAATCTAAGGAAGTATCTGTCGAGACTTCCAGTGCGCCTTCTGTTTTCCCGCCGTCATTCCTATTGTTGATCCCTTCGGCTCGTGATGCAAATCGCGACTCAAGCCATCGATCCATATATCCTTACTCGATCATCCCTGGCGGAATTAGCAGCGTCGAGGAGTTGAAGATTGCCATCACGCACGACCCTCTGGTCAAGGCGCACTATCGGGGTTTCAACTTGGCAAAGGCACATATCGTCCGGCTGACGAAAGATAGGGCAGTTCATGTCTCTTATCGGCTTGGAGGCGGAATCTACTGGACCCAAAAAAGCATAATACTTTTGAGAGGTGAAACACTGATTACCGACGGGAGGAACGCGTCGAGGACGCGCTGCGGCAATCGCATCTCGGACCGTCCCGCCCCGCCATTCTCTCCTGATGAGCCTCCCCCCGTGGTGTTCGATACACCAATGGTGCCGCCGACCTTTCCTTCACCCCCACCATATGACGCGCCCCTAGCTCCGCCCCCGGGCGGATCGGTCCCGATCCTGCCAATCATCCCGATCTTTCCGGGAGGTGGTTCATCGCCACCTGTAATCCACAAACCACCGGAGCCCGTGCCTGTCCCCGAACCAGGTACGCTCTGTCTTTTGATCGCAACGCTCCCAGCTGCTTGGTTGATTCGCAAGAAGTGTTACTGCTAACTCTTCGCCATCATTAACACCAGAATCGAGAATGCTTGATTCGAACCAACACTTGATGTTTCCAGCTTCTGGAGCGTAGATCTCAGGGCATTAGAGTCTGCCGACCGCTGAGGATTCATCCCGGTCCACATTCTGGAGCGTCATGAAAGTTTGTTGATCTTTTCCGTCGACCTACGCTCCTCGTGCGGAGAGGCATCGTCACCGGAGTAGTAAGCGATGTGAAAACCAAATACTCCAACGCAGGAATCCCGCTCGACCCGGCACTGGCCGAAGTGCTCCTGAATTGGCAACGCACGACGCTCTTCAAAAATCCCGAGGACTGGGTATTTGCCAGCCCGTTCGTGGCAGGAAAGTTGCCTTGGTATCCCTGGGGAGTGGAGCGGCGCCATATCATTCCCGCAGGCATTCGTTGCGGCATAGGACGTATCGGCTGGCACACGTTTCGGCACACTTTCCGGACCCTGCTCGATGAAACCGGGGCTCCGATGAAAGTGCAGCAGGAACTCATGCGCCATGCGGACATCCGTACCACGATGAACGTCTACGGCAAAGCCATGGACGAAAGTAAGCGCGCGGCTCACGGCAAAGTCGTGAGCCTAGTCCTGCCTTCGAAAGTGGCTTAATGCCCCTTAGCGCCCCTTGAAGTTTTTGTTATCGGACCTTGAAAAGTTGGTGGAGCCGATGGGATTCGAACCCACGACCTCCTCGATGCCATCGAGGCGCGCTCCCAACTGCGCCACGGCCCCACCGGGCAAGAATAACTTCCTAGATAGTACAACACGCATGAGGCTTCGTCTAGAATACGAACTCTATGGCAAAACTCACTTTTCTTGGCGCGGCAGGATGCGTTACGGGGTCCAAATATTTGGTGGAGGCAGCGGGCAAACGGCTGCTGGTGGATTGCGGCATCTTTCAGGGGTCGCAAGAACTGCAGGACCGAAATTACGAGCCGCTGCCGACCGACCCGAAAACGATCGATTACGCCATGCTCACGCACGCGCACTTAGATCACACCGGCTGGCTGCCAGTGTTGGCCAAGGATGGCTACCACGGGCCGATCTTTGCAAACCCAGCCACCATCGAGCTGACCACCATTTTGCTCAAGGACTCCGCGCATTTACAGGAAGAGGACACGTTACACGCACAGACGCACAAGTACAGCCGACACGCTGAGCCGCGAGCTCTGTACACCACAGAGGATGTCGATCCCGTTTTGAAACAGTTGAAGACCATGCCGCGGAGCGGTGGCT
>Ga0137377_10000246_pt1 | contig 30523 bp, 27 predicted proteins | sample SagtaG_22_FD_104815 | JGI IMG/M metagenome (GOLD analysis project Ga0137377, IMG submission 104815) | Vadose zone soil microbial communities from Sagehorn Ranch, Mendocino, California, USA - Sage2_L_40_16 metaG | ecosystem: Environmental > Terrestrial > Soil > Vadose zone | place: USA... | reverse complement strand
CTGGGCCGTGGGGAACACGTCGATGATACGGTTCATGGTCTGCGCGCACGAGTTCGTGTGCAGGGTGCCGAACGTCAGGTGACCGGTCTCCGCGATCGTCAGCGCCGCGGCGATCGTCTCGAGATCGCGCATCTCGCCGACGAGGACGACGTCCGGATCCTGACGGAGGATCGACTTGAGCGCCTTCGTGAACGACTGCGTGTCGGCGAAGACCTCGCGCTGGTTGACCAGACACTGCTTGTGCGGATGGACGAACTCGATGGGGTCCTCGATCGTCATGATGTGATCGTGACGCTCGCTATTGATCTTGTCGATCATCGCGGCGAGCGTCGTCGACTTCCCGGATCCGGTCGGTCCGGTCACCAGGATCAGCCCCTTGGGCCTGTCCGCGAGCTGCTGGATGATCTGTGGCAGACCGAGCTCGTCGAACGAGCGGATCTTGTACGGAATGACGCGGATCGCGCACCCGACTGCGCCGCGCTGCCGGTAGACGTTGCAGCGGAACCGCGCGAGGCCCTGGATGCCGAAGGAAAGGTCGAGCTCGTTCTCTTCCTCGAATTTCTGTTTTTGGCCCTCGTTCAGGACGCTGTACGAAAGCCGCTGGGTGTCCTGCGGCGTCAGCACCTCGAATTGGGTGAGCTGATTGAGCCGGCCGTTGACGCGGATCTGCGGATACGTCCCGCTGGTGATGTGCAAGTCCGACGCGCCACGGTCCACCATGAGCTGCAGAAGATCGGCCATATTGGCGGCCATCGTGCCTCCCTACCACCGCAAATGCCCTGCTTTAAGACAGGGTAACTCTCAGCACTTCCTCGACCGTCGTAGTTCCTTCAATGACCTTCATGAGCCCAGCTTGCCGCAAAGACCTCATACCCGCCGTCTGGGCGATCGCCCGCAACTCGGCGGTCCCCTGGTTCTTGAGGATGGCGTCGCGGAGCTCCTCGCCGACCGGCATGACCTCGTAGATCGCGACGCGCCCCTTCATTCCCGTGAAGTTACAGGTCGTGCAGCCCTTGCCCTTGTAGAACTGCATCTTCCCCTTCCCGGTCGGGACGTGTCCATATTGGACGAGGCTTTCCTCGTCGGCGTCGTAGGGCTCCCGGCACTGTTTGCATACCTTCCGTCCCAGTCGTTGGGCCAGGACGAGCAGCAACGACGACGCCACCAGGAACGGCGGAATCCCCATGTCGAGGAGTCGCGCGATCGTCGAGGGGCAATCGTTGGTGTGCAAGGTGGAGAAGACCAGATGGCCGGTGAGCGCGGCGCGAATACTGATTTGCGCGGTCTCGAGGTCGCGCGTCTCACCGACGAGGATCACGTCGGGGTCCTGACGGAGGAAGGAGCGGAGCGCGGCGGCGAACGTCCGGCCGACGCCCTCGTTGATCTGGACCTGGTTGACGCCCTTCAGGTTGTACTCGACCGGATCCTCGGCGGTCATGATGTTCACGTCCGGCGAATTGATCGTGTGGATCCCCGAGTAGAGCGTGGTGGTCTTGCCGGACCCGGTCGGTCCGGTGATCAGTACCATGCCGTACGGCTGGTGAATCGCCGCGTTGAACTTGTCGAGGCTCCACTCGTCGAAGCCGAGCTGCGTCAGGTCGAGCTTCAACGCCTCTTTGTCGAGGATTCGGAGGACCGCCTTCTCGCCGAAGATCGTGGGCAGGGTCGAGACACGGAAGTCGATCTCGCGGTTGTTGTAGCGCAGCTTGATGCGGCCGTCCTGCGGAAGCCGGCGCTCGGCGATGTCGAGGTTCGACATGATCTTCAGGCGCGAGAGGATCGCCGATTCCAGCCGCTTCGGCGGGGCCAGCATCTCGTGCAACATGCCGTCCATCCGGAAGCGGATGCGGAAGATCTTCTCGTACGACTCGAAGTGAATGTCGGAGGCGCCCTTCTGGATTGCGTCGACTAGCACCATGTTGACCAGCTTCACCACCGGCGCTTCGTCGGCCGACTCCTTCAGCTCGAAGACATCGACCTTGGCGCCTTCCTCGCCCTCCTCGACGACCTCGACATTGGCCAGGTCCGTCTGCATGTCCGACAGGACGGTGGAGATGGCCTCCGTCTTCGACTCGTAGTTCCGGTCGATCGACTTCTTGATCGCCGTCTGCGACGCGACCAGTGGCAACACCTGGAGGTTCGTCATGAACGAGATGTCGTCGAGCGCGAACACGTTCGTGGGATCCGCCATCGCGAGCGCCAGCGAGTTCCCCATCTTCCGGACCGGGATGACCTCGTACTTGCGCGCGATCGGCGGCGGCACGAGCTTGAGCACGTCCGGATCGATGTCGAGCTGAGCGAGTGTGATCGACGGGACGCCGTACTGTCGCGACAGGAACCCGATGAGCTGGTCTTCGTTGACGAAGTTGAGGCGGACGAGAACCGAGCCGAGCTTTTCGGGAGAGCCCTTCTGTTCCGCGAGCGCTTTCTTGAGCTGTTCCGCCGTGAGAAGTCCGTCCGCGACGAGGAGGTCCCCGAGGCGGCGGTTGACAGGCTGCCCGAGCTTCACCTGCTGCTGAGCCATTGTAATCTTCTACTGTACCCCACCCAGTCTTTTCAACGTATCGGTAAAGGCCTTGTACGCATCGTCCTGATAAAGCACGAAAACGACTCGCTTCAAGCCGCTAGGACTGCCCTTCAAATGAGACACCACGGCGTTGAGCATCGCGCTCGCGGACACGGCCGGCGGGACATGCCCGACCCCGGTCCCGAGCGCGGGAAGCGCCAGCGACGTGATCCGGTGCTTGGCGGCCAGCGCCAGTACCGCGCGCGTCGTCGTGGCGATCTGCTCGCCGTCCGTCTTGAAGTCGGGACCCATGACCGCGGCGTGGATCACGTGGGTCGCGGCCAGATTGCCGCCGGTGGTCAGCACCGCCTCGCCGATCTCGACGGGTCCTTGCCGCATCGCCTCTTCCTCGATGATGACGCCGCCCTTGCGCTTGATGGTGCTCGCGACGCCCGTCGCCATCGCCAGTGTCGAGCTCGCCGCGTTGATGATCGCGTCGACCTCCCAGTCGGTGATGTCGCCGCGCTCGATCGAGATAGATGATTGGCCGATCCTGAGCTTCATGACCGTCTCTCGTTGCGCTCTCCCGCTTTCGCTGCCTCCCACGACCGCTCGAGCTCGTCGGGCGCGACGGCGCTCACCGACTTGCCGCGTGCGGCCAGTTCCGCTTCCATATCCGTGAAGCGCCGCCGGAACTTCTCGATCGCGCCGTGCAGCGCGTCGTCGGCGTCGAGCGACGAGAGACGCGCCACGTTCACGAGGGAGAAGAGTGCGTCGCCCAGCTCCTCGCGAATGCGCTCGGTGTCGCCCGAGGCCAGTGCCTCGGCGGCCTCACGGATCTCTTCCTCGACCTTGAGCCACGCCGCGCGCGCGTCGGGCCAGTCGAAATTCACGCGCGCCGCCTTGCTCTGAACTCGCTGCGCCCTCAGCAACGAGGGCAGGGCGCGCGGGACGCCGTCGAGAAGCGAGCGACGCTGGCCCCGCGCCTCGGCTTCCTGCTGCTTGATCGCTTCCCACTGCACGAGTGCCTCGTTCGGGGTGCCGACGGTCGCGTCCGCGAAGACGTGCGGATGACGCCGCACCATCTTGTCGATGAGCTGCGCGAGCAGATCGGTCATCGCGAAGTCGCCCTGCTCTTCGGCGAGGCGGGCGTGGAAGACCACCTGGAACATGAGATCGCCCAGTTCTTCGCGCACGGCAGCACTGCGGCCCGACTCGATCGCTTCCAGAACTTCGTACGTCTCCTCGATGAGAAAGGGCTTGAGCGATGTGGGCGTCTGCTCGCGGTCCCACGGGCAGCCGCCGGGTTCGCGGAGTCGCTTCATGATGTCGAGGAGCCGTTGAAAGAGGACACCGGGAGAGTCGGTCATTTCCGTTCCTGAGGCTAACCGATTATACAGCAAGGGTTTTCGCCTGTGCTAGGCTCAGCCCGATGGCCCCGAGTGAGCCCGAGGACGTTTTCAAGGTTACGGATCGGCGCCGGCGAGTGGACGAGGACGAGCCCTCCCGGCCGGCTCCGGCAGACCCCGAGCCACCCCACACTGCGCCGCCGGAGCCGGGGCCAACGGGGGAGCGAAGCCTGGCCGGGCTGTTCATGATGCTCGCGAGCTCGGCCGTGGTCGCTCTCGGGGACGCGCCCGATCCCCTCACGGGCCAACGTCAAATAGATATGGCTCAGGCTGCGGACGCGATCGATCTGCTGATCTTGCTGCGCGAGAAGACCGAGGGCCACCGGTCGCCCGATGAGAACCGGATTCTCGAAGAGGTTCTGTACGACCTCCAGCTTCGCTATGTCCACGCTACGAAGAGGTCTTGATCACCACGACCCCGGGCTCGATCGTGATCCCTTCGACCGACTCGGGCATCCGCCAGCGAAGAAGACCCTGGAGCCCGGGACTCGGCCGCAGAAGTAGTCCCGGCAGCGGCTGCCGGCCTATCGCGAGCCGCTGAACGTCGAACCGAAGATAGCGGCGCTGGCTCCGGGTCGCGCCAACTACGAGGCTGGCTCTCGCGTTCAGGTGGAGCCAAACCTGCCGATCGAGCCAGGTCGTTGGGACCAGATTGGCCGCCAGCGACGCTGACACGAGATCCCGAAGCGGGAGGAGTCCTTTGAATTCGACGACTCCGTCCCCGGCGAGGTGGATGGCGCTGAAGACGACCGGCATCCTCGCTACCTCGATGAGGTGTTTCGAGAGGAATCGATTCAGCTCGGCTTCGGTCACGATGACCTGATGCGGGCGTCCCCCGCGGCGTGGGGGCTCGCCGCGTGCGATCTCGAAGATCTTCTGCTGAGCCCGAATGCCGTCCTCTGAGGTGCCGGCGGCCGCCGTCACGTCCGGCTCCCGGAGGAGCCTGGAACCCACCCATAGAGACGCTCCGGCCAGCCCAAGCAAGGCGACGGTGAGCGCCACCGCCAAACCACACCCCAAGCGCATCGGCCAACCGTATCACCCTGGCCTTTAAGGGACTTTCAGATCTGAGGGGCCTGGATCAATCAGCCGAGATTTGACAGATTAATACTCAGATGATATATGAGTTACGTACTCAAACGACGCCGGGGTCCAAGGAGACCGGCAAGAGCCAGGGAGGGCTTTGAGATGGCGATTGAGCGTTGGCGTCCGTTCGTGTCCGTCGAGCGGTGGGATCCGTTCCGCAACATGACCGACATACAGGGAGAGGTGAACCGCCTGTTCGACAGTTTCCTCGGAAGGCCGACCGCCTCCACGACTGGATCGGCGGTGAGGACCTGGGCACCGGTCCTCGACATGCATGAGACGAAGGATGACCTCGTGTTGAATTTCGAGCTTCCAGGTGTCGCGGAGAAGGACGTATCCCTGTCGATCACGGGAGATCTGCTGACCGTGAAGGGCGAGCGGACGTTCAACCGTGAGTCCAAGGAAGAGAGCGTCCATCACGTCGAGCGGATTTACGGGAAGTTCGAGCGCAGCGTGCAGTTGCCGATGCCCGTGCAGGCCGACAAGGTGAAGGCGACGTACCGCGACGGGGTGCTCGAAGTGAAGCTGCCGAAAGCGGAAGAGGTGAAGCCCAAGGCGATCAAGATCGACATCATGTAGTCGATCGAGCCGTACCAAGTTGCCGCGACGGGGCGGGTCGACCCGCTCCGTCGCTATTTGAGACCAAGGAGAAGGGGGATTCGACATGGCGAAGGTGATCGGCATCGACCTCGGGACGACCAACTCGGTCGTGGCGGTCGTCGAGGGCGGCAATCCGACCGTGATCGCGAACCAGGAGGGCAGCCGACTGACGCCCTCGGTCGCGGGATTCACAAAGGACGGCGAGATTCTCGTTGGGCAGGTCGCCAAGCGACAGGCGATCACGAATCCCGAGAACACCGTGTTCTCGATCAAGCGGTTCATGGGCCGCCGCTACGACGAGGTGCTCCAGGAGATCAAGCTCGTCCCGTACAAAGTGGTCAAGGCCGCCAACGGCGACGTCCGGATCGAGGTGCGGGGCAAGCAGTATTCCCCACCGGAGATCTCGGCCATGATCCTACGAAAGCTGAAGGAGGCCGCCGAGGCGTACCTGGGTGAGAAGGTCACCCAAGCCGTCATCACCGTGCCCGCCTACTTCAATGACAGTCAGCGTCAGGCGACCAAGGACGCCGGTCGTGTCGCCGGTCTCGAAGTGCTTCGCATCATCAACGAGCCCACGGCCGCGGCGCTGGCTTACGGCCTGGACAAGAAGAAGGACGAGACGATCGCGGTCTACGACCTCGGCGGGGGGACCTTCGACATCTCGATTCTCGAGATCGGCGAGGGCGTGTTCGAGGTCAAGGCGACCAACGGCGACACCCACCTGGGCGGCGACGACTTCGACCAGCGGGTGATGGACTGGATCGCCGGAGAGTTCAAGAAGGAGCACGGCATCGACCTCCTGAAGGACCGGATGGCCCTTCAGCGGTTGAAGGAAGCCGCCGAGAAAGCGAAGTGCGAGCTCTCGACGACTCTGCAGACCGAAATCAACCTGCCCTTCATCACCGCTGACGCGAGTGGGCCCAAGCATCTCGTGCTCACGCTGACGCGGGCCAAGCTCGAAGCGCTCGTGGCCGATCTCGTCGAGCGCACGCTCGGCCCGTGCCGGCAGGCGATGCAGGATGCCGGCGTGAGTCCGAAGGATATCAACGAGGTGATCCTGGTCGGTGGCCAGACGCGCATGCCGAAAGTGCAGGAAGCCGTCAAGCAACTCTTCGGCCGGGAGCCCCACAAGGGCGTCAATCCGGACGAGGTGGTGGCGGTCGGCGCCGCCGTGCAGGGCGCGGTCCTCACGGGTGAGGTCAAGGACCTCCTGCTCCTCGACGTGACCCCGCTCTCGCTCGGCATCGAGACGCTCGGGGGCGTGATGACGCCGCTGATCACCCGCAACACGACGATCCCGACGAAGAAGAGCGAAGTCTTCACGACGGCGGCCGACAACCAGACCTCGGTCGAAGTCCACGTGCTCCAGGGCGAGCGGCCGATGGCTCGCGACAATCGAACCCTGGGGAAGTTCCACCTGGTGGGCATCCCGCCGGCGCCGCGTCAGGTCCCGCAGATCGAGGTGACCTTCGACATCGACGCGAACGGCATCTTGAACGTCGCGGCGCAGGACAAGGCCACCGGCAAGCAGCAGAACATCACCATCACCGCGTCGTCCGGCCTGACCAAGGACGAGATCGATCGGATGATGAAGGAGGCCGAGGCGAATTCGGCCGAGGACTCGAAGCGGAAGCAGGAGATCGAAGTGCGCAACCAGACCGACTCGCTCGTGTATTCGACCGAGCGCACGCTGGGTGAGCACGGCGCCAAGCTTGCGGAGAACGATCGCAAGGCGATCGACGACGCGCTCGCCGAGGCGCGTGAAGCGCTGAAGGGCGAGGATGTCGAGCGGATGAAGCGTGCCCAGGATGGTCTCAGTCGCGCGTCGCACAAGCTCGCGGAGATCATGTACCGCGAGGCACAGACGCAGGGCCAGCCGGCCGGCTCGGGCGCGCCGGGCGGGCCGACCCAGGGCCCGTCGGGTCCGAAGGAAGGCGAAGTCGTCGACGCCGACTTCGAGGATCTGGGCGACAAGAAGAAGTAGCCGTCGATGCGTCGCGACTACTACGCAGTTCTGGGCATCGCGGCGACGGCCGCGCCGCGCGAGGTGCGCCGAGCCTATCAGCGCCTCGCGCGGCAGTACTCGCCCGATGTCAACTTCTGGGACGAGCGGGCTCGTGAGCTCTTCGAGGAGATCGCGGAAGCGTTCAGAGTGCTCGGCGATCCGAACGCGCGCCAGATGTACGACCGGTTCGGGCACGCGGCCGGCGTCGACGACGCGCTGGCGGAAGGCCGGCGCGGCGATGATGTCCATGCCGTCGTCGAGCTCTCCTTCGCCGGGGTGGTTCGGGGGACCAGCGTCCGGCTGGACGTGCAGCGGTTCTCGCCCTGTTCGGAGTGTGGCGCGAGCGGCTCCAACAACGGGGCGCGATGCACGGCGTGCCTCGGTCGCGGTGTCCGCCGCGTCGTCGAACCGGTCGTCGTCGGCGTGCCCGCCGGCGTCGACTCCGGAGCGCAGATTCGCGTCGCCGGGGAAGGGAATGCCGGCCCGTTCGGAGGACCGCGCGGCGATCTGATCGTCAGCACACGGGTCGGCGAGCACCCGTTCTTTCGCCGGAAGGGCGACAGCGTGCATTGCGACGTCCCGATCAGCGTCTGGGAGGCGCTGTTGGGTGCCCGCATCCGGGTGCCGACACCCTCGGGGGAGGCCGTGTTGGTCGTGCCGCCCGGAACGACCGGTGGCCAGGTGTTTCGTCTGCGCGGTCAGGGGCTGGCCAGATTGACGGGCGAGTCGACGGGCGACCTCTACGTGACGGTTCGCGTCGAGGTTCCGACCGGGCTCGACGCGCGCACGCACGAGCTGGTGCGCCAGCTCGCGCGGCTGATGCCCGTCGAGACGCGGACCGCGCTCGAGCGTTATCGGGGAGGTGCCGAGTGACCGATCGCGGCAAGCCGCTCTACATGATCGGGGTGGTCGCCGACATGCTGAACGTCCACCCGCAGACCTTGCGCTTCTACGAGAAGAAAGGACTGGTGCGTCCGAGCCGGACCGTCGGTCGGACGCGCATGTACTCGACCGAGGACGTCGATGAGCTGGCGCGGCTGCTCAGGCTCACGCGCGACCTCGGTGTGAATCTCGCCGGCATCGAGGTCATCTTAAAGATGAGACGCAGGATGATCGAGATGCAGAAACAGATCGAGGATCTGGTCACCTACCTCCGTGAGGAGGGCGGCGAGACAACGGGTCAGAGTCGGCCCCAAGAGCCGCGCGAGGCTCTCGTTCGCGCGGCAGCCGGCCAGCTCAAGCCCGTCGATCTGTTCTAGCTCGAAAGGAGAAATATGGCTGGCGAGCGTGACGAGAACGAGCTGAGCATCCCAGACGTCCTGGGGATTCTGCCTCTGCGCGGCACGGTGATGCTGCCGCACGCGGTGATTCCGCTGGCGGTCGGCCGCCCCGGATCGGTGCGGCTCGTCCAGGAAGCGCTCCAGGGCAGTCGGATCCTCGGCGCGGTCATGCAGCGCGACCCGGCCGCGGAGGACCCGCGCGCCCAGGACCTTCACTCGATCGGCACCGTGATCCTCATCCACAAGGCTCTGAAGCAGCCCGACGGTACCTTGCGGCTGGTGGTCCAGGGGCTCACGCGATTCCGTATCGGCGATGTCGTGCAGGAGGCACCGTTTCTCCGCGCGAGGATCCAGCGTCTCACCGACGAGACGCCGGCGACGGCAACTCTCGAGGTCGAAGCGCTCGCGCGCACGGCGACCGGGCTCTTCCAGAAGGTCGTTGCAATGTCGCCGACTCTTCCAGACGAGCTCGCGAACATCCTTGGCGCCGCGGAGGGCCCGAGCGCGCTCGCCGATCTCATTGCTGGGTCGCTTCCGACCCTCCCGACCACTCTGCGTCAAGACCTGCTGGAGACCATCAGCGTCGCCGAGCGCCTGCAGCGGCTTGTCGCGGCGCTGACGAAGGAGGTCGAGGTCCTCGAGCTCGGCTCGAAGATCCAGTCGGAAGCCCAATCGGAGATGTCGAAGACGCAGCGGGAGTACTATCTGCGCGAGCAAATGAAGGCAATCCAGAAAGAGCTGGGCGACGCCGACGATCGCACGCAGGAGATCGATGCGCTGCGCGACAAGATCGAGGCGGCCGGCATGACCGAGGAGGCGAAGAAGGAGGCGCTTCGCGAGCTCGACCGGCTGGCGAAGATGCCGCCGGCCGCGGCGGAGTACACCGTGGCGCGGACGTACATCGACTGGCTCGTGTCGATGCCGTGGCAGCAAGCGACGGCCGATAATGTCGACATCGGTGCGGCGCGCACGATTCTCGACGAGGATCACGAAGGGCTCGAGAAGATCAAGGAGAGGATCCTGGAGTACCTCGCGGTGAAGAAGATCCGCCCCTCCGGCAAGGATCCGATCCTCTGCTTCGTGGGTCCTCCAGGCGTGGGCAAGACGTCGCTCGGCCGGTCGATTGCCCGCGCGCTCGGCCGGAAGTTCCATCGCATCTCGCTCGGCGGCATGCGGGACGAGGCCGAGATCCGCGGCCATCGCCGGACCTATATCGGCGCCTTGCCGGGCCAGATCATTCAGGGACTGCGGCGCACCGGGACGAGGAACCCGGTGTTCATGCTCGACGAGATCGACAAGCTCGGGATGGACTTTCGCGGCGATCCGGCGTCCGCCCTCCTCGAGGTGCTCGACCCGGAGCAGAACGTTTCATTCCGCGACCACTATCTGGACGTCGCGTTCGATCTGTCGCGCGTGCTGTTCGTCACGACGGCGAACGTGATCGATACGGTGCCCCCGGCGTTGCGCGACCGGATGGAGATCATCCCGCTGGCCGGGTATACAGAGGAAGAGAAGATCGCCATCGCTCAGCGCCACCTGGTGCCCAAGGAGGCGCGGGAGCACGGGCTCGATCCGGGCAAGGACATCGAGTTCACGCCTGAGGCGTTGCGCCTGCTGGCCCGTGGCTACACGCGCGAGTCCGGGGTGCGGAACCTCGAGCGGGAGATCGCCAGCGTCTGCCGGAAGGTGGCGCGCCGGCGCGCCGAAGGCCAGACGGACTTGGCGCGGATCACCCCGGACGTCGTGACGACATTTCTCGGCGTGCCGCGCTTCGAGCTCGAGGAGGTCGAGGAGCGCACGCGCGTCCCGGGCGTCGCGATCGGCCTGGCGTGGACGCCGGTTGGCGGCGACGTCCTGGTCATCGAGGCGACTCGGATGCAGGGCAAGCGCACGCTCACCTTGACCGGGCAGCTCGGCGACGTCATGAAGGAGTCGGTCCAGGCGGCCCTCTCGTGGGTCCGGTCGCACGCCCATGAGCTCGGCATCGGCCCGGAATTCTGGGAGACATCGGACATCCACGTGCACGTTCCGGCCGGCGCGATTCCGAAGGACGGGCCCTCGGCGGGCGTCACGATGACGACGGCGCTCGTGTCGTTGCTGACCGGGCGCCGGGTGCGTCCAGGTCTGGCGATGACCGGCGAGGTGAGCCTGGCTGGACGGGTGCTCCCGGTCGGCGGTATCAAGGAAAAGGTGCTGGCCGCTCATCGCGCTGGGATCCGCACCTTGGTGATCCCCGGACGGAACGCGAAGAATCTGATGGAGGACGTCCCGGCCCGGGTCCGAGATGAAATGACCATCCACATGGTCGATTCGGTCAGTGACGTCCTCAAGCACGCACTCGAGGATGCACCGACGTGGCCGGAGGTCGAGCGTATGGCGTTATCGTCTTGATTTCGGCCGCTTGAGGGATTTCCGGGACCCGTCTTCTGCCTTGAAGGGGCGCTGGCTGCTCGGCTAACATAGCCGTATGTCCCGCCTCGGGTATGTCCTGGGCGTGGTATCTACGGTGTTTCTAGGCTGGTCGACAGCCGGCGCCCAGGTCTATCGGCTCTCCGAGGGCGACGGCACCGTCCACTTCACCAATGCTCCGACCGATCCCCGGTACAAGAACCTCGCCGGGTACTCATCAGGCACCTCCGCGGGCTTTCTGCGCCTGCCGCCCGCCGACACGGCGCGCTACGCAACCGAGATCAAGGCGGCCGCCGAGCGCTACGGCGTTCCCGACCGACTGGTTCAGGCCGTCATCCGCGTCGAGTCGGGTTTCAATTCGCGCGCGGTCTCGGTGAAGGGCGCTCAGGGGTTGATGCAGCTCATGCCGGAGACGGCGTCGATGCTGGGCGTGCGCAATAGTTTCGACCCGCAGCAGAACATCGACGGCGGCGTTCGGCACCTTCGTGGGCTGATCGAGCGCTTCAGGAATGATTTGCCTCTGGCGCTGGCGGCGTACAACGCGGGCGAGAAAGCGGTGCTCGCATACCGAGGAATCCCACCGTACCAGGAGACCCGCGACTACGTGACCCGCGTGCTCTATCACTACGACGGCACCACGAACGGCGGAGCCAGCGCGCCGCCGACTCCTGTCTATCGGACCGTCGGCGAAGACGGCACGATCGTCTACACGAACATCCCCCCGCGCGGCCGCCGCTAAAGCCCCGCGGATCCCGGGTGCGCGCGGCCCGCCGGCGACCTCCAGGGCCTCCCGCGCGAGATCGTCGTATCGAGCCAGCCGGTGACCGCGGAGGCCACCGCCCCGAGCAGCCGCCGGTTCAGGACCAACCCCCAGTGCGAGGCGCCGTCGATGCTGACGTGATCGGCGGCGAAGTGAAGGTCGTCGTACCGCTGCCGGGGCCACTGGGTGTCGGTCGTCCCGGTGACGATCAACATTGGACACCGGACGTCGACGACAACGCCGGCCTTGCGCTCATCTCGCGCGACGCGAGACTCCTGACCGAGTGATTCGAGCGCGACTCCACGCTCGGCCCGATCGAGATCCGCCATCGCCGGCTGATGGTCGGGATCGCGATCGACGATGCCATATTCTTCAGGTCCGAAGATGCCGCGGCGAAGAGCGACCGAGGCGTCGAAGGTCCGCACCGGCGTGCTGGGCGCCAGGCCCACGCACGCACGCGCATTGCACGCAGTGGCGGCCATCATCGCCACGAGCCCGCCCATACTCCAACCGACGAGGATCGGAGGCTGACAGAGCGTGCGCGCGAGCGCGACGACGTCGTCCGCGTAATCGGCCATTCGAGTCGCGCCGAGGTCGATCGCCGCGCTCGCGCCGTGACCACGCAGGTCGATCGCGTGCGAAGACCATCCGCGTTGGGCAAGCTCGTCCTGCCAGAAAGTCCACACACGCGCCGAGTTCGCGGCCCCGTGCACGAGAATCAGCGGGAGGCGCTCGCCGTCGCACACCAAGAGGCTGTGCGTTCGCAACTTGGACATGGCGCACATTCTACGCGGCACGGCTCGCATCCGGATGAATGTCAGGCATGCTGAATGAAGACTCCCGATCCGGGGAGCAGGGGGCGGAGAACACGTGACGATCGGGAACAGTGCTGGAGCTGTGGCCGTGGGCGTTCTGGTCTTGCTCTGCCAGGCGTGCGATCGCACGCCGCCGAACTCGCGCCCACCGGATAGCGCCACGAGCCCGGAGACCGTTCCGGTCGCTCCGGCCCCAGCGGGACAGTCCGAGGTTGAGCAGCCTCTAGAGAATACGACGCCACCGCGCGCCGAAGCTTCGAAACCTGCCGCTTCAGCGCCTCCGGTCAAGAGGCCGCCCGTCCGGGCGACTACGCCGGCGCCGCCAACGGTCATTCAGAAGCCCGGTCTCCCCGAGCAGGAGAAGCAACCCGCGGCACCACCCGCCCAAGCGCCCGCGGTACTGCCACCCGCGCCGCCGGTAAGGGTGGCAACTCTGGATCTCGGCTCCCTGGAGAAGCGCCTGCGCGATACAAGGGCCATCGGAGTCTTCACCAAGCTCTCGCTCAAGAACGAGGTCGACGACTTGCTCGAACAGTTCCGTGACTTCCATCAGTCGCGTGACCAGACCCGGCTGGCGAAGCTGCGACAGGCCTACGATCTTCTGCTCCTGAAAGTATTGTCTCTGCTCCAGGACGGCGATCCAGGGCTCGCTCGCGATGTCTCGTCCTCGCGCGAGGCGCTCTGGAACATCCTCGTCGATCCCGACAAGTTCAAGAATCTCTGAGTCAATTGGGAGGAGGAGCCATGAGCTGGCGAACCAAGGTCCGGGCCGCGATTGTGTCGACGCCGATTCTGATAGCTGGGCCCGCGCTGGCCGCGGATGACCCGGCTGTGCTGAAGGATTTGACGGCCGTGATCGCTCTCCAGGGCCAGCCCTGCGGGCAAGTCGTCACCGCCACGAAGCAGGGCGACAACGACTACGCGGTGGCATGCAAGGATGGCAGCCGGTACCGCGTCTTCGTGAACGCCGAGGGCCGGGTCGTCGTGCAGAAGCAGTGAGCGGCGCGACTCACGCACGCCACTGACGGTCGAGCCCGCGGTACTGGATGGCTTCGGCGCAGTGCTCGGCGGTCAACCCCTCGGACCCGGCGAGATCGGCGATCGAGCGGGCGACTTTGAGGACGCGGTCGTGACCGCGAGCCGAGAGCCCGAGCTGGGTCATCGCCGCCGCGAGCAATCGCTCGGCCTCGGCGGAGACCTTGCAGAAGCGTCGCACTTGCCGCGGGCTCATCGCCGCATTGACGCGGATCGCGCTGGCGCGGAAGCGGTCGCGCTGACGCTGGCGGGCGACGTCCACTCGCGCCCGGATCGTCTCGCTGGCCTCGCCCGAGGCCAAGCCCTGAACGTCGGCGGGCGGCAGCGCAGGGAGCTCGACGTGCAGATCGATACGGTCGAGGAGCGGGCGCGACAGACAGCCGAGGTACCGGGCCCGCTCCGCGGGCGTGCAGAGACAGCCGTCGAGCGAGGGGCAACCGCGCCGACACGGATTGGCGGCGGCGATCAGCTGGAACCGAGCGGGGAAATCGCTGACACCGCTGGCGCGAGCGATCGTGACGCGACCGTCCTCGATCGGTTGACGCAACGACTCGAGCACATGCTGGTGGAACTCCGGTAACTCGTCCAAAAAGAGCACGCCAAGATGTGCGAGGGTTACCTCGCCCGGGTGCGGCGGGCTTCCCCCACCGATGAGGCCCGACACCGAGATCGTGTGGTGCGGCGCGCGGAAGGGGCGCCGGCTCATCAGCTCGCCGTGTCGCGGCAACAGACCGGCGACCGACCAGATGGTCGACGATTCGATCACCTCATCGCGCGACAGCGGGGGCAGGATCGCGGCCAGTCGTCGCGCCAGCATCGTCTTTCCGCCCCCTGGTGGGCCTACCAGCAGCACGTTGTGGGCGCCGGCGGCCGCGATCTCGAGCGCGCGCTTGGCGTGAGCCTGCCCGCGAACGTCCGTGAAATCGAGATCGTCCGTGGCCGCCGTGAGGGCGGGCGGGGCCGGCGTGAACGCCACCGGGTTTGCGCCGTTCAGGAAATCGACGGCGTCGCGCAAGGTCGGCGCGGCGAGGACCTTGAGGTCGTCGACCGCGAGCGCCTCCGTGTGGTTGGCGAGCGGAACCACGAGCGTGCCGATGCGCTGGCGCCGGCACGTGAGCCCGACGGCGAGCACCCCGCGCACGCCCTGAATCTGGCCGTTCAACGCCAGCTCGCCCACGACGGCAAATGGACCGATGCGCCCGTCGACGACGATCCCGGTGGCCGCGAGAATACCGAGCGCGATCGGCAGATCGAACGAGGCGCCCTCTTTGCGAAGGTCGGCGGGAGCCAGGTTGACCGTGATTCGCTCGGACGGGAACGCAAAGCCGGCGTTTCGGATGGCCGTGCGCACGCGCTCGCGGCTCTCGCGTACGGCCGAGTCGGGAAGACCGACCGTCGTGAACATGGGCAACCCGGGACTGACGTCGACTTCCACGCGGACGAGCGCGGCCTCGACGCCCACGAGCGCAGCGGAGAGGACTCGCGCCAGCACCAGGCGATTCTTCGGTCAGCCGGACGCCGCGTCAATGTCGCGCGTCGGATACGGTCTCGGAGTCTCTGAACCTGAACCCATACGTTGCCGTTGGCCCCGAGGTCGCTGCCAGAGCGGCCGGGATTGGTGCTAGAGTCCCGGCATGGCGCGCCCCGTCGTCCTCGTCGTCGATGACGACCCCGGCGTCCGGGAGTCGTTTCGGCTGATCCTCGAGGACCACTATGACGTGGTCGACGTGGCCGACGGTCCGAGCGCCCTCGACGTCGTTCGCGCCTCCGCGGTCGATCTGGTACTCCTCGACATCCGCTTGCCCGGGATGGACGGCATCGAGGTTCTCGAGCGCATCAAGGCCCTCGACGAGGGCATCGAGGTGATCCTGGTCACTGCCGTGAAGACCGTTCGAACCGCGGTCGCCGCCATGAAACTCGGCGCCTTCGACTATCTGACAAAACCCTTCGAGGAGGACGAGCTCTTGTCCCTGTCACGACGCGCCCTCGAGCGCCGCGCGCTCGAGCGCGAAGTTGCCTTTCTTCGCTCCGAGCTCGAGCGCGCGCACGATCTCGACGAGATCGTCGGAAGGCATTCCGCGATCGAGAAGCTCCACGGCCTCATCGCGCAGGTCGCCCGCACGTCGACGACCGTGTTGATCACCGGCGAGAGCGGTACCGGCAAGGAGCTCGTCGCCCGGGCCATCCACCATCAGGGCCCGCGGCGCGAGGGGCCCTTCGTCGCCGTCAACCCGGCGGCGATCGCCGAGACTCTCATCGAGTCCGACCTGTTCGGCCACGAGAAGGGTGCGTTCACCGGCGCCCACCAGCGCAAGCTTGGCAAGTTCGAGCTCGCGCAGGGCGGCACGCTCTTCCTCGACGAGATCGGCACCTTGCGGGCCGAGCTCCAGGCCAAGCTCCTGCGGGTGCTCCAGGAGCGCGAGATCGAGCGGGTCGGCGGCACCCGGCCGGTCACGATCGACGTGCGCTTCATCGCCGCGACGAACACGAACCTCAAGGAGGCCGTCGGCCGCGGCGCCTTCCGCGAAGATCTCTACTACCGGCTCAACGTAGTGCCGGTCGTGGTGCCGCCGCTGCGCGAGCGCATCCAGGACGTCCCGCTGCTCGTCGATCATTTCATCCGGCGCGACAACCGACGGTTCCACAAGCGAGTCGAGGGGCTTTCGCCCGAGGCGCTGGCCGCCCTGAACGCCTACCGGTGGCCGGGCAACGTGCGTGAGCTCGAGAACGCCATCGAGCGCTGCGTGGTCTTGGCCGAGGGGCCCGTCATCCAGCTCAACGATCTGCCGCTGGACGTGTCGTTACCCCAGCAGGCCACGAAGGTGCGGGCGGCCGAAGCCCTGCCGCTCAACGAAGCGACGGATCAGTTCGAACGGCAGATCGTCTTGCGGGTCCTCGAGCGCGTTGGGTGGAATCTGACCGAGGCCGGACGGATTCTCGAGATCCATCGGAACTCTCTCCGGGTGAAGCTCGCGCGATGGGGCATCCGGGCGCCTGGGCAACGCTGATCGCCCAGTTACTGGGCGCCCACTAGCTGGGCGCGCCGCACAGCCACTGGGCGATGGCGCGCGATGATATGAGCCCGGCCAGTGTACTCACCAAGGCGAAACACGCGCTTTGCGCATCGTTCCGCGAATGCCTTGCGTTGTGGCGACGAAATTGCGTAGCGTCCCGTCGGTTGTACTTCCGAAGCCCTCATGGGGGGGGCTTCTCAACCGATTGGGAGGAGAGTCATGGCGAAGGCATGGGCGGGCATCGTGATCGTGGCGGCGGTGATCGGATCGTTCTTGCTGGTGGCGCCGGTGATCGAGTCGGCGACATCCAACTCCACGCAGTACTTCCAGGCGATCGGGACGGCGGAAGGCGGCGCGGACTAGCACTCGCCCGCTTGTTGCCTGGCTCGACATTGTTGAGTCGCCTCTGGGTGGGGAAGGGAGGCGTCCGTGCTCCCTTCCTTTTCCTCGTTCTGCTCCTCGTGTTCTCGGTGGGCCTCGTGTTCGTGCGGCCCTCACCCCTGCGCACCCAGGATCGGGATCCTGGAGCTGCCGGCACGGTCTACCGACGGCCGCTGGGCCACGACCCGAAGACTCTCGACCCGGCTCGGGTCAGCGACATCTACAGCCTGTCCGTCTCGCAGCAAATCTTCGACGGTCTCGTGCAATACGACTCCGCGCTCACGATCGTGCCGGCACTCGCGGAATTCTGGCGCGCTTCGCGTGATGGGGCGGTGTGGACGTTCAATCTTCGTCACGGCGTGAAGTTCCACCATGGACGCGAGGTCAACGCGGACGACGTCGTCTACTCGTTCGCGCGCATTCTCGATCCGAAGACGCGTTCGGGCGCGGCCGAGCTGTTCCTCAATATCAAAGGAGCCCGCGAGTTCAGAGAGGGACGGGCGAAGAGCGTGTCGGGATTGGTGGCGCTCGACCGGCGCACCGTCCAGGTGACGCTCGACGACCACGTTGCGCCGTTCGTGGCCATCGCGGCGGTCGGCCACGCCAAGATCGTCCCCCGCGACCTCGTCGAGTCGCAGGGCGAGGCGTTCGGCGCCCAGCCCGTGGGGACCGGGCCATTCAGATTCGTCCGGTGGGACCGGGGCCGCGAGATCGTCCTCGAAGCCAATGCGGAATATTTCGACGGGGCGCCGCGACTCACGCGGCTCCTGTTCCGTATTTTTCCAGGCGAGCAGCGCGACGCGATGCAGGAGGAGTTCCAGAAGGGGAACCTCGAGGACGCGCCGGTGCCGGCCCGTGTCGACCGGCGCGCGCTGGCCACGAGCGGCGGATACATCTATGTGAAGCGGCCGATGATCAGCGCGCGGTTCTATGGATTCAACACGCGGGCGAAGCCGCTCAACGATCGGCGTGTCCGGCAGGCGATCGTCCAGGCAATCGACCGAGAGACGATCGTCGAGGGCGTCTACTTGGGCCAGGTCACCTACGCGCGCGGTGTCTTGCCGCCGGGGATGCTCGGCTTCAATCCGGGGCTCACCGGGTACCCATACGACCCGGCGCGTGCGCGCGAGCTGCTCGCCCAGGCCGGCTATCCCGGAGGCCGCGGCCTGCCGCCACTCACCATCTGGTCGGGCGCCCGGCAGGCCGACATCGTGCGCGAGCACGCGCTCATCAAGAAATGGCTGGCGGCGGTCGGCATCACCGCCGACTTCCAGTACAACACCGACTGGCAGGCGTTCTCGAAGATGCTCGACGATGGAAAGCTGCCGATCTTTCTATACGCCTGGTACGCGGACGTCCCCGACCCGGACAACTTCCTTACGAAGCTGTTCCACTCGAAGAGCCCTCGCAACTTTTTCGGCTACGCGAACCCCGTCGTCGACGAGCTGCTCACGGGCGCCCGAAGCGCCGGTGACATTCAGCGGCGGGTCGAGCTGTACCGGAGAGCCGAGCAGCTGATCCTCGACGACGCCCCGATCGTCCCGGTCTTCCATCGCGCGTACGAGCGCCTGTTCCAGTCCTACGTCCGGAGCGTCGAGGTCAACGGCCTCGGGGACCCCTACATCCCCCTGCGCAAGATCTGGCTCGACCGAACGCGATGAAACCTCAATCCCTGCGCGCGCAGCTCCTACTCGGCACGATCCTCGTGATCGTTCTCGTCATGACGACCGTCATGGTGGTGGTCGACCACCAGGGGCGTGCCGGGATCATCTCCGAAATGGAGCGGCGCGGCGAGGCGCTCGCTCGGAGCCTCGCGGCGATCTCCGTGGGCCCACTGCTCGTCTACAACTTCGTCGCGCTGGAGCAGAACGTCGTGCGGATCAGCGCCGAGCCCGACGTCGTCTACGCGCTCGTGCTCGACGCCGACGGCAAGGTGGCGGCCCACAGCCGGTATCCCGAGCGCGTGGGGTTCCTCCTGCACGGCGCCGTGCCCGAGCGCGCGGCGAGCGCGGGTGAGCCGCTGACCCAGGAAACCGTCACGACCGCCGGCGAGGCCGTCTACGACTTCGCCGTGCCGGTCCTAGTCGAGGGCCGGAAGTGGGGCACCGTGCGGCTCGGACTGTCCAAGCGGCGGATGGAAGCCGAGCTCCGGCGCACGCGGCTCGAGCTCGGCGCGCTGACCCTCGCGACGCTCTTGCTCGGAAGTGTCGCAGCGGCCCTGGTCGCCCGTCGGATCGCGCGGCCGGTCCAGCAACTGGCCGAGGGCGCCGCCGCCATCTCGCGCGGCCAGCTCAACCAGCGGATCGAGCCCTCGACGGCCGACGAGATCGGGCGTCTGGCCACGGCCTTCAACGACATGGCGGCGCAGCTCCTGCATCAGCGAACCGCGCTGGAGGAGGCTCACGGCGGCCTGCGACGACAGTTCGAGGAGCTCGCCGATCTCAAGAGCTATACCGACAACATCCTCGGCTCGCTCACGAGCGGCATCGTGACGATCGACCTGGGCGGCCGCGTGGTCACGCTGAACCTGGCCGCCGAGCTGCTCACCGGCTTCTTCCGCGGCGAGGCCGCCGGCCGGTACTGCACCGAGCTGTTCGCCCACACGCCCGAGATCAGCGACCTCCTGATGGAGACCCTCGCAACGCGCGCGCCGATCGCGAGCGTGCCGCTCACGCTCCGGCGCCGCAACGGCACCATCTTGCCGATCGAGTTCAGCACGGCGCCGCTCAAGGGCGGGGAGGGGAAGGACCTCGGCGTCATCGGCGTGTTCCGTGACGTGACACTCGTGCGCCAGCTCGAGAGCGACCTGCGGCGGTCGGATCGGCTCGCCGCGCTCGGCACGCTGGCCGCGGGCCTGGCCCACGAGATCAAGAATCCGTTGACGTCGCTCCTCACGTTCAGCAGGCACCTGGACCGGAAGTTCGACGATCCGAATTTCCGCGAGCGATTCAGCAGCGTCGTCCCGCGCGAGCTGGAACGGATCAACGGCATCGTCGAGCGCCTGCTCGAGCTGGCGCGCCCCTCGCGGATGAGCTTCACGCTCGTGAGGCTCCCCGAGCTCATCGATCGCGCCCTCGAGCTCTACGCCGATCAGTTCGACGACCGGCGCGTGGAGGTCGTGCGCGAGTACGCCCGCGACGTGCCGTCGATCCAGGCGGACAAGGACGCGCTCTACCGCGTGTTCGTCAATCTGGTGGCCAACGCGCTCGACGCGATGCCCGGCGGCGGTCGCCTCACGGTGCGCGCCGGGTGGGCGGGGACAGGCGACCCGGTGCCGGCGACGCGATGGCGACCGGCGAACCGGGTCAAGATCGAGGTCGGGGACACCGGCGTCGGCATCGAGCCCTCGGACACCGACCGGATCTTCAATCCCTTCTATACGACGCGGGACAGCGGGACGGGGCTCGGCCTGGCGCTTGCGCACAAAATCATCCAGGACCACGGCGGCGCGATCAGTTTCCAGAGCGTGCGCGGCCGCGGCACGACGTTCACGATCGTCCTGTCCCTCATACCCGATCCGCCGAGCGCCCCCGGCGACGAGACGCCGCGATGACGGAGGGCGGCGCGGTGTCCGCACGCGATCAATCCACGCGGCTCGAGCAGGCGCTGGCCGACAACGCGACCCTGCGCCGACACGCGAGCAGTGTCGCCCACGACTTCAACAACCTGCTCGCGGTCATCACCGGCTACACGGAGATGATGCTCAAGCGCCTGCGCGCCGACGATCCGCTGCGCCGGAACGCGGAGGCCATCAAGCGCGCGACCGAGTGGGGCGCCGCCCTGACCCAGCAGATTCTCTCGGGGAGCCGCCGGGCGGCCCCGGCGCCGGTGCCCGTCGATCTCAACCAGCTCGTGGGGAACGTGACGCGCGTGCTCCAGCCTCTGCTCGGCGACGCGATCGAGCTCGTGACGCGGCTCAGCCCGAGCCTCGCGCGGGTCAGCGCCAACCCGCACCAGATCGGCCAGGTCATCATGAACCTCGTCGTCAACGCCCGCGACGCCATGCCCAGCGGCGGTCGCCTCACCATCGAGACGGGCAACGTGGGCCAGACCGTGATGCTGGCGGTGGGCGACACCGGATGCGGAATGGACGACGACACCCGCGCACGCCTGTTCGAGCCCTATTTCACGACGAAGGAGCCCGGGCGCGGCAGCGGGCTCGGGCTTGCGACGGTGTACGACGTCGTCACCCAGTGTGGCGGCCAGATCAGCGTCACGAGCGACGCCGGCGCCGGATCGACGTTCAAGATCTACCTGCCGCGGGTCGCCGAGATCGCGGTCGTGGCGCAGACGCCGGCTCCGCCGCCCGAGCCGCCTTCCGCCACCGAAGCCAAGACCGTGCTCGTCGTCGAGAACGAGCGCGAAGTGCGGGATCTGATCCGGGAGATCCTTCATCTCCAGAGCTACGTGGTCCTCGAGGCGGGCGATCGGGACGAGGCGCTTGCCCTCAGCGAGCGGCACACCGGCCGGATCGACCTGATGGTGGTGGACGTGGGGATCCCACCGTCGTTCGCCGACGAGTGGGTGATACGAGTACGGGCCTCGCGGTCGGAGATCAAAGTACTCTACGTGTCGGGCTACCTCAGCGACAGCGCGTCGGTCGACGCGCCCAAGCTCGGCCCGCTGCTCCAGAAACCGTTTACGGTCGGAGCCTTCACGAAGGCGATAGGATTGGTGCTGAGCCGGGCGAAGTGACGATGGAGAGCCTCAGGCTCAGCGGAACCGCGGCATGACCTCGCGGGCGAAGAGCTCCATCGAGCGCCGCACCTTTTCTTGAGGTAGACCGCCGAAGTTCATCCAGCAGAGCATCTCGCCGACGCCGAGGCGCTGGAATTCCTGGATCCGCGCCGCGACGGTGTCGGGCGAGCCGAAGGCGACGCTCTCCGCGACCAGGTCATCCCACGACACCTTCGCGAAGCGCTGCTCGAGCGCGCGGAACCCCGGCTGCAGCAGCGGGTGTACGCGGTCGATCCGCTCGGGAACGAGGAAGCGCCGCAGCGACTCCTGGTACCACATCTCCGCGTCCTTCGCCTCGGCCAGCGCCTGCGCGTCGGACGGCGCCACGTAGACGTGGCGCGACACGCCCCAGCGGCCCAGGAGACCCGCGATCTCGGCCGCGCTCCGGCCCGCCTTCTCGCACGCCTTCACGTACGTGTCGCGACTCTTCGCGAGCTGCTCGACGCCGCCCCGTAAGAGCGAGTTCAGCATCGGTACCCCGCGGAGGGCCGTCGCCTCGATCGTGTCGGGGCTCGTGCACACGACGTACACCGGCGGGTGAGGCCGCTGGAGTGGCTTCGGGATCACGCGGACCTCGGGGATGTTGAAGTGGCGGCCCTCGAACGCGAAGCGCTCCATCGTCCACGCCTTGAGGATGATCGCCAGGCTTTCCTCGAAGCGCTCGCGGTTCTCGATCTGGGGCACGCGATATCCTTCGAACTCGACCGGGCGGTTGCCGCGGCCGACGCCGACGTCGAGACGTCCTTCGCTCAGGATGTCGACGATCGCGAGCTCCTCGGCGAGCCGAACCGGGTCATGGAACGGAAGGATCGCGGCGGCGAGCCCGATGCGCACCCGTCGCGTCCGCATGGCGGCCGCCGCCGCCAGCACCGCCGGCGAGACGGACAGGCCGTAGTCGATGAAGTGGTGCTCCGTCAGCCAGATGCTGTCGAAGCCGAGCTCCTCGGTCCACGTCATCTGCTCGATCTCGTGGCGGACAACGTCCGGGTGAGCGATCGCGGGCGGCGCCTGCAGGAAGTAGTAGGTTCCGAAGCGCATCGGGGCCTCGACTTTACCTCATCTACCTCTGAAGATTACCTCTGAAGATCGACCAGCAGCGCGGCGTGGTCGCTGAGACGACCGCCCTGGCGCCCCACAGGCCGGCCCCAATCGTAGCGGACGTCCCTGAGCCGGGGCCGGAGCTGATCGTTCACGAAGGCCTGATCGAGCCGAAACCCGTTGCCGCCGTTGGGCGAGTACCAGGTGTAGGCGCGGGCCGTGCCCCGAAGAAGGCGAAACGCGTCGAGCCATCCCGACTGCTCGAGCCCCGACAGCCAGGCGTCTTCTCGCGGTCCGAACACCCGCGTCTCCTCGTCGAGACCCGGGCGGCCGGAGTTCGTGTCGCCGAGCAGCATCGTGGGCCCACGCCGCCAGCGGCCGAGCAACGTGAGGACGGCGGCGTAGAAGAGATCCTTCCGTCCGGTCACCCGATTCGGGACGTGCATCGCACCCAGGGTGAGGGGCTCGGGAGCCTCGACTGAAGCGAGGAGAAGGAGACGGCCGGGATCGCCGGGGCCGACCCGCAGGCGTAGTCGGCGCATCGGGAATCGTGTCGCGATGAACAGACGATTGGCGCTGGGTAGTGAAGGCTCGGCCGTCGTGCACTGGTACGCCAGGCCAAGCGCCGCGAGCGAGCGGGCCAGCTCCAGGCTCGGTGGAGTCGCGCGGAATTCGCAGAGGGCGACCGCGTCCGGGGCCCAGCGCTCGATCTGCGCGGCGATCCGGCCGACGCGGACGCGCCGCCGGCCCGGATGTTCCAGAAGACGATCCGCATCGAGTGGGCTCCTACCGCGTGCCCAGCGACGTCTCCAAGAGCTCGAGCGCTCGCTTCGCGAAGGCCCACATGTTCTTTTCTCGGTCGCCGTGGCCCGTCTCGAGCGTGATCGCGCGCTCGACGGGACCCGCCACGGCGATACACGCATGCCCCGCCGAATCGCCGTAGCGATTGCCGGTCGGTCCGGTGGCGCCGGTCTCGGCGAGCCCCCAGGTGGCCCCCAGGAGCTCGCGGATCGTGCGCGCCTTGAGCAGCGCATATGGCTCGCTGCTCGACCGGATGCCCTTCACGGCCTCGTCCGGAACCCGCAGGAGCCCGCGCCGCGCGGCCTGCGTGTAGATCACGCCGCCGCCGAGGAAGTACGCCGAGGCACCGGGCACCGAGAGCATCGCGGCGGAGATCAACCCGCCTGCGGAGGACTCGGCCACCGCGATCGTTTCTTTTCGTTCCTTCAGGGTGGTCGCGAGCGATCGGGCGAGCGCGTCGAGCTCGTTCATGGCGCTGCGACCTTAGGGGCCCGCTCGTGCCTTGTCAAGTCGGGGATGGCCCGAGCGGGGTGGTGCTCAGGAGAGGCGCCGCGCGGGCGCCGCCAGCTCGCACTCGGCGATCTTGGTGAGCAACGTCTTGTAGCTGACCTTGAGGATCCGCGATGCTTCGGCGCGATTCCAGCGTACGCGCTCCAGCACTTCCACCAGGGCGTGGCGCTCGGCCTCGCGGGCGCCGCGGCGGGCGATCTCGCGCAGGCTCTCGGTGACCGACAGCGAGGGCTGCGGGTGCACGGTGCGCGCGCCTCTGCCGCGCGCGAACTGCGCCTCGAAGGCCTGCTCGCCGTCCGCGAGCACGACCATGCGGCGAATGATGTTCTCCAGCTCGCGGACGTTCCCCGACCAGGGGTACTCCGTGAGGCGGGCCAGGGTCTCGAGGGAAAGCGTCTTCTGCCGGCCGTACTGGGCGTTGAACTTTGCGAGGAACCACGCCACCAGCGCCGGGATTTCCTGCCGCCGCTCGCGGAGCGGCGGCACCTGGATCTCGACCACGTTGAGGCGGTAGTAGAGATCCTCGCGGAACTCACCCTGCGCCATCGCTTCCTCGAGGCGCCGGTTGGTGGCGGCGATCACGCGCGCGTCGACGTCGATCGGCGTGTGCCCGCCGACCCGTGAGAACCGGAAGTCCTGCAGCACGTGGAGCAGCTTGGCCTGGAGCGCGAGCGGCATTTCGCCGATCTCGTCCAGGTAGATCGTGCCCATGTTCGCGAACTCGAACTGTCCCAGCTTGCGGCGGTGGGCGCCCGTGAACGCGCCCTTCTCGTGGCCGAAGAGCTCGGACTCGAGCAGCTCCTGAGGGATCGCGGCGCAGTTGACCTTGACGAAGGGCCCCTGACGGCGGGCGGAGGCCGCGTGCACCGCGCGGGCGATGAGATCCTTGCCGACCCCACTCTCGCCGCGGATCAACACGGTCGTGTCGGTGTCGGCGATGCTCTCGATGATGGAGCGGATCGCCTGCATCCGGGGGTGGCCGTCAAAGAGTGAGGGCTCGGACGTGGCTACGGACTCGACTCGATCAGTTCCCACTGTTCCCTTCCCTCCCGGATGGACTTTCAGCCGGCCGAGACAGCATGCAAAGAAAGTGCTAGGCGATGGCAACAAGATTTCAGGTACTTACAGGCTGTCCGGAGAATCAATTTTACGCTAGCTGGTAAGAAACGGATTGATCAACTGGCTCGATCCTTACCGCTGATGGTAGCCATGGGCTATGACACCCCCATTACAAAGCGACGAAGAGTCGACGACGGCGGGTCTCGCGAGCCTACGTACGAGGCAGGAGCACCGTGAAGCGGCTGCCCTTTCCCTCTCGGGACTCGACGGTCACACGGCCGCCATGGGCCTCCGTGATGCCGCGCACGATAGCCAAGCCGAGGCCCGTGCCGCCCCGTTCGCGATGCGCCTGGCGGTACGCCTCGAAGATGTGCGGGAGCGCGTCCGCGGGGATGCCCACGCCAGTGTCCTCGACCTGCAGCTCGAACTCCGGCCCGGCGTCGATCACCCGCACGGCCACGCGGCCGCCGGACGGAGTGAACCGGATCGCGTTGGCGCCGAGGTTCACGAGCACCTGGTGGAGACGCTCCACGTCGCCGCTGTAGGCGAAGCTCGCGCCGATGCGCTCGCTCTCGAGCGTCACGCCCGCTTCCGACGCGAGCGGATGGAGCTCCTCGACGGCATGGTCGACCAGCACGCCGAGGTCGAGCGAGCGCCGCTCGAGCTCCACGAGACCGGCCTGGAGTCGTGACATCTCGAGGATCTGATTCACGAGGCGCAGCAGCCGCCCGGAGCTGACCGAGACGATGTCGGCGAGCCGCTTCTGCTTGTCCGTGAGCGGACCCGGGACACCCTCTCGCAAGAGCTCGGCGGCGCCGCGGATCGACGTGAGAGGTGATCGGAGCTCGTGCGACACGGTCGCAAAAAACTCACGTCGCGCCTCCTCGACCCGGCGCAGCTGACCGATCATCGAATTGAACGACCGCGCGAGCGATCCGATCTCGTCGCGGCGAGTGACCACGATCGGCTTTCGGAACTTGCCGGTCGCGACCGCCGCCGCCGCCGCGGACAGGTCGTCGAGGGAGCGCGTCATCCGGTGCGAGAGGAACGCGGCGCCCAGCAGCGCCACGCCTACCGCCGCGCCCAGCGCGACCAGCACCCAGGTCCACATGCGTCCCTCGACGCGCGCACTGTCGGCCTCGACCGAGAGGACGCGCGTATGGATGGCCGACATCAAGGCGCCCAGGCGTTGCTCGACCCGCTCGGCGAGCAGGCGCGCGTCGATATCGATCAGGCGGACGGCGCCGAGGTGATCGCCTATCTGCAAGAGCGCACGCTCCCGGGCGACGACGCTGCGATACCCATCGAACGCGGCGCTGGCCTCGCGCAGGTAGAGCTTCTCCCCGCTGCTTTGCGCGTAGTCGACCAGGCGCTCGAGATCGTCGGCGACCTGCGCCGCCCGCTTGGTCCACGCCGTCGTGTAGGACGGATCACCGAGGGAGACGGCATGCGCCTCGAGGCGCATCAGCGGCTCGATCGCCTCGCGCGCGGCCGCGGTGAGGCGAAGCGCCGGAACCGTGCGAGTCACGATCTCGCGGTTGGCCGAGGCGAGACGGTCGATTGCGCGCAGGCTCAGTGCCGCCACGCCCGCGAGCACGACGATGACGAGTGCCGAGGTTAAAAAGATCTTCGACGCCAGCCGCATGCATTCTCTCCCCGGGCACCGGCTCCGGTGATCGCCGGATGCGATCGACAGTGGAGCGGGGGCCCAGTCGGTGATTGCGCGAGGTCCTCGTGGGATCCCGCGTGGTTCGGGGGCGCCTACCGGAACGAGTTAGGGAGGAGAGAGCCGGACGTCAGAAAACGCCGCGACCAAGAAGTCGAAATGCTGGAGGAATGCTCGAGAGCCTTTCCACGAGTGCGGAGTCTATAAGGCTTGGCTCGAGCCTGTCAACTGTCGAGTTACAGGTACACCCGCTCGGCCCGGCGAAGCGCGCGATAACGCTCGAAGGACTTTCGCTCATCCTCGAGACCCAGGATAGACCTGATAGTGGTTCCCCTGAACGTATACCGCAGCATCTTGAGCCCGTTGCGAAGCGCGAAGAGCGGCGTGTGGATCAAGGCCACCGGGAGATGCTTGAGCTTGATCCACCGATCGGCCCGCCATCTCAAGAATTCGATCTCGTCCGAGTCGAGGTGCGCCGTTCGCACCACGGCGGTGGTGCCGTCGTAGTCCTCGAGCCGCTCGTTGGTGATGAGCCCCTGCTCCCGGAACGTCTTTGTCATCGGCGTGCGCGGATAGGGCGTCGGATGCTGGATGTACGGTACGTCGACGTACCGGCGGGCGAAGGCCAGATTGGCCTCGATCGCCTCGCGCGTGTCCTGGGGGTTGCCCACGATGAGCCCGCCGACGACGTACATCTTGTTCGCATGCAAGTACTCGATGGCGGTCACCGCGGCGTTGCCGCCGCTGGCGCCCTCGCCGCGGCGCCGGTTCTTAGCCTCGGCACGGAGGAATTCGAGATCTTCCTCGAGGATGTTCTCGATGCCCAGGAAGACGTACCGGAAGCCCGCCTGGCGCATCAGGGGCGCCAGCGTGCGGCCGTGGTTGGCGATGGCCGAGGTCATCGCCTGCACGGTATAGTCGAGGTCGTTGAGCCCGGCCTCGATGATGGCGCGACAGAGCCCTTCGAACCGGCGCACGTTCAGCGTGATGTTGTCGTCGACGAGGAAGATTGCCCGGGCGCCGTGCGCGCGCGCATCGCGGATGTCGGCCAGCACGCGGTGGAAGTCGTACGTGTGAAAGTTGCGCCCGCGCATCTCGATGATCGAGCAGAAGCTGCAGTCGAAGGTGCAGCCGCGCGAGGTCTCCACGACGTCGACCTGCCGTCCGACCATCGTGTAGCCGCTGAGGACCCGCGCGGCCCGGTTCGGCAGGCGCACGCCCCCGTCGTCGAGCCCGTTGACCGGGCGATCGGGATTGTGGGTGAAGCCCGCGCCGCACTTGAACGAGAGGCCCGCCACCGTCGCAAGATCGGTCCCGCGCTCGAGGGCTCTCACCAGCTCGCGGAACGTCAGCTCGCCTTCGCCGCGCACGATGAAATCCACGCCCGCGCTCGGATGCGTGTAGGCATCCGGCGCCAGGCTCGCGTCATACCCGCCGACCACCACGCGCGCGGCCGGCCGCAGGCGCCGGACCAGCTCGATGATCCGGAGCGCGGTGTGCCGCTGGAAGGTCATGACCGACAGTCCGATCACGTCCGGCTGGACCTCGTGCACGAGGCGCTCGAGCGTCTCACGCACCCGGCGCTGGACCAGGATCAGATCGGCGATGGCGACCGTGTGGTGGGGATCGACGTTGCCGGCCAGCGAGGCGAGCGCCCCGTTGGGCATGCGGATCGCCACCGATGGCATGTGCTCGAACGAGTCCGGCATCGAGAGCAGCAGAATGTTCATCGGCTGTTCGTCCTACGGACGGCCCTCGAGCCCGATCGCGCGCGCCACGGTCTCCAGGTGAAGCTGCGCGTCGCCGAAATCGAGGCTCGCCGCCTGGATGCGCTTGTGCAGGAGATGCAGCGGGTGTTCCTCGCAGTAGCTGATGGCCCCGAAGATCTGGTGACCGCGACGCGCCACGGCGAGGCACGCCTCGCCCGCGTACGCCTTGGCGAGGGCCGCGTCGGCCTCGGCAGGTCGGCCCTCCGCTGCCCTCCAGGCCGCGACATAGAGGAGCCCGCGGGCCGCGTCGACGTCGCGCACGAGATCGGCGCACGCGTGCTGGATGGCCTGGTAGCCGCCGATCGGACGTCCGCCCTGGACGCGCGTCTTCGCGTGCTCGATCACGAGCTCGAGCACGCGCTGCGCGCCGCCCACCATCTCGGCCGTACGCGCCAGCGACCCCGCGCGGAGGGCTGACGTCAGGAGCGCGGCGCCGTCGCCGACGGCGCCCAGCAGATCATCCGGTCGGATCTCGACGTGATCGAACGTCACCTCGAAGAGCTTCTCGCCGCTGATCGCGTCGAGCGGCAGACGGGCGATGCCCGGATGGTCCGTCGGCACCACCACGAGGCTCGGGGCACCGCCGACGCGGACGGCGACCACGAGATCGTCCGCGACGTGCGCGTCCTTGACGAAGAGCTTGCGGCCGCTGAGCCGGCCGGGCACGGGGCACTCGAGCGCGACGGCCTCGAGATCGAACGAGCAGGTCTCCTCCACGAGCGCGAGGCTCGCGATCCGCGTACCGGCGGCAAGCTCCGGGAGGAGGCACTTCTGCTGCGCCGGGCTTCCGGCAGCGATGACGAGCGACGTGGCCACCACCGCGCTCGTCACGAACGGGCCCGGTAGACCGGCGCGACCCATCTCCTCGACGAGCAGGATGACGTCGAGCAGCGAGCCGTCACTCCCGCCGAGCTCGGAGGGGATCAGGAGGCCCGGCCACCCCAGCTCGGCCATGCGGCGCCAGAGCGCCTGGTCGAAGCCGTGCTCGTCGAGCGCCAGGCGCTGGGCCAGCTCGGGCGGACAGTGCTGGCGGAGAAACGCGCGCGCCGTCTTCGTCAAGATTTGCTGAGCCGGCGTCGGACGGAAGTCCATTTCAGCTCGCCTTCGCCTCGGCGGTCGCTTTCGGCTCCGCGGAGAGACCGAGACCGCGAACGGCCACGGAGGTGCGGAGGATCTCCGCGGTCCCGCCGGCGATCGTGTGGCCGAGGGTCGTCTGATAGAAGTGCGAGATCTGCCCGCCGAGCTTGGACCATCGCGAGCCCTCGCGCAGCGGCCCCCAGATACCCAGCAAGTCCATCCCCAGGCGGGCCAGCTTCTGTCCGGTCTCGTCGGCGTAGATCTTCGCCATCGCCGTCTCGTAGGTGAGTGGCGCGCCGTCACGGATGAGACAGCCCGCGCGGTAGAAGAGGAGGCGCAGCGCCGCGATCTCGGCCGCGATCGCGGCGAGTCGGCGCCGCACGAGCGGATCACGCGCGAGCGGCGCGCCACCGCCCGTCGTCGTGTTGGCGTAGTCCACCAGCTGCCCGAGCACGCGCGCGAGCGCCGGCGCCTTGTAGAAGCGCCCCCAGAACCGATCGGCGTCGAGGCCGTTCAGGAGCGCCTGGAAGCCGTCGCCCGGTGGCCCGAGCATGAGATCGGCCGGT
>Ga0137377_10000238_pt1 | contig 30893 bp, 29 predicted proteins | sample SagtaG_22_FD_104815 | JGI IMG/M metagenome (GOLD analysis project Ga0137377, IMG submission 104815) | Vadose zone soil microbial communities from Sagehorn Ranch, Mendocino, California, USA - Sage2_L_40_16 metaG | ecosystem: Environmental > Terrestrial > Soil > Vadose zone | place: USA... | reverse complement strand
GGTGACGCCGTACACACCACCCTTGCGCGCGACGTCCTCGCCGAACACCAGCATGCCCGGCCACCTGGCCAGGCCGTCGGTGAGCGCACGGTTGATCGACTGAGCCAGCGTCAGCGGTCCCTGGTGCTCCGGTATCCGCCCGGCGAAGATCTGCCTTCTGGTTTCCGCGGCGGCGACACCGGCCCGGGCCGCCACCACATCCGGCCGCCGCGGCGCGAGGGGTGCCATCACCTCCGTCGCCGAGGAAAGCCGGCGCGCTCCCATCACCTCGCGTGCCTCGGCGAGCACCTGCGCGCGGACCGCCTCATACCGCACGAGCACCTCGTCGGGCGTCAGCAGGCCGGCCTCGACGACCAGCCGCGCCGTGCCGGTCAGCGGATCGCGCGCCAGGTCCGCGGCGATCTCCTCGCGCGCACGGTATCCCGATTCCACGTCCGACCCGGCGTGCCCGTACAGGCGCACGACCGACAGGTGCAGGAAGGCGGGCGCCCGCCGGTCCCTGGCCCACGCCGCCGCGGCGAGCGCCGCGTCGTAGACCTGCGCGAGGTCTGTGCCGTCCGCGTGGAAGTACTCGATGCCCGGCCTGGCCGCGCAGGCGGCGCGGACCCAGCCGGGCGGAGTGCGCACGCTGATGCCGATGCCGTTGTCCTCGCACACGAACAGGACGGGCAGCGGCAGGCCTTGATGGGCGCAGTAGGAGGCGGTGTTCAGCGCCCCGGTCGCGGTGGAGTGGTTCACGGACGCGTCACCGAAGCTGCACACGGCGACCGCGTCGTCCGGCCACTGCCGCGGCACCCCGAGCTTGGCCGCGCGGCTGATCGACAGCGCCAGGCCAACCGCCCGCGGCAGGTGGGAGGCGATCGTGGACGTCTGCGGGATCACCGCGAGGTCGTGGTTGCCGAACACCTTGTGCCGGCCGCCCGCGATCGGCTCGTCCACCGCGGCCACCAGGCCGAGGAGCACATCGCGCACGCCGTTGTGGGGTGGATCGGCCTGCGCCGCCCGGGCGAGGTAGAACGCACCGGAACGGTAGTGCAGCAGCGCCGGATCGGTGGGCCGCAGCGCGCCGGCGAGCCCGGCGTTCGCCTCGTGGCCCGCGGAGGAGATCGTGTAGAAGCCTGCGCCCTTGCCGCGCAGCCACCTGGCCGCGAGGTCGAGGTGGCGGCTCGCGAGCTGGGCGTCGAAGAGCTCGAGGCACCGCTGCCCGGTCAGCGCGCTGCCGGGGCGTACGGGATCGTGAACCGGCCGTTCGGCATTGTCACCGAACGGCTGCCGCGGTGGCGGCTGCAGCTCCCACAGCGCCTCGGCGAAGTGCCTTTCCACCGGGTCGCGCTCGGTCATCTGTGCCGTCCCTGGGGCCGGCCTGCTGTCGCGTCGCAGGCTGCGGATTCCTTCATTGTCCGCTGCGACCAAGTCTGCGCCTCCGGTGAGTATGCGTTCCTTGAACAAGAGTCTGGAGCAGTCGTAGTGTCCGATCGTGCCCAATACAGCTAACCAGCCCACCTACCCGGGCGGGGAGCACCTGATGCGGGCGCCCGCGGGGGCGGCGTATCCGGCGGAGGCAGCCGACCAGTACTGCCTGCGGGACGGGGAGGCCGCGCGCTTGCTGCGCGGCCATCCGTGGCGCCGGTTCGCCGTCGTTGGCGACAGCATCGCCGAGGGGCTGGGCGATCCGGCGCCAGGTTACCCCGATCAGCCGTGGTGCGACCGCGTCGCGGCCGAGCTGCGGGTGCAGCAGCCGGACCTGGCCTACCTCAACCTCGGCAGGCGGGACACCCCCGCCGCCCAGGTGCGGGCCGTGCAGCTCGGCCCGGCGCTCGCCTTCGCGCCGGACCTGGCGCTCGTCGCCTGCGGCGGCTACGGCCTGGCGCTGTCCCGCTACGACGCCGCCGCGGCGGCGGCCGAGCTGAAAGCGATCGTGGCCGCGTTCGCGGGGCACGGCTGCGACGTGATCACCGTCGGCTTGTTCGACGGGTCGTACGCGCCTGCCCTGCCCGAGTGGTCCAGGCAGCCGATGCGCGAGCGGCTGGCGGACCTGTCACGGCGCACCGCGGAGATCTCGGCCGAGCTCGGCGCCGTGCATGTCGACCTGACGGGGCATCCGGCGGCCCGTGACGGCGACATCTACAGCGAGGATCCACGGCACGGCACCATGCGCGGTCACGCGATCGCGGCCGCGGAAACCGTTCGGTGCCTCGGCGCGCGCCTCGCGGCCAGCGGGCCCGGCGCCGCATGACGACGGGGAGCGCCGGTGGGCCCGCCCACGGCGGGCCTGCCGGCCGGGGCGCCGCGGCGCAGGCCGGCCCGGGCTTTTCCGACCGCGCCCGGATGATGCGGTTGCTGTCCGGCCCATGGCTCGCGCAGTCCTGCTACGCCGTCACCAAGCTCGGTATCCCCGATCTGCTCGAAGACGGGCCGCGGGCGGCCGCCGGCCTGGCCGCCGAATCCGGCGCGCATCCGCGCGCACTGCACCGGATACTGCGGGCGCTCGCGGCGGCAGGGCTCTTCGAGGAGCCCACACCCGGCGTCTTCGGGCTGACGCCGCTCTCGCGGCTGCTTACCTCGGCGGCCACCCGGTCAAGCAGGCCGGCGGCGATCATGTTCGGTGAGGAGGTCTTCCGTTCGTTCGCCGAGATCGAACACACCCTCCGCACCGGCAACCCCGCGTTCGAGAAGGTCTACGGCCAGCCTTTCTACGACTACCTGGCCGGGCACCCCGAGGCGGCGCAGACCTTCACCGCGGCGATGGGACGTGCGCCGGTGCCCCAGGCGCTCGCCGCCTGCGACCTGACCGGCGCGCGCACCGTGGCCGACATCGGCGGCGGGAACGGCGGCCTGCTCGCCAGCGTCCTTCGCGCGAACCCGGACGCGAGGGGCGTTCTGCTCGACCTGCCGGAAGCGGTGCGCCAGGCACGTGACGGCCTCACCGCGGCCGGGGTCGCCGACCGCGTCGATTTCGTCGAGGGCAGCTTCTTCGATCACGTGCCGCCCGGTGCCGACACGTACATCCTGGCTCGTGTCCTGCACAACTGGGACGACGCGAACGCAGCCGCGCTGCTTTGCCGGGTGCGCGCGGCCATGGCGCCCGGTTCCCGGCTACTGGTGTTCGAGCAGTTGCTCGAACCCGCCGATGCGCATCCTGGCGCCGGGGGGCACGGCTCACCGCGGGCGCATGTCACCGACCTGCTCATGCTGCTCATGCTCCCGGGCTGCGACCGCACCGAGGCCGAATACCGTGGCCTGCTCGCCGCCGCGGGGCTCGACGCGGTGGCTGTGCGCCCGCCGCCGCTGCGCGCGCCCGGCGCGGAGAGCGTGCTCGAAGCCGTACCCGCACCGGCCCGCCCGCGGTGAGCCCGGGCCGCGACGGGCAAAGCCGTCCACACAGTCCGCGGAACAGGAGAGATCATGCCGCTCGATCCGCAGGTGCAAGCCATCCGTGACCGCCTCGATCGCGACAATGTGCCCAACCTCAGCACGCTGCCGATCGCGGACGCACGCGCGGCGGACGTCGCGGCGGCGCGGGCGGCGGCGGGAGAGGCCGAGCAGGTGAACGAGGTTTTCGACCGGACCATCGCCGGGCCCGCGTGCGGCCTGCCGATTCGCGTCTACCGGCCCGCGGGCGGCGGGCCGCTGCCTGTCCTTGTCTACTTCTTCGGCGGCGGCTGGAGCCTGGGCACCGTGGACACCTGCGACAGCGTCTGCAGATGCCTCACCAACGCCGCCGGGTGCGTGACCGTGGCCGCCAGCTACCGGCTCGCCCCAGAACACAAGTTCCCGGCCGCGGTGCAGGACTCTCACGCGGCGGCCTTGTGGGTCGCCTCGCACGCGGCGGAGATCGGCGCCGACCCGGCACGGATCGCGGTGGGGGGCGACAGTTCGGGCGGCAATCTCGCCGCGGCCGTCGCACTGCTCGCGCGTGAGCGCGGGCGGCCGCCGATCGTGCACCAGTTGCTGGTCTACCCGAACACCGACTACCTCGCCGACACCCCGTCGATGCGGGCAGCGACCGACCCGCATCTGTTCAACTCGGCGTCGGTCGCGTGGTACTGGGGGATGTACCTCGCCTCGCCAGCGGACGGCGCGAACCCGCTCGCGTCTCCGCTTCGCGCGGCAGACCTCACCGGGCTGCCGCCCGCGACCGTCATCACCGCCGAGTACGACCCGCTGCGTGATGAGGGCGAGCAATATGCGCAACGGCTGCGCAGCGCGGGGGTGCCGGTCGAGCTGACCCGCTACGACGGCATGATCCATGGCTTCTTCACCATGACCGGCGTGCTCGACGGGGCCAAAGCCGCGGTGGCCCACGCCGCGAGCCGTCTGCGCGAGGCATTCACCGCCGCGGGCGTGCAGCCGGGCGGCAGGTGACCCATGCCCCCACGGGAACTCACTCTGAGTGACCTGCATGGCTCGCTCGCCGACCCACTGCTCGACGCGATGACGTTCCTGAACGAGATCACGTCCCGCTACCCGGACGCGATCTCGTTCGCTCCCGGCCGGCCGAACGAGGAGCTTTTCTCCCACGAGCGCATCCCCGAATATCTCGATGCGTACATCGCCTATCTGCGGAACGTCTGCGGCTTGTCCCATGCTCAGGTACGCGCCGCCTTGTTCCAGTACGGCCGGACCAAAGGGCAGATCCACGACCTGATCGCGGCCACGCTCGTCAATGACGAGGGCATACACGTCGACCCCGGCGCGGTCGTGATCACCGTCGGGGCTCAGGAGGGCATGCTGCTGACCCTGCGCGCGCTTTTCGCGGGCCCGCGCGACGTCCTGCTGGTCAGCTCGCCCTGTTACGTCGGCATCACGGGCGCCGCGCGGTTGCTCGATATCGAAGTGGTCCCCGTCGAAGAAGGCGTGTCCGGGCCGGAGGCGGAAGCGGTCCGTGCCGCCGCGGCACGGGCCCGGGCGGCGGGCAAACGGCCCCGCGCGTTCTACGCGGTGCCGGACTGCGCGAATCCGTCCGGGGTCAGCATGCCGCTGGCCGCCCGCCACGGGCTCCTGGCGGCGGCCGCCGACGAGGATTTGCTGATCATCGAGGACAACCCCTACGGTTTCTTCACCACGCAGCCGGAGCCGAGCGCGACGCTCAAGTCGCTCGACCGCGACGCCACCGTCATCTACCTCGGGTCCTTTGCCAAAACCTGCTTTCCCGGCGCCAGGCTCGGTTACGTCCTCGCCGATCAGCGGGTGGTCAGGGCCGATGGTTCACGCGGCCTGCTCGCGGACGAGCTCGCGAAGATCAAGAGCATGACGACGGTCAATACGCCCTCGCTCAGCCAGGCCGTGATCGGCGGCATGCTGGTCACGCACAACTGCAGGCTGCGCGAGGCGAACTCGGCGGCCATCAGCTTCTACCGCGCCAACATCACGACGCTGCTCGGCGAACTCGAACGCCATTTCCCGCCACCCGGCCGGCCGCGGCTCGGGGTTCGCTGGAACACCCCGGGCGGCGGCTTCTTCGTCGTGGTGACCGTGCCATTCTTGGCGGACGACAAGGCGTTGGAGCGGTCCGCCAGGGAACACGGTGTGCTCTGGACGCCAATGGCGCCCTTCTACCTCGGCGGCGGCGGCGGCCATCAGCTCAGGCTGTCGTGCAGCTACATTACCCGTGCGCAGGTCGTCGACGGCGCGGCGCGGCTTGCGGCTTTTGTCGGCGCCGCGGCGGGCGCCTAATTTAGTCGAGGGCCGCGACGATGCCGTCCCACAACCGGGCCCGTGCCCGCAATGCGGTGATAACGGCCTCCGCGCACGCGTCAAGCTTGACCGTGTCGTCGCCGCACAAGTCGGCGACCATCTGCATGGCCATCGGCGTGTGCTGCTCGCCGTCCACCTCGATGTGCCGGGCAACGTAGTCACGGAACGTAGCGAGGCGGTCGTTCTTTCCGTCGACCGCGATCACCTGGTCGAACGTGGGCAGGTTACGCCGATCGCACCCGGACGGCCGTCGCGCCGATGTCGGCGAGCCGCGGCGTCCCGGCGAGTGCCATGACCTCGCTCAGCTCGTCACGCAGCAGCTTCAGCACCGCGGCGACGCCGGCCGCGCCGGCGTGCGCGAGGCCCCATATGACGGGCCGGCCGACCAGGACGGCGTGCGCGCCCAGAGCGAGCGCCTTGAACACGTCCGTGCCGCTGCGGACGCCGCCGTCGACGAGGACCGGGATCCGGCCGGCCGCGGCGGCGACCACCTCCGGCAGCGCGTCAAGGCTGGCGATCGCCCCGTCCAGCTGGCGGCCGCCGTGATTGGACACGACGATCGCGTCGATTCCGTGCTCCACCGCGAGGGCCGCGTCCTCGGCTGTCGCGAGCCCCTTGAGCATGAGGGGAAGCGGTGTCTGCGCCCGCAGCCAGGCCAGATCGGCCCAGGTGACGGCCGGATCGAACTCGCTGCTCGCATGGCGCTGCAGCGACGACGAGCCAGGTTCGCACTCGTGCGCCTCGGCCATGACCGCCGAGACGACGTTTGCCGCGCTGACGCCGGGTGGCAGGGTGAACCCGTTGCGGATGTCGCGCAGCCGCCTGCCCAGACGTGGCGCATCGACCGTCAGCATCAGCGCCCGGCACCCGGCGTCGGCGGCCCGGCGCAGCATCGCGCCGAGCACCTCACGCTGCCGCAGCCAGTAGACCTGCAGCCACCATTTCCCGCCCGCCGCGGCGCCGATGTCCGCGAAGGTCCGGCTCGCGAACGTGCTCGCGACGAACAGCGTCCCAGCGTCGCGCGCGGCCGCCGCGGCGGCGACCTCGCCTTCGGCGTGCGCGAGGCGCTGGAAGGCCATTGGCGCGATGATCACAGGGAAGGCGAGCGGTGCGCCGAGCAACGTGGTGCCGAGATCACATGCCGATACGTCGACGAGAACTCGGGGGCGCACGATGATCTGCTTGAATGCCGTCAAATTGGCATCAAGAGTGGACTCGGTGCCACTGCCGCCCTGCAGGTAGTCCCAGACATCATGTGGCAGCAGGGACCTCGCCGCCGTTTCAAACTCCTCGAGCTGCAGCAGTTCCATGCCCGCCTGCGCCTTTGCTATCCGGACCGATAGAGATCGCCTACCCGTGCCCCGCCGTAACCCCGAAGATGATCGGGAGTTCTTGACCACCGTAGCCAGCGTGTGCGAATCTTGCGCCGGGTCACCCCAAACGCCGTCACAAGCCGTACGTCGTTAACAGCGGGATTCCTCACCATTCGGTGGCACACCCGGGCCGCCGGGTAGGGCGTGCCGCGTGGGGGGGATAATGGAGCACGCTCCGCACGCGACAGCGCTGTCACGGTCGGCCGGATGGGTCGATGAAACGCTTCTCGCTGGCAGCGCAGCCCACGATCGCGACAGCTGCCTGCGGCTCGGCGAGCCCGTCGACCGCGGCACGCTGCGCGGCCTGGTCGAGCAGCAGCAGCACAAGCTCGGCGCCGCCGGGCTGGCCGCGGGCGGCACGGCCTGCCTGCGCCTTCCCCCTTCCCTCGGATATGTGGCAAGCCTGCTCGCCGCCTGGCGGATCGGCGCGCAGGTGAGCCTTCTCGATCATCGCCTGACCCAGTACGAGGTGGACCGCGCTCTGGAGCGGCTGGCGCCCCAGGTGCTCGTGCAGGCCGCCGCCGCCCCGCCGCGGGCCGGCGGCGCGATGCGCGGCTACGCCGAGGTCACGACCACCGCGCTGGCACGCGCCGGTGGCCGCCCGGCCGCCACCGGCCACGCGCTCGTCCAGCTCAGCTCGGGCTCGACCGGGCCGTCCAAGGTCATCGCACGCACCGCCGGCGACCTCATCGGCGAGCTGGGCAGGTACGGTCAGCTCGACGGCTACCCGGCCCGCGGCGAACGTATCGTCTGCCTCGCGTCCGTTGTCCACGTTCTCGGCCTGGTCGGGGGCCTGCTGCACAGCCTGCACGCGGGCACCGAGCTCGTGTTCGCTGACCGGCTCACGCCGGACGGCATCTGTGCCGCGGTCGCGGCGGGGGACAGGCCCACCATGATCCTTGGCGTGCCGTTCCACGCTGAGCTGCTGGCCTCGGTCGCGGCGCCACCGCCGCTCCCGCAGCTAGCGCGGATGGTCGTCGCGGGCGAGCTGGTCCGGCCACACGTGCCGGCCGCCTTCGCCGCGCGCTACGGGGTGCCGCTGGGCACGATGTACGGGATGACCGAGCTCGGTGTGATCGCAGCCGACCTGGATGGCCGCCATCACCCGGCCGTCGCGCCCGCGCCCGGCATGACCGTGCGGGTGGAGGTGGGCGAGCTGCTTGTGCTGATGGCCGCATCGCCCTACATCGGCCTGGTCGACCCGACCCGCTGGTCCGGCGGCTGGCTGCACACCAGGGATGCCGCGGCGGCCGATCCCGCGACCGGTCTGGTGACGATCCTCGGCAGGCTCGACTCGCAGGTGTCCATCGGCGGGCTCAAGGTGGACCTGACGGAGGTCGAGCAGAGCCTGGCGGCGCTGCCCGAAGTCACCGAGGTGGTCGTGGTCTACGACGGGATGATCAGGGCCTACCTGGTGCTGCGGGAAGGCGCGGCGGTGGCCGGCGTCGAGCGCGCCGTCACCGAGCGGCTGGCCGCGTTCAAGCGGCCACGGGACATCCAGGTGCTGCCGAGCCTGCCCCGCACGGCCAGCGGCAAGATCGTTCGCGACCGGGCGGCCCTTCGTGATCTCGCAGAGCGCGAGTCGGTGCCCCGGTGAGCTTTCGCGTGCCACGGGGGAAGCCTGGCGGGGCGGCCCGCCGCGGCCGCGCACCCCCGGGCGAACACCATTTTCTTGTGCAGATGCACTGCCGATGGAAAGGAATCCAGCGGATGGTCCACGACAAGGACGAGATCTGCCAGTTCGTCGTCGATTCCCTGCAGAAGATGAACTATGACGTCAGCGACGTCACGGGCGACACCGACCTGGGCCCGGCCGGCCTCGATCTCGAATCGCTGGCGCTCGCCGAGCTCGCCATCCAGGTGGAGGACGAGTTCGGGGTCAAGTTCGGCGACGACGACACCGAGACACTCGCGCTCATGACGCTCGACGAGTTCGGCGCCGAAGTCGCCAGGCGCATCGCCTCGGCGCCCGCGGCCAAGGCCGAGTGAGCCCGGTGGCGCTCGACCACGACCAGGTCATCGCCGTGCTGGCGACGTTCGGCGACCGTACGCCCGATGCGGTCGCCGACCAGATCAGCTCGCTCGAGCTGACGTGGCTGATCGCGCAGGTCGAGCAGCGGTACGGTGTCGTGCTCGACTTCGGCGACGACGTGCTCGCGGGAATGTCCACCGTTTCCGGTGCGATCGCGGCCCTGCGCGCCGCGATCGCCGCGGCACAGGCCGACGCGGGACAGCAGCCGCAGCCCCGCCCGCAGCCACAGCCGCAGGCGCCCGGTGCCTGACGGCCAGGCCGGCGGCGATGCCGCGCACCGCGCTGCCCCCGGCCGCGGCGGCGGCTCACCGCCGCGCCGCGACGTCGCCGTGACCGGGATGGGGGTGATGTCGGCCTTCGGCCGGGGCACCGGCCCGCTGCTGCGCCATGTGTCCCGCGGAACCCACGCCTTTGCCGACGTCACACGGTTCGATGTCACCGGGTGCCGGGTCAGGTCGGCAGCGCACGCGCCGGGGTCACCGGAGCTCGCCGGTGAGCTCGTGGCCGTCGTCGAGGACGCGTGCGCCGATGCCGCGATCGGGCCGGGCGAGCGCGCGGGCTGCCCGCTGCTGCTCGCCGCGCACGCCGAGCCAGCGGTCACCGGTGCCGCCGGCGGCGCGGGCCTGGCGGCCGTCGTGGCGCAGCGGTGCGGCCTGCGCGCCGGGCCACGCATCTACACGGCGGCGTGCGTGGCCGCGAGCACCGCGGTCGCGGACGCGGCGGCCATGATCGCTTCTGGCAGTCTCGACCGCGCGGTGGTGGCGGCGGGATATCTCGTGGAGCCGGGGAACTTCGCGCTGTTTCACGCGGGCCGCGCGCTCGCCAGGGACGGCCGTATCCGGCCGTTCAGCGCGGGCAGGCAGGGCACGTTGCTCGGCGACGGGGTGGCCGCGGTGGTGCTCGCGCCGGCGCGGGCCGCGCGCGGCCGCGGCGCCGGTGTGCTCGCGACGGTCGCCGGGTGGGGACGCACCGGTGACGCCTACCACGTGTGCCAGCCGAGGCCGGATGGCGCCGGGCTGGCGCGTGCGGTCGATTCCGCGCTCCGCCGCGCCGGTGCGGCGCCCGCCGAGGTGGGCTACATCAACGCGAACGGCACCGGCACACCGCAAAGTGACGCGGCCGAGGCGGCCGGCCTGCGGCGCGCGTTCGGCGACCTCGCCGGCGGTGTCCCGGTGAGCTCGACCAAGTCGGTGCACGGGCATGCGCTGGAGGCGTCGGCGCTGGTCGAGCTCGTCGTCACGGTGCTCGCGATGCGCAGCGGCACGCTGCCGGTCAACGCCGGTTTCCTCGGGGCCGACGCGGACTGCGAACTCGATCTCGTCCTCGGCGAGCCGCGTCCGGCGCAGCCGCGGTATGCGCTCAGCGTCAACTTCGCCTTCGGCGGAGCCAACACGGCGTTGCTCGTAGGCGCGGGATGAGCCCGCGGCCGGCGACCGGATCCCCCGCGGCTGAACAGGACCGCGCCGCGGGCCGTGTCAGGGGTATGCGGGACGTTCCCGTCGCCGTGGCCGTGCCTGCCGAGCCCGCAGCAGCGCCGGCCGGTGAGGCCCTTCCGCAGGACATGGCGATCGTCTCGCGGGCGAGCTGGCCGGAAAGGCCCGGCGATACCCTGACGCCGATACCCGCGTTCGTGGTTTCTTCTTTCAGCCCGCTGGTCGCCGAGGTGGCGGACCGGTGCCTCCGGGCCTACCACGGGACGCCGCCAGCCCCGCCCGCCCGTGGCGCGAGGACCGCGATCGTGCTTGCGAGCAGGCACGGCGACGTCGGCACCACCGCCGCCGTGGCACAGGCTCTTGCCGAGGGCAGCCGCGTTCCGCCGCTGCTGTTCTTCCAGTCGAACGTCAACGCGGTCGTCGGCTACGTGGCAGCCCGATGGGGCCTGGCCGGTCCCATCGTGTGCACCTGCCCGGTGGGTGATCTGATCGCCGACGGGCTGGAGTGCGCCGCGCTGCTGCTCGCCGACGGCGACGCCAGCGAGGCGCTCGTCATCGCCGCGGATCACGGCAGTGCCGGCGAAGGCGACAGCGCGACGGCGGTGCTCGTGGCCACGGGCACGCGGCCGCCCGGCCGGCACCGCCTCGCCGCCGCGGATGAGCCAGGAGGTGCTACATGAAGGTACCGGGCATGCGTGCGGAACTCGCGGCCGACACCGAGATCGGCGCGGGCAACGTGGTCAGCATCCGGATGGCACGCGGCACCGGTGTGGACGACCCGGTCGTCACGTTCGACACCGGCGCCGACGGCCTGCCCGCCTGGGCGCCGCTGACGGTGCGGCAACTCGACCGGATGGCCGCCGCCCGCGCCGCGGCGCTGGCTGGCCTCGGCATCCGGATGCGTGACCCCGTCGCGGTGATCGCTCCCAGCGCCGCCGACACCGCGCTCACCTTCCTGGCGCTCACCCGGCTCGGCGCGATCCCGGCACTGATCAACCCGTACCTGCCGGCCGAACTCGCGGCCGAATACATCCGCCGGCTCGGCGCGACCGGGCTGATCACCGACGCGGCGCACAGGGAACAACTGTCCGGCTACGACATCGCCACCCCGCTGCTTCCCGATATCGGGCGCCTCGCCTCGGCCGATCCGGGCAGCGCCCCGCCCCCTTACCGGTACTACGCCACCGACCCGGTGGCGATCACCCACTCGTCGGGCACCACCGGCCTGCCCAAGGCGGTCGTGCACTCACACAGCAGCCTGTTCGCCGCGATCAGGTACCGGCTGCGGCTGCCGAGGCCGCAGGGCACCGAGCGGATGCTCAGCGCCCTGCCGTGCCCGCATGCGGCGGGCCTCATCGTGCTCAGCCTGGCGCTGTGCAACGGCGGCCAGATGCTCATGCTGTCCAGGCAGACCGGTGCGCTTGTGCTCGACGCGATCGAACGATGGCGGCCGGCGTGCGTGGTCGGCTTCTCGACCACCTGGCCGGACCTGGTGAAGGCAGATCTTTCCCACCGCGACCTCGGTTCCGTGGGCCTGTGGTGGAACACCGGCGACTGCGCCCACGAGGCGCACATCCGGCGGCTGATCGCACATGGATCGAGGGAAACGGTCACGTCGGCCGGGCGGGCCCGGCAGCCGGGCTCGGTGTTCGTCGACGGGCTCGGCTCCAGCGAGATGGGGCACTCGCACTTCCACATCGCCCACACCCCGCAAACGAACCGCTACGGCCGGTGCATCGGGCGCGCGCACTCCTTCGCCGACGCGCGGGTCTTCGGGCCCGCCGGCGAGGAACTGCCGCCGGGCGAGGTGGGCGAGCTTGGCACGAGCGCGCCGACCGTATCACTCGGCTACTGGAACGACTCCGTCACCACATACCGGACCCGGGTCCGCGGCTACTTCCTCACCGGCGACCTGGTCTACCGGGACGAGGACGGTTACTTCTACCACCTGGACAGGAAAGTGGACTCGGTCGATCTCGGCGGGGGCGCATGGCTGTACACCGCGGCGACGGAGGAACGGATCCTCGCGCGCTGCCCCGGCGTCCTGGACTGCACCGTCGTGGCGGTCCCAGACGGTGGCCGCGTGGTCACCGACATACTGCTGCAGCTCGATCCGGCGGCGGCGCGCGGCGAGCAGCCGGCCGACCACGCCGCGGCGGTACGTGCCGCGCTCGACGAGCGCGTCGCGGCCACCGTGCGGCATGTCACAGCCGTCGACGACGACAACATCCCGCTGACCGCCACCGGCAAGGTCCGCAAGTTCGTGCTGCGGCAGCGGCACCTGGCGCAGGCGTCACGATGAGCTGGCCAGGGGGGGACCACGCGGCCGTTACGGGTATCGGCCTCGTCAGTCCGCTCGGCCGCGGCACCGGCGAATTCTTCGACGCTGTCTGCGCCGGCCGCTCCGGGCTGCGGGCACCGCCGGAGAAGCATCCGGTCGCCGACACGCTCGAGGTCGCGGGGATCGCGCCGGACATCGAGCCGGCGTCGCTGCTGCCGCCCACCGAGGTGCGATGCGTTGACCGGTTCGTCCTGCTCGCGCTCGCCGCGGCGGACGACGCCCTGGCGGACGCGGGGATCGAAGCCGGGCGGGATGCCGACCCCTACCGGGTCGCGGTGATCGCCGCCACCGGCGGCGGCGGCCTGGAGACATTCGAGGAGTACTCGCATGCGCGTTTGTCGCGCGGCCGCCCGGCCGTAAGCGCGTACCTGCTGCCGGGGATGCTGTCCAACATGGCGACCGCGCGGATCGCCATCAAGCATCAGATCCTCGGCTACAGCTCGGCGATCGTGACCGCCTGCGCCGCGGGCGCCCAGGCGATCGCCGAGGGCCTGCGTCTCATCCGCGACGGTGAGGCGGATGTCGTGGTCTGCGGCGGCGCCGAGTCACCGCTGCACCCGACCATCGCCGCCGCCTTCACCAACGCCCGCGCGCTGGCCCGCGGCTGGGCAGATCCGGCCGCGGCGAGCAGGCCCTTCGACCGCGGCCGCAACGGCTTCGTGCTGGCGGAGGGGGCGGGCATGTTCGTGCTCGAGCGCGCCGCGCACGCGCGGGCGCGAGGCGCGGCCGCGTACGCCGATCTCATCGGCTGGGGAGCGACGACCGACGCATATCACCCCACGATGCCCCGGCCGGACGGCGCCGGAGCGGCCGAATGCATGCGCCGTGCGCTCGCCAGCGCGGGCCTGAGCCCAGCCGACGTCGGCTACGTCAACGCGCACGGGACCGGCACCAAGCGTGGCGACATCGCCGAGGCGACCGCCATCCGTGCCGTCTTCGGCAGCCACAGCCCGGCGGTCAGCTCGATCAAGGCAGTGACGGGGCACATGCTTGGTGCCTCGGGCGCGGCCGAGGCCGCCGCGACGGCGCTTTGCGTCGGCCAGGGGGTGCTGCCGCCGACGCATAACCTCACCGATCCGGATCCGGCGTGCGACCTCGACCACGTGCGCGGATCGGCGAGGGCAGGGGAGGTGCGCGCCGCCCTGTCCAACTCCTTCGCTTTCGGTGGCCACAACGTCAGCCTGCTTTTCGGCCCATCAAGCACCGGCGCAAACCGCACGATCACCGCACGAGGTGCACGATGAACATTCAAGGGATCGACCACGTGGAGCTCTACGTCACCGATGTGGAACGGGCCGCCGACGAGTTATGTGCCGCCTACGGCTTCCGCGCCGACGGCGAGGGCGGCCCGCACACCGGGCTCGTCGGCCAGCGGTCGGTGCTCGTGCGGCTGCGGGGCATCCGGATCCTGCTCACCTGCGGCCTGTCCGCCGATCACCCGGCCAGCAGGTATGTGCGCAGGCACGGCGACGGGGTGGCGGTCATCGCGTTAGGCACCGATGACGCGGCGGCCACGTTCGCGGAGGCGGTGCGGCGCGGCGCCGACCCCGTCGCGAGCCCGGTCGTGTACGAGCGCGGCTTCAGCCGCGTGACGTTCGCTTCCGTGTCCGGATTCGGCGACGTGACGCACAGGTTCGTGCAGCGTCAAGGACCCGACGACGACTTCACGCCCGGCGCGATCCCGTTAGGTACGGTAGCGGGTCACCACGGCGGGCCTGGAGGCGCGGACGGCCCCGGCGGCCCGGGCGGCGACGATGGGGTCCTGGACGTGATCGACCACATCGCCGCCTGCGTGCCGGCCGGAACGCTCGGCGAGGTGGTCGCGGCCTACGCCGGCATCTTCGGCTTCACCCAGGTCTTCGAGGAGCGCATCGAGGTCGGCGGCCAGGCAATGGACTCGAAGGTGGTGCAGAGCCCTTCCGGTGCGGTGACGCTGACCCTGCTTGAGCCCGTGCTGACCTTCGATCCCGGTCAGATCGACGAGTTTCTGCGGTCGCACGACGGGCCGGGCGTGCAGCACCTGGCCTTCCGCACGTCAGACATCGCGGAGGCGGTGCGGATTCTGGTGAAGAGGGGAGTGCGCTTCCTGGCCGCGCCGCCCGCCTACTACGACGCCCTGGAGCGGCGGCTGGGCGCGGCGGAGCTTCCCCTCCAGGAGCTTCGCGCCCTCAACGTGCTCGCCGACCGCGACCCATGGGGCCTGATGTTCCAGATATTCACCCAGTCGGCGCATCCGAGGCAAACCCTGTTCTTCGAGCTCATCGAGAGGCGGGGTGCGCTCACCTTCGGCAGCGGGAACATTCGTGCCCTTTACGAGGCCGTCGCGAACTGCCGTGCCGCCGCCGAACCCCAGCCTGCCCCGGCCCGGCGGCAGACGAGCTGATTCCTGATGCGGGCCGGACAGCTACCCGGAGGGCAGATCATGTCCACGTCGTTCATGCCCACGAACGCGTTCACGCTCACGGCCGGCGAACGCGCGCTGCTTCCCTCGGACGCCGACGTCGCGTGGTACGCCGAACATGGCTGGTATCTGTCCAAACGGCTGCTCACCGACGAGGAGGCCGACACGCTGCTGGCCGCGAGCGAGCGGTTCTACGCCGGCCATCGCGACCGCGAGTTACCGCGCCGGCCACCGGCCCTCGCCTGCTGGGAACCGTCGCAGGGACAGGTCCAGCGGCACAACGACTACATCCACTACGAAAGCGACGACATCGCCCGGATCTTGCGCAAGCCGCTCATCGGGGCGGTGGCCGCCGGGCTGGCCGGGGCCAGCGAGATCAGGATCTTCCAGGCGACGCTCATCTACAAGCCGCCGCTGCAGGGGGAGATGACCAACCTCGTGCCGTGGCACGCCGACCGGCACTACTGGCAGACCTGCACGTCCGAGCGGATGCTGACCGCTTTCATCCCGTTCCACGGCTGCGGCGAGGACATGGGCACGATCACAATGATCGACGGGAGCCACCGGTGGAAGGAGCCGCCCGGAGGCGACGACTCCACCCGCCATTTCGCACAGCGCGACCGCGCCGAGCTTGACGCCCTGCTCGCCGCGGCGGCGGCGTTCAACGGCACCGAGGTGGCGGCGGTGCCGATGGTGATCCCGAAGGGGCACATGAGCTTCCATCACTGCCGGGTCTATCACGGCAGCGGAGCGAACGTGAGCGGCCGCCCGCGGCGCAGCGTGTCCCTGCACATGCAGGACGGCGATAACCAGTGGCGGCACTACCTGCGGCCGGACGGCGGCACCCTCGTCTACAACAACGACGTCCTGGTCCGCAGGACCGGCAGCGGCGCGCCGGACTACGCCGACCCCGTGTACTGTCCCGTGACGTGGAGGGGTTAGCAGTGCCGGCGGCGCCCGCCACGGCGGCTACCGAGCTCTACCGGAGCATGCGGCTGATCCGCGGCTTCGAGGAACGAGCGCTGGAGCTGGTGAAGTCCGGCGAGATCGTCGGCGGCACCCACCCGTACATCGGGCAGGAGGCGGTGGCGGTCGGCGTCTGCGCCGCGCTGCGCCCCGGCGACCTCATCACCGGAACACACCGCGGCCATGGGCACGTGCTCGCCAAGGGCGCGGATCCGCGGCGGCTGCTGGCCGAGCTCGCGGGCAAGGAGACGGGGCTCAACCGCGGCCGCGGCGGCTCGATGCACGCCGCCGACCTCGGGCTGGGCATCCTGGGTGTCAACGCGATCGTGGGCGCCGCCGCGCCGATCAGCGTCGGCGCCGCGTGGTCGGCGCGCCGGACGGGCAGCGGCCAGGTGGTCGCGACGTTCTTCGGCGACGGTGCGCTCAACCAGGGCGTGCTGCTCGAGGCGATGAACCTGGCCGCACTGTGGCGCCTGCCGGTCGTGTTCGTGTGCGAGAACAACGGCTACGCCACCACGATGCCCGTCGCGACCTCGGTGGCCGGGAGCGCGGCCGGCCGCGCGGAGGCGTTCGGCATCGCGGCCCGATCGGTCGACGGAATGGACGTCGAGCAGGTCCGCGACGCCGCGGCCGCCGTGGTCAGCCGCGCCCGCGGCGGCGACGGCCCTGGTTTCCTCGAATGCATGACCTATCGCTACGGCCCGCATCACACGATGGAATACCGGCTCAAGCTCTCCTACCGGCCGGCGGAGGAGATCGCGCGGTGGCGGGAGCGCGACCCGCTGGGCATCCAGGGGGCGAGGCTCGCGGCCACCGACAGGGAGCGGATCGACCGGCAGGTCGCGGCGCTCATCGACGCGGCGACCGAGTTCGCGCGCTCGAGCCCGGCGCCGGACCCCGCGGGCGCGCTCGATTTTCTCTACGCCAGCGGACTGCGGCCACGCGCGGGAGCCGCCTGATGACATGGCTGTCGTATGCCAAGGCGCTCAACCGGGCACTCGCCGATGAGATGCAGCGCGACCCGGCGGTGTGCGTGTTCGGCGAGGACGTGCAGGCCGGGATCGCCGGGCTGACGCTGGGGCTGTACAAGCGGTTCGGCGGTGAGCGCATCGTCGACATGCCATTGTCGGAGCAGGCGTTCACGAGCATGGCGACGGGTGCGGCCATGACCGGGACGCGGCCGGTGATCGAATTTCAGATACCTTCGCTGCTTTTCCTGGTTTTCGAGCAGATCGTCAACCATGCGCACAAATTCTCGCTGATGACCGGTGGCCAGGTGGCAGTCCCGGTCACGTACATCGTGCCGGGCTCGGGTTCGCGGATGGGCTGGGCGGGCCAGCACTCCGACCACCCGTACAGCCTTTTCGCGCACGTGGGAGTCAAAACGGTCGTGCCCGCGATGCCGTCCGACGGGTATGGCCTGCTCGTGTCGGCGATCCGTGACCAGGATCCGACCGTGATATTCGCCCCGGCGGGCGCGATGGGAGTCCGCGAGGACGTTACCGCCGAGCTCACGGCCGTCCCGCTCGGTTCCGCGCGAGTTCACCGGCCCGGCTGCGATGTCACGGTCGTCGCGGTCGGCCATCTGGTCCACGACGCGCTTGCGGTCGCGGCGGAAATCGCCGGCGAGGTATCGCTGGAAATCTTCGACCCGCGCACGCTGTATCCCTTCGACTGGGACGCGCTCATGTCATCGCTCGGCAAAACCAGGCGCCTGGTCGTCATCGACGACTCCAACAGGTACTGCGGTTTCGGCGCCGAGGTGATCGCGACCGTCGCGGAGGAACTGCAACTGATCGCGCCGCCCAGGCGGGTGACCCGGCCGGAAGGCGCCGTGCTGCCCTTCGCGCTCGAACTCGACCGGGCCGTCCAGCCGAGCCGTGACCAGCTCGTGGCAGCGGTCCGGGCCGTGATGAAGTAGCCGCTCCCGGCAGGGCAGGGCTGACAGACTTGGCTGGACAGAACCGCGTCGTCGCAGGGAGGCCCGATGCTGCCGTGGTCTGCGGATCTTGCCGGGCGGATCGACCGCCAAGTGATCACCAGCGAGGTGCTGCGGGACAATCCGCTGGGTGACCCGGCGGCGCGCCCGCTGTGGGTTCAGCTGCCGCCCGGTTACGACGACGATCCGGCGCGCCGCTACCCTTGCGTCTACGTGCTGCAGGGCTACACCGGGTTCGTGACGACCTGGGCGAACAGGGCCGCCTACAGCCAGCCATTCCCCGAACTGGCGGACGCGCTGTTCGCAAGCGGCCAGGCGCCCCCAGCGATCGTGGTGTACGTGGACGCGTGGACCGCCTACGGCGGGAGCCAGTTCGTCGACTCGCCGGGCACCGGGCGCTACCACACCTACCTGTGCGACGAGGTGGTGCGCTGGGTCGACGCCCGTTACCGCACGCTCGCCGGCCGCGAGCACCGCGCCATCAGCGGCAAGTCGAGCGGCGGCTTCGGTGCGATGATCACGCCGATGCTGCGCCCGGACCTTTTCTCCGCGCTTGCCACGCACGCCGGCGACGCCCTGTACGAGATGAGCTACATCCCCGGTTTCGGCCCGGCGGTCCGGTACCTGCGTGGTTACGGCGGCGACATCATGCGCTGGTGGGACGAGTTCCGCTCCCGGCCGGCCCAGCACAGGGACGGGGACATGGACCTGCTGATGCTGCTGGGCGTTTCCGCCTGTTTTTCCGCTCGCGAGGACGGCGTGCCCGAGCTGCCGATCGAGCCGGAAACGGGGGTGGTGCGCCAGGACGTCTGGCAGCGCTGGCTGGCCTGGGATCCGGTCCGGATGGCCGCCGTGCGCGCGGACGCGCTGCGCTCGATGCGCGCGATCTGGATCGACGCCGGCACCAGGGACGATTTCTTCCTCGACCTCGGTGCCGCGGCCTTCCGGCAGGCGCTGGGCGAGGCGGGCGTGCGTGACGACGTCATTTACTTCGAGCTGTTCGACGGCAAGCACGGCGGCATCGGTTACCGCTATCCGATGGCGCTCGCCTGGCTCTGCGAGCGGATCGCGGCTTAGCCGCCCGGCCGGGGCCTCGCGGCGGCTCAACCCGGGCTTTGACAAGGCGCCCGGCGCCCGGATACGCGGCGGCACCGTTTCGCCGCCGCGGTCAGCTCAGATCGTCGAACTCGCCATCCTTGACGCCCGCGATGAACGCACGCCACTCGGCTTCGGTGAACGCCAGCACCGGGCCACCCGGGTTCTTGGAGTCGCGCATGAGGATCAGCCGGCCGGCACCCGCCTTGTGCCTGGAAACTGCCGCGGCGTCGTCGGTGACCGTGACCTCGACCGATTCTGTCTCTCCCGGGTCGTCGGTGGCAGGGCCGCTTTCTTCCGCTGCCAATCTGGACTCTTCCATCCCGCATACCCCGCACTTCTTGTAGCTGGCCGGCGTCACATTGGAGGCTAGCGCGCCGGCGGCCGTGCGTGGGCCGGTTGGGGTGGGGCCGTTGCGTGTCACCGGCTGGCCGCGAGCCCCGCTGATTCGCACTGAAAGTGATGGCGTAGCTTCGGAGAGTGAACGAACTCATCTTCGTCTGCGGTGAACGGCAGCGCGTGATGCTACGTGCTCAGGGTATAACTCACCTCTTTGTGAATGGAGATCCGCCATGAGATACAGATGGTTGGCACCCGCAGGCCTGGCTGCCATCGCGTTGACCATTGCCGCCTGCGGAAGCTCCTCGACGGGTTCGGCCGGTTCTGGTTCCGCGTCGCCCAGTGCCGCTTCCACCTCGAGCTCGGCCTCGGCTACCGCGGTCGTGAAGAGCGCGAAGATCGGCGGCGCGACCGTGCTCACCAATGCCAAGGGCTTCACCCTCTACTCGTTCGCCCCGGACACCTCGACCAAGTCGAACTGCAACGGGAGCTGCGCCAGCTACTGGCCGCCGGTGAAGGGCCCGGTGACCGCCGGTGCGGGCGTCACCGGCACGCTCGGCACGATCACGCGGTCCGACGGCTCGACCCAGGCCACCTACGACGGGCACCCCCTGTACACCTTTGTCCAGGACAGCGCGCCGGGGCAGGCCAAGGGCAACGGCCTCAACTTGTCCGGCGGGGTGTGGCACGAGGTCACCGTGTCCGGTTCGGCCGCGCCTGCCTCCAGCCCGTCATCCGGTTCCGGCGGGAACGGCTACTGACCGACCGCTGCGGGCACGCCCGCGGTCAGGGTGGAACGATCACACTGAGCGCGGCGGGCATCGCCCGGATGGACAGCGGAGCGTGGATGGCCAGCAGTTCGCCGTCCGCGCCCACCGGCAACCGGCGGTCCACGGCGAGCGTCACCTCCGTCGCGCGGCCCGTGCTCACCTGGGCGACGGTGACATGCGAGCCATCCTTGATCTTCATGAGCACACGGACGAACGCCAGTTTCGGCCCGTGGCGCATCAAGACGATGTCGAGCACGCCGTCGTCGTAGCTGGCGGCAGGGGCGACCTTCATCCCGGCGCCGAAGAACGGCGTGTTGGCGACGACGACCGCATAGCCGCGGAATTCCAGGGTGTCCCGCTGCCCGTCCGGGCACGTCGTCTCGACCCGGAACGTCGTGGCTCTCCAGCCGGCCAGCGCCCGGAGCGCGGCGGCGCTGTACACGAGTGGCCCGCGGATGAGCCGGGTACGGTTGGCGATCTCGCCCGCGACGGAGGCGATGCCGACGTACACGCTGCCTGCCACGATCGTCGGTGCCGCAGCCGTGCCCGCGCCGGTCACCGCGAGCAGGTCGACCGGCTGTGGCCGGCCGTCCAGGAGCAGGCGTGCGGCGGCGGCCGGATCGAAAGGTATCCGCAAGGTCCGGGCGAAATCATTGCCGCGCCCGGCCGGGATGATGCCAAAGCAGCCGCCCCGCCGGGTTTGCGCGGCGGGGCCGGCGGCTGCCCGTGCGACGGGACCGGCGAGAGCGCCGGTGAGGCCGTCCCCGCCGAACGCGACCACGGTGTCACCGCGGGCGGCGGCGTGCGCCGCGAGCGTGCGGGCGTGCCGCAGGCTCGTGGCCAGCGACACCGTGTAGCTGGCGCCGGCGGCGTCCAGAACCGCGGTGACTTTCGGCAGGTAACCGGCGGGCTTGCCACCACCGGCGGCAGGGTTGACCACGAGGGTGAGCGGAACGGTCATCGGCTGCCTCTCAGCGGGTACCCACCGGGTCGCCATGGCGGGACGGGCTTGCCCGGTGCCAACCGCGTGGTGATCGGTGATTGTGCCACCAACCGCCCGGGTGGCGTCACCCGGCGCACGGAGGACCTCAGGACCTGACTGCGCACCGTCGCGCAGCGTACGATCAGGAGTCATGACGGGCCAGGCCCAGCACGCACAGGGCGGCGACGCTTCGTTGGCTCCCGACTGCGCGTTCCCGGGTGCCCAGGCGTCCCCATCGACCGCGCCGCCAGCGGAGTTCCTGCAGGTGCAGACCACGACCGATTCCCGTGCCGAGGCGATGGAACTTGCCCGTGCGGCCGTGGCGGCGAGGTTTGCCGCCTGTGCGCAGGTGGCGGGACCGGTCGCGAGCACCTACTGGTGGGAGGGGGAGATGGAGCGGGCGGAGGAGTGGCTGGTGATGATGAAACTTCCGGCCGACCGCTACGCCGACCTTTCCGCCCTGCTGACCAGGCTGCACAGCTACGACGAGCCCGAGATCATCGCGACGCCGATCTCTGCGGGCTCGGCCGGCTACCTGGGCTGGATTCGCGACGAAACGAGACAGCCCGACAGGACATGACCCGGCACGGGCATCCCTACCCCGGCGCAGCGGAGTGCTGAGAGGGGGCTCCGGCCGCGGCGACCGGCACGACCTGCAGATCACCCACATGCTCGGCGAGCACGCTGCTCGCCTCGTTGCTGATCAGGCTGTCGGTGACCAGCGTGCTCACCGCCTCGAGCGGCGCTATCTGGCTCAGCCCGATCACCCCCCATTTGGTGTGATCCGCCACCACGATCAGCCGCCGGGCCGCATCGACGAACGCCCGGTTGGTCTCGGCCTCGGTGAGGTTGGGTGTGGTCAGCCCCGCCCGTGCGTCGATCCCGTGCACGCCCATGATGACGACGTCGAAATGCAGCGACCGGATAGTGGAGACGGCCACGGCCCCGACGAGCGCCTCTGACGGCGTCCGCACGCCCCCGGTCAGCACGACCGTCAGATCCGGGCGCTCGTTCTGGTACAGCACCTCGGCGACCTTGACCGAGTTCGTGACGACGGTGAGGTTCGGGACGTTGCGCAGGTGCCTGGCGAGTGTCCAGGTAGTGGTGCCCGCGGTGAGCGCGACGGCCGACCCCGGCTGGATGAGCGCGGCCGCCCGCTCGGCGATCGCCTCCTTCTCATGCGGTTCGCGGATCGACTTCGCGGCGAAGCCGGGCTCGTCGGTGCTCCCGTATTCGATCGTGGTCGCCCCGCCGTGCACTTTCGCGATGAGTCCCTGCCGGGCGAGGGCTTCCAGATCCCTCCTGATCGTCATGTCCGAGACACCGAGCATCTGGCTGAGGTCGCTGACCCGGGCGCCTCCCGCCTGCTTGACCTGTTCGAGGATCTTTGCCTGCCGCATGGCGGCGAGCATGATGAACGTCCTTTCTTCGCACGAGCCCCGTGGAGCCTAGCCAGAGTCAACACTAACGAACAGCTTGCCTGTTCGGCTGGACGGGCCGAGCGGTCCCGGCTGGGCGGTGCTGGCGCCGGGCACGGCCGGTTATGCAGTGCTGGCGCCGCGCCGCCGGCCTGAGCCGGGGGCGTGTGAGGACATGCTCGGAAGACGCAAAGATGATTGAGCTTGTTCGATTCCTGATGCGCCGCCGCGCCGGCGTCACCCGGCCGCGGGGGCCGGAGGGTCCATGGGGGGAATGTTCCACCCGGCGATCACCGGGTAGCCATGCTCGGTTCCGAGGGCCGAACAGGTTCCCGTGTCGAGCCGCAGCAGGCGGCCGCCGGCCGGCGGCAGGCCGAGCCAGCGGGCCGCGAGCACGCGCAGGATGTGGCCGTGCGCCACGAGCACCACGTCACCGCGGTCGTGGCCCTGTCCGCCGCCGGCGGCGGCATCCTCGCCCGCACCGAGCAGCGGCCGCACCCGGCCGAGCACCGCGTCCGCGCGCCTGCCGACCTGATCCACCGTCTCACCCGGATGCCCCGCGTCACCCGGGATCACGCCGTCGCGCCACAGATACCAGCCGGGCCGCTGTGCCCTGATCTGCGCCGTGGTGCGCCCCTCGTACCCGCCGTAGTCCCATTCCCACAGGTCAGGGTCCTGCCTGGCGCCGTCGAGGCCGGCCAGCTTCGCCGTCCGCACCGCACGTTCTGCCGGGCTGGTGAAAACGGCCTGGATCTTCCGCCGCGCGAATGCGCGCGCGAGCGCCGCCGCCTGCGCCTCGCCGCGGGGGGTGAGCGGCACGTCGGTCCTGCCGGTATGCCGGCCCGTGGCGCTCCACTCGGTCTCACCGTGCCTGAGCAGAATCAGCTCTCCCATACGCTCCATCATCTGGTGTCCGCACCGCTGTCTTACGGTGGGTGGCATGACGAGCATGACGCCGGAGGAGTTTCGCCGTTACGGGCGGCAGGTGGTCGACTGGATCGCCGACTACTGGCAGCGGGCCGAGTCGCTGCCGGTCAGGTCCCGGGCATCCGCCGGGGAACTGCGCAAGGCGCTGCCCGCCCATCCCCCGGAGCGGCCCGAGCCGTTCGAGGCACTGCTCGCGGATCTCGACCGGGTTGTGCTCCCGGGCATCACGCACTGGCAGCATCCGCGGTTCTTCGGTTACTTTCCGGCCAACGTTTCCGGGCCCGCCGTGCTCGGCGATCTGATCTCGTCGGGTTTGGGCGTGCAGGGGATGCTCTGGGCGACGAGCCCTGCCTGCACCGAGCTCGAACAGCACATGCTCGACTGGCTGGCCGAGATGCTCGCGCTCACCGGCCGGTTCAGGTCGGACGGGGCCGGCGGCGGTGTCATCCAGGACAGCGCGTCGAGCGCGGTGCTCGTGGCCCTCATCGCGGCCTTGCACAACGCGACCGGCGGCACCTGGCGCACCGGCGGCGGTGCCGCCGGTGCCGCCGGTGCCGCCGGTGCGTCCGGTACACCCGGCGCCGCGCCGCGGTATGCCGTCTACCTCTCCGAGCAGGCGCATTCGAGCGTGGACAAGGCGGCCGTCGTCGCCGGGCTCGGTGAGCAGGCGCTGCGCAAGATCGGCGTCGAGCGGGGGACGCTCGCCATGGACGTGGCGCAGCTCCGCGAACGTGTCGCGGCCGACCGCGCCGCCGGGGTGGTTCCTGTGATGGTCGTGGCCACCGTGGGCACCACCTCCACGGCCGCGGTCGACCCCGTCCGCCGCATCGGCGAGGTGTGCCGGGCCGGGCCGGCCGGCATATGGCTGCATGTCGACGCCGCCTACGCGGGCGTGGCCGCGGTCTGCCCGGAATTTCGCTGGGTCAACGACGGTGTGGCGCAGTACGCGGACTCCTACAGCACCAACCCGCACAAGTGGCTGCTCACAAACTTCGACTGCGACGCATTCTGGGTCGCCGACCGGGCGCCGCTGATCGCCGCGCTGTCCATCCTGCCGGAGTATCTGCGTAACGCGGCGACGGAATCCGGGCAGGTCACCGACTACCGTGACTGGCAGGTCCCGCTCGGCCGCAGGTTCCGCGCGCTGAAGCTCTGGTCGGTGATCCGCTGGTATGGGACCGAAGGGCTGCGCGCGCACATCCGGGACCACGTCGCGTCCGCCGCCGGCTTCGCCGCCCGGGTGCAGGACGATGACCTGTTCGAGCTCGCCGCGCCGCGCCGGCTGTCGCTCGTCTGCTTCCGCCTGCGGCTGCCCGGCCTGCCCGCGCCGCAGCGCGACGCCGCCAACATGGCGCTGATGGAGCAGCTGAACGACTCCGGTGAGCTATTCCTCACCCACACCAGGATCGACGGCCGGGTGGCGCTGCGGCTCGCGGTGGGTGGCACCTTCACCCGCGCACACCACGTCGAGCAGGCCTGGCAGGCCATCCGCCGGGCCGCGGCCGCCCTCGGGCCCGCCGGGCGAGCACCCTGATCCTCAGAGCCACTCCTGCGCGAGCCGTTCGGCTAGATCCTCGATCAGCGGGCCCGCGTCGGTCATGCACCGCCGCAGGTCGGGCTGAATGCCGGCCAGCGTGTACGCGGCCGTGATGCCGATGCGGCGCAGGCCGGCGGTGGTCAGCTCGCTGACGCCCGCGATCGCGGCGACCGGGACGCCCGCCGCGGCGGCGGCACGTGCGACACCCGCCGGGGCCTTGCCGCGCAGAGTCTGGGCGTCCAGCGATCCCTCGCCGGTGATGGCGAGCCGCGCGCCCTTGATGTGCCTGGCGAAGCCGAGCGTCTCGAGCAGCACGTCGATCCCCGGGCGCATGCTCGCGCCGAGAAACGCGAGCGCGGCGAAACCCAGGCCGCCGGCGGCGCCCGATCCCGGCCGGTCGCGGCACCTGCGGCCGAGCGCCTGCTCGGCGACGTCCGCCCAGCGGGCCAGCCCCGCGTCGAGAGCGGCCACCTCGCCCGGCGTGGCGCCCTTCTGCGGCCCGTACACGGCCGCCGCACCGTCGGGCCCGAGCAGGCGGTTGTCCACGTCACACGCGACGATAACGCCGGGCAGCGCCGTGGTCTTCCGGTGGCCCCGCAGCCCGGTGAGGTCGAGCCGGTCCAGCGTGCGCAAGGCGGCGCCACCCGGCGGCAGCGGCTTCCCCGCACGGTCGAGCAGCCGCCCGCCGAGCGCGGCCACCATCCCCGCGCCCCCGTCGGTGCAGGCCACGCCGCCGAGGCCGAGCACGATCCGCCGCGCCCCCGCCGCGGCGGCCGCGACGATGAGCTCGCCCGCGCCATAGCTGGTCGCGGTGAGCGGCGCCGGGATGCCGCCCGGCAGGCGGCGCAGCCCGCACGCCTGCGCGGCCTCGATGATCGCGACGCTGCCACGGACCGCGAACGAGGCAGTGACCGGCTCGCCGGTCGGGCCACGCACCACCGCGGGAACCCGGCTGAAGCCACCGGCGACCGCGCAGTCGACCGTGCCGTCACCGCCGTCGGCCACCGGGAGCGTGACGACCCGGACGTCCGGGCGGCCGCGCCGCAGGCCGGCGGCGACGTGCCCGGCGACCTGCGGTGCGGTGAGGCTGCCTTTGAACTTGTCCGGGGCGACGACCACGTGGCCCGAGCCAGGCATTGGTCCCTCCCCCTGCGCCCGCCGGCGGTGTGCCCCGCCGCGTCAACTCAAGCGCGCCGCAGCCACGACCCGCAACGACTCGCGCTTGGGCAATCGGGCTGCGTCGGGAATTCCGCTCCTAATGCGCGGCGCACGTCGCGCAGCCGCTGTGCTGGCCCGGGGGCGACCCTCCGGAATCCCCGGTGCGCCGTACCGGCGCCACGCTGCGCAGCCGTTAAGGATAGAGAATTCGCCAGCAAAAATCCTGATTGTGGACCGGCTGGTGCCGGTCCGACTGCGGCGGCCGATGACTGGGGGCGGCAGGGCGGAATCGGGTTGCGGGTAGCCTGGGCACACATCGGATCTTTGTCCGGGCCATACGGTGATGCGATGCGGCAGCCCAGCGAAGTGAGCATGCGATACGACGTGGTGGCGGTTGGCGAGACGATGGCTGCGCTGGCCCCGCTGCCGCCGGGCCCGCTGAATGCCGGTGCGCGGATGCTGCTCGACGCTGGTGGCGCCGAATCGAACGTGGCGATCTGCCTTGCCCAGGCGGGGCGGCATGTTGCCTGGGTGAGCCGCCTCGGCGCCGACTCGCTCGGCCGTATGGTCAGCGACCGGGTCGGCCGCGCGGGCGTGGACGTCTCGCTCGTCGCCGCCGACCCCCGCGCGCCAACCGGACTGTACCTGCGGGAGCCTGGCCGGGTCTGGTACTACCGCGCGGGTTCTGCCGCGTCCAGGCTCACACCGGATGTCTGGGCCGCAGACGCCTTGCGGCATGCCCGCATCGTCTACCTCACCGGAATCACCCCTGCGCTTTCCGCGTCATGCTACGAACTGGTCGCGGGCGCGCTGGCCGAGCGGCCCGTCGCCGACGCGCTCTACGTCTTCGACGTCAACCACAGGCCGGCGCTGTGGCAGCCGGGCCGCGCGGCACCCGTGCTGGCCGGCCTGGCACGCCGGGCCGACATCGTCTTCGTCGGGCGCGACGAGGCGGCGGCGCTGTGGGGTACGTCCAGTTCCGATGATGTCCGGGCGCTGCTCGCGGGGCCGGGGGTGCTCGTGGTCAAGGACGCCGCCGCGGGTGCCACATCGTATGGGCCGCATGGGCGTGCCCACGTTGCCGCGCCACAGGTCCAGGTCGTGGACCCGGTCGGTGCGGGGGATGCGTTCGCGGCCGGTTATCTGCACGGCCTGCTCGGCGGCGCGGACGAGCCGGAGCGGCTGGCCTGCGGGCACCGCTTCGCGGCGTGCGTCCTGTCCGTCGTCGGCGACATAGCCGACACCGCCCGCCTGGCGGCCGCCGCCGCGGACGTGACAGCCGCCGCGGACGTGACAGCCGCCGCGGACGTGAGGGTTGGGCGGGAAAGAAGATCACATCGTGCAGACATTTGACGAACTGTTCGCTGGCGAGACCGTCGTGGTGATCCTGCGGGGGCAGCCGCCCGACCGTACCCTGGCGCTCGCCGAGGCGGTCTGGGACGCGGGCGCGGGGATCATCGAGGTTCCCATTCAGGACCGGGCCGCGCTCGCCGCGCTCGAGATGACCGCCAGGGCGGCGCGCGGCCGCGGCCGCGTGGTGGGCGCGGGCACGGTGCTCACGCCCGCGCAGGCGCAGCAGGCGCGGACGGCGGGCGCGGCATTCACGGTGGCGCCCGGCTTCAGCCCCGACGTGCTTGCCGCGAGCATCGCCGCGGGACTGCCGCACCTGCCGGGTGTCGCCACGGCGACCGAGGTGCAGCGGGCCGTCGCGGCGGGCTGCCAGTGGCTGAAGGCCTTCCCCGCGAGCGTGCTCGGGCCGGCCTGGTTCCGCGAGATGAGCGGCCCCTTTCCCGGCGTGAGCTTCGTGGCCACCGGTGGGGTCACCGCGCGGACCGTGGGCGGGTTCCTTGGCGCGGGAGCGCGGGCCGTCGGGGTGGGTTCTGCTGCCACCCGGCCCGGCGGGCTCGCCGAACTGCTCGCCGCCATGGCCGGCGCCGCGCCGCCCGGGGATGCGGCCAGCGCCGGGAGCCACGGGCGGGCGGTGCGGCATGGCTGACGCACTCGTTCTGCGCGATGGTGACGATGTGGCGGTCGCGCTGGGCGACATCGGACCCGGCGAACGCGTGCCGGGTGGAGTGCCGGGCGGAAACATCGCCGCGCCCGGTGTCGTGGTGCGCGCCGCCGTTCCCGCCGGACACAAGATCGCCCTGCGCGACCTCCCCGCGGGAGCGCGGGTGCACAAGTACGGCGAGGTGATCGGGGCCGCGACCGTCCCGATCGAAGCCGGTGATCACGTCCACGTGCACAACCTGGCGTTCGTGCCGAGCGCGGTGAGCCATGACCCGGGCTCGCGCGCCCGGCCGGTGACGCCCGCGCCGGGCGGCGCCACCTTCGACGGGTTCGTCCGGCCCGGCGGCCGTGTCGGCACCCGCAACTACCTGGGCGTGCTGACCTCGGTGAACTGCTCGGCCACCGTGGCGAAACTGATCGCGCGCAAGGCGCAGGCCCTGGTGGAGGCGAGCCCGCACGTCGACGGCGTGGTCGCGCTGACCCACGGCACCGGGTGCGGCATGGCGGCGCCGGGCGAGGGCCTGGACATCCTGCGCCGCACGCTCAGCGGCTACGCGGCCCACCCCAACTTCGCCGGGATCGTCGCGGTCGGCCTCGGCTGCGAAGTCAACCAGCTTGCCGACCTTGACCTCACCGGCTGCCCCACCCCCGTGCGCTCGCTCACCATCCAGGAGGCGGGCGGCACGACCGCCGCCGCACAGGCGGGCGTCGAGGCGCTCGCCAGCCTGCTGCCCGAAGCGGAATCGGTGCGCCGCACGCCGGTGCCGGCCAGCGAACTCATCCTCGGGCTGAACTGCGGCGGCTCCGACGCGTTCTCCGGCATGACCGCCAACCCGGCGCTCGGGTCCGCCGTGGACCTGCTTGTCGCCCACGGCGGGGCGGCGGTGCTCGCGGAGACCCCGGAGATCTACGGCGCGGAGCACATGCTCACCGCGCGGGCCGCGAGCACTGCGGTGGCCGACGCGCTGCTCGCGCGGATCGCCTGGTGGGACGCCTACACCGCGGCGTCGGGCGCCTCCATGGACGCCAACCCGTCGCCGGGAAACAAGGCGGGCGGGATCACCACGATCCTGGAGAAGTCGCTCGGCGCGATCGCCAAGGGCGGGACCACGCCGCTGCGCGGCGTCTACGAGTACGCGCAGCCCGTTACGGCCAAGGGCCTGGTCTTCATGGACACGCCCGGCTACGACCCGGTGTCGGTAACCGGCATCGTGGCTGGCGGGGCGCAGCTGGTCTGTTTCACCACCGGCCGTGGCTCGGTCTTCGGGGCCAAGCCTGTGCCAAGCCTCAAACTGTGCTCGAACTCGCGCACGTACGCCGCGATGGCCGAGGACATGGACGTGAACTGCGGCGTGATCGCCGACGGCCAGGCGACCGTGGCCGAGGTGGGAAAGAATATCTTCGACCTTGTGCTCGCGGTGGCCTCCGGCCGCGCGACGGCCAGCGAGCTGCTCGGCTTCGGCGATGAGGAGTTCGCCCCGTGGCAGCTCGGCGCGGTCCTGTGACGGGCACGCGTGACGAGCCATGGCATGACAGGGCCATGGCATGGCTGGTACGGCATGACGGGGCCATGGCATGACAGGGCCATGGCATGGCATGGCTGGTACGGCATGGCTGGTACGGCATGGCTGGCACACATGACGGGCACAGCATGACGGGCAGGGCATGACCGGCCGCCTCGGGTACGCGGCGCTCGGCCGTGTTCCGCCCAGTCTGCGGCCCCGCCGCGATCCCCGCGGGCGCAGGATCGGCGTCGTGCATCTGGGCGTCGGTGCGTTCCACCGCGCCCATCAGGCGGTCTACACGGAGGAGTGTGGTGACTGGGGGATCGCGGGTTTCACCCAGCGCAGTGCCACCGTGGTGGACCAGCTCGCCCCGCAGGACGGTCTCTATACGCTGCTCGTGCGGGGCGAGGGTGAGGTTCGGGCGCAGGTGATCGGCGCGATCCGCGCGGTCGCGTTCGCTGCCGCGGACCCGGCGGCGCTGGTCCGAAGGCTCGCCGACCCCGCCGTCAGCGTCGTCACGCTGACCGTGACGGAGAAGGGGTACCGGCACGATCCCGCCACCAGGGGCCTGCGCCTGGCCGACTCGCAGATCGCCGCTGATCTGGCTGGCCGCCCGCCGCAGACCGCTGTGGGCCAGTTGGCCGCCGGGCTGGCCGCCCGCGCGATGGCCGGCTGTCCGCCCCTGACGGTCGTGTGCTGCGACAATCTCCCGTGCAACGGCCCGACCCTCGCCCGTCTGGTGCGGCAGTACGTGCAGGCGTGTGTCGCGGCGCACGGCCGCCGGCCGGGCTGGCCGGGCCGGGCCAGGAAGACGGCCTCCGGTGGCGCTGGCGCGACCGGTGGCGCGACCGGTGGTGGCGCTGTGGCCGGTGGCGCTGGCGGTGGCGCTGGCGGTGCTGTGACCGGTGGCGCTGCTGTGGTCGGTGCCGCTGCCGTTGCGGCCCTCGCGGCCAGGGATGACGCCGCCGGT
>Ga0137377_10000236_pt1 | contig 30932 bp, 28 predicted proteins | sample SagtaG_22_FD_104815 | JGI IMG/M metagenome (GOLD analysis project Ga0137377, IMG submission 104815) | Vadose zone soil microbial communities from Sagehorn Ranch, Mendocino, California, USA - Sage2_L_40_16 metaG | ecosystem: Environmental > Terrestrial > Soil > Vadose zone | place: USA... | reverse complement strand
CTCTTAGGCGAGGAACGGCCCCCGCCAGCAGGGCAGATGAGGAAGAGTCAGACTAGACAGCATCCTAGAAATCTGCCGGGTTTGGACTCTGGATACTATCAACTCATTCCCTAGGGCACAATTCGCCCTTATCGAACCGGAGGGATAGATGGTCTGGATCCGAAGTCGAGGACTTCTAGTTCCGGTGGTAGTTTACGGGCGAAGAGATCGAGACTGCGAGGAGACACATTCCCAGTCCAGTAAAGATCCTGGTAGTACTCCAGTCGTTTATCATTGCCTACCTTGGGTTATGGATGTATGAGAACTATCAGAATGACTTCTACTTCCAAGCCTACGTCAACGCGTCCTTGCAAGGAGGCGGATTTACGATCGTTGCGTTGAGCACTGTGGGAATCTTCAGCGCGGTGGCTACGGGTCTCTACCTGAAACTCCGGCGCACTCACAAGGAGTTGGAACATCTAATCTCGACGGAACATTCGGTTCATGAAGAGCAAGGGTCCAGCACGATTCTCGAGCCCCATGTAGAACAGCACCTGATCAATATGATAAGAAAGGCGACTCCGAGCGATGCGACTGGCGGGTCATCCTCGATGCCAATTCTGAGGCGAGAGGACAATCAATCCTCAAAATAGCCGCTAACTTCTCAAAGTTCCTGTAAGGCGTCCGACTATTTTCTCGTTGAAGAGTTTAGGAACTCGATGATCGAATCAGCGACATACTCTCGCTCTGGTTCACTAATTCCGGTGTGATTGCCGAAGAAGAAGGATTGTCGCATTATCATCCGGGCGTTCGGAAGAGAGCCGCTAGTCCTGTGCACAAGTTGTTTCATGACCGGCTGTTCAGCCATGTTGCCTGCCATGATCGGTCTAGTCTCGATCATCTTTGACTCTAGACGATCTACCAGTTGTTCTCGGGTAAATGGTGCTTTGGGGTTGATGGTTAGTGCGTAGCCGAAGTAGACGTGTCGGGTCCCAGTCTCCTCAACCGGCAGCGTGAGGAGGTCCCCGTATGGTGTGAGTCTCTTCTTCCAGTAGTCTGCATTGTTCCGTCTTGTCTCGATAAACGCGTCGAGCTTCTTGATCTGCTGGATTCCGAAGGCACCTTGTATCTCTGTGGGGCGGAAGTTGTAGCCGTGAGTTATGAAGAGGAATCTTGGGTCGATTCCCTTGTTGGCCGCTGAGTAGTTTTCTTTCTCTCTTAGATCTCTCACCCAGCCGAACGCTCGCATAGCCTTGAGATACTCGTAGAGGTAGTCGTCGTCTGTGACTATGATTCCTCCCTCGACGGTTGAGATATGGTGGGAGAGGAAGAAGCTGAACGTTCCCATGTCGCCAAAGCTGCCGGCTTTCCTACCGTGTACTTCTCCTCCTGTTGTCTCGCAGGTGTCTTCGACCAAGTATAGATCGTGGATGTCCGCGATTTTTTTGATACTCTCGATCTGGCAAGGACCGCCCAAAAGGTGAACGGGGAGAATCGCCCTGGTCTTGTCAGTTACAGCTTTCTCTATCTCTTCGGGGATAATGTTGAAGGTGTTCGGATCAACATCTACCAGTACAGGAGTGCAACCCACGTCCGAGACTGGATAGACGGTTGTGGCCCAAGTAACCGCGGGGGTGATTATCTCGCTACCCTTCGGTATGTGGTCATTTACAAGCGGATTAGTCAGAACGGATAGGGCTAGAAGGTTCGCCGAGGACCCAGAGTTGACCATGACGGCGTGTTTTGAGCCGTTGTACTGGGCGAAGGCTTCCTCGAACTTCTTGACCTTGCTCCCCATCGTCACCCAGGTGGATAGGAGACTGTCGAGTGCCTCCTCTACTTCATCTGAACTGTAGGTGGGAATGCTAAGCGGGATGCGAGTCTTTCCTGGGATGAATTCCTTCTTCTGACTCTTGAAGTGGTCTCGTATGTAGGGTCTGATCTTGTCGAGCGTCTGGGACATTGATCTGTCTCTTGTTTCCTAGCGCTCAGGTTGGGAACGGTACCAAGCTATCGTCCTTTTCATTCCATCCTCAAAGTCGATGGTGGGTTTCCAGCCGAACTCTTTGCGTGCTTTGGAGTAGTCTCCTACACTGCGTGGAATATCGACACGTCGCGCGTCTGGGTTCCAGTGGACTTCTGACTTGACCCCGCTGACTTTCATTGCGGTTTCAACTATTTCCTTGACCGTTCTCTCCACTCCACTGCTAAAGTGGTAGATTTCGGCCGGCCTACCCTTCTCTGCCAGTAATGCGTACCCTTTGACAATGTCTTCAACATAAGCGAAGTCCCTAGTAGGAGTGGGGTTGCCCATAGTGAGTGTCTCTCCTTTCAAAAGCCTGTGGAGGATTGACGGTATAAGGAAGTCTGGTCGCTGGTCCGGCCCGTAGTGGTTGAAGGCTCGGCTTATGGAAATGTCCATTCCGTGCATCTCTGCGAATGATAGTGAGAGGCTCTCCCCTGCTAGCTTGCTAGCTGAGTAGATGTCGATGGGCTTAGGTGTCGAGTCTTCAGTTATCGGTAGTCTCTCCTGCTTTCCATAGACGTGACACGTACTCACGTAGACCGTCTTGGGGACATTCTGCGCGTTGGCGGCCATTAACAGATTGAGTGTTCCGAGCGCGTTTGTGCTGAATGTGTTGAATGTTTTTGCTCGCGTCTCAGGAATGAGCGTGATAGCGGCGAGATGGAACACAATGTCTATGCCTTTCACTGCCTCGACGAGACTCTGATAGTCTTGAACATCGCCTAGTACGACGCTCGTGCCAGGGTCGTTGTTGGAGTAGTCTTTCTTTGTCCTGACGAAGCATCTCACATTGGCCCCCGACGAGGAAAGCAAGTGTGTAAGATTCCGACCGGCGAAGCCGCTAGACCCTGTGACCAGGACATTCTTCCCGTTCCAGAAGGATTCGTCAGGTGAACCTGTAACCACAGGCGTTGTCTCGTCAGCGCTTCGGTTCGCTTTCATGATAAAGTTTCTTAGGAAATCAAACCTCAGAGTACTTGGCGAGTCACTAAGGATCTCGTGGATCATCAGATGAGATCTTTTGGCCAGAACGGATTCCAAGATTACAATCTGATTAGAACCGTGCTCGAAGAGGGACCGTTCCGGATTTTCGAGCTTGGAACGGAGAATCCGAAGTCGCTACGTGTTGGCTCTTGCTATAAGCCTATTAAAGCGCCTATCCCTGAAAACTGGATGTTATAGTGGCCTATCGTTTGTATCAGACTGGTTCCCCGCCGACCGCCAACTATGGACTTCTGGGACGAACCTCGAGGGCTGACCTCTGAATTGATTATTCGATCGCGTGCGCCGCTTCGCGTCAGTTTTTCCGGTGGAGGAACGGACGTCCCACCCTATACGGAACAGTACGGTGGAGTTGTTTTGTCCTCGACCATCAAGAAATATGCTTACTGCTCTCTCCGACCTCGGATCGAAGATGGTCTACAAGTAAACAGTATGGGTTGGACGACTGGAATTGTCACTGAGCAGAGCCATGCACAATCAATGAATGGGGATTCGGAACTTGCCCGAGCAGCTGTTCGAAGAATGGGCGTGACCGATCGGCTTGAGATCAACACCTGTTCCGACTGTCCTCCGGGCTCGGGTCTGGGATCTTCATCGGCAATGGTGGTGGCGATTCTTGGAGGTCTCTGCGAGTGGTCGGCGAAACCGATGGAAAGAAAGAGAGTCGCGGAGATGGCATATTTGATAGAAAGGTCAGATGTTGGAATCCCGGGAGGAATGCAGGACCAGTATGCGGCTGCGATGGGCGGATTCAACTTGATACGGTTTGAGAGGGACGGTGTAACTATCAATCCTCTAGCGATTTCCGGTGCTGTCAGGAACGAACTCGAATACCGGCTTCTCCTCTGCTCCACGGGAACAACTCGTCCTTCGGGTGGAATTCTGGGAAGACAAATCAAATCATACCGGGAGGGAAATCCGACGGTCCTCGAAGCACTTCACGAGATCAAGAAGCTTACACTTGAGCTCAACGCTGAGCTCGTGCGCGGCCGAGTGGAAGAGTTCGGCGAGCTGCTTGGTCAGGAGTGGGATTTGAAGAAGAAGCTCGACCCGGCGATATCAAACGAGGAAGTGGACAAGCTATACCGCACGGCCCTAACTAACGGTGCCATTGGCGGAAAACTGCTTGGAGCCGGGGGTGGAGGGTATCTTCTCCTTTTCGCGGAAGACGGGTCTCACAAGAGACTCTCATCAGCGATGATAAAAGCTGGTTCTCGAGTCGAGAACGTCAGATTCGAAGACGTTGGGTTGGAGACTTGGAAAGTTGGTTACCGAGACCGCGAACAGCGGGACCGCGCGGGACACAGACCCCAGATTAGCGAGGCCAAGCCGGCTTCTTACGCACTCTGACAAATTTATCCGAGCGTTGGGATGATAAACTGGCGGTCGAAGTGCCAGAGCCAAGCAGGATGCGAACGATCCCATGACGTCTGAGACTATTGAAACGAGAAAGTCGAACTCTGCGACGATCGAGGCGTATCTCAAACGTGGTGCGAGGCTCCGAGAGGCGACGATCGCTCTGACCGGCGACATCGAAAAGGCGGCCGATGCAATATCTGATAGTTTTCGAAACGGCGGTAGACTCTATGCTTTCGGTAATGGTGGAAGCGCCGCGGATGCTCAGCACATTGTGGCTGAACTTACGGGAAGGTTCCGAGTAGACCGCGATCCTCTGCCTGCAGAGGCACTTACCACAAACTCTTCCCTTGTAACCGCGATTGCCAATGATTATGCTTTTGAAGAAATATTCGCCCGACAGGTAAAGGCTCTCGCCAAGGCTGGAGACATAGTTATCGGAATATCGACCAGCGGTGAGTCGAAGAACGTTCTGAGAGGACTTGAGACGGCGAAACAATCTCAAGCCAAAACAGTTGGGCTCTGTGGGAGGAAAGGGCGGATGAAACTCTACTCGGATATACTACTCTCGATTCCGAGCGACGAAACATCCCTCATCCAAGAAATGCATATCTCCATAGGGCACTTGTTGTGCCTCCTCGTGGAGGAACATCTCTTCGGATAAGCTGTCCGCAGTTTTCGTCGACCGTGATGACACATTAATGGTCGACGTCAAGTACTGCAATAATCCTGATCTGGTCCAGCTCCTCCCTGGAGCGGCAGAGGGTTTGCGGTCACTCAAGCGCGCAGGCTATAGGATAGTGATCGTAACAAACCAATCAGGTATCGGGCGAGGATATTTTGACGTTAAGACTCTTGAGAAGGTTCACGATCGGTTGCGATCGGAGCTGCGTAAGAAGGGTGCGGATTATGATGCTGTCTACTATTGTCCTCACAAGCCTCAGGACGACTGCGATTGTCGAAAGCCTAAACCTGGACTATTCTTGCGAGCTGCGGCCGAGCTGAACATCGATCTCGCCTCATCCTACACGCTCGGAGATAGGAACTTGGACGTGGAGGCGGGTAGAGCGGCTGGGACAAGGACAATCCTTGTATCTAATAATTCCCAAACGTCAGGGCACGAATTGCTCAGCGGCCCCGATTTCGTGGTGAGCGACCTTCACGAAGCAGCTGACGTCATCGTGTCAGGTGCTACAGGCCCAGGCGCAAGAACAGGACGACATATCCGATCCCGCTTCGAACGAAACTGAGTTTGCTGGTTCCCCTAGGTCTACGAGTAAAAGTTATGGGAACCTCTGCAATCGAGAATCCCTTCTTCTTGATCCTGATCAGCACCTCTGCGGTCACTTCGAAGTTTTTCGCTCTGAGGTCATCCCGAACGCTTTCAACAGTCTTCGTCGAGTAGAGTCTGAACCCGTTGGTAATGTCGCTGGACTCCATACCAAACGTGTTCCTCAATAGCCAATTAGTACCTGCGCTTATGATCCTCTTGAAGAACGGAAGCTCTTGAACGAGACCTCGACTCTTCGAACGAAAGCCTACGACGACGTCGGCATGTTTGGAGGCTTCGATGAGAGATCCGATTTCGTCGGGATCGTGGTTAAGGTCTGCGTCCATCGTTAGGACGTAATCCGAATTAGAGTCAACCATGCAGAATCCCCTTTTCAGAGCCTTTCCGAGACCGAGTCTCTTCGAGTTGTATTCAACCCGGATCCGGGGATTTTCCTTTGATAGTTTGGTGACTTTCTCCATTGTTGCGTCATTACCCTCAACTACGAAGATTATTTCGTAACCAGCGTTGAGCTCAGAGAGAGAATTTACCAGTCTAGTCGAAAACTCGTCAATAACTTCCTCTTCGTTGTAAAGCGGAATTACGGCACTGATCCTCATTACGACTCGAGCTCATCAGCATACTCTAGGTAGATGTTCTTTACGCCCGAATCCGCGTAGCTTGGATCCATTATCCGACGGCTGGGTGTCAGAGTCTTAGCCAGCTCATTGGAGGGGTTGAGAGGTTGGCTGTCGTTGCCCGAGTCACTTCTAAAATAGTCCTATTACTGGAGGGGCTTGAGGGTCAAAGCTGGCAAAAGCATACATCTCCATGTTTGCTTTGGCCGCTGGGACAGTTCTGAGTTTCCTTGCAGTCATAGTGTGGACTGTTGGTTTTGCCATCTCATCCGTTGTAACTGGCAGGGGAATTAACTCATCTTTGTTTTTTTCGATGCCTCAGTCTCTTATCTGGCTCGCTACGATTCTGCCATTACTCTTAGGACTGGAGGCGATTGCCTTCCTTATTTTCTCCCGACGTAGATGGAGCGGGATTCCCCACCCCGTAAGATGGGAGGTGATTCCTAATCATAATATCGTAGTTGCGATGACTGCATATAATGATGAAGCTTCCATTGGAGACGCGGTTCAGGAATTCAAGTCGCAGCCTGATGTCCGACAGGTAGTGGTCGTCGACAACAACAGCGTTGACCGGACGGCTGAGGTGGCGTCAGCTGCGGGGGGCAGAGTTGTACTCGAAAAGAATCAAGGGTATGGCTACGCATGCATGAGAGGGCTGAGGGAGTCTCTTCAGGATCCGGAAACCAATGTCGTCGTCCTAGTCGAGGGAGACATGACATTTTCCGGTAGAGACGTCGCCAAGTTGGTACCGTATCTCGACAACGTAGACATGGTCGTCGGAACCAGAACGACACAGGAATTAGTATCGGAGGACTCACAGATGAACTGGTTCTTTGTCTGGGGAAACCTATTCCTTGCCAAGCTGATCCAGATCAAGTTCTTTGACGTGAAACACTGGGGGAGGGTTAGACTGACAGATGTTGGTTGCACGCTACGGGCGATTCGAACCGAGGCTCTCGCCAAAATCATCGACAAGCTAGACGTAGGAGGACACCACTTTTCCCCTCACATGCTGATGGTAGCCATGGCCGAGGGAATGAAGGTCGTCGAGATCCCGGTCACCTTCCGGAAGCGATGGGGTGTCTCCAAAGGGGCGGGAGCAAACAAGAAAAGCGGTTTCTTAGTAGGACTCCGCATGATGTGGCATATCCTTAGCTTCTAAAATCTCCGCTGACGCAACTCTGTCGCTCAAGATGGTGGCAGTTGGGCTAGGCTTATCTGATCAACGTAGAGTCCGAACTCGCCGGATACCTGTGCGGCCGTGAAATTCAGATATGCCTTGTTCTCAATACAGAATTGAAGGAAGAAGTGCTGATACCCTTCTCCGGTGAAATCGGTCCCTCTGAGAGTGAGTTCGCCCAGAACAATTGGAGTTCCGTGGGATTCGTGAAAGAGAAGGCTATACCCCCCTGTCGAGTCAGTAATCTTCGTAATCTCTAGCGTCGATAGACTTGAAGTGGCCTGAAGTATTGTGACAGAATTATTTCCTAATCCGTCGACCCTGATTCGAAAGTCAAGTAAGAATCTTCCCGGAGGAAGAACTGCATCGGGACCGGACCAAAAGCCGGTGTTTCCCTGTGAGCTCCAATGGAAGAGCACATCTTGTTGTGTAGACGACGTGTCAACGACGATTGCTCCAGATTGAAGACTTAGATCATGTGCTGTCCAAACGGTCTGTATGGGAACAAAGAAGGCTGGCGGAGCATGATAAGCCTCCTTGTATAATAGAATCCCATCCGCGGCAGCATATAGACCCCAATCCGACGATGCCGCAAGAATTTTGAGCATCCAAGGCGGGGCCCATGCGTCAGTCTTCACGTCTAGCAGTATGTAATCTGATCTCAGCATGAATGAGGACACAGTGGAGTTGAACGAAGTCCCAGGCGGGTAATATGTTTGATATGGAAAGAGAAAAGCGTTGAGTCGATTCGAGACTAGTGGAAAGAGATTGTATTGCGTGAGTACTGACGCCTCTGGTGGGATCATGCCAATTATCGTTGAAGCCAGTTGCTCGTGAACTCCGAGTGTTGGGATTCCACGGTTTCCAAAAACCACATAGCCCACGAGCGAAGTGTTAACAAAAGGGCTGACGAGTAATGCTACGATAAGAGCAATGGATATTGTCGCGATTGTTAGCCTTGAGAACAACCGTTTATTCAATCGGCGATTACCCCGTAGCTTGACGTATCCATAGACAGCTGCCGCGAATAGAAAGGGCGCGAGAAACGCTGTATACTGATCATTAAACATGTAGTAGGCGGACTGATTGGAGGTTATGGAAGCAAAAAGCCAAGGGATCGTCAACATTGCAATTCTGAAACCCGACTTAAGAAATAGAGCGAAAGGAACGAAGACCAGAGCTAAGAAAACTCCCTTTTGCTGAAGACCATAACTCATCGCCAGGATTGCCCTTTGGGGATCCATCACCGCGGCAAAAGGGACTCCGACGAGACTTCTAGCCCCGAGGACGCTCCAAGAGAAGTTTCCCCCGAACAGAAAAGTTTGACTCGGATTAAAAATGTGAATAAACCCTACAGCAACCGCGGTCCAGCAGACAGATAGCACCAGTGTTATGAGGCCCACTGGTCCAGGTGCTAAGAATTTTCGAGCCTTCAGGAGCGCTAAAAGAGTTGTCCTGTGCTTGACAAGCTCGATCGCCCCGTACAATGATACGACTACTCCCGTAAATTCGAGCGAGGAGAGGGCCAGAAGGATTCCAGCAAAGTAGAGCTTCCATCGTCTAGTCTCCATTGCGTAGAATGCAGTTAGGAACGCCACAGGTACGAATGCTTCAGGATGAAAATCCAGCCAGTTGACGCCTTCTACCAGGGGGCTCAAAAGATAGAGCATCGCAAATAACAAACCAATGCTCTTGTGAGAACTCACTTTCGTTCCCAGAAAATACAGAGGAACGGCGGCAAAAGCCAAAACCAAAGACTGGATAACCAGTAGCGTCTCTACCCTCGGTATTAGTGCGTAGACCGGGAGAAGAACAAAGAAGATTGGGACGAAATGCGCTCCGAACACGCTACCGCCAGGGTTCGCTGGAAGGTCCGGAGTGTAATAGAAGAAACGGCCAAATCTTGTTGCTGTGAACATCGCCTGATTATACACGCCCAGGTCATACGCCGAAGAGCGCAAAGCCAGATACTTTAGAATGGTCATGAAAGAGAAGAGAATCGTATAGGCACTGATAGCAACTCCTAGGGCAATTTCATATCTTCTGGATGCTATGGAAGTTCGAAGTCTCGAAAAAGTAAAAGTCATCTCTACAACTTATCCAGGACCGTTGAGAATTTTCCCTACTCCATATTTTCCCTTTATCTCCACAATGGATACATGAGTAACATGCCTGTCTCCAGCCCGAATGAAAAACGTTCAGGAGAGCGGGCAGGGATAGATTCACCGCGTGAGGAACGGGTTCCCCGAGGACCGATCATACTTCTGGTGACTTGGCGAGTTTGAGCAAAAGGCTTGCAGCGATGAACAAGGCAATTATTATCGACAAGGATCCGGCAATGACAACGAAGGGTTCAAGGTAGAGCCTGCCGACAAAAGCCATTAGAGGGTTTTGGGCTGGCTGAAGACCCCTAATCTCTGGGAACTCTCGGGACATGATCAATGTGAATAGCCCCGCCATGGTCCAGAAAGAAACCGCGGAAACTGAAACTAGGACCTGCCCTGCAATGACTCGTAGCCTCGCAGAGAGTTCTTCCCAATTGAGAGCGATGGCGGATGTCAAGCCAGGAATGGCGAGCGTATAGTATCGCGAGGCGGCTCCCGTGATAAGAGCGGTGAAGGCTACGGAGGCAAATGCCACTGCCCAGTACCAGAAGGCAGGCCCAGGTCTTCGAGCTGACCTTTGCGCAACGACGAAGACGATCAGAGTGATAAGACCGAACGAAAGGTATCCAAGCGACGAGAAGGATAGGAATCCAAGGACCGGAATGCTCGCAGAGAACTGTAGAATTTGTGGCCCTGAAATTCCCATAAGGGAAGTGAAGAATGTCCAGACTGTATAAGAGTCCGGGCTCACTAACGGGGTCACACCGCCGGCCGAAGTTCCTATGTCCCCCAGTTTCGCCACTAGAGGCTTGAACAATGCTGAAGGAAGAACTGCCCCGACCATGAGGGGGACGATTCCTACAAAGAACACTGCCGCGGCCTTTCCCGCAATTGCCGTTTGCTTGGAAGCGCTCGTACCGTGCTTGAAGAAGACTAACGCCATCGGGAAGATAAGAAAAATTCCTGTCTGCTTTACACCAAGCGCAAGGAGAAAGAGAATTGTTGCAAGGGTCGGACGCTTTAGCGCGAACAAGGCAAAAAATGTAAAGGCTAGGTAAAGAAGTGCATCAGTCTCTCCCCAGACGACAGAGTCGAATACTATCGCAGGATTGAGCACAAATATGGCCATGGCGAAAAGGGCGCGCCTCTCGCTTTGCGTCCACTTGCGAATTATCCAATAAATGGAGAAGCCTGCTATTAACGTTGGAAGGCCGAGCAACCATTTTACATCGGCCTCAAGTGATGATGATCCGAACATGGCGACTTGTGTAGGGAAAGCCGCAAAAGATGGGAGTAGTTGGGACAGCACAAGCATCAGATAAGCGGCGAAAGGCAGATAGCCGAAACCCAGAGAGCTCCAAGGAAAGTTGTCCCCCCGGACGAACGAATCACCGGCCGAGGAGCTGCGCGCGTAAACTCCCTGAAGACCGTCGATTTGGCCACTGTATATCCATGTCTTAAACACCGCGTTATCGAAAGGGTGCCCGCCATATTGGATTGCAACCAAGAAGTATAGAATACTGGCAAGGCCCAAAAATGTTATCGCGGGGAAATGTCTCCGCAGAGTTGGGTAAGGATGGGAACTTGTGAGCCTCTTAACATTCCGGTGTAGCCTCTGAATCACTCCCGCCTCCTCTGGTAACCAGAGAATTACGAGGGAGCCAAGAACGGAGAGAGATATGAAGAGAGGAAGCGCATTCGCAGAGAGATCAGCGAAGCGCCCACTTCCAGGAAAAATGTAGACAGGCGAGTACAACGCGACATCGGATGTGAGCCCTGCGCCTTGAGGTAGGACAGAAATTGCCAACGGGCTGTGAATGACAAGTTCCTTCGACCCAGGAGAAAACGCAAAGCTAGTGCTAGACCAGTTGAAATTGAGCCCAGAATCGTTGGACACCGAGAAGTTGACGGATTGTTCCCTTTGCCAACCCACGGAAATCTGAAATCGCTCACCCACATGATATGGAGCTATGCTCTGATTATAATCGACGGCACCCGATCCGAAATTAGTCAGCTCAAGGAATATGTGGCCAGAGAGGGAGTCCTGTGTCTTGAACCGGAGCCGAGCTTCTTCCTGAATCTGTGGGTGCCAGATCTGAACGATCAGCGATGCCGGGGATTCAAAATAGGGTGCCCAAGCACCCCATTCAGCTGCATCGCTAATGAGCTCACCGTTCGTTCCCAGCCATTTGACTGCAACTCTGAATGGACCCGTCCCTTGCTCAAAACGGACAAATGCGGAGACGAAGACCCTGCCGACGCTCCCAGAAATCGGCAATGGAAAAGTTGTGTATGCAGATTGGAAACCTCCCGTAGCGGAAATCAAATGGATTGACGGTAGAGAGGGGGAGCCACTTGCTGTGAAGGTTGCGCTGTTCACGAGACTCCAGCCATTGTAGGACTGGGTTGGAAAATCGGTTTGAAAGACCACCGAAGTTGTGTCCGCCGCGTCAATCACTCTAACCGCAGCAACATCCATATGAGTTCCTTGACCGGTCTCGATAGTTACGGTGAATGAAGGTGCGTTCCATGGATGTGGCGTGTTGACACTGACCCAGTTCCAATCTGAAGATGGCGAAACCTTCTGCGTAATGACCTCTGCATCGGTTTGAAAGACAAAGGAGCTTTCAGAGGACACGAAATCTAGGCGCGGTGCACCCGTAACGTTTCCCAGAACGTTTACTTGTCGATCTCTCTGGTCAAAGACCGCCCCTCCACCCAGAGTTGGTGAGACATATACGAGACGTGGATCCGAAGAGTCGAAGGCTACTGGGCCCGAAGCCTTCCAGGGATATAACAGAACGCTCATCACGAGGACAACCGTAAGTAGAGCACGCACGGTCACCCTCGGAGAGAGCTTGTCTATGAGCCTCGCAATTCTAGGTGCCATGTGATTCATGGCATTCTCTGGAGCCCCTTAACGCTTAGTCTGTGATTTGACGCGTCGCATTGGGTCGGTCTGAGATTCAGTCTGCCAAAAGATTGAGAGCTTGGAACCAAAGAGCAGCTTCAGACAAAAGTTCTGAATATGCGGCCGGTCTATGCGTAAGATTTGCAGAATAATGAGAACCTTTTTTTGACTCGTGGTTTGAAGGCTCTTGAACATTCGACAATATCTGTGATAGGAGCTGGAAAAAGTAAGACTCGAGCATGGCTTGCTGAACGGATTGGTGTTCGCAAATACCACAATATGTGGGGGCTTGCTTTGCGCATACTAGTCATGGCCGCACGAGACAGGAAAAATCCCAACTTCGCTGGTGGGGACCTTACCTTGAGCGAGGTTTCAGAACGCCTCGTTGCGAGGGGCCACTCGGTCACGTATCTTTGCAGTTCACTTCCCAAGTTGAGACATGACGATTTCATTCGTGGTGTTAGAGTAATTCGCTTTGGAAACGTCTGGACAGCATCGCTCTTAGCTTTCTTGTACTACGTGAAGAATCGAGGAAAGTACCGGGTAGTTCTCCAAGAAGCGCTGGGAGGGCTCCGAGTCCCGTATTTCGGTCCTCTTTACGTCAGGAAACCCTTGGTTGCGGTCTGGTATCAGCGGAACGATCGAATCTTCCGGTACCAGTACAATCGGGTTGTTGCCGCATTCCTCCGTATTCTTGAATACGCTGTCGCCAGAGCACATAGACGCAGATTAGTTCTCTGTCCCTCGAAAAGATCTCTATTGGATTTGGAGGGGATGGGTATTGACAAACAGCTCATTAGGACTTACACACCGGGCATAGACGAAAGCGTGCTGGCCCGATCCACTCAAGCCTTTGAATCTAAAAGAGAGGATATGCTAGTGTGGATTGGAAAGATACGAAAATTCAAGTGTCCCCACCATGCGATAATGGCCCTAGACCGGGTTAGAAGGGCAGTTCCAGACTGCACGCTCGTTATAGCAGGGTATCCTGAAGATTGGCGCTATCTAAATCATCTCAAAGAGATAAGCAATAAGTTACAATTGAATAATGCTTTAATCTTCCGGTTTCGAATTTCAGAAGAAGAAAAAGGGATGCTGCTTCTGAAGGCTAAAGCACTACTGATTACTTCTCCCGTGGAAGGCTTTGCCAATGTCGCGAGTGAAGCCAACGCTTGTGGCGCGCCTGTCGTCGCAACCTATGGTATCCCGTCTGACGTAGTAACAAATGATGTAAATGGGTTTCGAGTGCCCTTCGGAGATGTAGAAGCCATGGCCACCGCGTGCAAGAAAATCCTACTTGACGACGATACGTTTGAGAGGCTGTCCAGACGCGGCGTGCAGTTGGCAAGGGGTCGCGACTGGAATCAGACAACGATGACCTTTCTCGCATCCTTGGAAGAAGCCTCAATCAATACTCGAAATCTGGTTGACAGCGAATGATCAAGATATCTCCATACGGAAAGGAAATCACCGATGAAGAAATGCTTTCAATTTTCAAAACTAACGGAGCTCACCGTGAATCCATCTTTCGACGGTACGAAATGAACGAAGTAATAGAGTTCACAAAGGGCATAGGAATAGACGTCGGTTGCGGTCTCAACAAGATCCATAGCAGCGCAATTGGCATCGACAAACGGATGAGCCCGTCAGATTTCGGATATCCCTTTGGCGCGCAAATCCGAGCTGAGGGCGACCACCTGACGTGGTTCGCGGAAGGATCTCTAGACTTCGTATTCTCAAGCCACTGCCTCGAACACTTTGCAGATCCCTTGCTGGCTCTGCGTGAGTGGCACAGAGTGCTGAAGCAAGGCGGTCACCTAATCCTGATCCTCCCACACAAGCAGAGATATCCGGTCGTCGGGAGTCCAGGAGCAAACGGCGATCACAAACGGGACTTTCTACCACAAGACGCAAAGGATGGCTTGGAAAAAGCTGGGTCCTTCGAAATCCTCCGGACAGACACACTCATGGAGAAGCTAAGGGACAATCCATGGGCCACTAGTGAGGCAGGAAGATATGGGCATAAGACTCTCAACTTCTCGTTCGAAATAGTTGCGAGAAAACTCTAAAGATCCACCGCTAGACAAGAGTGCATTGTTTTGTTACCGGATATACCCCGCGTTTCCACATAACTCTTAAGACGAACCTATCCCAGTTCCAACCATCGAGACGACAAACGGGAATCTGAGTCGATATGGCCTTTTCTGCGTTAACTGTTGCACTTCGCTGGAGCGTAGGCCAGGCCAAGAAATTCTTCGGCGAGGTCGACGCCTCTTCTCAAGTCAGTGCTCCATCCCGGATCGGGCTCGGACTCTCGGGAGGGCTTCTGATCTTAGCAGGTCTCTGGATGCTTGTAGTTGAACCGACACTTGTGCTCGGGCAAATACTCTCGATCGGCCTCCTTGCGTTCGGACTCTTCAATTCGATTTCTTCGTTTCGAAAGAGGCTTGCTCTTAATCGAGTCAACCAACTGTCGTTGGCTGGCCACATAGCTGCGCTAGTTACCTTCTACTTGGTTTTGTCTAGATTACTGATGGTAGGCTATTCGACAGATACCATTGTCGGAACTTATATGGGCGTGTTGAAGGTTCTGCAATTTCAGAGTCCCTACCCTTTTTCGATCAAGCCACTCTTGGACCAGTTTGGCTTCTCACCCTCTTTCTATACACCTGGAGTTGACGGCTCCTTCGACTTTCATCTTGCTTACCCATCGCTCAGCTTCTTGTCCGTTCTCCCATTTTACGTAATAGGTGTTCACGATGTGCGCGATGTAGTTTTCATCTTCCACGTTCTGTCGATCCTCGTCATATTCGGGCTCGCGCCTGCGCGATTGAAGAGTGTCAGCCTTGTTCCATTCAGCTTGTTTGCCTTTGTAATCGCTGGCAGCTGGACCGACAGTGTCTGGGCTTTCTTTCTAGTCATGACAGCCTTCCTCTGGTATCGCCATCCCAAGACTAGCTGGGTCACACTGGGTCTTGCGATAGCGGTGAAGCAAATTGCCTTGGTGATCGCTCCGTTCTTGTTGATTCGCCTATGGCATGAACGTGCAGGATCGGCGCCTCGGAGCGTTGCCACCGCTACCGGCCTGATGATTGCCGCGTTCTTCGTTCCTAACATTCCTTTCATTCTCGCGTCTCCTACGACTTGGTGGGCAGACATAGTGGCCCCCTACCTGCCAAATGCGCCCCCCCAAGTCCCAGGAGGGATTGGGCTCTCGAACTTTCTTTTGGATGTCGGAATTGCGCTGCCTTCTTCCTTCTTCATCGTGGTAATGCTCGGAGCATCAACCTGTCTGCTCTACCTCTATACACGACACTATCGAGGATTGAATAGTCTAGTCTTCGCTTTTCCAATCCTTCTGTTCTTCTACTACTACCGATCCTTCCCCAACTACATGGCATACTGGCTCTTCCCACTCGTCCTTGAGCTGTGCACGCTTGGAGGTCCGAACTTCAAGATCTTCTCAGTGATGAGATTCCCGAGCATTGCATGGCGACCGCCCACTGGAACCTTTCTCAAGGTCTTCCGCCAGAGACTAACCCCATCGGTGATCGTGATCTTAGTTCTAACTCTAGCGTTCGCGGGAGCGTCCGGGGCCTACATTTCTCAGGCCGCGAATCCGAAGACCTCGATTCAGATCAACGGCGTAATGGACCCAGACAGTATCGGCTCAGTTACAGTGATGAAATTGACTCTCAAGAATCTGCTGTCTACTCCGATCTTGCCGAATTTCTTTGTAAAATACGGTCCTCTCCCATTTGTCTGGACAAGTAACTCGACTGTTCTTCTTGATGGATACTCTCAGAGCTCTTATGTGATTAGTGCTCCTGATGCATTGAGCGCTGTCCCGCGAGGAAACCCGTTCCACATACTGGTATTTGACAAGGTTACCGGTCAGTTGCTTGGTGAGTCATCGTCATCGAAGGCTGACATCACGGTTCCTTCTTTGGTGAATCCGGGTCTGAAGTGGTGGGTTCTTGATCAGAGTGTGGGGAGGAAAGTGCCTTTCGGCTGGAAGCTTGCCCTCTCAAACACCGACCTAACAGCGTCGCACGTAGAGCCCTTAGGAATAAATGGTACGAGCGGCATATCGTTGACTCTCAACTACACTTCAGCTGGTGGGCTCGTCCAACAGCTGGCTTTGTCACAAAAGATACTGCTGAACGCCACTAGCGTAAACATCCACCTAAACCAGTCTCTGGCGACAAACATGTCAACCAAGACCTTGCTAGGAGCTAGCATAAGTGACGGGGCTCATACGCTGTATTACTTGTTCTCTGACCTTGCATCCCAGCAGACGATCAATCAGTATTCAACTAACGTTACAATTATCGTTCCAACCCAAAAGTCCCAGTGGACTACTATCGCCATGAGTCCCCAGACGATTTGGTCGAGTCAGGGTTGGGCAACTACGCAGCTAGTGACCCTAAGTGTGTTCTTGGAATCCAACTCTGCCGGGGTCTACTATGCCAGCCTCGATGAGATCACTCCTGTCGTATAGACCGCTGACAAATGAAGGTCGACTGGCGGTCGCTCTGGGTTAGTAAGCGCAACTGAACTCATTTATTCTAAGCATACACCGACCCGCGGAGAGGCTATGGTTCTGACCAGCTTGAAGGGGCTGCTACTGGCAGGCGGCCACGGGACGAGGCTACGCCCGCTTACCTACACTGGGAACAAGCACATGCTGCCGATCGCTAACAAGCCGATGCTGATGTATGGGTTCGATCAGCTCAGGGGTGCGGGCGTCAAGGAGATCGGTGTCATCCTCGGCCCTCTGCAGGAAGGCATCGTTGAAGCTCTGGGTGACGGTTCAAAGTTTGGGGTCCACATTACTTATCTGGACCAGCCCGACCCTAAAGGGATCGCACACGCAGTCCTGATCTCGAAGAAGTTTCTCGACGACTCTTCATTCATCGTTCATCTCGGGGACAACCTTCTAAAGGATAGCATTCCGGAGATGACCAAAGAGTTTCAGAGTTCCGGTGCCGACGCGACGGTCGTCCTTAGTCGGGTAAAGGATCCGAGTAGGTTCGGGGTGGTACAGATTGAGAAGGGGAAGATAGTCAAACTTGTCGAGAAGCCTAAGCAGTTCATCAGCGACCTAGCGCTGGCCGGGGTCTACTTCTTCCGGCCCACCATCTTCCCGGCTATCGAGAAGCTGAAGCCCAGCTGGCGGAACGAGTTGGAAATCACAGAGGCCATTCAAGGGCTGCTGGATATGGGTGGCAGGATAACCTATCATGAGGTCTCTGGATGGTGGAAGGACACCGGGCGGCCTGAGGACATTCTTGAAGCCAACCAACTAGTCTTGAAAGACTTGAAACCGTCCGTCAAGGGAAAGATCGAAGAGGAAGTTCCCATTTCAGGCAATGTCGAGGTGGGAGAAGGGACGGTCGTACACCGTGGTTCAGCTCTACGAGGTCCGATAGTCGTTGGGGAGTATTCCGAGATTGGGGGCGGAGCTTACGTCGGACCGTACACGTCGGTCGGAAGCCACGTGAAAATTCTCGGTGCTGAGATCGAGAACAGCATCATCCTAGACGGGACGGTAGTTGACTGCAGAGAGAGAATCGTGGACAGCATCATTGGAAAGAATTCCAAGATTATCTCTGATCACACCTACCGCCCCACTGGAAGAAGGTTCGTGGTCGGCGAAAGCACCTTCGTCAGCCTATAGGAGACCCTCTCTAGGCTATTTCGGATTATGATTGTACTAGTCTATGTTTACTGCAAGCAGATAGACCAGAGCTACTGCTGCAGAGAAGAGGAAAATCGGAGCATAGAATAACGCCATAAGACTAACGAACAATACTCCCAGAGCAACAAATTCGCTTCTTGTTTTTCGGTTCGTCCAGTCGATGCTCCATATGCCCAACGAGTATAGGCTGAGTCCGAGGACGATGAGGAGGGCGATGACGTTGAATGCGAGCACGGGAAGGAATGAGCCTCCTATCGGTTTGTCGTTGGGCGGATAAGGAAGACTATTGACAACAGATCCAAATAGATAGTTGACCGCGAGAACATCGGAAATGCCGAATATGCCCCATATCAAGGGTAACAGCAGGGTTCGCTTCTGCATCAGGCCAACGATCATCGTTTTTTAGCCACATATTCATATAAGGATTTGGCGGCGTCGGCTCCGAGATCGAGAATATTGAATTTCTGGAAACTAATCTTCAGGGCCTGGTTCTACTTTAGACAGGGTTACAATGTCTACCTAGCGTTCCTGATAGGATTCGCCAGCAACATCGTAATACTCTACAAGCTGGGGATCCAAGGCAACGACTATCTGGACTGGCTCTTTCCGAGCCTAAGAGTCTTCGTCATCGTCGGGCTAGTAGTCGCTATACCGGCAGGCATTCTCACCGGATTGTACCATATGAAGAGGACCGCAGCGTTCGCCGCCGACGCGTCTGTGCAGACTGAGGCCAACCCCTACGTGTACAAGACCATTGGCAAAGAAAAGGAAGTATTCTTGCCCCTATGGATACTAACAGCCAGAGGGTTGGCGAAGGTGCTGGAACGCCAAGAGACAATGACAGCAGAAGATAGAAAGGAGCTGGAGGAGATTCTGAATAAGGCTAATGCCCTGTTGGAAGGTCAATATGTCGGCCTTCCGAAACAGTTGGGGGTTCGGAGCTTCCGCGTATCAGAGGGCGACAGGTAGAAGATGATCCACTCGATATGCGTTGTACGGCGCTTCGACCCTGATGTTTGTCTGCAATCAAGGCGAATATCCATCCCCAGTGGAAGTCTCCTGAAAGAAAGTGTTCCTCGCACCCATGAGTTTACTGCCAAGCGACCGAGTCAGGTCGTTGACCGGCTAAAAGACCATGACCACTCAAGATAAGGACGGTTTTGAAAACTTTCTCGCGAAATCCGCAACGACATCGTAGCGGATTTTGGTCCATGGGACTTCCAGAACGACGCTCTCTCTAAGCAGCCAGGAACGGCCATCGCCCTATGGTCGAACGCTATGGAGGTCCCGGCTGCAAGCTGCAAGCCACTTATGCCTCAGACAGAGTGGGCATTGAATCCGCGATAGCTCTGACCTCTTTTCCAGTGCGAACGAGCAAGAACGCCCGGAATCTCTCTACTATTTCTCTCACGCCCTCATCCAGTGTGTGGCGGGGTCTGAAGCCAATTCTCTCGATTTTCGACCCGTCAAGTTCGTAGGACACTTGATTCAGGTTTGGTGTGGGCGTGATTACAATACGCACATCATGCACCTCACTTCCAATCGCCGTAGTAATCCGATTGAGGGAGGCGTTCTCCCCGATAACATTGTAGATTTCTCCTTTCATGCCAGGCTTGGTCAGGGCGAAGGTAATAGCGTCAGCCGCATCCCTGATGTGGAGGTAGGGTCTCTTCTCGTTCTGTGCTGACTCCCAAACAGTCAGTGGCATGCCGATACAAGCAAGATATGTGAACCTGTCAACGACAGTGTCGAAGCGCATTCCGACAGAGTATCCAAATACTGTCCCAAGCCTCAGAACGGTCGCGTCGAGACCGTTTCGTTCCGACGCGTTAAGGCAGGCCTTCTCTCCTTGCAGCTTAGACTCTCCGTATGGGCTTATCGGCTTGCAAGGATACTTTTCATTCACCACCCCCGTCGTGGGACCATAGACGCTCGCCGTCGACGAGTAAACAAGCTTCTTGACACTCGCTTTGAGGGCGTAGTCCACAACCTTTCTTCCCCCGTTGACGTTCACGTCGAACGTTAGATCCTTCCTCTCGAAAGAGAGAGGGGCGTTAGTTATTCCGGCAAGATCCACGACCATATCGACATCCTGGAAGGCTCTCTTCAAGTCGTCGTCTTTGCGAATGTCTCCTTCCAGAAATTCGAACCGACCGTCAAGGGGAAGATCCATGATGGCTACGTACCTCTCTCGCATCATGTTGTCGATCACTCTGATCGTGCTACCGGCGAATTTTCTGTTCGAGGCAAGGTCGCGTATGAGCTTGGACCCGATGTAGCCGCAACCACCTGTGACCAAGATGACCATGTTCTACTCGCGGAGAGAGTGTTGACTCAACCTTGAAAAGGCTACGGTTTCGTAGCTAGAGTTCACCCTTGGACAGGCTGTTGATAATCGGCGCTACCGGACTGGTGGGGTCCAAGGTTTCTTCTCTGGCATCTGAACATGGCTTCGAAGCATACAACACTCACAACGCCCGAGAAGCACCCTTCCCACGGCTGCATCACCTTGACATAAGCGATCACGAAGCTACGCTGCGACTGGTCCGACAGATTCAGCCGAAAGCGATAGTCAACACCGCGGCCCTTCACAATGTGGACTACTGCGAGACCCACAGAGAAGAAGCCGACAGAATTAACGTTGGAGGCGCGAAAAACCTCGTCGAGGCTGCAAGTGAGAATAACAGCCGTCTGATACACCTCTCCACTGACTATGTCTTTGACGGAAAACAGGGACACTACAGTGAATTGGACACGCCTCATCCACTGCACTACTATGCTCGGACCAAACTCGACTCCGAGAACGTGGTGTCGCAACTGCGGGACTACGCTATCGCACGACCAAGCGTGATCTACGGATGGAGCCCCCTCGAAGCCACCGGGGTGCCTTCGAGTTCTGGCAAAACGGTAAACTTTGCCATGTTCGTCTTAGACAAGCTAAAGAAAGGCGAAACTGTGAAAGCTGTAAGAGATCAGTTTAGCTCCCCCACTCTTGCCGAGAATCTTGCCGAGGCCTTACTCAGACTCGCCAAGCATTCCGAAAATGGTCTCTTTCATACCGCCGGGCGGTCGTGTTTGAGTAGGTACGAGTTCGCCGTCAAGCTTGCGGAAATCTTCGACTACTCAATCAGCTTGGTTCAGCCTGTCCTCACGAGTGAATTTAAGCAAGGCGCAGAGAGGCCGAAGAACAGCTGCCTGCAGGTAGAGAGAGCTGAGAAGACGCTCGGAATGAGGTTTCTCACCGCTGAAGAGGGGATAAGGAAAATGAAAGACGAGGAGCCGCCTAAAATCGTCTCTCTCACATAGAATCTTACTTGTGGGGTGGTTTGTTCCAGTCGAACGGCTTGGACGTCTTGGGATCGAGGATACTTTCGTCGTTCCAAGCTTTCCTCTCCTCGTCAGGATTCTTAGCATCATACAGACGATTCACGCAATAAACTGTTAAGGAGGATTTGTCCCCCAGAGTCTTGGTTCCGTGCCAGTAGTGCCCCGGTATCCGTACAACCTGAAGCTTCTCCGCACTGGCAACAATCTCGTCTAGTTGACCCTTCGTGGCCGACCCATGCTTATCATCATACGCGCATATTTTCATAGAACCAGCTAGGATGACGAAATAGTCTACTTGGCCACGATTGTGCCGATGCCAAGCCCTGATCATTCCAGGATAGCTGAACGATATGTTTGCTTGAACAATCTCGTCACTCGATAGCAAGTCACTCCAATCCTCCCGCAGAATTTCGGAAAAGAACCCCCGCTCGTCAATATTCTTCTTCAGGTCCTGGACTTTTACGCCAGGTAGCATGAAACGTTGTTTGGTCTTCCACGTGTATTAAAACCATCTAATGAGTGATCGCTTGCTCTGTTTTCTAGTAACGACAAAACCTTATCACACAATAGACATCGATCGCCGAAACCGAGCAACTTACCATGGTCCGAGGCTCACCCGATGAATCCTTCTGAAAGGGAAAGAATGATCTCGTAACAGGATCCAGCGGCTTCGCTGGAAGGAATCTCACACACTTTCTATCTTCACTGGGCGCAAAGGTGAGATGTTTTGTAAGGTCCCAGAAAGATTTCTCATTGACCGAGCGAAACGCCCAGTCTCATTTTAGGCGACGTGGAGGATTGGATACCCACTTACCTTCCGACAGAGTGCTCTGTTTCGACGAGACGACTTAGTCAAGTTTTTGGAAAGGAAAGGAGTAGAGACCCGGCCAATTATGGCAGGGAACATGGCAGAGCAACCAGTCATGACTCGACTCAAGCATCGTGTCGTGGGACTGCTGAGCAATTCCAAGATGATAGTGGGATCATCATTCTTCTTTGGCAATCACCACGGCATTCAAACCCACGAGAGAGAGTTCATTGCGGAGAGTCTTACAACATTCCTCGATTCTGCAACAAGAAAATGATCTCACACGGCGGCTCAGGCAGACTGTTTTTATTACGGAGTAACGACTAATCCACCAGCTTATGCGCCTACTAGCGATGAGTAGACGGAAATGACCGAATTGGCCGAGACACCTCAATCCCGAATGCGTCTGATAGCTGTGACGACCTCCCGGCAGCAGGGCGACTGGCTGATTCCGAAGATTCCCTGGTTCTGGTTTTCTTCGGATGAGACCGTTCCTGACTTGACGCATGAAGACCACTTTTCTCTTCGGTCGAGTGCGGCAAAAGACCCAGAAGCGTGGCGCAAGTATATCGCATACTTGGCAGGCAAGCGGAACCGGGCGATCGAGTTGGCTTTGCAGAAGTATCCTGAATCGACTGACGTAATACTTTGTGACACTTATTATCTTCACCAGGTCAGGCCCCTTAAGAGATTGATAGAAGATTATGCTCGTGCCTCTACGAGTCGCCCGCTAATTTTGGGCGGCGCAATCTGGGGGCGGATCAAACAGAGGATTAGGGTTAGCCATTTTTTCCACGGCCACAAACCCGAATGGTACGACAAATTATCAGTGCCGGAAATGTGGTTCGTGCCGCATGGATGGACTCCCACATCTCAGTATGGATGGAGTCCCGAAAGCCGTTTTATCGCAGAAGCGCCCGCTGGTCCAGCGTTCAACCCGCCGTTGCCCAACTTTTTCAAAGTCTCCAGTCTGGGCGGCATCAGTATCTGGCCTCGCCACATATGGGAGGACGGCCCTCGATTCGGAGTATTCAACGACTTGCCTCACGGCTGCGAGTTGAACTATTTCTTCGAGAAGGCACCGCTCCCAAAGTACGTCGATTTCAACGCGTCGTTCTGGAGAGACAACAGTTACAGCTTCTTCAAGGCTCTCCGCGTTTCGGCGCACTTGGGGCGCTTCAAGTTTTCTTAGGACGAACTTGATTAGGCAAGTCAGCTAACCAAAACGTTACAAGAAACATTCTGAGAGAACAATTGATCCAACTCAAGAGCAATCGATGCCCCATCATTGGATCGAGGAGAGCAAGCTGGACCCTTTCCTAATGCTCGCACGGCTATTCGAGGCCGTCATTGGTCTCATGCTCGTAAGTGGCCGAAAACTGATGAGAGCCTTTCGTCGAATTTCTCGACGCTAAAGTCTTGAGCTCTCCTTCTGGCTTCTGAGGATGGCGATCTCTTCATTGCTGCATCAACCATACTTGGAATATCTTCCGCAACCTGCCATCGAAAGCCTACCTGTCTCACGATCTCCCTCGGGCCGCCCGAATCATGAACCACAGGGACACATGAGGCCGACATTGCTTCTACAACAGTGATTCCAAAGTGCTCTCTTTGCATTAGGTGCAAGTAGACTTTGGCCTCTCCGAGTAACTTGTGATATGCCTCCTTAGAGGGGTTAAAGATCGTCACCCCATTGCTGGGAGCCCGTTTGGATAATTGATTAGAATACTCTACCATGTGAGGGTCTTGCGTCAACAACATTGCGAACTCATACTGCGGACGCGTTCTCGCGATTTCCCAGAACAGCTCAAGCCTCTTGATAGGAACCGCCCTAGCAGCGGTAACTACCAAAGCGCGTTTGACTCCTGGATCGACCATGTTACACGCTGGATATACCAGGACGCTGGGGCGATTCCACTCTTTGTCCAAGTGGAATTTCGAATATTCAGAGATTGCCAGCACTAGCCCTATTCTAGAGACCTTTCGCTTATAGTACATTCGAAGCGGCAACCATCGAATGGCCCTGGCTAGCGCGCCTGCAGAACGACTCCGAGACAAACGCGGGAAAGATGCCGGGAAGTATCCCCACTGGATTACCGGCAGAGCAAGGTCAGGAATATATCCGATCTCTTGGGTCGAGAATATGAGGTCAAATGGGAAATCGTGGCCATTTCCGAGTCCCTGGAGAGTCCGATTTTGAGCGCCTACCTGATGAAGCATGTGCGATACTGTTCCAACTCTTCCAGCCCTATCGGAGGGCGGGTAGAGGGATAGGACAACCCTGTCGAAGAGTCCACGATATCCGAAAAAATTCTCTGTCTTAATCGGATCGAACACCTCGGACAACAAGGTAATTTCATGGCCATGTGACAATAGTGAACGAATTGTTTCACAACATAGCCTTTCACCTCCCCCAAGTAATCCCATCACTGGATGAACAACTAAGACCCTCATTCCCGAAGCGTTTGTCCAGCGACTGACCACGCAATTAAGATTGACTTTGTAGTTGATGCAGAGAGCTCGACGCAGCTTCCTGAGATGCTCCCTAAGCTAAGTCTTCGATTGTCGAGGACCGGGTAACGTAGCAATTAGCGGCAATACAAAGAGGATACGCGGCTCTAGGCCGTATCTGGCAAAAGTATGTTTTGAGCGAGCTATTTTTGAGCTACAGATGAGAATCTCTTTCGATTACACTTCTAATTCGATCTTGGAATGCTTCTGGGCTAAAGATACTGGCTCTCCGGGCAATCTCCTCTGGAGTCATTGCTTCACCATATTCCGCCTCAAATTTCTCAGGGGACTCCATTTGGGACTTGATGAAAGACACAGCCTCCTCAATTCTCCCATAGAGAAATCCAACTCCCGCAGCGTCCAAAACTTCCCCACCTCCTCCTTCTCTCGGGGCCAATGGCATGCATCCTGCGGATATCGCCTCCATTACGGAAATGGGCATTCCCGGCTCCTTACTGGTATGAAGATAGACCCTGCTTTCCTCCAATAACTCTGGAGCTTGGCGAATTCGCGTGTCGACGTAGTCCACGTTGCTTGGCTTATTGGCAAGGATGCGACTCGCATAACCGTTGTAGGTTTTATCCACGCGAAGCGTATCTCTCCCTACCAAACAAAAACGGTACCGTGGTAGCCGACGAGCTATTTCGTTAAAGTCTTCAATTTGTTTTTGTGGCGCTAGGAAAGTGACATACACAACTTGATTCCGCTTAGGTCGAGGCCTAAACCCTCTCCCATATGATGGATAGACCAATTCCGTGGATGGATAACCATTCTTCCTGAGTTCTCCTGCAAGGCGGGCAGAGAGCGCGAGAAGAGTACTCCGCGAGCGATATTCCGAGTAAAGTCTTCGATACAGAAACCTCAAACCAGGTTTGTAATTCTCCCAAAAGTATCCTAGCTGATTACTTTCATAGACAAACCGGAATAGAGGTCTATCGGGAAGCACATCCGGACGCTTCGGATCTCGTGTAACTAAGATGACGTCAGCGTACTGTTGTTCGAAGAATTGCTTTGACCGCCACGCGAAGAAGACCCCTGGAACAGAAGAGAACCGAGCTATTTTTCTGCCGAATTGTGGGACTTTGATCTGTTCGCATTTGCGTATCACATCGCCCAATCCAAAGGCTTCATCTACTTGAGCCGCATCGAACCGATCACTGGCAAGTTTGACATGATATCCCAGCCTTTGAAGCGCAAGACAGGTCGTGACGCAGACCATTTCTCCACCTCCAAGAGATCGTAAACTGTTTTGAATTACCATCGCTACCTTCATCAGCTTCGACCTAAGAGGGGTTTTCTGCGGTCAATCCTTATTTTATGAATCGGACACCACGGAGCTAGACATCGCGAGACGGCTCTTTGAAACTAGTCGGGACATATCGCGCTTCGCTACTGAAGCTTTGCCGGGGCCTCAATCGTCTTCCTATTAATGATGGATGATCCGGCGCCTGAATTCTCCCAGAGAAACCCTAGCTCGTTTCACTAGCGAATAGTCTGGTATCCCCGGATTGTTTGTGGTCGTTCGCCACAGCCTCTGATCGCAGTCGAGAAAGATACTATGTCCATCTGTGTTAAGCCCCCGCGTACCTCCCGCCTGTGGCTCATCGTGGGGGATAAAGAAGCCTCCCGATCTTTCCCAGACGAAGCGAGGTAGGATGAAACAGGCACCTACCCCCGAGACATTTAGGAGACCCTTTGGTAGCTTGTCTACTGAGTACCATTTCCTATTCCTCATTTCTCTTACCGAGAGAGTGTCGTAATATTGTATGGAGGGTCTCAAGTGAGACCTGTTCCAAAACCAGATTGAAGCCCCGAGTATGGAGTTGTCAAGGTGACTGTAGGTAACCAAGAGGTCTCGTATTTCAGTAGCGAAAGATAGGTAGTAGCTGTCCACTATAAGTACATGGTCGGTGTTTGAGTATTCTTCTAGTGCTCGTTGGACCGCGCGATTATATCTTTCCGTGAGATAGTTGAGCCGATTCAGATCGCCTTTATTGCGATAGATGATCTCTTTGTATCCGTCTGTGTGACAGTAGAAGGGGATTTCTGAAACAAACCATTTCTCGGGATGCTTGCTTATACAAACTGCCACGACGTTCAATTCGAGCCATGCCCTTCATTCGGTGAAGTTTCTGCGTTAGGATTTGAAGGGGTCGTTCATCTTACCGTTTTTCGGGAAGTCCAAGACAGATCAAGAGATGACTCAACAAATCGACTTATCGGTCACTATCCGGAACTCCGGCAGTGGAACAATGAGCTTTCCTCCTTCTTCGAGATACACTCTCTCATCCTCCACGATTTCTTCAAGAAAGTGGTGAGGCAGGATTAGAAAGTAATCCGGCTTCTCCTTTCGGGCCTCTTCCTTCGAAATTATTGGTATGAGGGTGCCCGCGGTTTTTCGGCCCCATTTTTCGGGATTTGCGTCCGCAGCCTTATTGATTATCGTATGGTCAAGCCCACAGTATTGGAGAATGGTGTTTCCTCTGTTCGAGGCACCGTACACATACACAGTCTTGCCGCTTTTGACCTCTCCGATAACGAAGTCTCGAACGCGCGTCCTGATCTTCTGAATATTCCCAGCAAATCTTTCATATGTTGCGTGACTACCTAACGCAAGTCGGTCTTCATGTTTCTGCAACAAGGAGACGGTGTTTCGAATCGGATGTTTTCCCTGGTTACCAATGAAGGTGCGAAAGCTGCCCCCGTTCACATCGTTGGTTTCGACGTCGAATATTTCCAGTCCATGTCTTTTCAAGAGTTCTTGCATCGTTTTCAGGGTGTAGTACTCTAGGTGCTCGTGACCGATGTTATCGAAACCGTTTTGTTCTAGCATTGTCGCCAAGTAGTTCTGTTGCACCGCCCAGACTCCATCGGGTCCCAGAATTTTCGCGAGATCGGCGACGAATCGGTTGGGATCCTCAAGATCGTAGAACATTGCGACACTGGTTACTATCTTGGCCTTCCGTTCACCAAATTTTCGCTTGAAAGTCTTGGCGCTAAAGAAGTCGTTGAAAATCCAGTTAGTTCCGTTGCTGGCTTCTTGAACGAGATTCTCGGCGGGCTCGAATCCAACCAAGAATAGTCCTTTGATCGAGTAGGAGCGCAGAAGGGTCCCATCGTTGCAACCAATATCCAACACCAAATCGCTTTGACTCGGTTTCGCGATTTCACATGTTTTGAAGACGAGGTCCGAGAGGGCTTTTCGCATTGTGGGACTGATTCCAGATTTGTACCAATAGTGGCGATATAGACTCCCTCTCGAGAATGTGTGTCTAAGCTGGACCAGGCCGCAGCTCGAACATCTGACAAGCTCAAGGGGCGCTTGTGGGCTATTTCCGTCTAGGGTTACGAAATCGGACACGTACTGGGTCCCCAGAGAGAGAACATTATCGAGCTTCGGTGATTGACAGACTCGGCAAGTCTTGATCGCGGTGGACGACATGGTGTCTTTACGCTAGTAGGATTTGGCATGCGCAGCTATTTTTAGCGTTCGCCAGATAATAGGCAAGGGAGAGGATTTGTTCGAACAAAGTCTAATCTTTCGGTAATATCGGGAATTGAAGCAAGTAGGCAGACGTTTCTAGGATTGCTAGTGATACCCCTCGTTCTTGCGAATTGGGAAAAATGCGTAGCATCTGCGGATGTATTCCGTTATGAAAGTTGACCTAGTTATCTGGACTCTTAATGGGGAGGCCACGATTACGAGGTGTCTTGATAGTATCGAGAAGGCCGTGCCCGCATCCGTTATCTGTCATCGGTATCTGATCGATGGAGGTTCTGTTGATGCCACTCGAGATATAGCGAAGAAGTTTGGCTGGACCGTGGCTATCGCCCGAAAACGTGGGATTCCATTTCAGGCCAACCAAGCGTTAGACCTTGTCGATACCCCTGTTTTTGCGTCGTTTGAGCAGGATGTTGGGTTGGATCCTGCCTGGTTCAGTGCGCTGATGCCTCGGCTTGTCTCGCGGCCTGAAGTGGCCGTGGTCCAGGGGCTACGGGCTGCGACTGGTAGTAGATATTTGGAAGCGATTGATAGGTATATTGTGCGACACGGCCTGGTCCCGGCCTGGGTTTACTCTATTGATAATAATCTGTATCGGACGGAGGCTGTCCGGTCTGTTGGGGGTTTTCCTGAGGATTTTCCGATGAGTACTGATGGTGCGTTGAGGAATAATCTCTTTCGGAATGGTTGGAAGTGGAGGGTCTACAATGACATGGTTTCTCGACATTACAGGGACAGTTTTGTCGGCCAGATGAGGCACTCTGTTCTGCAGACTGCTGTTGGTAAGGTTTTGTGGGAGACTTATCCTGAATATCCCGCGTCTAGCAAGTTTGGCAGACTCCTTGCTACTCCAATTACTGGGGCTAGGATGGCGTCTGAGGCTCATCAACCGGGCGTGTTCTTCGGCTACCCGCTGCTGCGGGCAGTCAAGGTCATCGGTCGTGTGGTTGGCTCGCTGTCGAAGAAGTATCAGTGGATGGAAGTCCGCGCAGAGTCTTAATCGCGCGCTGATAAACATCCTTTTGCGAGGGCGCCCTCGGAATTCTATCAAAGGGAGGCTGCCATTACGAAATGTTGAGACGAAGCCTCGTTGGGGTAAGCAGTTGTCTGTCCGTCTTATGAGAACAGTGGGGAGCCGTAGAAGACAAACACGACGCTATCGTCCCGTATTCCGATTATACTACCTAGGTCGAAGTCGAAGCATTGGGTTCCAGCGGGGGAGCGGCCGTAACTCGATGAGTGATACTTCTTGGAAGCTGAGTCAAACGCTGGGCGACCGTGTCGCTTCGGTCCGGAGAAGCATTGAGCGCGAGCCGAACAGGAGCTTTGATTTACTGGAGAACAAAGACAGGATCGCAGGTCACAGCTTGGTGCTTGATAAGGAGGACGAAAACGCACAGCCCGCGATCAAAGAGTTGCTGAACTTCTATGGATTACAACTGCAATCTCACGCGGCCGTACTGCTCGGGCTTGTGGTGTTGTCATTTGGAGTTGTACAAGCTTGGGGTCAATTGAAGGCAGCAAATTTCTTGGCGAAAATTACCATGCGTATGTGTTCTCTATTCTGGGAGGCATGCTTGGGGCGGGATTTACGTACGAAGCCCTCAGATTATACACATACGGAAAACTCGAATCTGCACTAATTTCCGGGGAGGAGCGCAACTTCTGCGAGATGAAGAAGGATGAGATTGAGATCCAGGGGAAAATTAGATGGGAACAATTGCTCCCTTTGAACAAGGCGAGCGCGTTTTCTACTTCGCTGGTTGTGGAGGGTTCCTGGCAGGTAAGAGATAGATTCCTCAGTGAGACATTGGGTGTCAAACATTGGATCGAAGCTTTGTCATTTGAGGGATCGTTCCTCCTATCGTATGTGGTTCTATTCGGAAGCTCTGATGGTTACGTGCTCCTTCAATCGCCGCCAGAAGTATTCCAGACCATCGTAGAGGTGCTGTTCGTTGTGGGCTTGGTGCTGTCTTATGATCGGGACAGACGGAATGCCGGGCGGTTGGAATTGAAGCGAAAGAATAGTCGTGAAGAGACTGTCAGGAGAGGTGACGGGCGATAAATGACCAGAGATTCTGGGGCAAGTGACAGACAATCTGGCGATGGCTCATGCTCAACGGGACGTCATTAGCAAGAAATTATTTAGATGAAGGATTCTGCTTAGGCGGATTCTCGATAAACCTTTTGGTTGTCCTAGCGGTCTATTCTGGTTAGGGCGGGGGAAGTGATTAGTGACGCGGTTCGAATAATGGCTTCGGGCAAGTGCGGTTCTTGCAAGGATGCCGTCGCCTTCACGGTAGAAGAGGCCTCTATCCGTTTGGAACAGCTCCCTGGCTGGTCGCTTGAGTCGGGCTCAATCCAGAAAGAGTTTCGATTCAAATCCTATCTCTCTGGCCTAGAATTTACGTATTCTCTGGGAAAGATTGCTGAGCTGGAGGATCATCATCCCGAAATGATTGTAGGATGGCGACGTGTGAGAGTGACGTTCTCAACCCATGCTATCAAGGGTCTAAGTCAGAACGATTTCATCATGGCCGCTAAGGCCGAACTCGCATATTGGACGGCTCGCCCTAGCGGGCCCGAGAAGCGGAAGATTGATTCTTAGAATCTTAT
>Ga0137377_10000223_pt1 | contig 31656 bp, 39 predicted proteins | sample SagtaG_22_FD_104815 | JGI IMG/M metagenome (GOLD analysis project Ga0137377, IMG submission 104815) | Vadose zone soil microbial communities from Sagehorn Ranch, Mendocino, California, USA - Sage2_L_40_16 metaG | ecosystem: Environmental > Terrestrial > Soil > Vadose zone | place: USA... | reverse complement strand
GAGATGCATTCGCCGAAGGTTCCCTGGCGAATCCTGTCCAGCGCGCTCTCGACCATGGCTAGCAGTTGGCGGTCGTTGTTGCTCTGGTGGAAAAGAAATTCCTTGGTGTAGGAACTAGCGGCGCGGTCGGCGATATCCTGTGCCGAATCCTCATCGACCGTGCGGCCGTCCTGTTCGGTGCGTGAGACCATGCGGCGCAGCTCTTGCTGCCGCACTTCCAGCCTCTTTCTAAAATATTCCAGCTTCTTCTTATCCATGGATGATGACCGTGCGGCCTCGACACCGCCTCCTGAATCTTTCCTCATATAAAGCCAAACAAAAATGATATGCGCTCAAATTGAGATGCGTCAACTGCCACAAAGGACGCATAGCCTTCCCCTGAACAATTATCGAGGAAATCTTCGAGCAGAGACTCTGATTATCGTGGCAGCGTTTCGGGAAGGTTAGCCAACGCGTAGCCCATTATCGCCATCGCCGCTGCGTTTTCGCGCAACTCTCGCGGAACAATTTTGTCCAGAGTGTCGGCGGCGGTGTGGTGGTAGTTAAAATAAGTTCGGCCATCCTGCATGATGCCGAATGCCGGAATCCCAGCCTGGACCAGAGGCGCAATATCCGCTCCCGGACTGTCATTCGTTAGTTTGATCAGGTTCGCACCGAAGCTGCGCAGAATATCCTGTGCGGGCTTAAGCCACAGCACAGCATTGGCGCTGATCTTGGCGTCGAATCCCAACGGATGTGCCGCTCCAAAATCGCTTTCAATCGCCGCAACGTGGTTGAGAAATTCGGTTCTATGCGCGGTGGCATAAGCATCGTGCCCGTGTCCACCATTTTCCTCGTCCATCCAGGCAATCACGCGAATTGTCCGCCTAGGATGAAGATGCAGTCGTTGAACCAGTTCCGCGGTTTCCATCGCTACTGCGACTCCAGCCGCATCGTCGATCGCGCCCGTCCCCAAATCCCAAGAGTCCAAATGTCCAGAGACGATGATCACTTGCTCCGGATGCTCAGAGCCTTTGAGGTCCGCTACTACGTTGTAGCTCAACACGTCGGGGCCATTTCCGGAAGTCAATACAAGATGCATGCGCACATTGCCCTGGGTCACAAGGTGGGAAATCAAATCAGCGTCCTCGCTGGTGACTGCTCCCGCCGGTATCCCTGCCGGTTCGCCCCAGCCCGTATGCGGCAGCCGGTAATCCGCGCCTCCGACCGAACGGACCAGAGAAGCTACAGCGCCCATTAGCGCAGCCGCTTTTGCGCCTTTCGCGCGGTAGACCACCGCCTCTCCATATGCCTCCGAAGCAAAACCAGCCGCGGCCTTCTCTTTGTCGAACCGAGTATTGAACAACACAATCTTTCCCGCTACTCTCTGCCGTCCCAGACCCCTTAACTCATCAAAGCTGTTCACTACTACAAGGTCAGCCGTCAACCCTTCCGCGGAAGTTGGCGTGCTCCCACCCAATGCCGTCAGCACAATTTTCTGTTTGGTTGCTGACGCCTGTCCGGGGAATTCAACCAGTTCCGCAGTTTCCATCCCGCGATTCCAGTGCGGAACCCGCGCCTCTTCCAGGCGAACCTCGAGTCCAAGTTTTCGCAATTCCGCAGCCACATAGTCGACTGCAGCCTGAGCCTGTGGCGATCCCGACGGCCGTGGCCCGATATTTTCCGTGAGGTGTGCTACCTGACGATAGGCATACTCGTCTTCCAGCGCGGCCTCTCGCAGAGCAATCAAGTCGTTTACAAGCTGTGGCGGATATTGCTTTGCGGGTTTTGTCGGCTCGTCCTTTTCGTAAGACGACTTAGTTGCATTTTGAGTTTGGGCGATGGCCAAAGTGGCCACGAGAAACAATGCGGCGATTGGAAGGCGCATGAAGTTCTATGGATGTTGGCCAGAGCTGAGGGGATTCGGATTATGAGTCCAGGGTCCTCAACCGTGCAGGTCAGTTTCTCCACGCCACAACTGGCCACTGATCACTGATCCTAAAAAAAGCGGCCCCATTTCTGGGGCCGCCATTCAAAAGAGGCTAGGAGGTAGGACGGTCAGGAAAGGCGATTCAGGTCACCGCTCCGCAGGGCGGAACGGTTTAACAGGAGATGTCGAAAACAGTGGCGGAAAGTGAAGGTCATGCGGCGGCGGCCTCTTTTCGTGCCTGGTCAAGATGCACTTGCGCAGCCAAAGCATTTATTGTTGTAGCGACCCGCCGCGCTGAAGGCAAATGATTGGCAAATCGGCACTTGCCTCGAAACCACCTACCAAACTTCACGTCGATTTCGAAGTGAGACAAAAGGAACAATGCACATTACTGCACATTCGCTGCATGCCACTGCCGCGGCATCGGAAGGTCTGACGTCCGGGACTGAAGGTGGGAGCTGAAGCTACGGGTGTTGACAGTCAGTGGCCAGTAATCTGTGAGCAGCGCTGACCACTGACCACTTCTTTTAAGAGTTGCCAGCTACCGTTCGCAGCTTTCCAGGAAGGAAGTGATACGGCGGCCATGGTCCGCTGATCAGCAGTTCGCAATTCTTCAATTGCTTAGCCGCACTGCTATAGCGGTTTTGATACTTTTCCACAGACTTGGAATCAATCAAGTGGGCAATGTCGATCAGCATTCCATCCGAGTCCACCCGCTTGCAACTGATTTCTTCCTCAAGCGGATTGAATAGCTTGTGCACCTGGACGGAAAGCGCGCGCGCCTTGGTCTGACGTTCGCGGTCCTTCGAAGCCTTCTCGCGCAATTTCACCAGATACTCGCCCCCAACCGTATCGGGCAAGACCACATCCGGCATCGCGGCTCGCAACGATCCATCGCGGACCAGCACTTTTAAGTGCATTTCCGCTTTGCCCTTCAACCGAGCAACGCTTTGGCCAAAGGTACGGCGGTTGGCGCGTACTGCCTGTCGCAAAGCTTCGTCAGTATCGAAGATCGTGCCGAAGCGGAAGGGAAGCACAGTGCCGCTACGAAAGCAAACACTCACTACTCGCGCATGCTCCAGGACATGCTTCTCCCCGAGCTGCGAACCATCGCGATCGTACTCGCTGACAATTACGGTGAATTCTCCGCTGGGATAACTCAGCACGGCGGCTCCGTTCACGCCTTGAATCCCTTCCAGGAGGAAAGGGCGGCGAGCGCGAGAGCCATTTAGGGTCTGTTGTTCAGTGAGGCAGTAAGCGTACCACGACATAAAGTTCTCTCCGAACCTGGTGCGAGGCGAGACTTTTTCACCCCAAGCATTGGTGACAGTTGGTTACGGCTCTTGAACCTTGGAAGAATGGGCAGTGCTGCGACTAGACTGGACGCCTGCTGCTGCGTCCATGTTGCATATTACCGCTATGGATGCGAAAAATGCAACTTTTTCGTTGCAGACGCATCGCGACGCGGGATAGCTGCGGGAGGACGGGGGTGGGCTCAAGAATAGCCTGGTGGTCTTCGCTCTGGCCCGGCTCCGCCCTAAATCCAAGAGGTCTGAAGTCTATCTGGATCACTTTACTTTGCTCTTGCTTCCATTCTTCGCCGCCACCCGCTCCTGCAAGGCGACTGTGACTACGCGCAGCATGTCATCCCAGGGCGCCGGCTTCCCCGTCCAAATCTCAAATTGACGCGCCGCCTGGTGCACGAACATCTCAATGCCCGGGATTACTTGGGCTCCCCGCTCCTTTGCCAGTTTCATCAGGCGAGTCTCGGGAGGGTCGTAAATCATATCGAAGACGTATCGAGCGTTAATCTCGTTCTCATTCAATGGCGACTCGCGAGTATTCCCCATCCCCACCGGAGTGGCATTGATGATCACGTCGAAAGTTAGTTTCTTCAGGTCTGCCCGTTTGACCGTCCGCGCCCTCGCCCGGTGAGCCAGTTTTCGTGCAGCACCAATACTTCGATTGAGGATGTAAACCTCAGCTCCGCGCTCCTTGAGTCCGAACACTGCAGCTCGAGCGGCTCCGCCTGCGCCCAGAACCAGAATCTTGGCGTTCTCAATAGTAATCCGCTGCTCCAGGGGGCGAATCACTCCCGAAGCATCGGTATTGAATCCGTATAACTTTGCATCCTGCGCTCGTACCAATGTGTTGCAGGCTCCTATCTTCGTGGTATGCGAGTCCATATTGTCCAGATATTTGAGGATGGCCTCTTTGTAAGGCATAGTGATGGAGAGGCCGTGGATGGGAATATCGCGCACGCAGGCCAGCAGGTCCTTCAACGTCTTGGCGTGCAGTGCCACATAAACCCCGTTCACATTTTCGCGCCGCAGGGCCGCATTCATAATGGCGGGCGAGAGCGAATGCGTCACCGGGTCTCCCGCCACTCCGTAGACCCGCGTCGCTGCGTCGACCTGCTCGATACGATAGGTGCTGCGCAACTCTTGAGCCGTGACTTGGCCTGGAGCCGTCTTCTCGTCCAGACTCAGTGCGGCAAAGGTAAACACGCTCCCCGCGCGAACTCCGAGTACTCGGCTAATAATGCCTTGCTCTCCCATGCACAAACCAATGAGGGAGTGCTTGTCGCTCTGCTTCTCCAGGAATTTCATCATCACGACGTTGTCATACAGAGTCGTGGCGGTGGTCACGATCTTGTAGAAGTCAGCCGGAATAGCAGCCATTTTTTCCAGCGTCTCTTCCAGTTTTCGGGTTGCCCGATAATCATGATAGGAAAGGATCAAAGCGGCCCTTGATCGCAGGCGTTGCAATTGCTGGGGTTTCAAACGCGATGCACTTTGCAGTTCGATATCAACTAACTGGCATCCGGCGGCCGAAGCTTTGGCTAACAGATCCAACTGGCTAGCTATGGAGCCTCGAAACCTGCCCCCATTGGCCACCCTACGGCAGGTAGCGATCACTACTACATGAGGGTGATATTCGGTGAAACGCTTGATCTTAGGGAGCGCCAGGGCGGGGCGGGAAAGATAATCTAACCTGAACTCCAGAAAGGTGTTATCGCGAACCAGGGCCTCAGCTTTTTCCACGATTTCGGAGGCGTCAGAGCCAGTCACAGCCACGCAGACGCGTGGCAGCCGCAAAGGCAAAAGCCGAGAAACATAGCTGTGGGGAACGGCGCTCATGATTCCCTAATGAGTCGGCGCGATATTACAGGCGCATAATTCCAGATGCAACAACGGATTATGAATTTCAAGGGCAACCGAAACTTTTTAGTGTATCTTTTATGACACCCTCGTAACCTTGACCCACCCTTGCTCTGTTGTTAGTGTCCGACTGAAGGTCTTTATTTGCTGTAGTTAGCGGGGTCAAAGCACCGCTGGGCTTCAGCTCTGAGTGGGAGATAAAATGAAGAAAACAGTACTACTGCTGTCGTTGGTGTTGCTGGCCGTGGCAGCCCAGGCACAGCAAACGGATTCCACCCCGGCTAATTCGGCAGCCGAGCCCTCCCCAGAGGGGACATTACCCACGTCAGTCAGCTTTCCCATTGAACGGGTACAGACCCCGACCAATGCTGACATTTATTGTGCCGGCTTCCTGACCAAACAGAGCGTGCCAAATGCCAATTTTGTGGCGGGTGGACTTCACACTCCAAACACCACAAAATTCGTTGACGGCGAGATGATTTATCTGGCGGGAAGCGGCTACCAGACGGGTCAGCAGTACACCATCTTGCGAGAACTGCGCAATCCCAACAAGAACGAATTGTTCGCCGGCCAGCAGGCCCTCATCAAAGCAGCTGGGCAGCCTTACGCTGAACTGGGCCGCGTTCGTATCATTGACACGCGCAGTAAGAGCGCGATCGCCCACGTAGAATTTAGCTGCGATCCGATCGTTCCCGGCGACATCGCGGTGCCCTTTGCCGAAAAAACAGCGATTTCTTTCCATCCTCCAGTGCGCTTTGACCGCTTTGCTCCCGCCAATGGTAAGCTCAGCGGACGCATCGTAATGGCCAAGGATTTCGATTCCGAGGTGGGAACCGGAATGAAGGTCTACATGAACGTAGGCGCGAACCAGGGACTGAAAGTGGGGGACTACCTCCGCGCCGTGCGTCCCTACGAAAGGGATTTGAAAGATCCAGTGGACTCACTTTCCTTCAAGGCTTCCGCCGTAGAGGATACGCAAAAAGAATCGCCTTCCTACGAGCCCAAGTTCCTGACCCGCACCAAAGGGCGCGCAATCCATGTTGCTGATCTACCGCGCCGTGGGATAGGGGAAATCGTAGTCCTTAGCACGACCGACACTACGGCCACAGGAATGGTCGTATTCGCGTTGGAAGATGTCTACGTCGGAGACAACGTGGAACTCGACCAGCAATAAGTTCCCGCATAACCAGCATTACTCGTAATCCGGGAGAAGTGAACAACTTCTCCCTTTTCGTTTTTTGCGGCGGCAACAGTCGGCTACCCCCATTGCGGATTGGCCAACATGCAGCCTAATCTCGGTCGCGATCCCCAAAGACTTCGGCGGTAAAGACCTCAATTTGCGCGCCTGCCCGCCATGCGTCTGCCGGCAAACCTGCCTTGCGACAGGTCTGCTCCAGGAACGTAATTCGATCCCATCCATGCTCAATGGGCACTTGCGGCAGCAGCAAGCCACGATGCTGGTGCAGGCTTACCAGCAGTCCGTGCCTTCCCACTTCCACGCGTTCCGGCTGAACCGTCCGAAGCGGAGACAAGACGCTTAGAGAGATCTCCAGTTCGGCCGCCTCGTCCAGAGTAATGGGCCAGAAACGCGTGTCTTCAAAAGCCGCCGCCCGCGCCGTCTCCGCTACCGTGTGATACAGAGAATCGAGGGGATAGACATGACCGACGCAGCCTCGTAGATCGCCTCGAAGATAAAGTGTGGTAAAGGCTCCACGCGGCTCCGCCAAATGTGGAGGAACAGGATTCAACGACAGTTCCCGATGTTCAAGACTTGTCAGAATGGCCTCGTGAGCCAGCTTCAGCAGAAGCTTGCGCTCTTCCGGGGAGTATTCATTAGGCTCAGTATTGACAGGTTTGCAGGTAATACGCGGACCGGAAGATCGCTGGTCAGGTGACAGGGACATCGCGCTTCCTCCGCCGGCTGAGGATGAAGGCGCGGCGCCGGCGTTTCACCACCCGCCGATCAATCTTGGACCAGAAAGCGGCAAAGTAATCGATGGCCGACACCAGCGATAGAAACACCATGAACCAGATTGCCACCCGCGCGATCGTTTCCACCGGGAAGACATAGTGCCCATAAACCGGCCACTCCTTCCAACGGTGTGCCAGAATCACAGCCACCACGGAAACAATTTGCACCAGCATCTTGAACTTTCCCAAGTCGCTGGCTTCGATGGTGAAACCCTCCGAAGACGCAATGGAGCGCAAGCCGCTCACCAGGAACTCCCGGCCAATAATGACGACCGCCATCCATGCCGGAACCAGACTGGGGTTGAACTGCACCAGGGTGATGAATGCGGCGGCAATCAGAAGTTTATCGGCCAAAGGGTCGAGCAGAATGCCCATGGTCGTAATCTGTCCGCGCTTGCGCGCCAGGTATCCGTCAATGCCATCCGTAATCGAGGCAGCAATGAATAATGCAGAAGCCAGCAGCTCCTTTTCGCCGTCCATAGTATGAAAACGGTTGGTCGAGAGGATCCAGATCAACAGTGGAATGCTGAAGATGCGGCTGAGCGTGATGGAATTGGGCAGATTCACCGCAGGCACGGGGCGGCAGCCGGACAAAGTCGCACAAGGGCTGACGACCTTGTCAATTATCCTCTACCGGGAAGGCGGACGCAACGAAACAAGGTTAAGTATCGGTCCCAGTCTTACCCAAATCCTTCAGCATCCCCAAGCCGGCCTCGAGCGAAGATCCAGTTGCCGGAAGCTGTCCATTGGGTGTGAGCTTGTCCACAATCATCGGCAGTAACTGAGCGAGGTGAGCGCTAGCTATTTCGGGTGGAATCCCAGCCTGGGCTGCGAGCTCTCTCACCCGCTCACTTCCCAGGACATGCTCAAGCTGATCCGCAGCCACGGGTAGATTTTGTCCCGTTCCTACCCATGAACTGACCAAACCACCCAAACCCTTCTCGTGAAAACGCTGCACCAATCCGGAAAGGCCGCCGGGCTGGCTATTGATCAGTTGCATGACGGAGGCTACAAGCGGATTGGAGCTGTTCGTCATGCTGCCAATTTCCTTACCGGCCATATCTTCAAGAAAACTCATAATTTCTCCCTCAAAAAACTGCGCCGGAAGCCTTAGCTCCCGGCGCGCTCGCACTTCGAGAACTACTTTTGCTTCGCGATGATCTTGTCCTTGATTTTCGCGTAGGTGGCTTGCGGAATGATCTTCTTGCGCACCAGGTCGGTCTTCTTGGCATACGGACGTCCGTCAATAATCTTTTGCGAATATTTGTCGCCGATGCCGGGCAAAGCGTCCAACTGATCCTTGGTCGCGGAGTTAATGTCCAACAGGTCGGCATCCGCGGTAGCCGACATTGTGGCATCCGCTTTATGCGTCTTGGACGCCTTGGCCGGCTTGGTGGTCGTGTCCTGTGCCGCGGCCACGCTGGTGAACAGTGCCAGGGCAAAGAGTGTCACCAGAATTCGTGCAATCAGGTTTTTGCGATTCATAATGTCTCCTTAGTCTTTCTGCGATTCTTTATAACCCGCGGCTTTCGCATCCGCCTCGGTCATGAATTTTCCAGTCTTCGTTTTCCCGTACCAGCGGCCACCCTTGTGGTACACGCCGCTGTCGGTATTCACCCATACCATGCCGCTGGCCTTGGCGGACGCAATTTCCGGGCTGGAAGCCGCGCCGCTCCCGACTGACCGAGTGCTTGTCCTTCTCGGGGAAGTCGCGGCCGCCTCGTTCGAAGACGACCCCATAGAAGAGTTGGGCGAAGCAGAAGGCGGAGCCGCCGCTGGCGTCGAAGTCGAGGCCGGCGATTCTGTCACCGCGCCCGATTCCATTACGGCCTTCTTACTCTTGTGAGTGCGTTTGCTCGTGGCTGCAGTGGTGTCGCTGTTGGCCTCCGGGCTTGCTGGTTCGGTGGCTGCTGTCTCAGACGTCTTCTTACTTTTCTTTCTCTTCTTCTTCGATACTGTGTCACTGGGCGACGTGGCACTTTCCGAAGCAGCACTCGCCTTATCGACAGCCGCAGTTTTCTTCCCCTTCCTCGACTTTTTTGTTTTGGTAGCGGTAGTGTCCGCGGCAGCCGTATTGTCGGTGGCCGCAGCAGCCTGGTCGTCTACGCTGGCATCTTTCTTCGCTTTTTTCTTCTTCTTTTTCTTGCTGGTTGAGGTTGTGGTTTGGTCCTCTGTCGAACTCGGGGTCTGAGGCTTGGCCATGGTGGAAATTCCGGATAGCGCCAAGAACACACAGAGCACCGTCATCCACGCACTAAGTTTGGTTTGCTGTCTACTCATGATTTCCTCTCTGGCCCGGAACGGGCCGGCAACAACTGTTAGTCTTCGCGCCGTCAAGGGCGAATTGGCGGCTTGTTTGCAGGAGACGATGATTACACTTCGACCAAAAAGGGTCAACTCTGAAAAACAGACTCTGTCAATGATTGACAGAACGCTGGTTTGCCTGTGGATTAAGCGTAGATGCCGCGCTGACGGATGGTGTAGGCCACGCGGTCAATCGCCAGCATATATGCCGCAATTCGGTTATTCACTCCGTGGGTTTCCGCGTAGCGGACCACGTCCTCGAAAGCATTCTTCATGATGTGTTCAAGTTGCTCGTTGACTACCGATTCTTTCCAGAAATAACCCTGCCGGTCCTGCACCCACTCAAAATAGGAGGTGGTCACGCCACCGGCGTTGCAAAGAATATCGGGAATCACGAAGACCCTTTTTTCCGCCAGAATTTCGTCAGCCGCAGCCGTGGTAGGACCGTTCGCACCTTCCGCCAGAATTTTGCACTTCACTCGGTCGGCGTTGCGGCTAGTGATTTGATTTTCGGTGGCGGCGGGAATGAGTATTTCGCACTCTGTGATCAGCAATTGGGCGGGATCGACGGGGTCAGCCTCCGAAAAGCCGTGAATGGTGCCGTTGCGCTGCCGATATTCCCAAAGCGCCTCGACATCAATTCCATCTTTCCGATAAAGTCCGCCATCCACTTCGGCGATGCCAATCACTTTGTAGCCTGCCTCGGCCATCAAACGCGCCGCATTGGAGCCTACATTGCCAAAACCCTGAATAATGACTCGGGAGGATTCGCGGCTCAATCCCAGTTTCTTGATAGCCTCTTCGCAAACCACCATGATGCCGCGGCCGGTAGCTTCGCGCCGTCCACGCGAGCCGCCAATGTTGATCGGTTTGCCGGTGACTACCGCGGTCACGGTTTGGCGCATGTGCATGGAATAGGTGTCCATAATCCACGCCATGGTTTGTTCGTTGGTATTGACATCCGGAGCGGGCACATCTTTTTCAGGCCCAATGAACTCGAATAGTTCCGCGGTATAACGGCGAGTCATGCGCTCCAGTTCCGCCATCGACATTTTGTGCGGATCGCAAATCACTCCCCCCTTGGCGCCGCCAAAGGGAATGTTCACCACCGCGCATTTCCAAGTCATCCAACTGGCTAATGCACGGACTTCATCAAGCGTCACATCGGGGGAATAGCGGATCCCGCCTTTTGCAGGTCCGCGAGCGATGGAATGCTGAACGCGGAAACCGGTAAAGACTTCCAATTGACCGTTATCCATAGCAACAGGAATATGAACGATAATTTCGCGCGCGGGATAGCTCAACACCTTCCACAATCCCTCGTCTAAGTTCAGCTTCTGTGCGGCCAGATTAAAACGCGCCGATTGCGCCTCCCACGGATTGATTTCCTGCTCGAGGGAAACAGTCGTCGTCATAAATGATCTCCAATGATTGCGACTAGATGGTCAGATGCCGGCCTTCGCCGGTTAGATTCCCCAGGTTGGCGGCCAAAGTTCGCAGTATAAGCAGGCAGGCGCGGGTAGGCAAGTTCAAGGCTCGATCGGAAGTGTCCTGATTTGAAGGGCGCTTCATTCCAAGCCTAAGGCCGTTGGATGCTTTGGCTGGTAAAGGCCGACCTCACCTCCACCGGGAAGCCGCATCTTCGTAATTGAACCCCAGCGTGCTTCCTGAACGTCAGAGCACTTGGCACCTCTCTTCGCGAGCGAAGCCATCTCGGCATTCAGGTCGTCGCACATGAAATAGAGTTCGTGCGGACCATTCTCATCGGACGGGTGGAATGCGGCCTCTCCCAGCGGTAGTGCAAAGATGAGCCAGCCGTGTCCCGCATCCACAGATTTGAACCCCAGGACGTCGCGGAAAAATGCGCGATCCGCATCGGCGTTTTTACTATAGACAATTACGTGAGCGCCAGAAATCATTTGCCCCCTAAGAACCTGCCCAGAACTCCTTGCAGGCTGCATGTTCCACGGAACCTTGAAAGCTCGATCAAGATCAAATTGAGAGACGACGGCCGGATGCCACTTACAGCGTCAATTCCATCCCTTCAGACGCGCCCCGCACTTTCGCATAGTAATTGCGCGCCTCTCTCACCGCTTTATCGATGCAATTGTCGTCATGATCGGGATCATGATGGAACAAAATCAGCTCTTTCGCCCCGCTTTCCATGACGATGTTGATGGCCTCCCGCCAGTGACTGTGTCCCCAACCGCGTTTGCGCGCTTCATATTCTTCGGGAAGATACTGCGCGTCGTAGATCAACACGTCCGCGCCTGACGCCAGTTTACGCACACTCTTATCGAACTTGGCATCCCCTGGTTCGTTGTCCGTCGCATAAACCACCACACCCTGTTTGCTTTCCAGCCGGAAACCCATGCACCCTTGGGGATGGTTTAACCAAGCGGCCTGTACGGTCACATCATCCAACGAAACCCGCCCTTCATCCAACTCGTGAAACTCACGCTTCCCCTTCATCTCGTTCAGGTCCACCGGAAAATAAGGAGAAGCCATCTGCTCTTCCATGACGCGCTTGAGACTGCGGGTGCGGCTGGAAGAATGGAAAATGAAGTGGTTCTCCGGCTTGTCGTAGAGAGGGCCAAAGAACGGAATCCCCTGAATGTGGTCCCAATGAAAGTGGGAGACAAAAATGCGCGCGGAAATCGTGCGGCTGTCGAACTCCCGGCGCAATTGCTGCCCTAGCGACCGGAAGCCAGTGCCGCAATCGAAAATAAACAAGCTGTTGCCAAAACGCACTTCGACGCAGGAGGTATTGCCTCCATAACGCAAGTTTTCCGGCTGAGGGGTTGGCGTTGATCCGCGTACGCCCCAGAACTTAATGCGCATCAGGTCCCCGATTTATGCCGATGTGGTTGATTTATCTATCTTCCGGCGCACCGGGGAATCCGTCAATTCACTCGCTGGTTCAAGGGAGGTTGGTTGACCCTACACCCACAGAGGGCTGCCCTATAATGATGCGACTCGCCGCGAGGTCACGCGGCAGCTGCACCAGCCCATGGTACGTCCCGATTTCAAGGAATTTTCCCGTCTCGCCGGCGAGGCCACACTGATTCCAGTGGTTAAGTCAGTCATGGCCGACCTGCTGACTCCTGTTTCCGCATTCCTCGCGATCGCCGCCAATGAACCGGATTCCTTCTTGCTCGAATCAGTGGAGCGCGGCGAACAAATCGGCCGCTACACCTTCCTCGGAGCGCGCCCATATATGCGGATAGTCGCTCGCGGCGACACCGTCTGGTTGCAACGGGGAAAACGCAAGGAGAAGCGCAAAGGCAGTGTTCTCCAAGTAGTCAAAGAACTTCTGCGGCGACATCGGCCCGCCACAGTCCCGGGGCTACCGCCGTTTACCGCCGGAGCAGTAGGGTACTTCGCTTACGACATGGTGCGTCAGCTGGAAAAAATAGGCGAGCACACCAAAGATGACCTCTCAGTTCCCGATTGCATATTGATGTTCTTCGACCGCTTGCTGGCCTTTGACCACCTGCGGCACCAGATCCATATCATTGCAACTGCCGATGTTTCCAGCGAAAGCCCCCGACGCGCCTTCGATCGAGCGGTTGCCGACATCGCAAGGATTAAAAAGAAGTTGACCAGCGGTCTGCATCCAGCTCACTGGCGCAAAACTGCACGCGTGCGGCAAGCCGGTCTCAAAGTCCACACCGAAACTAGCCGTCCGCAGTTCATAAAATCCGTGGAACGCGCCAAGGAATACATTGCCGCCGGAGACATTTTTCAGGTCGTGCTGTCGCAACGCCTCGACTTTGCTCCCGAGGTCGCGCCCTTCGATGTGTATCGCGCCCTGCGCGCAGTAAATCCCTCGCCCTACATGTATTTCCTGCGGATGGGAAATACTCACGTCCTGGGCTCGTCCCCCGAGATGCTGGTGCGAGTGACCCATCGTAAGCTGGAATATCGTCCCATTGCCGGGACACATCCTCGCGGCCGCGATGAAACGGAAGACGCTCGCCTGGAGAAGGCTATGCTTGAAGACGAGAAGGAGCGTGCCGAACACGTTATGCTCGTCGACTTGGGCCGCAATGACTTGGGCAGGGTGAGTGAATATGGTTCCGTCAAAGTCCGCGACCTGATGTACGTAGAACGTTACTCCCACGTCATGCACCTGGTATCGGCGCTGGAAGGAAAGCTACGCAGCGATCTGGACGCCCTCGACGCCTTTGCCGCCTGCTTCCCCGCCGGCACATTGAGCGGCGCCCCCAAAGTCCGCGCTATGCAGATTATTGAAGAACTGGAGCCAGTGCGTCGCGGCGTCTACGGCGGTTCAGTGCTCTACGCCGATTTTGCCGGCAATCTCGATTCCTGCATTGCCATCCGCACCATGCTGATGCAAGGCAAGCAGGCATATCTCCAGGCGGGAGCAGGAATCGTTGCGGATTCAGATCCGGAAACAGAATTCCAGGAGTGTATGAATAAAGCGCAGGCGCTGCTCAGGGCAGTGGAGATGGCGAGAGCTAGTGGTCAGTGATCAGTTGGCAGTGGCCAGTGAATAGCCCATGATGCAATCCCTTTTTGGTAAATCTGGACGCAACTGAGTGATGGTTGTCACATCCACTTCGGGGTTTTACCACTAATATTTGGCGATAAGCGAGCTATTGGAGTGACGCATGTCAACCGTGCAGTCCTACCGCGACCTAATTGTTTGGAGAAAATCAATGGCTCTCGTGAAAGACGTGTACCTCTGCACTCGGGACTTCCCAAAGGCGGAGCTGTATGGGCTTACGTGCTGCGCCGGGCTGCCGTTTCAATCCCAAGTAACATCGCCGAAGGTCAGGGACGATTCTCCAAAGGCGAGTTCAAACCGTTTCTCGGCCATGCCCGCGGTTCTCTCCTAAAACTGGAGACCCAGATTTTAATCGCTCAACAGCTAGGTTATTTTCCGGCAGAACAAGTGCAGAACTTACTGGATCGGGCAGCGGAAGCCGGACGTATTCTCAACGGTCTGCTGGGTTCACTGGAAAGGCGCACATAGCTGGTCGGCCGATGTTTCTCACTGGCAACTGGCCACTGATCAGTGCTTCAAGAAATTCTCCACCAACCGCTTCCCCTCTCCCGTCAAAACACTCTCCGGGTGAAACTGGACACCCTCCACCGGAAACTTTTTATGCCGCAGACCCATGATTGTCCGCGAGCCATCGCGCTCGGTTGTATAAGCGCTGACTTCTAAATCCTTCGGCAGTCCTTTTTCTTCCACAATCAGCGAGTGGTAGCGGGTCGCGGTCATAGGCGAAGGCAGTCCGCCAAAAATGGTGCGCCCGTCATGCTGCACTTGGCTGGTCTTTCCGTGCATCAGATTTGGAGCTCGCACCACTTGTCCACCAAAAGCCGCGCCAATCGCCTGATGTCCGAGACAGACTCCGAGGACTGGAGTCTTGCCTGCGAAATGCCGGATTAACTCTATGCTGATCCCAGCTTCTTGCGGCGTGCACGGTCCCGGAGAGACCACGATACGTTCCGGATGCATAGCATCGACCTCAGGCACCGTCACCTCATCATTACGGCGGACCACCACCTCAGCCCCGAGTTCACCCAGATACTGGACAAGGTTGTACGTAAACGAGTCGTAGTTATCGAGAACAAAAACCATTCGTCGAGTGGTCCCTCAAAAAGTATGCCGTCTCGCGGCACCCAACTTCAGCCTTCGCTTATTCGCAGTCGCTCCCGGAAATACTCCTTCCAACTTCCGGGCAAGGCTGCGACTCGCAAGGCGCGCCGCAACGAACTCACGTCATCCTCACCGAATCTTTTCGCGATGTACAGTCGAGTGATTTCGGAAACTGGGACGGCTTCTGAATCTCTAGCGATCGTTCTGATCTCATCCTCAGCGCCCACTTCTCCCTCGCGCGTGACGGCGAAGTAGAAACCTGTCCGCCCGCTAACCAGAAATCGCCTCACCATGTCGTCGGACTGAAATCTTATACCCAGCTTGTAGCAAGGAAGCCGGGGTTGGGTCACGATCACTTCCGCGGAACCGATGGAAAAGTGGTCGCCGATATGGACCGAATCTTCCAGCAAGCCGTCGGTGGTAAAGTTTTCTCCGAAACTAGCCGCCGGCAACTCCCGGCCCGGCAACTCTCTCTTCCAATAGTCGTAGTGAGCGAGAGGGTAGCAGTAAACTGCCTTGTCCTTTCCTCCGTGGACTGTGAGGTCCGCCTGACGGTCCCCATCCAAATTGAGCTTGCGCAAACGGACCCGGCCGTCCACTGGTTCTTTGAAGATCCCCGTGGTTACGATTCTCCCGTGCCACGTTACTTCTCGGGGAAGTCCGACGTTCACCGAGGCTAGCTTCATCACCGCCGGTCCCTTCCATCCGCGACCTGCACCGGAATCTGCTAGATGATTGACCGCACGACGCCGCCATCGGCACGCAGTGCCGCCCCATTGACGGCCGCAGACAGTGGGCTGCAAACAAATGTAACCAGGTTCGCGACCTCCTGCGGCTCTATCATGCGCTTGAGTAGCGAGGTGGGACGCATATTCTGGAAAAATTCTCTTTCAACTTCCTGGCGGGTGGTTTTCTGATCGCGGGCCACGTTCTCTATGAAGTTGCTTGCGCCCTCCGAGGCAGTCGGACCCGCTAGTACCGAATTGACGGTCACGTTGGTCCCTGCCGTGGTCTCGGCTGATCCTCGCGCGATGGCGAGTTGCGCGGTCTTGGTCATGCCATAGTGAATCATCTCCGCGGGGATCTGGATGGCCGACTCGCTGGAGATAAACACAATCCGCCCCCAATCGCGCTTTTTCATTTCAGGCATATAGTGACGGCTCAGGCGCACGCCACTGAGAATGTTCACTTCAAAGAGCCGCAGCCAGTCGGCGTCAGGTATATCTTCAAACGGCTTGATCTCGAAGATGCCTAGGTTGTTGACCAGAATATCCACTTCCGGGAAGCGCGCGATCGCTGTGCGAGTTCCTTCTGCTGTCCCGAGATCGGCGGCAAGTCCCTCGAGTTTTCCCGTGACGCCCGCTTTCTTGAGAGCGGACAGGGCTTGCTCAACCCGTTTCTCGGTGCGACCATTCACGATGACCGCTGCGCCCTCTTTCGCCAACCCCTGCGCGATGGCGAAGCCGATGCCGGCAGTGGAGCCCGTAACAAGTGCCCGTTTACCTTGGAGTTGCAGATCCATTTTCATTTTGGATGAAAAGGGCACTAGGAAGATTCAGGAACAAATACCCGCGCTCGGCTATCTTACGAATCACCGCCGCCAATTGTGGTCGCGGGCGTTGTATGGGATATTCTGCGCGACCATGAACCTTCCCCAACGCATCGTCCTTGTCGTCTACGGCTTATTGCTCGTCTACTGTTGTCTTTGGATCCCTTTTCACGTACAGACCTACCGGCAAGGTGTCGGATCGACTGGCTACTATCGCATGGGCTACGCCTGGCTGTGGATCGGTCCTGACCGCTACGCAACACCCGATGGCCCCTTGATCGTTCTGAGGCTTGTGGCCGCCACCGCGCTTTCTTCTGCCGCCTTTCTATTGGCTGGAATTAGGACGAAGGCCGCCGTAACCCGCCGTCCAGACCCCCCGCGGACGAAAGTACCGTCTTGACATGCGGAGCATAAAACGCCATGCTAACGGGGCTTTTACGGGGACGATAAATGGTTGAGGCGGAGCGCGAAAAAAGATCTACACGCCGATTTGCGCTGCGCTTGCCCGTTTCCGTCACCTACGCTGACAACGGCTCACAGGAGAAGGCCGCACAAACCCGGGATGTGAGCGCTCGCGGTATCTGTTTCTATGTGGACTCCGCGATCGCCGCCGGATCAGCCATCGAATTTACCCTGGTTCTTCCGCCCGAAATCACCCTTACAGAAAGCATCCGAGTCCGCTGCAAGGGCAAGGTTGTCCGGGTGGACAATAGCAGCGCCGACGATAAAGTGGCGGTGGCCGCCGTGATTGAAGAATACGAATTTCTCTCCGAAACGTAATCCTGCTGCCGCACTTTATTTGTTACTTCTCTCCGCTTACCGCCAAGTGATATCGTTCCGAGTGACCCTTCGCCTTGGGAAAAGAAGTCTTGTCGCGCATCGGCCCCCAACTTGTTCTGGTTTGCCACGTCGTGGGAGTTCTCATTTCTTTTCCGGCCGCAGCCCAATCCGGCGCGCAGGCTGGACGGACGTCACCGCCAGCCGTAATAATCCGCTCGGTCAAAGTGATCCCTGAAAAAGATGGCCCGACCATCGAAATCATGTCTAACCGGCCCATTTCTCCAGTCATTAACAAACTGGACAGACCGCTTCGCCTGGTAATCGACCTGCCCAATGCCCGCATTTCTGCTCATGGCAAGCGAATCGATTTCCGCGACGAAGCAATTAGCGGCGTTCGGCTCGATCAGTATCAGAACGATCCCCCAATCGCGCGGGTAGTAGTCGATCTGCTGAAATCCAGGTTTTACTCCTGGGACGCGACCGGCAACCGCTTAATGGTTCGGATGTATACCGTCGAAGTCACCTCGATACGGCCGCCCTCGACCACCGCGTTCACTCCCAGCGTTCAGCCTGTCGCTGTTCCTCTCAGTACTGGAATGTCAGGCGCGGTGGTATTGGCGGGTAGCCGGGTGGCCACTGGATCTTCGATTACCGCCGGTGCCGAGACCGCGATTGTTAGCCTCGCACGCCGCGGCGTCGTGCATGTATGCTCTGGAACGACGGTATCCGTCACATCTTCGCAAAACGGCCGCGATTTGATGCTGGGCATGAGCACGGGAGCGCTCGAAGCGCATTACTCTCTGGACGCTTCGGCAGATTCCATCCTGACTCCCGATTTCCGCATTCTGCTCGCCGGCCCCGGCGAATTCCACTATGCGGTCAGCGCCGACACCCGTGGCAACACTTGCATTCGAGCGTTGCCGGGGAATAAGGCCTCGGTCATCGTTTCGGAATTGCTGGGCGATGGCACCTACCAGGTAAAACCAACTGAACAGGTCGTGTTCCGTTCAGGACGACTGAGCTTACTCGACACTAGAATGCCCGAAAGTTGTGGCTGTCCGCGACCGCCTGTGCCTATCTTGCGCACCTCGGTGCTACCTGTCTCAGACCCGGATTTGCCTGCTACCGTTAGCCTGGCCCAACCCAATGAGATAGCAAAGCCCGCCGGCCGGCCCAGATCCGTCACTGCGAGTTCACCGAGCGACAACAGCGCGTCGGAAATAACATTATCCCTCGTCACTCCTGTGACGACAGCCCTGCCCTCTACCCATCCGTCCGACGTACATGTTCAGGTAGAAGCCCCGCTCGTGTTCCGTGCCGATACTTCGCGACCGGCTTCCACCATCGAATCTCGTCACCTTCCAATGACAAACTCACGTCCCTCGGAAACGCTGAAGATGGCAGCCCTGCCGCCACCAGCCAACCAAATCAAACCGCGAAATCGCGGCTTCTTCGGAAAGATAAAGGGCTTCGTCGGCGCATTTTTCCGCTGACAGTTTGCCGTCGTAATATCGAAGCAAAATTCTTGCAAATGAGAGGAGCAAATGGGCGTCACAGTTGCCGAATTCAAGCACCAACCAGAGCCTGACATCACACCCATCCCGCTGATGCAGCTTGCCACTGCATTTTGGGCATTCAAAACCTTGTCCACAGCCATAGACATGGATCTGTTCACGCGGTTGGAAACTTCCCCCATGAATCCGCCCGAGCTTGCTCGCTGGCTGAATATCGAAGAAAGACCGGCCGAGATGATTCTCACCGGGTGCGCCGGTCTGGGCCTCTTGAGCAAGCAGAATGGCCGTTATCGGAACACTCCGCTGGCGGAAACTTTTCTGGTTCGAGGCTGTCGCTACTATTTTGGCGGTTTTGTCACCATGCTCAACCACCGGCTTTATGCGGGTTGGGACAAACTTCCGCAAGCCGTCCGTACCAACCGCCCGACCACGTGGGATCCCGACAAGCAGAAATCACTGTTCGAAGCTGCCGACCCTGAAAATGATGGGAACGTTTTGGCAGGCAATGCATTCGCTTTCCATCTTCACCGCTCGCGGGCTCGGAGAGGCCGTAGATTTCAGCCGTTTCCGAGAGCTTCTCGACGTTGGCGGAGGTTCAGGCGCCTTCGATATTGAGCTTTGCACGCGTTATCCGAATCTTTCCGCTACCGTCTACGACCTGCCGTTCGTGACCGGAATTGCGGCTGAAAAGATTGCCGAATCTGGCCTAAGCGGCCGCGTTACCACCCACCCTGGTGATTTCTTCGCCGATCCGAAATATCCCGCCGGTCACGATGTCATCTTGCTTTCGATGATCATGCACGATTGGAACGAACAGGAAGATCGTGGAATCCTCCGCAAGTGTTATGAAGCGCTAGCTCCAGGCGGAGCCGTCGTCATCAGCGAATTACTGGTGAACGACGAGAAGACCGGCCCGCCGCCCGCCGCACTGATGAGTCTCAACATGCTGGTTGAAACTTTGGGTGGCCGAAATTACACCCCGTCTGAGTATCGCGCCTGGCTGGAAGATACCGGCTTCCGCGATGTGAAGGTCATCTGGTTCGAGTCCGCCGGTGCTAACGGCGCGGTGATTGGCTACAAACGATGATTCGCGATTTAATGACTCGCTAATCAGCGAAGAATTGACATTTCAGACCGCGTGACGGGAATATACTTACGCCGGCAGGTATTGATGTCGGTTGCAGAGAGCCAGCTAATTTCGCCGCAGTCCACTGCGGTTCCGCAGGGTGCGCTGCTTCCCACCTTGTTCGGAGAGGGCTACGGAGTTTATCGAACGCGGCCTTCTGCATTCGTCGTATCCTACGCTGTAAATTTTCTCATCATTGCTGTATTCATCTGGTCCGGTCATTGGTTCGTGGAACACCGCCACGAGATCAAGAAGCAAATGGATGGCTTGGTCACCGACGTGAGCCCATACATTCTGCCTCTATCGGCAACCCGCTCGGGCGGAGGCGGTGGTGGCGGAGATAACGATAAATTCGCAGCCTCCAAAGGATCGCCGCCCAAATTTGCCCCTGAACAAATCACTCCGCCCGCCGTAGTAGTGCGCAACGACAATCCAAAATTGACGGCTGACCCAACCGTGGTTGGGCCTCCACAACTTCAGTTGCCCCAAATGGCGGCGATGGGCGATCCCCTATCAGTGGTCCTTGGACCACCTTCCAACGGCGTAGGTTCTGGAGCCGGCATTGGCAGCGGCAGCGGTGGCGGCGTTGGCTCGGGCCGCGGTCCCGGCGTCGGCCCCGGTGCAGGTGGCGGGATTGGAGATGGTCTCTACCGTGTCGGAGGAGGCGTCAGCGCCCCCCGTACTCTTTACGCACCCGATCCCGAATATTCAGAGGAAGCGCGCCGCGCCAAATTCCAAGGTAGCGTCCTACTTGCCTTGATCGTAGGCCCCGATGGGAATCCTCGCGAGCTGCATATCATGCGCTCGCTTGGTCTAGGCTTGGACGAGAAGGCGCTGGACGCGGTTCGAACCTGGCGTTTTGAACCGGCACGTAAGGATGGTGTGCCGGTCGCCGTGCGGATCAGTGTCGAAGTTAATTTCCGCCTCTACTGAAAGCGGCAAGCAAACAGCAAGCGTTTAACGTCTTACTGCCTTGGTTAGCGGAGTGACTCTTTCCCGTACTTCTTCCGCGATCTCAGCTCCACGATCGATGGCGTCTTCGGCAGCTTCTCTTGCCTGATCCTTCCAATCATCGAGCGTTTCTCTGGCAGTTTCATATTTCTTGCGCAGTTCTTTTCGCATCTGTCTGCCCGTCTTGGGAGCGTACATGAGGCCGACTAGCGCCCCCGCGCCCAATCCAATCAGGAGGAAAGTCAGAGCCGTCCCGATATTCCCGCCGTCCTCAGAAGATTCATATTTACCGGACTGCATAATATGTGCCTCTCTTTCAATTCACAATTTTGCCCAATTCACAATTTTGCCCAAATTCACTCTACCATTTTATCCCTCCGGTTATGGCGACGTCGCCTGCCTGCCGTGAATCTGGGACGAAGGTGCATGGACATTTCCCAAACCGGCTCAAGTCCGTGTAACATAAAGACTTTGGTCCCGTGTCCGGCGGAAATTGTGGCTTCAACCCGCCTTCCGCCGACCAGTTCACCGCACTTAAAAGGAGATTTTCTCAGCAATGGCTATTCCTGCCACCCAGCTTCGCCCTGGCATGATCATCAAGCACAACAATGATCTGCATTCTGTTTTTAGTGTCGAGCATCGCACTCCCGGCAACCTGCGCGCCTTCATTCAGGCCAAACTGCGCAACCTCCGAACTGGCGCCATGTTCGAGCATCGTTTCCGGTCGCCTGACCCCATCGAACGCATTAACGTGGATGAAGTCGAAATGCAATATCTCTATAACGATGGCGACAGCTACTACTTCATGGACACTCAGAACTACGAACAAACTCACCTGACCAAGGAAATTCTGGGAGACGCCGTCGATTACCTGATCGCCAATCTGCTGATCAAAGTAGAATTTTTCGATGGCAAGGCAGTAGGAATCGAGTTGCCGCAAACCGTCGAACTGACGGTGATCGAAACCGAGCCCGGACTGAAAAGCGCGACCGCTTCCAGCGTGACCAAGCCAGCGAAAACTGAAACCGGCCTGGTGGTCTACGTACCGCCTTTCATCAATGAGGGCGAAAAAATCCGGGTGGACACAGCCGAAGGCGCGTATTTGTCTCGCGCCTAGTTTGACATTCCGAAAGTCAGCATTTACCACTTAGCCTTTGGTTCTTTAAAGCACCTACTCAGGACTTGAAGGGCTGAGTGCTGATTGCTAAATGCTGAGTCCTAAATGCTAAGTGCCGTCTGAGCGCAGCGAAGAGACTGCATGACCGAGCAAACTACTCACGCCCGCCGCTTCGTGGTTCGCGGACGCGTGCAGGGCGTCGGCTTTCGCTGGTTCGTGGAACGCGAGGCACGTGTCCTCGGCATTGCCGGATGGGTTCGAAATAACGCCGATGGCAGCGTCGAAGTTCTCGGGGTCGGCACACGCGATCAACTTTTCAGCTTCCGCGCGCGTCTACAAGCTGGCCCGCGAGCAGCCCGGGTGGATAATGTCGAAGAGTTCGAAGCCAAACCGGTTTCTGGTCTTACCACATTCCGCATTGAAGGAGCCTGGTAAATGCAAAGTCACGCGGCGCCGATCAAGACCACTAATTGTGAGCCGCTGAAAAAACTTATCCGCGAAATCCCCGACTTCCCCAAAAAAGGCATCCTGTTCTACGACATCACCACTTTGCTCAAGGACAAAGTCGGCTTCGCCACATTGATCGACGCTCTCTCCGAATTCTACCTTCTGAAAAATATTGATTTGGTGCTCGGCATCGAAGCTCGCGGTTTCATCTTCGGTCCCGCGCTGGCCTATCGTCTCAACGCCGGTTTCGTTCCTGTCCGCAAACCGGGGAAACTCCCCGCCGCTACAGCCAAATACGATTACGCCCTGGAATACGGAACCGGCACACTTGAAATCCATAAGGACGCAATCCAGAAGGGCCAGCGCGTGATCATAGTAGACGACCTGCTAGCGACTGGCGGCACCGCCGAAGCCACCGCCAAATTGGCTACTTCGTTGGGCGCGGAGATCGCCGGCTTGGGCTTCGTAGTGGAATTAGATTTCCTAAAAGGCCGGGAAAAACTCAAGCAGTATGACGTCTACTCGCTGCTGCGCTACGACAAGTAGAAAATCTCAACCACTGCGCCAGCGTCTCGTCGGCCCCGCCAAGAAGCGCGACCTATGCGGCCACCTAGGTTTGCCATCCGAAGAAAAGGGCGATCACTCCAAAAGTGTCAATGAACCCATGAGCCAGAATGCACGCCCATAGGTTACGTCCAGACAGCATGTAAGCAGTTCCAAGAACCAGGCCGGCCATGCCGGAATCCACCATTCCCGCTGGACCCTTGTAGTAATGTCCGATTCCGAAGAGCACGGACACCAACAAGACAGCGACCCAGTACGCGGTCTTCGAACGCGCACCAACGTCCGCGGCTCGCGTGAGCAAGTAGCCCCGATAGCTGATCTGTTCTCCGAAGGCGGCAAACGTCCAGACGATAAGAAGCCAGCGGAGCGCCACCGCCACATTGCCTGTAATCGCGTCTACGCCACTGGGCGCGACAGCGGCAGGCCAGAATCGGGCAGTCAGCGGATCGATCACGACCGCACCCAGTATCAATCTAGCCGCCGCTGCGCCGAGCGCGATCAGGACGGCCCGCCGCCAAGAGTCGGGCCAAGGCAATCCCATTGCTCCCCAGCCGCCGTCTCGCACCCGCAGCGAAATCAGACCAATCACGAACAGGATGGGGACCTCGTTAGGAATAACGTGATAGACGTTATGGCCGATCACAATGGCGCTGCCAAGTGCGAACTCAGCCAGGGAAAGGCACCGCTGCGCGCGAGTCATTCGGATTTATCGAAACGGAAGTACATGGTTGGGGCAGGGGGAAACCGTGAGTAACCCGCCCGCGGGCCTACTCGATTCTGTAGCTGCCTTCACCCCAAGGAAATTGAACCGCAACGTGGCACTTAGAGCTGGTAAGGGCCATGCTTGCCGTCCCGGCTTTTTGCCCTTTGACGGTCGGAAGAATCGCTGTGGTATATGTGCCAGTCGACGTCGCACTCGTTTGCTGCTTGCCACCTTCGAATCCGGAAGCGAATTCGACCACAAGCGTCTCGCCGGGCTGAAATCCCGAACCGTGAAGGACAACGCTTGCATAGTTTGGAGCGGCCATTTCAACCGACAGTCGGCATTCACCAGACATCTGTTCAAGCGGAAAAGGTATCGCAGTAGCAAACGCCCGAAGTGTCCCGTCGTCGGACGTGACTGCCACGCGCTTCGGCTCTGCACGACCCGCGACGACCCGAAAGTCGATCGGATCCTCGGAAGTTTTGTGCGCTGGATCGGCCAAACGATTCACGATCAACCCTTCCCCATGAACAAATGCATCAGCAACACCCTGAGGCCCACTTCCCAAATTCCACGTCCAAAGTGTTAGATGTTGATTTTTCGGCAGACCCGAGGCAAACAGCCTGTAGGAAACAACCGTACGCCCGTCGACACTCTTTCGACCAGTTTCCTTCAATGTTAGGGCGCTGCCTGGAGAGTTTGCACCTCTGGCCCAGTCTTCTAAGAATTGCTTATCTTGTGCCCACAGCACAGAATCGAGAATAATCATCGCCAAACAAACAGTAGAACAACACCTGCGCATGCACACCCAGACATCGCTTCTATAAACAGCCGTTTGCGCCACTGATCGAAGACTAAACCATCCCGCCATTCAGTAGATAGCCAGCCTTAACTTCTCTGCTGCTCCGCCACAATCAGCTTCGCGGTCCTCGATAGATACATCTTCCGCCGAAACCAATCCTCCATCGCTGCCTTCAATTGGTCCAACGGAACTTTCTTGCCAATCTCCATCAATCCGTCCGCAACCGGCAGAGTATCGTCAAAGACGCTTGCATTCGTAAAGTTTCGCATCGAAAAATTATCCAGCCACTTCAACGGACAAGCCCGCCGCTGGCCATCCAATTCGTACTCCACGTGAATTTTGCGGGCAAACATAGCAACATGATTTAACCACAGACGCCGAGGAGTACACTGCTTGCCGTAACCGCCCATGCAGGAGGCATCGATGTACATCCTTTACATCATTCTCGTGGGACTGGTCGCCGGGTGGGCGACCGGCAAGATTATGAAAGGCTCAGGCTACGGCGTGCTCACCGACATTCTGCTGGGCATTGCCGGCGCAATCGTCGGAAGCCGCCTGCTCGGTTTGTTTGGCATTTACAGCAGCGGCGGCATCATTCCCAACATTTTGATCGCGATCGTGGGAGCGGTAATCCTGGTAGCGCTGGTCCGCATGCTGAGACGAGTCTGAAAGTGGAGTGCCTCGACGACTTTGGGCGAGGATTTAGTTTTTTGCCGACCGCAACCGCTTCGCTAACCCTTCCAGCTTCCGGTTCATAGCCTCAGGAAGATGGCTGCCAAACTGGGCGAAGTGCTCTTTGATTAACGGAACTTCTCCCAACCAGCCCTCGACATCCACATCGAGCAGTTTGGCTAGATTGGCAGCCGGCAGGTCCAACCCTCGCGTATCCAGGTCGGCCGGCTCGGGGGCACGTCCGATTGCCGTATCTTTCGCGCCCACCTTTCCTTCACAACGCTCGAAAATCCATTTCAGCACACGGCTGTTCTCACCATAGCCCGGCCATAGGAACTTCCCTCGTTCATCCTGGCGAAACCAGTTCACGTAATAAATCTTCGGCAACTTTGATGGCTCGGACTTCGCGCCCATCTTGAGCCAGTGCGCGAAATAATCGCCCACGTTGTAACCGCAGAACGGAAGCATAGCCATGGGATCACGCCGCAGTTGGCCGACCTTACCGGCTGCCGCGGCCGTCGTCTCGCTGCTGGCAGTCGCCCCCAGAAAAGTTCCGTGCTCCCAATTGAACGCCTCAGTCACCAGCGGGAGGACCCCGGCACGCCGCCCCCCGAAAAGAATGGCGTCGATCGGAACCCCTTTCGGATCCTGCCACTCCGGAGCGATCACCGGACACTGGCTGGCCGGAGTAGTGAATCGCGCATTGGGATGCGCCGCCTTGCGACCGCTGCTCGGAGTCCATGGCCGCCGCAGCCAGTCCATCAACTCGCCCGGCTTGTCGTCCGTCATCCCTTCCCACCACACATCGCCATCCGGCGTCATCGCACAATTTGTAAAAATAGAGTTCTTGGTCACAGTCAGCATGGCATTGGCATTCGACTTCATGCTCGTGCCCGGCGCGACACCGAAAAAACCGTACTCCGGATTGATGGCGTACAGCCGGCCATCTGCGCCGAACTTCATCCAGGCAATGTCGTCTCCAACCGTCTCCACCTTCCAACCGGGGATCGTCGGGATCAGCATAGCCAGGTTAGTCTTCCCGCATGCCGAGGGAAACGCGCCCGTCATATATTTGACCTGCCCCGCGGGACTGATGACCTTCACGATGAGCATGTGCTCCGCCATCCAACCCTCATCGCGCGCCTGTACTGAGGCAATACGAAGTGCATGACATTTTTTTCCCAGCAACGCATTGCCGCCATACCCAGATCCGTAGGACCAGATCTCACGCGTTTCAGGAAAGTGGCAGATATATTTGTGCTCGGCATTGCACGGCCATGTGGAATCCTGCTCATTGGAGCCAAGCGGTGCGCCGATGGAATGCAGCCCGCGCACGAATTCCCCATCTTCGCCAAGTGCATCAAGCACCGGGATTCCGACTCGCGACATGATGTGCATGTTCGCCACCACATACGGTGAGTCGGTAATCTCCACTCCGATTTTTGCGATGGGCGAGCCAATCGGACCCATGCTGTACGGGATCACGAACATGGTGCGGCCAGCCATGCAGCCGGTGTAGTAGCCGGTTAGCTTCGCTTTCATTTTTGCCGGATCTTCCCAATGATTGGTGGGGCCAGCATCTTCCTGGCGCAACGAGCAGATGAAAGTGCAGTCCTCCACTCGTGCCACGTCCGCAGGATTCGATCGCACCAGAATGCTGTTAGGACGCTTCGCTGGATTAACCGGGATGGCCGTACCCGCGAGCGTCATCAGCTGCAGCATCCCCTGGTATTCCGCCTGCGAACCATTACACCAATGCACCCCTTCCGGCTTGCACATCCGTGCAACTTCCTCAACCCAACGCACGAGCTGTCGATTGACAGTTGATTCAGCTTCCATAGTTTGCGTCAGGCTGGCCATGAAGACGTCTCCTTACAACCGCGGCCTAAGTTACTTCTCAGAAGAAATCAACTCCCAGATCCGTTCGTCGCGATTGCCTGCGACTCTATCTCTAGCCTTAACTCTTCGATATGGCGAAGAGTCTCGGCGACAGTCAGCGAATACATCTCGCGTCCCAGACCTTCCCCAGACTCAAGCGCCGTCTTAAGATAATGACCGGCAATTTCAACAGCCAGAGGATCGGTGATCACCTTGCCCGTGCGGTACTGATACTCCACCCAGGCGGGATGCGGCAAGGCCACCCATACTGGATGCCCGTCCACCAGGAACTTGATATCCACGGCATCGGCGTGTCGCGTGGCAATGGCCACGATCAGCGCCTGGTAAATACCGTGGACCCGTTTCTTGGTCCAACGGTCAACGGCGTGGAAGTCCTCATACATGGCAACAGAAAACTATACCAAGAGCAGGCGCATAGCAGCCAATCTGAAAACTAGCTGCGACTGATTCATTCAAGCGTGAATTCCAGCAATTGACCGTTGGTGAATTATCATGACTGGCTGCAAGCCGATTCGCATTCCATGAAAAATCTCGGCATTCTCCTCTCCGGACGCGGCTCGAACTTCGAGGCTATTGCTGCCAACGTCTCGGCTGGCCGCATTCCAGACGCGCAAATCGTCGTCGTGATCTCGAACAAGCCCGACGCAGGCGGCCTTGAAACTGCCCGACGCCTCGGACTCACTACCCTCGTAATTCCTTCCAAGGGTAAAGAGCGGGAAGCCCACGATTATGAAGTCGTCGCCGCGCTGAAAAAACACAAAGTCGACCTGGTTTGCCTCGCTGGATACATGCGCCTGCTCTCACCCTGGTTCGTGCAGCAATTCCCGAATCGCATTCTGAACATTCACCCCTCGCTCCTGCCCGCCTTCCCTGGACTGGAAGCGCAGGAGCAGGCGTATGCCTACGGCGTAAGAGTCGCGGGATGCACCGTCCACTTTGTGGATGAAGAACTCGATCATGGCGCGATCATCGTACAGAAAGCCATTCCCGTGCTCGATTCAGACGATGAACATACGCTCTCGGCTCGTATCCTGGAGCAGGAACACATTGCTTACTCGGAAGCCATTAATATTGTGCTGTCGGGGAAGTATGAGGTGGTGGGAAGAAAGCTGATGATGAACGCTAGAGCGAGATAATTAGCGGTTTATCACCGCAACCTTCACGCGTTTGCCGACCCGCAGCGCTATGGTCACCGGAAGCTCGGCCACATATATTCGGGGACTATGTTCGACGCTGTCCCGCACTTTGACGGCGCCTTCCTTCAATTTTCGGGTTGCGTCGGTCGCAGAGTCTGCCAAACCGCACTTGACCAATAAGCGGTCCAACTTAATTCCGAGCTGCCCTCTTCCTGCGACAGAAGCCGCTGAATCCTCGCTGGTTGACCACTCAATGTCTCCAAACTTTACTGAGACTTGTTCGGCGCTAGCTGGTACCTCGTCTTTTTGGAATTGCTTTGCCCAATCGTCTGCAGCCTTTGCAGCGACATCTGCTGAGTGAAAATCGGCCACGATTCTTCGCGCTAGGTCCTTCTTGGCCGTCATCGGATGAGATTCGCGTTTCATCTTTTCGATTTCAGGAAGCTGGACATCCGTCAGCAGCTCGTAATATCTCCACATCATCTCGTCTGAAATCGACATTATCTTGCCGTACATCTCGAGAGGCGGCTCCTGGATGCCGATCGCGTTGCCCAGCGACTTTGACATTTTCTGCACGCCGTCGAGTCCTTCGAGGATGGGCATGGTCAGCACGACTTGCGATTCCTGGCCGTAGGCGCGTTGTAGCTCACGTCCCATAAGCAAGTTGAATTTCTGGTCGGTGCCACCCAGTTCGACATCGGCTTTGAGCGCGACCGAATCGTATCCCTGAGCCAGCGGGTAAAGCAGCTCATGCATGGTGATCGGCTTTTCTTCCTGGAAACGCTTGTGGAAGTCCTCGCGCTCGAGCATTTGTGAAACGGTCACCTTGGCAGCCAGACGGATCCAGTCCTCGGATTTCACCTTGTTGAACCATTCGCTGTTGAAGCGCACCTCAGTCTTGAACGAATCGAGGATTTTGTAGACCTGTGACATGTAGGTTTTCGCGTTTCGCATGATTTCTTCAGGACTGAGCGGCGGCCGGGTGGCCGAGCGTCCCGTGGGATCACCGATCATGCCGGTGAAATCACCAATCAGAAAAATAACCGTGTGCCCGAGGTCTTGAAAATGTTTCAGCTTCCGCAACAGAACGGAGTGGCCGAGATGCAGGTCGGGTGCAGTGGGATCAAAACCCGCCTTGACGCGCAAGGGAGTTCCGCTGGCTCGGGACTTCTCCAGCTTCGAGCTGAGTTCGGAGCCGCGGATGATCTCGGAGGAACCCTTTTTTATGTAGGCGAGTTGCTCGTCGACAGGCGCGAAGTTGAACATTGTTAACATTATTGCAGATTGAAGCGAATCTCAGCTTTCCTTCGTGCTCCTTCGTCCTTTGTGGTTAAATTTCGCCCTTGCGCGCTGCCGCCATCTTCGGCCTGGATTCCTCCACCAAAGATCTGAACGCATTTCAGAATGACCCGAACACAACGTGGTTAATAGGCTGCCCGTCGAATTCCGACGAAGCCGACGCGGTTCTCATTTTTGGCGGGGATGGCACGATTCATCGTTATCTTCCGCACCTGGTCAAGCTGCAACTGCCGGTTCTGGTCGTCCCTCGTGGAAGCGGCAACGACTTCGCCCGCGCGCTGAATCTGCGAAGCACCCACGATTCATTGTTAGTCTGGCGCAGGTTTTTATCAGCCAAGAACAACGTGCGCAGGATTGATTTGGGCGTGATCACGCCTCTGAATCCCCAGCGTCTGAAGCCCGAGGACGCTAGCCCGTCCGGCACGGTTGAAGCCGTGCCCTTCCCAAACTCCGGAAACTGGAAACCGGGAACCAGAAACTCGCACTATTTCTGCTGTATCGGCGGTGTAGGTCTGGACGGCGAGATCGCCCGCCGAGCCAATGGCCTTCCGCGCTGGTTACGCGGGCATGGTGGTTACATCCTCAGTACGGTTCCGTCGCTCTTTCAATTTGCTGCGGTCCCGATACGAATTCTGCTACCACAGAAAGATCAGTCCGCTGTCATCGTCCGCAGTGAAAAGCCCACAATCCTGGCCACGTTCGCCAACACTCCTACGTTTGGCGGGGGCATGCAGATCGCTCCGCGCGCCCTACTCGACGATGGCTTGCTCGATATCTGTGTGGTTTCAGACCTGAACAAATTCAGACTGTTCTGCCTCTTTCCCACCGTATATTTCGGCCGCCACTTGACCATTCCGGAAGTCGAATACTTCCAGTCAGAAAGCCTCCGCGTCGAAACCGAAACCGCGCTGGACGTCTACGCCGATGGTGAATACGTCTGCCAGACTCCGATCGAAGTAACCGTAGCGCCGCGAGCGCTGCCGGTAATTGTTCATCCATAGCAGACAAGTTTCTAGGTTCTGGAAGCGGCCTCATCAACTGACCTTGCGGCTATAATCCGCCAGTGAGAATCACGGCTTTCATCCTCCTAATCTTGAGCCTGGCGCCGAGTTATCTGGCCGCCGACCAACCACTGCCTACGGCTGCCAAGGCAGATTCTGTTCTTGTTTTGAAGAAGGAACGTACCTTCACTCTGATGAGGCAGGGGAAAGTTCTGAAGACTTACAAGGTTGCTCTTGGCCCGGAGCCTGTTGGTCCGAAACAACGGCAGGGGGACCATAAGACTCCTGAAGGAGAGTATGTCTTGGATCGCAGAAACGCCCACAGCCAGTTCTATCGCTCAATTCACGTCTCCTATCCAAGCGCGCAGGATCGCGACCGGGCTAGAAAGCTGGGAGTTTCACCTGGCGGCGACATCTATGTTCATGGGTTGCCAAACGGATATGCTTGGGTGGGAATTGGCCACCGGCTCAAAGATTGGACCGACGGCTGTATTGCCGTAACCAACGAAGAGATGGATGAAATTTGGCGGGCTGTGCCGGATGGAACACCAATCGAAATAAAGCCTTGAGCCGCCATAAACCCGCTGCCCAGAAACTAGAAGCCCGAATTCCAAACTAGAAGGACCAGTCCACTAATTAGTGGCCAGTTGGAACTCACTAACCACTGGCCACTAGCCACTAACCACTGTTCCAGTGCTACACTACCCAGACTGTATGCCTGATACCGGTCGTTCCCGCACTCTACTGTGGATTGTCATTGGCGGAGGAGCCTTCTTCCTCTTCGTCCTGGCGGTATTTACCTTGGTCTATCTAACCCTGCGCACCAATGAAGAATCGACGGCGTTTCGCGGCTTCGGCAACAAGATTGGCGTGGTTGATCTTGAAGGCGTAATTATCACTCCCAAGGTTGTGGTCGATCAGCTCAAGAAATTTGCAGATGACGATTCCATCAAGGCCATCATCGTGCACGTGAATTCTCCGGGCGGCGGCGTGGCAGCATCAGAAGAGATCTACCGCGAAGTCAAACGCATCCGTGACGATAAGAAGAAGCGCATTGTCGCCTCGATTGAATCTGTGGGCGCCAGCGGCGCGTATTATGTCTCATCCGCCACCAACAAG